>Ga0316206_1000161_pt1 | contig 129786 bp, 142 predicted proteins | sample 6monthpyrite_MG_FD_204942 | JGI IMG/M metagenome (GOLD analysis project Ga0316206, IMG submission 204942) | Microbial mat bacterial communities from mineral coupon in-situ incubated in ocean water Damariscotta River, Maine, United States -... | ecosystem: Environmental > Aquatic > Marine >... | reverse complement strand
GTGTTATTGTAAAAGTTCATTGGGTTTTCTCCTTTTTGGTTTTGTCACCTTCCAGTTTAGCCAAAAAGCTAAGCTGGGGGAGAAGGCTCAATGAGTATCAAGGCAATCAAAAAGGACGTTTAAAAGCGGTGCTCCGCACACACTTTTAAACGCCTATTATTTTTATCGATACCTAAAAGGACTATTTCATGGCACCACGTTACATACCAGCTCTAATCATTTTTATTGGATTAATCATAGCAACCGCGTATTTCTATTCAAAAGAATCATCGTTTATTTCAGATATGAAATTAACCACAGGAATAGTTACTGGGCTTGGAGGTAAAAGTTCGTCATCAATTACAATGAATGGGAAAAAAGAGTCTAATAATACTCAGGCGCTTGTTAAATTTTCTGTTGCTGCATCTAGTTATAGAGTGGAAGGTCGAGCTTTAGGTTTTCCTCAATGGACTGTAGGTCAAAAGGTTGGCATTTATTACTCACAAGATAACCCAAATATCTCTCGAATTAACCGATGGGATGAATTGTATTTTTTTACTTTAATCTGCGCACACTTTATAGCTGCTATTTTACTATTTAGCATAATTAACTATATTGTTTATAAAGTTCGAGGTCGGCCACTATCTTAGGTATAAAAATTTTTAAATCTCTACGCAAAAAATGTGCAGCTTAAACAGTTAACGGAACAAGCATAAAATAAAGGAATAACAATATAATGAAAAATACATTTATTATCATACTACTTTTTACAGTATCTATAAGCGCAAATGCAAAAGGCTTTAAAACTGAAAGTGAAACCAAATCATTTGCAAACCAATTGGTTTCTAAATTCATACAAAATGACTTTAAAAATGCCTTAAATAGTGCAAAACCATATTGGCCAATACCAGCAGTTGAAATAGACGGGATGCTAAATAAAATCAATCAACAATGGCCGCTTGTAAAACGGCGCTTCGGAAAAACCACGGGGAAAGAGCTAGTACAAACAAAACGCATTGGTAAATCATTCATACGTTACATCTATTTACACAAATTCGAAAATCATTCAATATTTTGGCGGATTGATTTTTATAAACCTAAAAATGAATGGAAGATAAATACACTAGTATTCTTAGATACTTTAAGTACATTATATGAATAAATCGCTATAAGTTGTTCAATACCCCCATGAAGGGTATTGCTCAACTTATCGTGAATTATATCCTTCTCCTTATACCTTTTTAATCATAGAAAATAGCTCATCTTTAAGGGAAAGGCGTTGTTTCTTAAGCGTTTCTAAGTATGCATCATCCGTTGTCTCTATGCCTTCTTCAATGCGGTAGATGTTGTTGTCCACCTGATTATACTCATCATAAAGCTTATTAAAATGGGCATTGTTACCCGTCTTAAGTTCATGAATTCGATCTTTATATTCCGGAAACTCTGTTGCCAAATGGTGGTGTTCGCCAAACATAACTTACTCCTTAAATAAAAAATTCTTTTCAATGGTCATAGTTTAACCTTATAACAGCTTATATACATTGATCGAGATCAAGCTCAGTTCATCGAGAAGCTTACGAGCCACTTTATACACAAAAGGAGAGACTCAGACACATTTGGGTAGGATTAAAGAAGGATGTCTTGTTAATAACTTAAATACCTATAAGAAAGGATGGGCGCCTAAATAACAAAAAGACAATAACGTAAAGGCTATCTATTCATTATTTAGGCGCTATAAATTTATAGCACTAAAGTTCTATTGGACTGACTCTTAGTAAGGCTTAAACATCTTACAATTGATTACCGTTAACAAAATTTTTCAACGTATTAATATGCTTACCATTATTCATCTTATGATATACACCATTACCCATATCATGAATTGTTCCACAACGACGACTTTTAAGGCGAACACAGTGTTCACCTTCATCGGTAATTTCTAGCTCAACTGTTTTGGTTCTCTTTGGGTTTTGATGCATCATTGATGTTGCACTTTCAGTGAAAATTTTATAATTTTTATCTTTTATGGGATTATAACCGTCACAGGTTTTACCAATAAATACTTTTTTAATTTCAGCCGCTGTTAACTTTTTACCTTCAGCCATCGCTATATTTGAAGTTAAAAGGAACACGCATGCCATAAATATTGATTTATTAATCATCTTTCTCTCCATGATCTTAAGTGGGCTCCACCAATATTATTATAATTCGTCCACATGGCGGCGTTGCAAACTGAGGAAAGAATATTAAATATATTTCACTTTTTGTCAATAAGATGATGTTAATTATATTTCAGACATAAAAAAACCTTATACCCCCTGGAGAAGGCATAAGGCATAGAAAGCTTTAATACTTGGTATTAAACTATTTTTTAACACGTACTATAGTGATTTTTGCAGCAGGGTTACGCCAATCAAATTTAGCAGCATCTAAATCAGCGATTCCTTGAATACCAGGAGACACATGAACGAAGCCTTCACCTGACTCTGTATTCGTTCCTTCACCTGAGCAGACAAAACCAGGGCCTGGAATCGATACACATAGCTCATCATTAATTTCACTACCGGCATCATAAGCTGGTGAATAAACAGTAATACCACGCTTTGCTTTACCAACACGCATTCCGTTCACTGCAAAAAAAGCGTCGTTTGAAGGCACAAGCATTGAAGTTACTGAAATATAATCATGATCTTCATCCATTTTAACCTTCAAGCTTACTGATTGGCCGGGTGGTAATGCTCCTGTTGCTTGTGCCACATCAAGTGTTTTTCCTGTTGCAATTAAACTTGCAGTAAGAGGCGCTGTATTTCCACTTTCAGCCATAATTTCAAGCTCGGAACTTGCTGGAGCACCTAACTCGTATAACTTCACACCTTTTTTATGTGATGCAACCATAATAGGTGTAAAAAATTCACCATGCGAAATATTGGTAATCGTTACTTCATACATTGCTTCTTTTTCTGAAGCCATTGTGTCACAGGAAGCAAGTGCTGCCCCAAGAAAAACGACTGCAGATACTTTTGTAATAAGAGATTTCATTTAGTATAACTCCTTGTTGATTTATTTTAAGTCAGCCGCACAACATACTGATGCTTACAGCTTCTCAACAAGTAGTAACAACAAGATCACATAGAAGTCACAAATTTATAACATAGGTAATAATAAGAGGTATTATACTTGTTATGCTGCATAAACTTGCATGGGGAACGAAAATTCAGTGCCTTTATTAACGACACTTTGTACTTTTATAGTTGAACCATGCAGCTCAACAATTCTTTTAGTAATGGCCAAACCGAGACCTGAGCTTTGTCCAGCTAATTTGGTAATGCTTACAACATTTTCTGCATCTTCGTGAGAATTTGTTCGACTTTTATCCACTCTGTAGAAACGGTCGAATATATGTTTTAGCTCATCTTCAGGTATACCATCTCCATTATCAGCAACTCGCACCTGTACTTGGTTACCTTTAGCAGTAAAACCTATTGTTATCTTTCCACCCACTTGAGTATGTCGCAATGCATTCTCAATTAAGTTTTCTAAAACACGTTGGATCATTCCAATATCAGCATGCACCCAGGTGCTCGCATCATCACAACGCACCTTTAAAGTAATATTTTTTTCTTCAGCTCTAAGTTTGAATTTTTGACCTACGTCATACATTAGCTCGCCTAATGAAAATGGTTCGGCATATACGATTGATTCACAGGAGTCGAGCTTAGCAAGCTCAAATAACTCATCCACTAAGGTGCTTAAACGTTTACTTTGAGCAAAGGCAACATCCAAATATTCTTTTCGTTCTTCTTTGCTTGCGTCATTCTTAATCGCAAGTGTTTCTATATATCCTTGCAAGGTTGCTAAAGGCGTTCTTAAATCATGTGATACATTTGCAATAAGCTCTCTGCGTTGACTATCGTTATTTTTTAACTTTAAAATTTGTTCATCTAAGCGATCTGCCATTTTATTAAACTGCAAACCTAACCGTTCAACCTCATCGTCCTTATTGGAGGTGGGGTAACGGTTATCAAATTCTATATCTAAATCGGATCGATTGCACTTATTGCCTGAATAGTGGCTGATAATACTTGTTAATTTTTTTAAGCGCCGAGTTAATAAAGCAAAGATACCCAAACCAACAATAAGCACAAAAGTAAACATAAGCACCAAACTAATCGCGCTATACCTTAATATATAACTATCTTTTAATTGATCGACAACGTTATCGTAGTTTTCGCCCGATAAAACGATATATAAATATCCTTCCAGTTTTCCCTTTGCAGGTATACGTGCAGCTGAAAAAACTTTTTGGCGTGTAATACTGCGAGGATCATCACCCATTAAAATATTAGAACTTTCGCTCTTCATGAAATCATGAACAGGGTTAAGGTCAACTGTTTTACGTTTTATTTTTTCTTTGGGTGCTGAATAGCTTAATATATTACCTGTCGAATCAAGCAAATAAATTTCGATACTCGGATTAATAACCATTAACATATGTAATAAGTTATCGAGCGCTATTTGGTTAACGGTTTGATTTTGCAGTAAGGGCTCTTCTGCTATCATATTTTTTGCAAGGGAACGATTTAACTTTTGAGTAACTTCTTGTTGATACATTTCACTACTGTACTTAAGCGCAAAAAAACCAATCCCTGCTAACGTTAAAACGATAACCAGTAGTGTAATAACAAGTTTACTATAGAGTGTTTTAAACATTAACTAACTTCAGAAATTTTAGCGCTATCTACTGATTGCTCTGTGAATTTATAACCAATGCCCCATACGGTAAGTATGTAAGTTGGCTTGGCTGCATCTTTTTCAATCTTTGCACGTAATCGATTTATGTGAGAATTAACGGTATGCTCATAGCCTTCATGACCATAACCCCATACCTTATCAAGCAATTGACTACGACTAAAAACTAGCCCCGGTTGACGAACAAAAAATACCAGTAAATCAAACTCAGTTGCCGTTAACTCTATTTTTTTACCCTCTAAGTAGACTAAACGTTTTTCAATGTTAATATCTAATCCGCCACGTACAATTTTTTCTTCTTCAACCTGCTCATGTTCAGGTGAGTGTCCTTTATATATATCATTTCTTCGAATAACTGCTTTTACTCTTGCAACCAGTTCTCTAATACTAAAAGGCTTTGTTAAGTAATCATCTGCACCCATTTCTAAGCCTAATACTCTATCTACTTCTGAGGTTTTGGCTGTTAACATGATTATAGGTGTATGGATTTTTTTACTGCGTAATTCTCGACACACTTCGATACCATTCATACCTGGCATCATAATATCTAATAAGATTAAATCGTAATTATTTTTAACAGCAAGCTGAAACCCATCTTTACCATTATAGCTTTTATCGACTTTCATATTTAAGTCGCCAAGATGCATCGCAACAATATGAGCGAGATCTCGGTTATCTTCTATAACAAGCACACGGCTTTGAAGTGGTTCCTGACTCTGTTTCATTTATCTTTTCCTTAATATTAAATTAGCGTTTATTTATCACAAAAACATCACAATTCATTTATTATAATCTTCCTAAAAGACCTCTAAATTAAAAGATCGTTCAACAAACCAGACTCCTCCTAGCAATATAACAAAACAAGAACTGTATAGGAGAATATTTTCTAACACCTTGTTTTTTCTTCTGTTTTTTACTGTAATCAATGATACAAAGGTAACAAATAGAATAACAATGACAAACTGACCAAACTCCACGCCTATATTAAATGCGAGTATGGTTTTTGCTATATTAGCCGTTGATAATTGAAGCTCAGTGAGGACATTAGCAAAACCAAAGCCATGAATAAGACCAAAAGCAAAGGCCATTTTCCATATAGACCAAGATAGAAGCTCTCTCGACTTTAGAGGTAATAAATATCGAATATTATGAAGAGCCGCTATGATTAAGGTAACGGCAATAGATGCTTCCACAATCTGACTTGGCAAGTTCACTATTTTATATACAGCTAAACCAAGCGTTATCGAATGAGCAACCGTGAAAGCGGTCACCACCTTTATCAATTCTTTTGCTTGAGAATGGTTGGCTTCAACTATCATTGCATTGCGTGCAAACATAATTCCTATTAGTAGCGTTAATATAAATACAATATGGTCAAAACCAATCCATATATGCCATACACCTTCATATATAATATTTAAAAATGAATTACTGCTTTTTTTTATAAAATTAATTGATTGTGTATCTGCAGAAAAAACGTGTATATCTGAATCTTCTTCACTCTTTGTAATATTTAAGATGGCTTTATGATTGCTATCATGACTAAAGTAAAATGAATAATGAACATTTGTTACTTCTTTTAAAATACAATTAGTACTAAAGGGCACAAGAATATATTTCATATCTAAAATAGTATCTAACTTTAAAGAAGAATTTATATTCTTTTGCAGTTTACATTGTTCATTCTTTGCATTCGATATTACCAGGCTTCGATTTAGTAATAATATGAGCTCATTATATTGCTGTTCAATCTCAGACCATTTTACGTAACCATCTTTATTAAGATCCATCGATTTAACGTCATTTAAAGAATTTATAGAGACTTTCCATTCACCCGTATTGTGAGATGAGGGTGAGGGTGCATCTAGACTAATAAAACTTGTACTGGATTGGTGAGCATGAGCTACTGACAAGTTTATAATTAGCATTATAATGACTAAGAAGGCCTTCATATAACCGTCTCGAAACTTACCATAGAGCTAAAAAGTTTTTCTAAATGGCTATCTTCAATATTTGAACTTACCATCCATTTTTTAATTTCTTTTAACAAGCTAATATCACCCGACATTTTCGATGTCATAAATAATAACCTTGCTGCAGCGGGTGTTTTTGATACATTCCAATTTTTATTCGCCCAGGACAAGGCTTTATCAGAATCTCTCTTTATCCATAGATAGTATTCGGCACGTGTATCATAATGCCGCTGATCTTTTCTTAGTTCAGTTAGCGTTATAGCATTTGAAAGATCTTGGAAATCTTTTTTATGGTCAGCCTCAACATATTTTGAGGTTTCAAATATTGATCGTAAATAACGTATATTCAATCGCATATCGCTATGATTATCTTCTAATAACGCTAGTATTTCAGATTGCTTATTTTCGCTATAAAGCACATCAACCCATTCACTTAGTATGTGCTTATTATCAGGACTTATTTTATTTGCCTGTTGATAATAATCTAGACTTTCATCACTATTTCCATTTCGATATGCCATTTCAGCAAGAGCAGTAATACTCCATAACTTATTAAGTGGATCCTGTATATTTCGACTTATTTTTTTAAGAGCGTTATAACTATGATTAAGGTTTCCTTGGTAACTACGCGCATGTATAAGACAGGTACTAGCAACGAATATATTGATTCGGCCTACTAAGTTTTTACATTCACGGCTTGCATTTGAGTATTCTCCTAAGTTTTGATAAATCGTCGCTCGAATTAATATTGCATTAGATTCATCTATCTTCTCTAAATATTTTTTCGCTTTATCAAAGGCATGTCTATGTTGCAAAACATCAGCATAAAGGATTCTTAGCTTGTCATTTGTTTCTAGTATTCTTCTATTTTTTGCCAGCATTGATTCTATCTGACCGAACAGTAAGTCTGAATTTTGTTTTTTCGCTTGTTCAATAAGTTCGTTAATCAAGCTAGCTAATAACTGTACATCATTAGGATTGTTATTTATTTTATTTCTGTAAACTGCAACTAAATTTGTTTCAGGTACTTCTAATAAAATAAAATCATCTTTAGGAATATAGCTACTACTTTCCGCAATATTACTTAACGCCAGCATCGTTATAAATAATGTTTTTTTAATATATCTTTTAAATTTCATATTAATAAAGAAAGTCAGAGTTAATAGTTTATTAACCCTGACTTAACCTTCCCTTATTGACTATTTCCAATAGAAACCGACAACACCAAGGCGTTCATAGCTTCATCATCTTCTAAATCTGACTCTTGCATCGATGTCATATCCATATTGCTAATTTCCATCGGTTCAGAATTTTCATCAGCGGCTAGCATGCTTGCTGGCGTAGCGGTTGCTTGCGGCTCTGGAGATGACTGGCCAGTCGTGTTTTGACTAGCATTATCACTTGAAGGCGTAGAACTACCGCCTCCGCCACCACCGCATGCAGTCAATGAGAGCGACACTATTATTAATGCAAGATGTACTATTTTAAAATTTTTCAACTGTATAATTTTCATAACAAAATTCCTCTTAATTTGGTGAACCCGCAACTGGAGTTGTTAAGTAAGGGAAGCTTGAGTCAAAATCAGCTGATGTCATTGGTGCACCATCTGTATAAGGCACGTTACCTGTTGAAGCATCGGCTTCGGCACAAAGACCTAAATTAACAGGTGTTGCTACACCATTAACAACCGGCCCCACTTGGATTTTATGACATAAAGCACCCATAACAACACGAAGTGCAATATCAACTACATCATCACCAGGGCGTCTTCCATTAGGGAAACCAGCAACATCGCCTGCTGCAACACCTAAAGTATTTTGTACGTTTGCTGGTACTGCTGCAATAGCTGTATTTAAACGCAACATTTCAGATGCGGTAACTGTTGAAAGTTGATTTACTCCAGAAAAACCGGTTAAGAATGTTGCGACCAAATCATTTCGTGGAAAGTTTGTAGGTGCTAAATTCACAATAGGCGGATTAAATTTACCCAGCGTATTAACACCTTCATTAAATAACGCATCCAGTATTAAGGGTAGTGTTGGGTTTGTTACATATTTTCCAAATTGTGCATCATTCTTAGGTTGGCTACTGCTAAATCTATCTTTATCGGAAATACCAATCACTAACTCATTTACAAGCGGCATACCCAGACGTGATACTTGAACCCATGCACCACCATTAATTTCTGGATAACGGAAACTTGCATACGGATTTAATATGCTTATTTGACGTAAGCTAGCACTTGTCCATGCACCAATAACACCATTGCCATTTCCAGTTAAGCAACTTTTTGGAACCTCTAAGGCTAGCGTTGTAATATTTTTAGCTCGAAGATCATTGTTTGCTGGATTTTGTTCAATACCTTGAGGTATTGCACCGGCTTCAATAGGCACATAATTCACTAAATCAAATGTTTCACCTAAATTAACAGCGAATGATTCTTTACGTTGACCAACAAATACTTTTGCAGGTGCAGCACAATTTGGCAATTGTACATTGTCGTAAACGTATTGATCAGCATAAGCTTGATAGCCTGCTGCATCAGTAAAAGTTTTATTACCGACATAATCGTAAGGTTTTGTAAATTTTCGTCCGCCTTCAGGATTATAAATCCGTGTTTTATTACCACGTCGTCGATTACCTTCTACAACCGTTAAAGTATAAGATTCATTAAAGCCTAGATTTGATGAATCACCAGCTAAAATTCCTCCTAAATGTTTTAAGGGTGTAGATAATGTTTCACCATTAACAGTAACGACTTTACCTTTATTATTCTCTAATGAATTTTGAAATCTAAATTGATACGTTAGGTCTTCTTTCGCATCACCATTGTTATCAATATGAATTTCATAAATTGCATCTCTATCCATTGAAAAATAGTTTGGACCGCCTTGTGGATCTTGTAATGGTACATAGTTAGCAATTAGAGTGACATAATCACCACGTCCATATTCATAACTATTAAACATATATAAGTCCGTACTATCTACTTTTGGACGTTCAGTAATTGCGGGTGCTTCTCGGTGACTCGATGCTTGAGCAGTCATCGTGTTAAGCATTGTGAATGTAGCGCAACTAACCGCAAGTGCCGTTGCCAGTTTTTTATATTTCATTGTATTCCTCCAATATTTTCCATAATGTTTACAGCAGACATTTTTTCTTCTGCTTCACGGTAAATACGGAGGAGGTTTGAAAAAAGATGCAAGAATTTAAAATTAGTTCTTAATGTTATTAATTTGTTATAAGTTGGTTTAAATATATACAAATCATGTTTTGGACTTAATTTTAATTTTATTTTCAAACAAAAAAATCCTAACTCGATGGTAGGATTTTCTTACAATTAACTATTTATTCAATTACAGCTAATTATTTATTACAATAGTTGCAACTTGCCTTGGTAAAGAACAGGTCCTGTTGGTAGGCCTGTTGGAGAACCGCCTAAAGGTTCCAAACTCACAGCGACGCCGCCGGCTTGTTGTATTGCTGAGAGTAGATGGCTACTTAATACTATTTCGGTTTTCGTAGCTGCTTTAATTAAGCCAACGGATATCGGAGCTTTAAAGGTTTTCTTATTATTAGCTGCAGGTAATAACCACAATTCAAAATCTTTATTCGATGCGAGTTGTTGTGTTTTCAGGTTACGAACAATAAGGCGTTTCTGTTTTACGTCCGTCGAAACGACCCATGCACCTTGTGATTGGCTATTTTGAATCACCGCTAAATAATCGGTACTCACATCAACATGAGGTATAGGTTGCAGTGGCCCCAAATACAACCCAACTACAACGGCAAGCGCAGCACCAAGAGCAGAGAAAGTACGCCAAATCGCTAAGTTGTTCCAAAATCCTTTTCTTGAATCTGTTAATCGTAACCGTTGCTCAATCGACTTCCAGACTCGCTTTGGCGGTTTAACCGGTTTAAGTAAGCCGCCCATGGGATGCAGAACTTGCCCCCATTTTTGAACCAATGCCTGTAATGATGGGTCTTGGTGAATATAAAATTCAAAGCGTTTTCGAGCTCTCCCGGCTAAAGTACCCAGTACATATTCTGCTGCGAGATAATTGCGTAATGATTTACTCTGCATCTTCATAATTCTAAACAACCTTTGAGTGCTTGCAGACCACGACGAATCCAGCTTTTAATCGTACCTAGAGGATGACCGCTTTTATTTGAATATTCTTTATGTGTGAAGCCTTGATAATAGACATTCGATATAGCATTACGTTGAGTGTCATCAAGTTCATCCATACAATCTATAAGAGCTTGTGTATCACCTGAAAATTCTAATCCGTCTTCGAAAAGAGTAGAGAAATCTTGTGTCTCTGCTAATACATCATCACTAACATCGCGTCCTATTGGGTTTTTTCTAATCCAATCAATCGACTTATTCCTAACAATACCAACCAACCAACTCATTGCGCTCCCTTTATCGCCTCTAAATTGTTCGGCCTTATGCCATACATTAATAAATGAATCTTGAAGCACGTCTTCTGCAATGTCCTGTCGAGTAACTATCTTTAAACATAAAGCGAATAACTTCGCTGACGTTAGCTCATACAATTTTGACAAGGCCTTTGCATCATGCAAAGCGCAACGATAAAGTAGATCCTCAAGATCGTTATCTTCAACTGTCCCTGTATTAGTCAATCTATTCCCCTACAGATTAATTATTTTCTTTAAATTAAAACAACTTTTAACCTACGAGTATCATTCATTTTTCTAACTTAAATATCACGAAGATAACTTAAATACGTAAGAAAACCAGATTTGGATGCAATGTTTAAAGTTTATTTTTAAATCGACTACGTTTTTCTTTTAATTTTCCGCTCGTTAAAAGATTTTGCATAAAGTTGGTAAAAGTAGGAAATGTGACGTTACTATGTTTATCTTTATTTAATTTTTCAACGTCATTTAAAATTGGACTAACAATCTTCATAACACGCGCCGTTCGTAGCCATGAAACCTGTTCCCCTATCAATTCATCTCGATTCGCAAGCTCATAAAATAATCGTAATGTTTTTTGAGGATTTGCCGCAAGTTGTCCAAAGTCATCAATATGTGGTGGAAATTTTGGTGCAATTAAACGAATAATCTTAGTAAGCACATCAACTTCCAAAGTTATTTCGTCTAATAAGGCAACACTGTAGTCAAGTAGTGGAAGTAATTTTTCTTTGGAACGATAAGTATAGTCAACCATGTATTGCCAATACTCATCTGGTTTTAAAATAAAGGCACTGGTTAGCCATACCATACGCATTCTTGGATTAAGCGTTTTTTCAGTTTCTAGAATATTTTCTATTATGGGCAATAATTTATTAGCATCTGAATAACGAAGGGCTATTGCTAAAAGGACATTGAGAGTTCTTTTTTTATAACCTGACCAGCCTGAAAGAACAGGAAGAATAATATCACCAACCAGTTGTTGTCCTTGTTGTGTTTTTAACTGCTCCCCAAGACCGGGTAAATAACGAACACCTTTGTCCATTTGCGCTAACCAGAATTGTTGTAATGTACTTGTAACTAATTCTCGGTTATATGCAATAAGGTCGTTGACCCAGATATTTCTAAATTCACAACTATTGGCATAATGAAAGCATAATGCAGAACTTAAAATATCATCAGGAACACATTTAAAGGCCTCACTTTTATTTTTATACTGTTTAGTCAATAAATCCATTGCTACTAAAACAACATAACCCAACTCTATACGCTCATCATCGGCCATCTTTTTGCCAATATCCGTTGGCGTGGGAAGATCCTTTAAGTTATTTAATACAACAGATAAGCCTTGCACCACTGCATCAGCTAAAGGTTTACTTGCAATAAAATATATACGTTGAATAGGTTCGAAGGTACTATCTATTTCTAAAAATAATCCAAGATAGGCTTTTGCAAAGGGTTCAAGGGGTTCTAATGCAATTGCAGATTTAATGTCTTCATGTTGCTCAACTAAACGCTTATCATTTTCAGCACGTGTGAAAGCATGAAGTTTTTCTTCTATTTGGAGCTTGGTTTTATCCAGTTTTTCCAGACTAGTCGTTTCAGGGTAATCCATTTCACGATTATACTAGTTTATTGCCTTATATAATAAGGCATAATAATAATTTTTTTATTCAAATTCAAGCTCTTGGAAAACTTGTTGAGCATTACGGCCTTTTAACGTTTCATAGTTTTTCAAATAACTATACTTAGATTGATCTAACTTTCCAATATTTTCAATACCACCACCAACATTTATAAATTCAGTTACTTTATTCCTAAGAAAAAGCAGATAATTATAAGAATCTTTTTTAGCAACCTCAATTGTTGTTGGATCCCCATGACCAGGAATAACATATTTAGGCTTTAATTTAATAATCTGCTCAAACGTCTGTAACCATGTTTTACTATTAGAAACACCTATAACACCTAACATACGCTCAACATAAACTATATCACCCGTAAACACTGCTTTATGTTTAGGTAACCATACAAAACTATCTCCTGGAGTATGCGCCCCACCTGTATGGCTAATTTTAAATTCCACTCCACCTAAAGAAAAACTATGTTTAGTACTAAATGTTTTATCTGCATAAACAGGATTCGTTTTTTTAATTCCTTTATCACCTAATAAATTACCTAACATAAAGAATTGGTCTTGCTGTCTTGCCTTTTGATCCGCAACCGCACGTATACTTGCAATGATTTTAGCACCCTGTTTTTTAAAATAATCATTACCTAACCACCGATGGTCTTGTCCACCTGAATTAATAACGATTTTTATAGGTAACTTCGTTATTTTTTTTATAAGTTGATGAATCTTTGTAGCACCTTCATAGGTTGCACCTGAATCAATCAAGACCACACCCGCCTTTGTTACAACCACACCAAACGTGGCATTATTGCCTAAATTTTGTTTAGAACGATTGCCTAATGGCCCAACGATTGCGTAAACATCCGTTGTCACTTTCACTAATTTTAAGTCTGCCTCTTTACTGTTAGCCGTAGCGATTACAAAAAATAGCGTTATAAAAACTAAAAATAAGCCTTTCATATTATTTTCTCTTTTATTATTAAGTAAAGTTGAACATAGATAATCCTACACCAAAAATAGTGAGCCAAGGCCATAGATTTAGCTTATTTAAGTTTATATGAAGGCACATGTCGATGTGCATACACGTAATTATCCACTATCGTATAGGAGATAATAAAACCAGAGGCTGACTTAGTAGGATTCACCCCATGAAATTGTATGTTCAAGGTTATCTATTTTGAACTGCTGTTCTTCAATAACATCTTTTACTAAATCACTTACCGAAATCATTCCCAATAGCTTCCCATTATCGACTACCGGTAAATGTCGTATATGTCGCTGAGTCATCACTGCAAAACATTCATTAACGGTTTGTTCTAAATGGGTGTAAAAAACATCCGTTGTCATAATGTCACTCACCGAGGTGCTTTCCGCTGGCAATTTCTTTAATATAACTTTTCGAGCACAATCTCTTTCAGAAACAATACCGATTAACTTACCTTCTGAAGTAACAGCTAAGGCACCAATACCTTTCTCATCCATTAGTTGAATTGCCATGAAGACAGAATCATCTGGTGATACCGACCAAATATCTGATCCTTTTATTTCTAATAGTTTTCCAATTTTGGACATGTGTACTTTCCTTCTTATAAGGGTTTACCCTTAAGTAAAGTACAAAATCTGTATGAAATATAGCTAAATTCTGTCAATTTCATACAATTCAGTCACAAAAGAATGGACTCACAGCATCATTTCACTAGCACTCAATAACATCAAAATTCAAAATAGACTATGCGACATCTTACTTTAACTATTTTGCAATTGGCGATAGCCACGAATCTAATTCATATTGTTTTATCCATTCATGCTTAGACTCATTATAAATAATGGGTTTTTCTTCTGATAAATTGAGATTTAAAATCTCGATTGCACAAGGTTCAACCACATTTGGATTAACTGACTCAACCGTTATTAATAAATTGTCTAATGCTTCTTTATTTTCAACCTTTATATTTACAACCATTTCATATTCCAACATTTCATACTCCTTAAATTAAATTATTTCTTCTGCGAAAGCTAAAAAACGTAAATCAGTATCCGCTTGGATACTGTCAAATGGAAAACACGTTACTAATATCAATTCTTTATTTTTTTTACTGAGGTTAATGTTCGTGTGTTTTTGATTTACAACTTTGGTATTAGTAATGATGTACTTAATAATATTTCCTTTATCTGTTTGAATTATTATTTCATCACCTAGTTTTATATTTTTTAAAAATTCAAAATGTGTATCACGGTGTGCACTAATTAAACTTACGCCTTTATCTCCGGGTTTGGCTGTTCCAAACCGATAGCCTGGTGCAAAGGCTAAATTACGTCCGCTATCACCAGCTAAAATAATAATATCTTCGTCATAGGCGGGCACTTGAAGACGAGCGACCGGCCATGTATCAGACCACGACCATGGCTTTACTTTTTTTTGTCCTTTTAATGTTTTATCCCAAGCTGATAATAATAATTGCTGTGCAACATATGCTTTCACATGGATATATGCACCAGCTGTTAGTTGCCAGCTTGCGGCCAATAATATGAAAATTATAGAAATTCGTTGCATGTTGACCATTACGCACCTCGAAAATCAGAAGATGACTTTTCTAAAGCGTTTAATTTCATTTGATGGCGAATCATTACAAGTGCTATCAACAATAAAATTAGCCCGATAAGAATGTTTAACTCGGCTGTTGTAGCCGTTTTAGGAAGATGTCCGAAAACCTTTTTGTGTGACATGCCTTTGGGTAGGTTTGTTTTAAATGCATATTTATTTAAGGCATTATCTTTAGTCCTTGATTGCGTCACATCAACCGCAACCAAGCTTGTAAACTTACTCACAAGGTGATGTTCCAATGCGATATCGGTAACTAATCTTTTTATTTTTTCTTTATCTTCTCCCTCATATAGAGATTCCATTAAACTACTTATTTTTTTTCGTGCCCAGAATACAGAGACACCTTCATTTCTCTCCGACTGAGTTATTTTTAAGTCCAAATTCCATTTTTTATTACCCATGTCAGCAGACAAACTGATATCACTTAAGGCTTCACCCGATCTAGCGGCAACAAGAATAGGTTCGCCAAGGTATAAATCAGGCTGCTGTTTAGGCCATGCTTCTATTTGCGTGTTACTACCGTATTCAATTTTTATATTTTTTAATATTGGCGAATCGAGCTTTGCGAATAACTCACCCATTTTTTGTTGGACTTCATTCACATCACCAATATAAGTAAACGTACCGCGTCCAAACTTAGCTGCTTTTGTCATAAAATGGCTATTAGGTGCAGAACCGATACCAATGGTAAATAATCGACTATTCCCTAACTTGCGTTTAATTAAACCAAACAACATGTTTTCATTACCAACACTGCCATCGGTTAAAAATATTATCTGCCTTATACGACTTGAATCACCTTCATTTTTATTTGTATTTTTAAAAGCAAGCTTAAGCGCCGATGCCATTTCTGTTCCACCATTGGCATCTAAATTACTTACAAAACGTTTCGCCGATATTTTATTTCTATAATTTGCTTTTACTGCCTTACTAAAGAACTTACGTGCAGTTGAATTAAATTCAATAACATTAAATGTTTCAGAAGGAGATAAATTATCTATCGCTAATAACAATGCTTTTCTAGCTTGACGAATGGATGAACCGCCCATTGAGCCAGAGGTATCTAATATATAAATAACTTCTCGATTGATTTTTGATAATGACTTCCCACTATTATTCGGAGGCATAATCATTAATAGGTGATAAAAGTCATCTCCGTTTTTTTGACTAAATACTGCGGCTCTAGGGTGCTTTCCAACATCCGTTTTCCATTTAAGATTAAAGTCTCTATCCGCATAATTATATTTTTCAATTTCATTATCTGGTAACAGTGTTACCGTGGCTCTACCTTTACCATGATTAACTTTTGTTACTCGGTGATAAGCAGACAAAATCGTGTCAATTGGGAATCCCACATCAAGTTCAACACGAAGATTAACTTTATTAATTAGTTTTGAACTGACCGGTGGTGTTATAAGCGATGCATCGGGTACTTGATTTGTATTAATGCCCCAACCATTACCTACTTCTATTTTCTCTGAAACCGATTTTGCTATTTTTTGCCCCAATCTATGTCCGGGTATATAACGAGGATTAAGTGCCATCGGAAATCGTAAGTTGAATTCACCACTATTTTTTTCTGAAACTACATATTGAATATTTTGTTGATATTCAATTACGACTTTAATCATTTCATCAGGACCAATATTAGCAATTGAATTCTGAAACATATTTGGTCTGTGCTGCTCAACTAGACTTGCCTTTTTCCCTTCACGTTTCGCTTTATTGTAAATTTTTCGCGCTTCTTCACGCTGCTTTATTTTTCCTTCTATCACTCTTTCGCCAACAAACATTTTTAAGTGGTCTACTGCTGCGTCTTCCGGCAATGGAAAGACATAAATCCCTTCTAACCATTTTTCTGTTTTATTTTTAAATTCTTGAGTTACTGTTGTTCGTGCAATCATTCCAGTTACTTTTATTTCAACATCCGTGCTCACTGTCGGCGACGGAATGTATCGACCGACTGTATCTGTCTTATATAGCAGGCTGCCACGAGTGATTTCTGATAATGTTATTTCACTCAAATCATGGTCTTGTTCCAGCTCACCACTAAAAGCGACATTTATCGAGAAATATGAAATGATTAAAAATGCGAGAACCTCTAAAAATATAATGAACATGCAACTTAATTCATCAATAATATCTTCGCTCAATTTTTTGTTTACTATATTCTGTTTCATACCCTCATCTCCAATGCATCTTTTTTAAATGGTCTAGCGAGCCATCCGTGGCTATTGATTAAATTTCCATAAGCGCGCCAGTGTTGGTAAGTATTAAAGCAAGCGGATATAGCAGAACGGGGGATAAATGCGGACATTTGAAGGATCAAATATGATGAATTGTGGCAATTCAGTTTTCGGCGTTATAAACCCTTATAATTATGTTAAATTAGTGACATAAAATAACAAATAGATGGACGGCCCCATGCCTAAAACCATAGCCATAGTTGAAGATGAACCCGCTTTACGAGACAACTATTCAGATGCCTTAATTAAGCAGGGTTATCGTGTCGAAACATACGCGAATCGGCAGCAAGCATTAGATGCCTTTACTAACAAATTACCCGACTTGGCATTACTTGATATAGGCTTAGAAGATGATATTGATGGCGGCTTTGAAGTCTGTCGTTTTTTGCGCAGTCAATCCCCTACATTGCCGATTATTTTCTTAACTGCACGAGACAGTGACCTCGATACTATTTCCGGGCTACGACTTGGTGCTGATGACTATTTAACAAAAGATATTAGCTTAATAAATTTATGCGCAAGAATTAGTGCTTTATTCAGACGGATTGATGCGTTTTCTACAAACTCTCAATCAGAGCAAGATTCTGTTTTAAAACGTGGCCAACTTACTATCGATATAAATCGTTACGCTATTGAGTGGAATGAAGTTAATGTCGATTTAACGCTAACAGAATTTTGGATGGTTTATACATTGGCTAACCGTCCGGGTCATGTTAAGAATCGTGAACAATTAATGGAAGATGCAAAAATTGTTGTTGATGATGCCACCATAACATCACATATAAAACGTATTCGTAAAAAATTCCAGGCCATCGATACTGCATTTGAGTGTATCGATACTGTTTATGGAATGGGTTATCGTTGGAATTAATTAATAATGATAAAGCTAACAATACGACGAAAATTATTACTCGCTTCTACAACACTGTTAATTATTCCTTGGATTGGTTACCAGTACATTCAGGAAATGCAAAGCTACCTACATCAAAACATGGAAAGCGATTTACTGTCTAAAGTAAAGCTTGTTGCAGCATCGATGCATGAACGGCCTACGTTATTTAAACATAGCTTTGCTACAGAACAATCTACTAAAGAACCTATTACCATTACCCAACATTTATACGTAAGACCAATAAAGTCAAAAGTCAAACTTGATGGCAATAACGATGACTGGATAAATATCAATACTCGAGTGAACTCATACGGCGCAGGTAATAACATATTAAATTCAGAAAATTCTGATTTGAATTTCACAATGCAGTTAGGAAGTAAAAAGCATTCTCTGTATATTTTATTTCAAGTGAAAGATGATCATCTTGTTTACCGTAACAGAAATAGTCTTAGCATTGAGCAATCAGACCGCCTAATTATCGCAATGCAAAATCGTGATGGCGAATATGTTCGCTACATACTTACACCAAAAAGTGCAGGCTGGGTAAATGCTTACAAGATAAAGGAAGATGGTTCAAATATTCCAGAAATTCAGATTAGAGGAAGTTGGAAAAAAACACGTACAGGATATAACATTGAAATTCGCATTCCGACTTATATTATCGGTGAAAAGCTGGCTTTTGCTTTAGCCGATGTTGACGATGTGAATACTCGCACGACACAAAGTATTATTGCAACGACGAACGTGGATAGCTTAGAGCAACTTGGAACAATCGTTGTACCTTCACCTAAAGTTGAGAAATTACTTTCTCAAATAAAGCAAAGAAATACACGCATATGGGTTCTGAACAAATCCTTTCACGTTGTAGGATTAAGTGATCAATTACTCGAAGATCCATCATTTAAACAATTACAAGATCTGAATATAAATAAACGTAATACTCAACAAGAACGCTCCGTACTATCCGGGATAATGCATTTAATTTACCAACAGTTTCTTAAGCAACCCTCTAATAAGTTTGATGACGACTTATCAACAGCTTCAAAACTTAATACACCTGAAGTCCTAAGTGCTTTAAAAGGACAAGCAACAACAGCATGGAGAACAAGCCCGGATAATCGTGTTTCAATACTTACCGCTACTCATCCGATTTATTCCAGAGGTAAAGTTGTAGGGGCGATAGCGATTGAAGAGACCAGTAACAATATTTTACTTTTACAAAATCAGGCTATGGAGATACTGATTAACTTAAGCATTATAACTTTCTTAATTGCTTTTACTGTCTTACTAACCATAGCCATTCGCTTGTCGTCACGAATACGTAAACTACGAGACGAAGCCGAAGATGCCATTACAACTGATGGAAAAGTAAAAGGCATCATTAGTCCTTCTACAAGCAAAGATGAAATTGGTGACTTATCAAGAACATCATCCAATATGCTAGAACGTCTCAGCCAATACAATAGATACCTTGAAGGTATGGCCAGCAAACTAGCGCATGAACTACGTACTCCCATTACTGTTGTACGCTCTTCTATTGAAAACATGGAACAAAATAGCAGTAAAGACAAATCCGTATATTTACAAAGGGCCAGTACCGGGATCAACAGACTTGACAATATATTAACAAGAATGAGTGAAGCATCTCGACTTGAGCAAACATTACAAACAGAAGAGCTTGAAAATTTCGAGATTGCTCCAGTTATCAAAGGTTGTGTTGAAGGTTATCAACAAACTCAACCCTCACAAGCCTATACATTGCAACTAAGTAGTGATGAACATTCTAGAATTAAGGGTAGCCCTGATCTCGTTGCACAAATGCTAGATAAGTTAATATCAAACGCGAATGATTATAGTCAAGAAAACACCGATATTATCATTGAGCTTATAACTGACTCCAAGAATATTACACTAAAAGTCATAAATACGGGTGAGCCTCTTCAGGAGCATATGATAAATAATTTATTTGATTCGATGGTGTCGCTACGCAATCAAAAAACAGAACAACCTCATCTAGGACTCGGTTTACATATAGTTAAACTTATTGCAGAATTTCATCAAGGATCTGTAAAAGCCTACAATATGGATAATTCATTAGTATGCTTTGAAGTCTCTATACCCAAATTAGCCTAGTACGCAACTTCTTCTTTAGACCTTTTTTACCTAGCCATAATTCATCATAATTGTTACTAAGATCATCACCTTTGTGTCACCTCCATGCCTTTTTTAAGGTGTTAAATACAAACTGTAAACAAAGCAATTTTATTTAACTTAAAAAAGGATACGACAATGAAACTATATTACACACTCACATGCGTTATTTTACCTGCAACGATGATGGCCGCTTGTTCAGCTAGTGGTTCAAAAAAACCAATCGATACTTCCTCACATTCTACTGAAACTGTAATGGTTAAAGAAATAGATGTTATTAAGAAAGTCCCGGTTACTCCACTTATTGAAAAAATGAATGATGTTTCACAAGCACCAGTAGATACAGCAGAGACAGAATTATTCCCACTCAACCAAACTACGGCTGACACACAAAATCTAACTAAACCAGTAAAACGTATATATCAATTTGGTTTTGACAAACAAGAAATGACGCAAACTGATCGAGTTAGCTTAGAAGAGCATGCTGACTTTTTGTTAGCACACCCCGACTCTTCATTAGATATAAATGGCCATTCAGATACGCAAGGAAACAAGATTTATAATCAATTTTTAAGTAGCGAACGGGCAAAAAAAGTTGCTCAATTTCTAATTGAATATGGTGTTCCTGAATCACAAATAAAAGTATATGGATTAGGTGATAGCCAACCATTAAATGATGTAAATACCTTCAAAGAAAACCGCCGTGTTGAATTGCAATACAATGATTCACGTGTAGCAACTAACTAGAAAGTTTTAGTTCTCCTCCTCCAAGCAATAGACTCTACCCATCTTATGCTTGGCTTTAAACCGGATGCATTTTTTAAAAAGTTGCATTCGGTTATTTTTTTAAGGATATTTAAAAAAAATAAATCTAGCTCCTTGTCCTTGCACATCTAGTTCTCTATTTATCTTCATTAAATATCCTAAAACCTTATATCTACTATATAATTCAGACTATGAAAGGAAGAAATATGGGACGTTACCGTCCTCCTGCTGCAAAGAAATCACCCTATATCACTAAAGAGGGCTATGTTTGCTTGCAGTCGGAATTACAAAAACTTTGGGTAAGACGTAAAGATGTAACAATGCACTTGTCTGCTGCAGCAGCGGAAGGCGATCGCTCAGAAAATGCGGAATATATTTATCGCAAAAAAGAATTACGTGAAATAGATTACCGGATTAGATATTTGCAAAAAAGGCTGCCGGATTTGACCGTCGTTGAACGTATTCCTGACGACCCTGAACAGATCTTTTTTGGCGCCTGGGTAACGCTGGAAGATGATGCTGGCAAAGAAGTTACTTACCGGATAGTAGGCCCGGATGAACTGAATCCCAAGCTCGGCTATATTAGCATTGACTCACCTATCGCTCGGGCATTACTCAAAAAACATACCAACGATGATGTAAAAGTTTTAATCCCACAAGGTGAAATTAACTACCTGATATTGAACGTAAAATACGAACAATCTTAATAATTTCAATAACATATCAATCCTAAAGTCTTTTTAAACTCTGGCCGATACCTGTATTAGTAGGCTTATATGGGGTGAGCCTGATGTACTAAATAAAAGGGGTTGTGTGATGAAATCTACTAATTCTTTTGGCTTGGAATCCAAGCCTAGAACACTCAAGCAATGGCTCACCAAGCATGATACGTTGGTGTTAGTCGTACTCATGGTTGCAACGGTTTGTATATTTTATATTCCCTAAATACCACTATATGTACTCCTCTTATCGGATGCTGAAATGCATCCTTTTTTTTGCCTGCCATATTCAAATCCAGGCACAAACGGCAAACCACAACTCCTTATATATGGATTAAATATGCGTTAAAATAGCGTAGATCTACCCGCAGCCTATCGCTGTTAAATAACCCTGGATGCTTTATGAATTTACATGAATACCAAGCGAAACACCTATTTGCCAAATACGGCATGCCTGTACCAAAAAACCGTATTATTAGTACTGTTAGCGAAGCTGAAACCGCTTTGCATGACATGGATACTTCTCGCTGGGTGGTAAAAGCTCAAGTTCACGCCGGTGGGCGCGGTAAAGCAGGTGGCGTAAAAGTAACCGACGATAAGAAAGAAGCCATGGATTTTGTTTACAATATGCTAGGCACTAACCTGGTTACCTACCAAACGGATGCCAAAGGCCAACCGGTAAACCAGATTTTAATTGAAGAGGCTTGTGAGATTGACAGTGAGCTATACCTTGGGGTTGTCGTTGACCGCACATTGCAACAAGTTGTGATCATGGCTTCTACAGAAGGCGGTATGGAAATCGAGAAAGTTGCCGAAGCGGCACCTGAGAAAATTTTAAAAGCAGCCATTCATCCAATGACTGGACTTCAACCATTTCAAGCCCGTGATCTTGCATTTGGCTTAGGCTTGCAGGGCGATCAAATAAAACAATTTTCAAAGTTACTAAGCGGTTTAGCCAGCTTATTTATTAAAAATGATCTCAGTCTAGTCGAAATTAATCCGTTAGTTATTACTAAATCTGGCGACTTACTTTGCTTAGATGGAAAGATTACTATTGATGAAAATGCGCTTTATCGTCACCCAAAATCAAAAGCAAAACAAGATGTGACTCAAGAAGATGAGAGAGAGCATCGCGCTAAAGAATGGGATTTAAATTATATATCTCTGGATGGCCAAATAGGCTGCATGGTAAACGGTGCGGGTCTTGCTATGGCAACAATGGATTTAATTAAATTGAATGGTGCTGAGCCTGCTAACTTTTTAGATGTGGGAGGCACCGCGACTAAAGAACGTGTTGCAGAAGCCTTTAAAATTATTTTATCCGATGAAAAGGTTAAAGGTATTCTTGTCAATATTTTTGGCGGCATCGTTCGCTGCGACATGATAGCAGAAGGTATTATTGGCGCACTCCAAGAAGTAGAAATTAATGTGCCCGTTGTTGTTCGTTTAGAGGGTAATAAAGCAAAACAAGGTTTAGAGCTTCTGGAAAAAAGTGATGTTAAAGTTGAAGCGGTTCAAGGTCTGCAACAAGCAACACAAAAAATTGTAGCCCTTGTGGGAGATACGCAATGAGTGTCCTAGTAAATAAAGATACCAAAGTTATATGCCAGGGTTTCACCGGCAAGCAAGGTCAGTTTCATTCTGAACAAGCGCTTGAGTATGGAACGAAAATGGTCGGAGGTGTTACCCCAGGTAAAGGTGGGCAGACTGCACTAGGTTTACCTGTTTTTAACACTGTTAAAAATGCAGTAGCTGAAACGGATGCCGATGCTTCAATAATTTTTGTACCTGCTCCTTTTTGTAAAGACGCCATACTTGAAGCTGTGGATGCAGGTATTAAATTAATCGTATGTATTACTGAAGGTATTCCAACCTTAGACATGCTCGAAGCCGTACGCATAGTACGTGAAGCGGGTTCACGATTAATTGGACCTAACTGTCCCGGCATTATTACACCAGGCGAATGTAAAATTGGTATTATGCCGGGCTATATTCACCAATCAGGAAAAGTTGGTATTGTTTCACGATCAGGCACCTTAACTTATGAAGCAGTTAATCAGACAACAGAACTAGGCTTTGGTCAAAGTACCTGTATTGGTATAGGTGGCGATCCTATTCCCGGCACTAACTTTATAGATTGCCTGGAATTGTTTGAGAAAGACCCGCAAACAGAAGCCATCTTAATGGTAGGTGAAATTGGTGGAACGGCTGAAGAAGAAGCCGCAGACTATATAAAATCAAATGTAACTAAACCTGTCGCTGCATTTATTGCAGGAGCATCTGCCCCCAAAGGAAAACGCATGGGACATGCCGGTGCTATTATTGCTGGCGGTAAAGGTACTGCGAGTGAAAAATTTGCCGCCCTTGAAGCAGCGGGAGTTGTTACTGCAAAATCACCAAGTGAATTAGGTGTTGCTATGCAACAGGCTATCAATAATAAATAAACCTAAAATTTATGGGGAGCGCAAGGATGCCAATAACGGTTAATAAAGATAAACATAGCTGTCCCTGGTGTGGTAACGATCCACTTTATGTTAAGTATCATGATACCGAATGGGGTGTTCCCGTTTATAACGATCGTAAATTGTTTGAAAAAATTATTTTGGAAGGTGCTCAAGCAGGTTTAAGTTGGATCACCGTTCTTAAAAAGCGCGCACACTACCGAAAAGTATTTGATAGATTTAACCCTGATATTATTGCACATTATAATAAGCGAAAAATTGAAAGCTTGTTAAAAGATCCGGGAATTATTCGTAATCGTTTAAAAGTTGAGGGTACCGTTAAAAATGCACGCGCCTATTTAGAATTACGCGAGAAACAAGGTAAGTTTAAAGATTTTGTTTGGAATTTTGTTGATGGACAACCTATTATTAATAAATGGAAATCTTTAAAGCAAATTCCTGCCACAACTGATATTTCAATAGCAATGAGCAAAGCATTAAAGAAACGAGGCTTTACCTTTGTTGGGCCTACAATTTGTTATTCTTTTATGCAATCAATGGGCTTGGTTAATGATCACACAACAGACTGCTTTCGTTATAAAGAAATTAATACATTAATTAAAGATAAGTGAACCTATTTAATGACTTCTGATAATGCAAATACCACAGATTCTAAATTAGCTAATTTTGATGACAAAGACCTCGAATTAAATGCTGAGGAATTACGTCAAACGCTCAATATCGAATCTGGAAAGTGTGGCTGGCCTGAGATCCAAGTACAATTTGCCCGAGGGATGGTTGTCGTTATTGATCCAAGTCTTGATCTTATTGATGTATCAGAGAAATTTGTTAAAGATGATAAGAATTCCATTGAACAATGGATGAATGATAATAAAATATGCCGTGCAACTGACGCCGATGCAAAAACGTGGGTTAATAGCGACCCTACTTTCTGGGCTGTTGTTGTTCCGCCATGGGTTTTGGTTCAAAATATTTTAGACTAGCAATTTTTTATAAAATTTTTATTGTAGTAAGCTTCAGAGATAAGTCAGTCCATTTTACTATCGTTGCTCTAAAACAAAACCCATTTCCTGCGCGACCTTAATATCTTCATTTGCTTTTATTATTAAACCCTTTCCTTTATAAGCTTGGCTTCGCAAGTAATAAGCTGTCGCCAAAGTACCCTTCTCATTTTTATGAATGATTTTTTCTAGTAACATCAACGCCTTTTCATATTTTTTATTCTGAATTAAAGCGCTAGCTAAATTGAGTTGCGTGTTAATATTAGTAGAATTTAGTGCCGCCGATTTTTCAAGAGCGCGTAAACCGCGTTCATGATCTTTATTTAACATCAAAGCACTACCTAATAGTTTATGTGCTCGCCAATATTTATTATCAAGTTCTACTGATTTATTACCATACACTACGGCTAATGGTATCTGCCCCATATCAATTTGAACTTCACCCATTAAAACAAACATCCCTGAATATGATTTACACTGCTCTATAGCTGCAAATAAATCATTTTCAATTTTTATTAAATTTTTAATTCTATTAGTTTCTGTTATTTCATAATGTTGCTTATCGAGTTTCTTGAAAATCTCGTTACAATCAGACGAAAAAACATTATGAGAAAAAGATAAGAAAACACATACTATCGTTAGCCATTTATAAAACATTATTGATCCTTAATCCTAATTATGCCGCTGCCACTGAAAATTTAAGTTTACCGCCACATTCTCGACAAGAATATTCGGCTCTTTGATTTTGAATTTTATTATGCCTGCGTGTCGTGAGTTCAAACTCTTTGCATCCACAAGTATAAATATGCCGTTTGTGTGTTCTTGTTGGAATCCCCTCTAATGAATAAGAAAAAGTTCGCTTGGGTTCAACCCCAAATTCAAGCATTAACGATTTCCACTCATCACCATGAGGACGAATATTTCGAATTCCATAAACAATATCGGTAATATAATGGGCAACCTCATGAGGAATAGTTTCACTCATATTTTCATCAGGGAATTTTGCAAAATGATATGGATTAAAACGAATCACTCTTTGCTGCCGATAAACTTTGTACATACCTGCTGCGCGTCCTTTCAAATCAAAGGTTACTTCGATGGGTGCGAATTTCTTTCCAAATAAATGATTTGCACTATCAATATAATCATCGACTAATGCGATGATTTCTCTTTGAATAACTTCATTAATAGGTGTGACAATCGACATGCCCAAAGTATATCGTGTTGACATTTTTTTACTAGGTCAATCAGGTTTCAACCGCTAATTTTTTAATCTCAACATGCTTTATGCTCTGTTATAATACAATTTTATTTCCATCTAAGAGCCCTTATCTAATGAACCTTGAAGCAACGTTACAATCACGTAGTGAATCTAAATGTGAATTATGCAGTGCACCAGAAAGTTTGTCTGTTTACAAGATCCCACCCAACACAGACAACGATGCAAACAAATGTATACTCATTTGTAATACATGCTCGGCTCAAATCAAAAATCCTGAAAAAGTAGATGCAAATCATTGGCGTTGTCTCAACGATAGCATGTGGAGCCAAGTCCCTGCGGTACAAGTTATGGCGTGGCGAATGTTGTCACGTTTAAGTTCGGAAGGTTGGCCTCAGGAACTTCTTGATATGCTCTATTTAGATGACGAAATCTTAAATTGGGCAAAAGTTAATGGTGGTGGTGACTCCAACAGTGATCAAGATGCTGTTAAGCATCTCGATAGTAATGGCACTGTACTTACCGCTGGAGATACGGTTACTCTTACAAAAGACTTAAACGTAAAAGGTGCAAGCTTTACGGCTAAACGTGGAACTGCTGTACGTAATATATCCCTCGTCGCTGATAACGCTGAACATATCGAAGGAAAAGTCGAAGGCCAACAAATTGTTATACTCACTAAATTTGTTAAGAAATCGAATTAAGCCCGCATTGGCTACACTGGCATTTAATATGCTGGCACTCGCTAGATTGTCTTCTCATCTAAAAAATATCTATTCTTACTGAAAGCTACTGACATAACGTTGTCAGTAGGGCCTTGTTAAGGTCTTATCTCCAAATACAATCAAGGAGATATAGTATGGAACAAGCAATGATACAACATGGTGCCTTCAGCTGGAATGAACTAATGACCAGTGATGTGGCTGCGGCGAAAGATTTTTACGGCAAACTATTTGGCTGGAGCATGGAGGATCTACAAACCTGCGACATGGGGTATACCATGGCAAAAGCAGAGGGAAAAGAAGCTGCAGGTATTATGGGTATTCCTCCCGATTTCAAACAAATGCCTCCGAGCTGGAGTGCCTACGTTACCGTTGAGGATGTAGACACGCAAGCCGCGCAGGCCGAAAAATTGGGTGGTAAAATTATATTAGCCGCTCAGAATATTCCTGATGTTGGACGTTTTGCCGTGATCAGTGATCCACAAGGTGCTATCCTGAGTCTCATTACTTACAATAAATAAAGACTAATGGAATGGCGAATCCCTACTTCACAACTAAGACAATGACATTTTTAAAAAATCTAGCTCAAAATAATGAGCGTGATTGGTTTAATGCGCATAAACAAGATTATGAAGATGTGATTCGTACACCGGCACTTAACTTTATTAACGACTTCGCTGGCGAGTTGATGATGATATCCCCCCACTTTCAGGCAAGAGCTAAAAAAGTGGGAGGATCTTTAATGCGCATATACCGTGATGTTCGATTTAGCAAAGAAAAAATTCCGTATAAAACAAATATTGGCATTCAATTTCGCCACGAGCGCGCAAAGGATGTTCATTCACCAGGATTTTATGTTCATATCGAACCTGGTAATTGTTTTATCGGTGCAGGTATATGGCGACCAGACTCAGATTCATTAGGAAGTATTCGTGACTGGATATGTAAAAAAGAATCGTTATGGTTGGAAGTTACGAAAGATACGCAATTTACTAAACATTTTAGTTTAAGTGGTTCAACCCTTGTTAGACCACCAAGAGGATATGATAAAGAACATCCTCTAATTGAAGATTTAAAACGCAAAGACTTTATTGCCATTGCGCCGGTTAGTAATAAATTTATTCTCGATAAAGATTTCCGAGATGATGTCTTTAGTTATTTTTCTGAAGCTGATCAATATATGCAGTTTTTATGTGATGCCCTAGAATTACGATACTAGTTACTAAAATATTAATCCTTAAGATACTTAAATTAAAATGTTCCATTAACTATGCGCCGAGCTGATCGACTTTTTCAAATAGTACAAAACTTGCATCATGAGCGAGTTATCACAGCGCATCAACTCGCTGAAAATCTTGAAGTATCCGAACGAACTATTTATCGTGATATGCAAGACTTAAGCTTATCCGGTGTACCCATCACGGGTGAAGCAGGTCAAGGCTATCGTTTACTACGCGGTTTTCAATTACCACCACTGATGTTTAATGAAGAAGAAATTGAAGCCTTATTATTGGGTGCTCGTATGGTGCGCGCCTGGACTGATAAGGGGCTTGCAAAGGCCGCTCACCAGGCATTACAAAAAATTGAACACGTGGTTCCTGATAAATTAAAACCCTTACTCGAAAGAAATGAAATGATCGTTCCCGACTTTTCAATGGAAGGTCAGGCAAGTGACCAACTACAAACTGTACGACATGCTATACGACTGCAACATAAAATAGTAATCGAATATACTCGAGAAGATGGACAGGATTCGAAGCGCACCATTCATCCGTTAGGGCTATTTTACTGGGGAAAAGTTTGGACAGTTGTTGGTTGGTGCGAGCTGCGTAGCGCCTTTAGACATTTCAGACTAGACCGCATGTTAACTTGCAGCCAAAGTAAGGAGATTTTTGAATACATTGAAGGCCGTACACTGCAAGATTATCTGGATATGGAGTGTGGTGATTATTAGTGGCCGTTATTATGATTTTACGGCCACTTATGCCAACGAACAAAGTGAGGGGGCGTCTACATTCATCCCCGACAATGGTCTCTAAATATACGTACGCCGGAGAGAACAAAGCAAGTAGCCTGTCCCACAAAGTGCTTTGGGTGCTCGGCGTCTACCTAACTCCCAAGATCATTCCTTTACTAATGAATACATACAAGCATCCATTGCCGTTCCATGAACTATCAGGCGCTTTTCTAATACGCCATCATATTGAGCTCCAACCTTTTCAGCCACCTTTCGACTTGCTCTATTGTTCGTTACCATAACAATTTCAAGTCTATTTAGATCTAAGCTATTAAAACCAAATTCTACAATTAATTTAACGGCTTCACTTGCTACACCTTGATTTAAGGATTTTTTTCTAACCCAATAACCAACATTGCCAATTTTATGCTGATGATTTATTTCGTTTATATCAATACCACCCAGTAGTTCACCATTGGCTATTGAATAAATAACAAAACTATAATCCTGCTGTTTATCCCAGGCTTGTTTTCGTGAGGCTACCCATATCTCACTTTCATTTAATGAATACTCCGGGTGACACCAGGACATAAATTCCTTCATATGCTCAAACGATTCGACTACAGCTTCATGAAAAGGAATAATGTCATTATTGTGAAATTTTCGAATGCCTATATTTATTCCTTCAATTTTCATTCTAACTTCAGTCCTTTAGTAAAATATTAATTTCACAGACTATTCACTGAATAGCACTTTATGCTAATTATTACATTCAACTATTCTTAAAATTCATTTTTGTCATATGCTTGTAATACAAATCGACTATCTTAGCGGAATATTTTTTACATATTAGAGGAAAATGATGATAAATTTCAAACGTATTACAACTTTCGGCTTTATATTTTTTTTAATCAGTTTATTAGTCGGTTGCGCGTCTAATCCTAGCTCTGATTCTTCTGAAAAACTGACTATTTATGAAATCCATAAAGATGGTCGAATTCATGTTTTTTATGATAATAAATTATATAAAGAATTCATGCAGCTTGGTGAAACATCATACCGCCTTACTAAAATTGCAGCGGGCCCTAATCGCGAAACATTAGTATTTGGTTTAACAAAAAAAGATAAGAAACTTAAAAAGCCTGTTGCTGCTATCGAATTATATGCCGGTAAATTAAAACAAGATGATATATACGGTGAAATGCGAAAACACGGTCGTATTTATGTTTTCAGCAGCTTTAAAGATATGAAGACTGTACGCTCATTTGGCCATCCAAATTATATGTATTCACAAATTGCTTCAGGCCCTAATCGTGAAACCGTAGTCTATGTTTTAAATAAAAAGACTAAAAAGAAACGCCCGGATGCTTTAATTGCTGAGTTCAAAAAGCATAACTCCTAAGAAATCTCCGCCTTATGGGTTAGAGCGCTCTTTAGCCTCTAACCCTTTTTTTTACACAGATTCCGGAATCCTTTTCGAACAATTCCGAAATACTTGTTCCACGGTTACACGAACATAGCGCTTCGCAGTAGGCCATTTTTCCTGGTGACCATTCATATCTTGTGAAATTTCCGCATGACCGTTCACTCTCAAACGCGTTGCCGTTGGAAAATCAATGAACAAAATTCCGATATGCGGGTTCACTATAATATTCCCTAACGAGTTAAACATTTTATTTCCGCTATAATCAGGAAATATGAGTGTCTTAGGGTTAATAACTATAACCGCAGGTTGCGTATAACCTTTTTTGTCTTCTTCCGTACCACGAAAGCTACAATCACATTTCCCGGTATTATCCGAAGTAGATATAAAGAAATATGATTGACCTTCAATGAAATAGGCCGTTTCATCATCAATAGCTTGCTTGTATAAATTATTTACTGCCGCAACTTCACGTTCGCTCCATTGTTCATGAGAATTATATAAACGTTGCGCTTCCAACTCGCCACTATGAAAAATATCGGTCACCTTGCGTATCATCGGAAAATCCTCTATTTATAAAATGTATTTAACAATAGTCAATGCTAGTAAAACTTGTGCATAAAAACCCACAAAATATATAACGACCCGTAATACCGGTATACCTATGCTAAATACGATGTAATGTGCTAAACGTGAAAAGAAATACAGTGCACATGCGAAAGCTGTGCTCTCATTTTTTATACCCAGTATTTGAACAATTAATACCAAAGGAGCAAATATAACCAGATTTTCTACCGCATTTTCGTGTGCCGCCATCATCCGTACTGCCCATTGCGCCTTAGGTCCGGCATCAGGATCAGGGTTCCATAATGCTTTACCGATACCCTCTTCATATAAACGGTTAATGATGTAGGGTGCCCATAAGGTAGCTGACATTACGACTGTTAAAGTAAGCCAATACAGTTCTGTTGTTACGAGTACATTTTGCATTTTAGTATCTCCACTAATTATTTTATATTCACTATGGCTTTCTGATATCGCTGTAATAATTCTGGATTATCCATTGATCCATGATGATGAACTTGTTTCCAACCATTATCAAATAGCTTATATATTCTGGTTGTTCGTATTTTTAATCCCAACTGAACCTCATCGGTATCAATGGAACCACGCTCTCGACCTTCTACGTAAAAGACATCATCAAACTGATGAAAATTGAAGTCATGATATTCGACATAGACTTTTGCTTCACCTCCCATAATTTTGTCGTAGCCATCTTTTATTGCATTCCAGTTGCGGCGTATTCCACCTATCGGGTTACTCATTGCTACTGCATATTTCTTCGCCCAGTTATTCGCTGCAGCTTCTGCATTACGTGCATTGAATGCTTTATAAAAGGCAACAAGCGTACTAACTGGATGGTCTGGATCTTCAATAACTTCCTGCCCTGTTATTACTTTTGGAATACTCATACATTACTCCTTAGTTGTATATACAACTAAATAGTTAAAGCTTTATTAGTCAACCTTAGCATCAGGCTAATCTAATAATTTAGCTGTGGATTTAATTTGTTTTACGACTTGTTCAAACTGCTTGTCGCCTAACTGATTTTTCATTTTCTTATAAAGCCCGTCACCGATTTTATTTAACTTCGACGCAAGTTTCTTTCCTTTTGCACTTGCTACCAGCGTATTTTTTCGACCATCTTCTGTACCCTGTTTAGCAATTAACCCCTTTTCAATTAGTATATTTGTGAACCTTGTAATAGTAGATTTTTCCAGCTGCAATTGTTGCGCTATTTCTTTTTGCATAAGATTCGGTTTAGCAGCGATCATACGCAACATATAAGCATGTGGTGCAGATAATCCTGATTCTTTATATGCATCATCCCAGATACGATTGAGCTTTCTCACCAATCCATTACTATTAAAAAATAGGCATCTTTCAAACATAAATAAACCATACAATAATTAAGTTGTATATACAACTAAATTAGGATATTTATTTAAAGAAGGAGCTATTTTGTTTTAAATATTAATAAAGGGCATAACAGATATGTAGAGAATGACTGCAATACTAAATAGATAGACTATGAAACGCAACGGACTATCACGTAAATTACTTAAGAATGTAGGCGCATGTCCACTATGCTCAAGGTTAGCGTACTCATCTTGAAAACGTTGTGTGCGTTGTTGTTGATAGATATTAATTAGGCTATTTGCATTTTCATACTGAAAATCATCCTTGATCCAAATACCAGCCATTCCAATACCCCAATTTCCAGCATGCGTTTCATAAAAAGCAATATCGTTCGATTCCAAAAGCTCTCGTATATCTTGCGCTTCGTCTACGGGCACATTTCTGAGTTTAAATATGAGTTTAGCCATAAGGTGAATCTATTCCATATTATTCATTGCATCTAACTTGCCGGTCGTCATTCCCGCGAAGGCGGGGATCCAGAGAATTATAAATAAGCTGTTTTAAAGTACTAGATTCCCGCCTTCGCGGGAATGACGGGATGGTTTAATTATCATACCCAAGATTTGGTGACAACCAGCGTTCAGCTTCAGCGAAGGTCATTCCTTTGCGTTTAGCATAATCTTCAACTTGTTCGGCGTTGATTTTACCTATACCAAAATAACTCGATTCAGGGTGGCTAAAGTACCAACCACTAACCGATGATGCAGGCCACATCGCATAGCTTTCAGTTAAAGAAACACTAGTATTCTTTTCGGCATCAAGAAGTTCCCAGAGCTTTGGCTTTTCGGTATGGTCTGGGCAAGATGGGTAACCCGGTGCCGGGCGTACGCCACGGTAGTCTTCTTTAACCAAGCGCGTATTATCAAAATCTTTATTCTTAACAGCTGCATCCGGTGTCCATTCATTGTTTCCGTTGTAACCCCAATTCACATGACGCACGCGTTGATGCATATGTTCAGCATAGGCTTCAGCAAATCGATCCGCCAATGCTTTTAACATTATAGATTGATAATCATCATGGTCTTTTTCAAAACGTTCAATGTGCTCATCGATACCCAATCCGGCAGTTACTACAAAGCCACCAACATAATCCTGCTTGCCACTGTCTTTGGGCGCAACAAAATCTGCGTTACAGCGATTTGGCTTTCCCGGTGGACGTTCTGTTTGTTGGCGAAGATGATTCAAGGTCATTTTCACTTCATTACGTGTTTCATCGGTATAGACTTCAATGTCGTCGTCATTAATACTATTGGCTGGGAACAAACCGACTACTGCACGAGCTTTTAACCAACGTTCGTCAATAATTTGTTTTAGCATCGCTTGTGCGTCAGCAAATAATTTTTTCGCTTCGGCACCTTTTTCGGCATCATCAAATATTTTTGGATAACTACCTTTTAATTCCCAGGTATGAAAGAACGGCGTCCAGTCAATATAAGGCACAAGAAATTCTAAAGGCATGTCATCAAATACTTGAATACCTTTTATGTTCGGTACAGCTGGTGTGTAGTGCTGCCAGTCTATATTTAATTTCCGTTGTCGTGCTTGTTCCAGAGATAACCAATTAATTTTTGCACGGCGACCTGCATGCGCAATTCTCACCGCGTCATATTCTTCGTGAATATCTTTTACAAAAGCGTCTTTAAATTCTGCGCTAATCAGCTTTTGCGCTACGCCTACCGCACGCGATGCATCTTTTACCCAGACTGTTGCACCATGGTAGTTATGTTCTATCTTAACTGCGGTATGTGCTTTTGATGTGGTTGCGCCACCGATCATTAATGGCATATCCATACCCAGACGTTCCATTTCCTTAGCCATATGAACCATTTCATCTAATGACGGTGTTATTAAACCCGAAAGCCCGATGATATCAACGTCTTCTGCTTTTGCTGCTTCGAGTATTTTAGCGGCCGGAACCATTACACCAAGATCCACTACTTCAAAGTTATTACATTGCAGCACAACACCAACAATATTTTTGCCGATATCATGGACATCGCCTTTAACAGTAGCCATTAATATTTTACCGTTAGAACGAGCACCGCCTTGTTTTTCAGCCTCGATATAAGGTAATAAATAGGCAACGGCTTTTTTCATTACACGAGCCGATTTAACCACTTGAGGTAAAAACATTTTACCGTCGCCGAATAAATCACCGACCACATTCATGCCATCCATGAGTGGGCCTTCAATCACTTCAATGGGCCGTGCAAATTCCTGGCGTGCTTCTTCGGTGTCTTCTGTTACATAAGTATCGATACCTTTTACTAAAGCATGTTCGATACGCTTAGCGACAGGTAATTTTCGCCATTCTAAATCTTCGACTTTAGCTTTCGCTTTGCCGTCACCTGCGTACTTACTTGCAATATCGAGTAAGCGTTCAGTTGCATCTGGATTTTTATTTAAAACGACATCTTCTACTGCATTCCGAAGTTCTTCTGGCAAGTCATCATACACAGCGAGTTGACCGGCATTAACAATGCCCATCGTCATACCCGCTTTTATTGCATAGTATAAAAACACAGCATGAATCGCTTCACGTACAGGATTATTACCGCGGAAAGAGAACGATACATTGGACACACCGCCACTGATTAGAGCGTGTGGTAAGTTTGCCTTTATTTCTTTATTAGCTTCGATAAAATCGACGCCATAATTATTGTGCTCTTCTATGCCGGTTGCTATCGCAAAAATATTAGGATCGAAAATTATATCTTGTGGTGGGAACTCAACTTGCTCTATCAGGATTTTATAAGCACGTGAACATATTTCCACTTTACGTTCTTTAGTGTCGGCCTGGCCTTCTTCATCAAAGGCCATTACGATAATGGCTGCACCATAACGTCGGCACAGTTTGGCCTGGTGGATAAAGTTTTCTTCGCCTTCTTTCAAACTGATTGAATTAACAATACCTTTACCTTGAATACACTTTAAACCTTCTTCAAGGATAGGCCATTTCGATGAATCAACCATTACGGGTACACGTGAAATATCCGGCTCACTGGCAATCAAATTCAAAAATGTTTTCATCGCCTCTTCGCCATCTAACATGCCTTCGTCCATGTTGATGTCAATTATCTGAGCGCCACTTTCAACTTGTTCTCTTGCAACGCTTAGAGCTTCGTCATAGTTATCTTCAAGAATTAAACGTTTGAATTTAGCTGAACCGGTTACATTGGTACGCTCACCTACATTTACAAATAGCGAATCTTTGGTGATGTTACAAGGCTCTAAACCGGCAAGGCGTGTGGTAAAATCTTCTTGCTTAGGCTGGCGAGGTGGGTACTTGCTTACTGCATCCGCAATGGCTTTAATGAAGGCCGGACTAGTACCACAACAACCACCAATAATATTTATAAACCCGTTTTTAGCCCACTCTTCAATTTCTGCTGCCATTTGTTCGGGCGTCTCATCGTACTCGCCAAATTCATTCGGTAAGCCTGCGTTCGGATGGGTGTTGATATGGCAATTGGCGATGCCGGCAATTTCTTCGACATACTGACGTAACTCTGTGGCACCAAGTGCACAGTTAAAACCAAAACTAATCGGTTGAACATGACGCAATGAATTATAAAATGCTTCGGCTGTTTGACCCGACAACGTTCGACCCGATGCATCGGTAATCGTACCTGAAATCATAATCGGTAAACGCTTGCCTGTATCTTCAAAATATTCTTCAATCGCAAATAATGCTGCTTTTGCATTTAAGGTATCAAAAATAGTTTCGACCAATAAAATATCACAACCGCCCTCAACCATTGCTTTGGTTGCTTCGTAATAGGTTTCGCGCAAATCATCAAAGTTTATATTTCTAAACCCGGGATTATTTACATCGGGGCTTAAAGAAGCGGTACGGTTAGTTGGTCCAAGAACACCAGCAACAAAGCGTGGTTTATCCGGTGTGGCATATTCATCACAGACTTCACGTGCAATGCGAGCCGATTCAAAGTTCATTTCGTAAGCCAAATCTTCCATATCATAGTCAGCCATGGATACTTTATTGGCGTTAAAAGTATTAGTTTCGACAATATCAGCACCTGCATCGAGATAGGCAGCATGAATATCGCGGATAATTTTTGGTTGAGTCAGTGTTAATAGATCGTTATTACCTTTTAAATCACTGGGGTAATCGGCAAAACGTTCACCACGGTAATCGGATTCTTCCAATTTATAAGTTTGTATCATGGTGCCCATTGCACCATCTAATACTAGGATACGTTCTTTTAGGGCTTGTTCTAGCGGACTTAACTGATTGGGAGACTGACTCATATGGACTCTTTTTTCTATTTTGAATGATTCACACAGTTTAACATGCTTGTTTAAGTTGACCTATATTTTAGGGGGGCAAAATATGTGAATACGTGCAGGAGGTTTTTACTGTTTAACTATCCAGTCTTTAAGGTCATCTGCTTCTCGAATAATATATGCCGAATCTTTAAAAGCTTGACCCATTAAACTAATGCCTTGTGTGCATGTTAAAATATGCATCGCAAGATGTTCTGATTTTTCTGTACTGTAATCTAAATACTCAAACTGTTCGACGAGCCAATCTCTGAATAAACAAATCATTTCAGTAGCATCTGAATAATTTATATTTTTGAGCTTAATCAGTTCCGTACAAACAGAGCCTACTGGACATCCATATTTTTTTATATTCTCTTCGTGACCGATAATCATATCGACAAATTGTATTAATCGATCTTTAGGCTCAGGAATTGTCGCTGTCCATGTTCCAAGCATACCTGCGATACCTGATTTTCGACTTTCAATCACGGCAGCAAGAATATCGTCCTTGGTTTTAAAGTGGTAATAAAAATTACCACGTGAAATGCCAACGGCTTTGGAAATATCTGAAAACGAAGTATGGTTAAAGCCCTGCCGATAAAATAAATCATCGGCAGTTGATACAATTTTATTTCTCATTGTTTCAGCTTTACTTAACATATTTCAGATTATAACTTACTCACGCTATTGCCGCTTCTTTTTCCACAAAGGGATAATCGATATAACCCACTTCATCACCGCCATAAAATGTTTCTGGATTAGGTTGATTGAGTTCGGCGCCAAGCGTAAAACGTTTTACTAAGTCAGGATTCGCTATATATAAAGCACCAAACGCAACACTATCAACCCTACCTTGTGCGATAGCCTGTTGGGCACTGTTATAGGTATAACCTAAATTAGCCATGTAGTGACCTGCAAAATTGTTTTTTAATTGTTCATAATCAAGTAGCTTAGGATTTCCTGCCATACTGCCTTCAACTACATGCAAATACGCTAAACCAAGTTTTCCAAGCTGCTTCGTTACATAATTAAAAATACCTTGTGGATTAGAATCCGAAATATCATTAAATGTATTCTCTGGTGAAAGTCGAACGCCCACATGTGCTGCATCCCAGGCATACATTACGGTACCTAAAACTTCACCTAAGAATCGATATCGATTTTCGTAACTCCCACCATATTCATCTTTACGCTGGTTTGTGCCGTCACGTAAAAATTGATCAATTAAATAGCCATTTGCAGCATGTACTTCAACGCCATCAAAACCAGCTGCCTTTGCATTTTCTGTAGCCACTTTATATTGTTCAAGTATTGAGCCTATCTCATCAGTCGTTAGCGCATGAGGTTCAACATACTCTTGCATACCTTCATAGGTAATCGCTTCACCTTCCGGTTTGATCGCAGATGGAGCAACCGGCAAGCTATTGTTTGGCTGCATCGATGGATGAGAGATTCTACCAACATGCCACAATTGCAATATGATTTTTCCGCCCTCCTTATGTACCGCAGCGGTTACTTTTTTCCAGCCAGCGACTTGCTCGGCACTGTGTATACCCGGTGTTGCAGGATAACCAACGCCCTGAGGTGATATCTGACTTGCCTCTGTAATGATCAAACCTGCCGTTGCTCGTTGGCGATAATATTCAACATTCATATCCTGAGGTACATTACCTGTTGTCGCTCGATTACGTGTTAGTGGCGCCATTACTATCCGGTTTGAAACCTCGATAGCACCTATTCTTGCTGCTGAAAATAAATTTTTATCCTTTTTCTTCATATTCATCAAAGAGTTACTCCCTAAATTATTAAATTTTCTATCATTAGGACAATCGCCCTAATTACAGAAGTCAAATTAGGACATTAATCCTAAAATGTCAAGAGTATCTCAGCACAATATGTATTTTTATTATTTAATTAAATCAATAAACGTTTAATCACAAAACCGGTCGCAGCGAACAACTAAAAAAATCGTGAAGGCGGCTGCGGTGCAAGCAATCAACAAGCACAACTACAGGTGCAGATGAAGCGAGCTATCTCCAAAGCAACGGCTGTGAACGACATAGTTGTTGTCAATCTACTTGCGGACGATTGACTCACTATTTGATTACAAATCGAAATCCTCCGCAGCTGTATTAAATATTTTACCCCAACTATTTTCACCCAGAACTTGCGAAGTAACACGATTAGCTATTCTGAATGTATGACTTGTTGTTAACCTGATTCCAAATTAATGTTACTCTAGCGCCATGTCTCGTGATTATGCAAAAACCCCTCGACCAAAACACCCTAACAGTATTCCTGGATGGGCGTGGATGCTTGCTGGATTATCCATAGGCTTATTTGTCGCTTTGCTGGTCTATATTAATGACTTCACAGCTACTGATAATAAGTCAGCTGTTAAAGATGCTTTTAGTAGCATTGTTAATACGACAAGCAATAATGTTAAACAACTCAAAAAACAAGCCAACACAGTAACGGGGAAATCGCCAGATACTAAAACATCAACAAGTTCAAAACCACGTTTTGATTTTTATACTATTTTACCAGAACTTGAAGTCACCGTGCCTGATGAAGAAATTTTAAAAACAACAAAAAAATATAAAACAAATAATAAGCCAACTGAGCCTCTAATGTTGCAAGCTGGTTCTTTTCGTCGTTATGACTCGGCAGACAAACTTAAGGCAACCTTAGCACTGCAAGGCATAAGCGCAAGAATTCAAACTATTACCAAGAGTGATGGAGATAAATGGCATCGTGTCCAAGTTGGTCCTATTCGTGACATTAGTATTTTAAATCGAACACGTCACCAGCTTCAAAAAATTGGCATTGCAAGCATCGTCGTAAAGCAAAAAACTTAGTTTCTCTATACAAAATAAAAGCTCTATGCCCTACGCCATCGCCATCATTTTTATTATCGTCTTACTCTATAGTTCTCAATGGTGGGTTAAATACACCCTTAATCGGTATGCAACCAATCTCGATCATTTACAAGGAACTGGAGGAGAGCTTGCTCGGCATCTTCTTGATCGATTTGATATGCCTGAGGTTAAAGTTGAAATTGATGATCGTGGCGACCACTACGACCCAACTGCAAAAGCCGTTCGTTTAAGCACAAGTAATTTTAATACTAAATCTCTCACAGCCATTGCAGTCGCCGCACATGAAGTTGGACATGCTATCCAGCACCATCGCAAAGAATCATTATTGCAGTGGCGAACAAATTTAGTAAAAATTGCTGCCGTTAGTGAAAAGCTTGGCTCGCTCGCCTTTATATTGATGCCGATAGTTGTTGGTATTACTCGAGCACCTCACTTAAGTATTATGATGCTTGGTTTGGTTATTTTAAGTATGTTTGTTGCAGTAATCGTTCATTTTGTAACGCTTCCTGTTGAATGGGACGCAAGTTTTGGAAAAGCATTACCAATACTAGAAGAAGGTTATATTAGTGACAAAGAATTAATTGCCGTAAAGAAAGTACTCCGTGCGGCGGCTTTAACCTATGTTGCAGCATCACTGGCAGGGGTATTAAATCTCTGGCGTTGGTTAGCCCTGTTAAGAAGATAGGTAAAGAAGGTAGTTAATCTTGACCTCGGCACCAGTAGGTGATTTCACGCTGAGTTTCAAACTCAGCCTTCTTTCTCTCAGCATCCGACAAAATATTCTTTTCACCTTTTTTATCTTTAGTATATAGATAACTAGAGCGTTGATAATTTTTTAATGCTTTTTTAGCTTTGTTACAATTTTGCCTGATTTTATTATTGTGCTTATCCAGCTTTGCTTTCTTAATTTCTTCATCTTTTCGCTGCCGTTTTGTTGCATCTAAATATTCTTTTTCTCTCTTAAGTCTTTCAGTAATAATTTGTTTTTTGCTTTTAACTGAACCATCTTCATTGAGTTCTTTTACTTTCTTTTTAGGGCGTTTAATACCGCTACTTTTCTCACCACATGGAGTAGCTGTAAAATTAATAACACCATCAGAACTTTTACACTTATAAATCTTAGCATATGTAAAATTAGTTAATGTAAAAGAAAAAATAATTATAAGGCTGTAATCTAAAATTCTTTTTATCATCGCTTGAAACTCGTTTTAAAGTATATACAAATTATTCTATATTTATTTTGCAGCATGTAAGCGTTCAGTTGATAAGCGCTGTCGCTCGTCAAATAAGTGTCTTGCTCCTAACCATACTACTATAAGTGTAGCAAAACCAGATGCCGCTGTTATCATAAACATGATTAATATTTGATACTTTACGGCCTCGGCGGGCGGTGTTCCACCTAAAATTTGACCGCTCATCATTCCCGGTAAGTTAACTAAACCCGCAGCAGCCATTGCATTAACGATAGGAAATAAACCAATTCGAATGCTTTGACGCGCAATATCGCGAATTGATTCACTCCATGATTGGCCTAAGGCAAGGCGTGCTTCTATAATTATTCTTTGCTGCCAGGCATTCTTAGTGAGATCTTCTAACGACAATGCTGATGCCGTCATCGTATTACCAATGATCATTCCCATTAATGGAATAGCATATTGAGGCGTATACCAAGGTGAATTATTTACCACCATGGTTAAAACAAAAATCCCAACAACGAATGAAGATATAAATACTGAGAAGGTACCAAGACCATAACCCCATCCACCTTTAAAACGTCGAGTTTGTCTTGCCATGATCTCACGACCAGCAACAAGCAACATAACCATCCACATTCCCGCTATCCAAATAAATGAATCCTGTGCAAATAACCATTTTAAGACAAAACCAATCAATAATAATTGCACAACGGTTCTTATTGCAGCAACGATAATAAGTTTAGTCATTTTCAAATGCATAACATATGAAAGAATGGCCATTAGCAAAACCAAACCAGCAGCAAGACTTAAATCGAATAAGCTTAAATCAACAACATTCATGCAACAGACTCCACTAACTCAGAATTTTTAATTTCGAATTGTCGTTGTGATACGCGTTTTTTCTGAGAGCTATTATGACTGACCCAAATAATACTACAGTTAGATAATCGCTGGTATTCTTCAATAATTTGTTCAACGCGTTTTGTATTTTCAGAATCTAAATTTGCGGTCGGTTCATCTAATAGTAAAATATCAGGTTCGTTAATAAGTAAACGAATAATAGCTAAGCGTTGTCGCTCACCTGTAGAACATCGCATAACATCCCAAGATAAAACCTCATTGTTAAAACCTATTTCAGTTAAGAAAGTTTCTATCTGTTTAGTGAGAGGCAATTTAAAATGCTCGCCAATTGTGTCAAACCACCATTGGCTTTCTGCAGCAAAATAGGCAACTCGCTTTCTCCATTCATGTGCAGCGATATCTTTTATGCTGACATCATCAATATAACATTCGCCTTTATGCGGAATTAAATCGGCAATAGCTCTAAGTAATAAGGACTTACCTGTACCGGACTCACCTGAAATGCTTATTGTTTCGTTATGGTTTAACTCTAAATTAATGGGATTAAGGGTATGGCAATTAAAATTAACAAGCTTTAGCTGAGTTTGTGGCATCATTGGCTATACTAACTTTTGGAAATGTAATAGATTATTAACATACTCTATCATTTTTATAATTATTAATCTTTTTTGGAGAATCAACAATGAGCAAACCAGATTGCCCTCAGAAATATCCTTATATCGAAAATTTAGAAGCAGGTGATTACTTCTGGTGTAGTTGCGGTAAATCTAAACGACAACCCTTTTGTGATGGCTCTCATAGTGGAACTGATTTCACACCAGTAATGTTTACCCTTACAGAAAACAAAGATGTATATCTATGCGGTTGCAAACAATCTGCAGATGCACCTTTTTGTGATGGGGCGCACAATAAGCTTTGAATATTAATTATAATCTCAATTTTGCTATTTCTGGATGACTTAGCATTATAATTTAATAACTAAAAATTTAATCATGGAGGATTAAATGCTAGCGACTCATATTGATGCTGAAAAAAGATACGACATAATTCGCAAAACTGCACTGAGAGTTACAGAAAATCAACTAACCGCTAATACTGGATTAAATTTTAAGCTAATTGATCAAGAGGCATTACAGGCATCTCAAAAATGGGCATTATCTCAAAAACGGCTAGTTAATTGGGATTGGTTGAATGGATATGGTGATTTTAAATATCGCTATCCAAAACGATTTGAACTTGCCCTTTGGCTTAAAAATTCTTTAGCTAGCCTGACACTTGGGAGACCTACTTATCAAGGAACAGGCTTAAGATTAGACTTTATTGAAGGAAATCCTGATAACCGTGAAGTTAAGGTCTTTCCTATTACTATGGCAGCTATGGCTACCTATGCTGAAGCACTGGGCGCAACTCAATTACGCGTCATGAACCCAATTAATGATGATGTTAAGCATTACTATGAAAAGTTTGGCTTAACCTATGTTGCCAAAGGCGACTATCTCTATACTAGACTTTAGGTGAGCACTAATGACCAAAGATATAAAAAACTTAAGCGAGCAACGAAATAAGTCAAAACCACGCTCTCTCGAAGATGCAGCAAAAGCTGCTGTTCGGCGTTTTTGTGACCCTGATATTTTAAACTCAACTGAAGAGCCTGAAGGGCTTGCCTCGGGAAAGACGACAGCAACGGGTAGTTTTGTTCATGCTGATGAAGACACTCCCGACGGTAAGGATACTGAAGATGAAAAAAATAAAACCAAATAAAATTACAGCTACACAAAAACAAAAAATGATTCTTAAAGAAGAAGTAACGCCTGAAAATGCTTTTACTAAAATGACCGTGATAGCCACTCGTACAGCGAGTAAGTACCAATTAAAATCATTTAAGCTAGATAGCAAGTAATTAAAAAATCTGGCTACACTGGTAGTAAAGCATCAATAAACATCATAACTACCCATGCAGAATAAGAAACGAGTAGTAAATAAGCTGCAGTAAAATATAGGTAAGTATATGCATAATAACTTGCATGAACTTATGGAGATAAACTGGTTGAAAAATATCATAAGTGTAAAACGGGCATGTACGTTTGGGGGTGGCTGGTTGAAAAACATCATAAGTGGCTGTAAAAAATAGGTAAGTATATGAATAGTGCCTTGCATGAACTTGTGGAGATAAACTGGTTGAAAAACATCATAAGTGCCAGTAAGAAAAGAAACTGGCATCAGGTACTGGGTTATCCTGAGAGAAAAACATCATAAGTGCCAGTAAGAAAAGAAACTGGCATCAGGTACTGGGTTATCCTGAGAGAAAAACATCATAAGTGCCAGTAAGAAAAGAAACTGGCACTAAAAAAAGGGCAGCCCCTACTTAATTAGAAGCTGCCCTTCGTTATTTAATTAAATCGGTTTTTACACCAAATTAATTACATACCTGAACCACGTGAACCTGTGAATTCTGGGTAAGCTTCCATACCACATTCACCGATATCGCAGCCTTCGTATTCTTCTTCTTCACTAACACGAACACCCATGATAGCTTTAATCGCAATCCAAACAATCATGCTTGTTACAAATACCCAAACTAAGATTGTTAATAGACCAGCAATTTGACCACCAAATGTTGCATCGCCGTTTGTAAGCGGCACGGCTAATAAGCCCCACATACCAACAACACCATGAACTGAAATTGCACCCACTGGATCATCAATTTTCAATTTATCTAAAGTAAGAATTGAGAATACAACAAGAGCGCCACCAGCAGCACCAATTAAGGTTGCGCCTAAAGCAGTTGGCGTATCAGGGCCAGCAGTAATTGCAACTAAACCAGCTAATGCACCATTTAATGCCATTGTTAAATCAGCTTTGCCGAATAACATACGAGCAATAATAAGGGCAGCAATAACACCACCCGCAGCAGCAGCATTTGTATTTAAAAATACAACGGCAACGGCATTAGAGCTGGCAATATCACCAAGCTTAAGTACAGAACCACCGTTAAAGCCGAACCAACCCATCCATAAAATGAATGTGCCAAGTGTTGCTAATGGTAAGTTTGCACCAGGAATTGCATTGATTTGACCATTAGGGCCGTATTTTCCTTTACGAGCACCAAGAACGATAACACCCGCTAATGCTGCAGCAGCACCCGCTAAATGTACGATACCTGAACCAGCAAAATCTAAGAAACCTAGTTCACCTAAATCAAATAGTCCAAATACAGGTTGTGCACCCCAAGTCCAAGAACCTTCCATTGGATAGATGAAGCCTGTCATCACAACAGCAAAAACCATGAAAGCCCAAAGCTTCATTCGTTCAGCAACCGCACCCGATACAATTGACATTGCAGTGGCTACGAAGACAACCTGGAAGAAGAAATCTGAAGCTTTCGCGTAAACTGAATCACCACCAAATTTGTTCTCAGCAGAAGCAGCTAATGCATCTTTTACTAAGCTATCTCCACCGTTGATACCTTCTAAGAAAATACCACCGCCGTACATGATTTCATAACCGCAAATCATATACATCGTACAAGCGATTGCATAAAGTACAACATTCTTTGTTAAAATTTCAGTGGTGTTTTTTGCACGCACTAAACCCGCTTCTAGCATGGCAAAACCTGCTGCCATCCACATTACCAATGCACCCATTACTAAAAAGTAAAAGGTATCCATGGCATACTGTAATTCAAAAATTTGATTTTCCATCGAAATACTCCCCTACCCTTAAAGTGCTTCTTCGCCAGATTCACCCGTACGAATACGAATAACCTGTTCGACTGTTGAGACAAAGATTTTGCCATCGCCAATTTTTCCAGAGTTTGCTGATTTTTGAATCGACTCTAGAACTTGATCAAGCATGTCATCTTTAATTACAGCTTCAATTTTTACTTTAGGTAAAAAATCCACTACATATTCTGCGCCACGATATAACTCCGTGTGACCTTTTTGACGTCCAAATCCTTTAACTTCTGTAACGGTAATGCCTTGAACTCCAATTTCAGATAAGGCTTCACGTACATCATCAAGTTTGAACGGTTTGATAATCGCTGAAACTAATTTCATCGCTATGTTTCTCCGTTAGATTGTTATAAATAAATATTTTTTATAGAAATACTGACTGTTTATACTGCATGTGATGTGCCACTTAATAAAAGGCAATAAAATCAATAGGTAAGCTAAGGGCTTGCATGATTCGCACTGTTTTGATGCACAATTTATGTGCGTAAAATCTTACAACGCCCATTAATAGTGCACTTTTTTGGTGCGATTCGGGGTTTATTTATAACAAGCAGGCACAAAAAAGCCCGTGTACAAAACGTCGCACGGGCTTCTTTAGAAAAGCATTAACGTTGGTTAAAGATCAAAGGTCTTCTTAACGGTTAAGAATAGTTCAGTATCTTTTGAAGTTGTTACATTAGAAGTGCCATCTTCATAGGTAGCGGACAAGCTTACATCGAAATCCAATATAGTTTTAGTTGCTTCTATTTTGAAATCATTAAAACTGCTACCCACATCAGGTGACATACGTCCATAATGCAAACTAAGCAACACATCTTCTACAAGTTCAATATTTAATCCAACATCAACGTAGTTATAGTCAGATGCACCAGCAGCATCGTCGGAGCCATTATAGTAAGTGATATTAGCTGGGCCCCAATCAAAACCAACATATAATTCCTGCGCTCCTGCTGCAAAATTACTATCAGTATATTCATAGATGATATAGCCAACATCAACTCCAAAATCGTCCCAACTATGTGCCCAACCGCCATAGAGGTCTACTTCAAATCCACTGCCGGTATTACCATTTGCTCCATCAACACTTGATGCCCAGGCTCCAACGTAAAATTCACTTTCATGGGTATAATCAATACCACCTTGTGCGGCAATACCATCATCCGATTGGGTTTGACCACGAAACACGTAATTACTCGTAATAGCAGCATTTGCTGTAAAGGACTCTTCGGCCAAGGCGAGCGGAGAAACACTAAAATAGCTGACTAAACTCGCCGCAGTAAGTGCTGGTAATGACTGTAAAAATGGTTTGGACATGGGGTGCTCCGGTTAATTATTTTTTTGATAAATTGATGCCTCCATACTACCAAAACAAAAGCCTGCGAGAGAATCTTTTTTCTTATATTAAAGAAATAAATTCTACTCACAGGCTTCGTTCGCGTCATCCATACACGCTTTTATTCCTACATTTGCATAGCAAATGCAACTTTTCTCTTAGAAAGTTTTATTCCAGCTAACATTCACTTTCACGTTGTCATCTGTAATATCAGTGTTACTTACCATAAAGCTAATTTCGCCTTTACTAAGCGTTGCACTATAATCGTTGTAATCAGTCGCACCCGCTCGATCATAACTGTAAACACCAATGTGAGCCGTTAATAAGTATTTGTCAGGAAGTTCAAAATCTGCAGCACCTTCTAAATAGATATCTGACTCATTAATATCATAAGAGATTTTTGCACTGAAATTTTTATAAACAGCACCTGCATACGTTTCTGTAAAATCATCAATGCCTGCATTACCTAAATACTGGTAAGTTATAAAACCGGCATCAAAATCAAATTCACCAAATTTATTCGTATAACCACCATATATATCAAGTTCATAGTCGCCAGTACCATTTGACGTTTCTACATTTGAAGTCCATGCACCAGCATAGAAATTCTTGTTGATGGTGTAATCAGCGCCACCTTGAATAGCCGCTTGTTCATTAGTCTGAGTCACACCACGCCAAATATAATTAGATGTAGCAGTAAAATTAGTCGAAATTGAGCCAGCTAAAATTGAAGCAGACACCAATGATAAGGCCGCAAAAAGACCCGTTTGAACAGCAAAATGCCATCGTTTCATAATATTCCTCTTTCACACAGTGAGTTTTAAGTTTAAACTTTTGTTATTGACTTTATTTTAAGTGAGTTTACCAAGAGATCTCATCTCATCTTGTGACTCAGCGCTGATTATGCACAAAATGAGTGCATAAAACTACTCGAGGAAAACTGCATGCCTATTTCATTTAATCCATTTTCTAAAGACGTTCTGGATAGTTTGCAGGAAAAAATGCCCTCTGGACTTGCTTCAGGCCTTCAGGACTTACAATCTGACGTTGAGCAAAATATACGTGCGGCAATTGAAGCTAATTTGAAGAAACTCAACTTAGTTACGCGTGAAGAATTTGATGTTCAACAAAAAGTACTACAGCGCACCCGTGAAAAACTTGAAATACTAGAAGCTAAAATAACTGAAATGGAAAATCACAACTCTTAAGATTTAGAATAAAAAACCATTTAAAACTTAAAGGTAAGGATACCTTATGTCTCTCGCTAATATATTTAGTCGTGCCCAAACGGGCATTCATGCCCCTCTTGTTAGTGTTGAAGTCCATTTATCAAATGGTCTCCCCAGTTTATCGATTGTTGGTTTGCCTGAAACTGAAGTAAAAGAAAGTAAAGACCGAGTTCGTTCGGCAATTATTAATTCACAGTTTGAATTCCCCGCAAGGCGTATTACTATTAATTTAGCACCTGCTGACTTGCCTAAAGAAGGTGGCCGCTTTGATCTTGCGATTGCGCTAGGTATCCTGGCCGCATCCGAACAAATTCCAAAAGAAACTTTAGATCAATTTGAATTTATTGGCGAGCTCGCTTTAAGTGGTGAGCTTCGTGGAATTCGTGGCGTCTTGCCGGCTGCTATTCAATCTTCACGCTCTAAACGGAGTTTATTTGTTGCCGCACAAAATGCAGACGAAGCTGCTTTAGTCAATGATGCTACAATTTTTGCAGCAAAACATTTGCTAGATGTCTGCGCTCATATAACAAAGCAATCTCTTCAACAAGTTCATATTCAATCTGCACAAGTAATCACTGAGTTAGAAAATGGCTCAATAACAAACCTTAATGAAATTACAGCCCAACATCATGCTAAGCGCGCACTTGAAATTGCTGCTGCAGGTGGGCACAGCATGTTAATGATTGGCCCTCCGGGATCAGGTAAAACAATGCTAGCCAGCAGGCTACCTGGAATTCTTCCACCGATGACACAAACAGAAGCGTTAGAATCTGCAGCAATCCAATCCATTAGTCATAACGGATTTAAATATAGCCAATGGAAACAACGACCTTTTCGTACACCACATCATACTGCTTCGGGTGTTGCACTTGTTGGCGGTGGTTCGCAGCCGCGCCCTGGAGAAATTTCACTCGCACACAACGGTGTTGTATTTTTAGATGAACTTCCTGAATTCGAAAGGCGTGTATTAGAAGTTTTACGTGAGCCGATAGAGTCTGGAAAAATAGTGATTTCTCGCGCTGCAAGACAAGCTGAGTTTCCTGCTAAATTTCAACTCATCGCTGCAATGAATCCTTGTCCTTGTGGTTACTTTGGTCATAGCAATGGGCGATGCCGATGTACCCCCGACCAAGTACTACGTTACCGTAATAAAATTTCAGGTCCCTTACTGGATAGAATTGATATGCATATTGATGTACCTGCATTGCCTATTAAAGATTTAAGTACTATCAATAACGCAGATGAAGAATCGAGCCAGACTGTACAACAACGCGTAAGTAATGCACGACAACGACAGATTAATCGAAATCAATGTCCAAATAGCCAACTTAACAATGCGAAAATAAAACAGCATTGCCAACTCGATAAACACGATGCTTTACTATTGGAAACTGCCATTGAGAAACTAGGACTTTCTGCACGTGCTTACCAACGCATTTTAAAGGTTGCCCGTACTATTGCAGATTTAGAACTTGAAGAAAAAATAAATACTAAAATTATATCTGAAGCAATTTCATATCGAAGACTTGATCGAGCCGTTTTATAATATCCTTTTATACCGTTAAATATTGCTGCACTAATTTTTCAGACAAATCACTCATCTCACCTTGTGCAACATTACGACCTCGATCCATAATAACGAACTGTTTTCCAATACGTCTGGCAAAAGGTAATTTCTGCTCCACAAGTAAAACTGTAATGTTTTCTTCTTCGTTTAGTTTAATAATAATATCACCAATTTGTTGAACGATATTAGGTTGAATCCCTTCTGTAGGCTCATCTAGTAATAATATTTTTGGGTTCAATGTTAAAGCTCGGCCAATAGCTAACTGTTGTTGTTGGCCACCTGATAAATCACCACCGCGTCGATGCAGCATGTCTTTAAGTACTGGAAATAAGTCAAAAATATGTTCAGGGATATGTTTGGTACTCTTGCCTATAACAGATAAACCAACCTGTAAATTTTCTTCAACGGTAAGCTGGCCAAAAATATCACGACCTTGTGGTACGTAGCCAATACCTAACTTTGCTCTTGTTTCGGCTGCCGAACCACTAATAGTTACTCCGTTAAAATCAATCGTTCCTGATTTTATCGGTAACAATCCCATAACAGATTGTAACAATGTTGTTTTACCAACGCCGTTACGTCCCATTAGGCAAATACAACTACCTTGCGGAATATCAAATGATACATCCCATAAAGTATGGCTCTCGCCATAAAACTGATTGACATCTTTAATGGATAACATATTTTTAACCTATAAACCCTTATTCACCAAGATACACTTCTATAACTTTTGGATCATTCTGTACCTCATCCATTGTACCTTCGGCAAGTACCGAACCTTCATGTAAAACCGTAACGGTACTCGCAATAGAACGAACAAAATCCATATCATGCTCGACAACAACAACTGAATGATCACCTGCTAAGCGTTTTAATAATTCAGCAGTCTTATCCATTTCTTGATGAGTCATACCGGCAACAGGTTCATCAACTAAAAGTACCCGCGGGTTTTGCATTAATAACATTCCAATTTCTAACCATTGCTTTTGTCCATGCGATAACTGTGCAGCAGTTTCATTAATAAGATCTTGCAGACCAATAATATCGGAAACTTCTTCGATACGCATATGTTGCTCAGCATTTACTTTTGCAAATAGTGTTGGCCAGACTTGCTTATCAGTAGCCATCGCCAACTCTAAATTTTCATAAATAGTATGCTGTGGAAATATTGTAGGCTTCTGGAATTTACGGCCAATACCTGCATGTGCAATTTCATACTCACTCATACAGGTAAGATCAATTGATTGACCAAGAAAAGCTGTCCCTGTATCAGGTTGCGTTTTTCCAGTAATAACATCCATCATTGTTGTTTTACCCGCACCGTTCGGGCCAATAATACAGCGTAATTCTCCATCATCTATATGCAATGTTAAGTCATTAAGAGCTTTGAAACCGTCAAAACTTACACTAATGTTTTCTAAATAAAGAATGGGGCCGTGTGATACATCTATTTCACCTGGAACAACTGTACGATACCCCACAAAAGGCATACGCTTTTGTTCGACGAAATTAAAAACTCTGTCACGGCGCATAACTTCTCTGAGTTTATCTAATTCTTTCATTAGCTTTCACTCTCTTTGCCATAAACATCTTTAGAACTTTTCGGCTGGCTTAACTTAGCTCGAAATTGATTCCATACTCCAATAATTCCTTTTGGCATAAAAATAGTAACCACTAAAAATAAACCACCTAATGCAAACAACCAAATTTCAGGGAAGGCTGCCGTTAGATAAGATTTAGAATAATTAACAACGACGGCACCTAATGCAGCACCATATAACGTTGCACGCCCACCGATGGCGACCCATACAACAAGCTCAATCGAATTTAATGGAGAGAACTCACCGGGATTAATAATACCCACTTGCGGTACAAATAATGCGCCAGCAACACCCGCTATAACAGCTGATAAAACAAAAATCCAAAGTTTGAAACTTTCAACTTTGTAACCAATAAAACGTGTTCGATCTTCTGCATCACGAATTGCTACAACAACACGGCCTAATTTTGAGGTAATAACAAAGCGAGTAACAAGGTAGGTAAGTATTAAGAACAAAGCACTTAACATAAAGAGCGTGGTTCGAGTCGTATCTGCCTGTAAATCATACCCTAAAATATCTTTAAAATCGGTTAGGCCATTGTTACCACCAAAACCTAACTCATTCATAAAAAACGCGAGTAACAATGCATAGGTAAGCGCTTGGGTAATGATTGATAAGTACACGCCTGTAACCCGCGCACGAAAAGCAAGCCAACCAAAAACCAACGCTAACAATCCGGGTACAACAATCACCATAAGCATTGCAAACCAAAACATATCGAAGCCTTGCCAATACCACGGTAACTCAGTCCAATTTAGAAATACCATAAAGTCTGGTAACTCAGCATTACCGTAAACACCACGGTCACCAATTTGTCGCATTAGATACATGCCCATGGCATATCCACCAAGTGCAAAGAAGGCGGCATGTCCTAAACTTAAAATGCCACAAAATCCCCAAACTAAATCAAGAGCAATCGCTAGCATGGCGTAGGCCAGATATTTTCCGAGTAACGTTACGGTATATGTTGGTACATGGAAGAATGAATCTGTGGGAACAAATAAATTTAAAACCGGTACAACAAGCATGGCAGTAAGCAATATACCGACAAACATTTGACCGCCTTTGTCGTTTTGTAAAAAATCAACAATGAAAGATTGTCTAGCCATAATATTAATCTTCCACTCCGCGGCCTTTTTTCGGGAATAATCCACGAGGCCGTTTTTGAATAAATAAAATAATAAATATAAGAACAAGTATCTTCGCAAGTACGGCGCCTGACCAAGGCTCTAAAAACTTATTAAATACACCAAGAGACATCGCACCAACAAAGGTACCTAATAAATTACCCACACCACCGAAAACAACGACCATAAACGAGTCAATAATATAGCCTTGACCAAGATTGGGGCCCACGTTTGTTAATTGACTTAAAGCAACGCCAGCAACACCAGCAATACCAGATCCTAAACCGAACGTCATCGCATCAACCCATTCAGACTTAACGCCCATTGCTTTTGCCATTGTCCGATTTTGAGATACAGCACGCACTTGCAAGCCAAGCTTCGTTTTTTTGAGTATCAACATTAATAATAATAAAACAGTAATCGCGAATAAAAATATATACAGGCGATTATAAGTAATCGCAAAGACGCTATTAATTTCAAGAGAGCCACTCATAAATAAAGGCGTTTCTACTGCTTGGTTTGTTGGGCCAAAAATTGAACGTACCATTTGTTGTAAAATCAAACTAATACCAAAGGTAGCCAATAATGTTTCTAGTGGTCGACCATACAAGTGCCTAATAACAAATCGTTCAATAGCAATGCCAAATAGACCGGCGACAACGAAAGCTAGCGGTATGGAAATAAATATAGATGCACCAATATGTTCAGGCAACATTTGTTGTACAACATAGGTGGTATATGCTCCCAACATCATAAGTTCGCCGTGCGCCATATTAATAACGCCCATAACCCCAAAGGTAATAGCAAGACCAACAGCAATAAGTAGTAGAACTGACCCTAAGCTTAGGCCAAAAACTAAATTTTCTAGAAAGCCAAACATACTTATCTTTGAGTCTATTTGTTTAAGTGACTTTTTAGCTGCTTTCTTTGTGTCTGAATCTTCAGAGCTTTCTATGATTTCGATTAATTTATTCTTTACTTCGGGAAGTAAACTTTTTGATAACGTTTTAATTGCGCTAATCTGCACGACCTTATCTTCTGACTTTAAATCCCAGACAGATAGGCCGACTGCTATTAGTTCACTTATTGATTCATTTTTTTCTTTTACATTTAGTGCTATTAATATTTTAACGGTTTCTTCGTCAACATTTTTCAGTAATTCCTTAACAGCTTCTTTTCGTACTTTATCATCAGGACTTTTAATTCTTAAATGTGCAATATAACTGCGTAGTTCACGGCGCAATTTGTTATTGACTCTAATCTTCTTTAATTTATTTTTTTCAAAAACTCCCATTATTTTATTATTTAATGCCGAGATTATTTGATATCCCTCATCCGTCCTCGATATAAACCCCGGTTGTAAGTTTTCTTTGATAAAATAAAGCTTACCTTTAAGCATGCTCTGAAATACCGGTAACACACGCAAATCATCAAGATTTGAAAGTTGTTCGATAACGCTAGAACGCTCAGACAAGCTGCCAGAGGTAAGTTGTGGTAGCATTTCCGTAAACGCGTCTGTTGCAACCAGCTTATTTTCTTCGGCCGAATAACTAATATTAATCACTGCAAAAAACAGACAACTAAACATTATCATTTGGACTGTTCGATTTATAAATTTCATTATTATTATTTATACTTTTATTTATTCCGAAGCTCAATCTGTTTGGGCCTGAATAAATAATACATTCAGTAACGATTTAAAATAAATCCCGACCAGATTTCTGGTCGGGATTAAGAGTCTACCTAACCTTTATAATAATCAGTTATTTAAAATTCTGGCCTGAACACTTCTTGGTTTTAGTGTTGTAGTTACCGCATTTGAGTTTAACCCAATCTGAAACAACATCTTTACTACCTGGAAGATGATCGGACCATGCATCACCTGGAACTGTACCTTTAGTTTGCCATACTGTTTCAAACTGACCGTCTTCCTGAATTTCGCCAATAAGAACCGGTTTGGTTATATGATGGTTTGGTAACATCTTCGCTGTACCACCCGTTAAGTTTGGTACAGACATTCCAATTATCGCTTTTTCAACTTTATTGACGTCGGTTGTTTTTGCTTTTGTAACCGCTTTTGCCCACAAGTTGAAACCAATATAAGTTGCTTCCATTGGATCGTTGGTTACACGTTTTTTGTTTTTAATAAAGGCTTGCCATTTCTTGATGAAAGCAGCATTTTCTTTATTATCAACACTCATAAAATAATTCCATGCTGCTAAATGACCAACGAGCGGTTTTGCATCGATACCAGAAAGCTCTTCTTCACCAACCGAGAATGCAACTACTGGAATTTTCTCAGCAGAAATGCCCTGGTTACCTAGTTCTTTATAGAAAGGTACGTTTGCATCACCATTGATAGTTGAAACAACTGCGGTTTTCTTACCCTTTGAACCAAATTTTTTGATATCTGAAACAATACTTTGCCAATCAGAATGTCCGAATGGAGTGTAATTAATCATAATATCTTCGGCTTTAACACCTTTTGATTTCAAGTACGCTTCCAGGATTTTATTTGTAGTACGTGGGTAAACATAATCTGTGCCTGCAAGCACCCAACGCTTAACTTTAATGTCTTTCATTAAGTAATCAACGGCTGGAATTGCTTGTTGATTTGGCGCAGCTCCGGTGTAGAAAACATTTTTAGAAGACTCTTCACCTTCGTATTGTACTGGGTAGAATAACAGACCGTTTAATTCTTCAAATACGGGCAATACTGATTTACGTGATACTGATGTCCAGCAACCAAAGACAACATCTACTTTGTTCTTTTGTAATAGTTCGCGAGCTTTTTCTGCAAACAATGGCCAGTTTGAAGCAGGGTCAACGACAACCGCTTCTAATTTTTTACCTAGTAAACCGCCTTTTTTATTTTGCTCATCAATCATCATTAACACGGTGTCTTTTAGTGTTGTTTCACTAATCGCCATCGTGCCTGATAAAGAATGTAATACACCTACTTTAATTGTTTTGCCTGCATGAGCAGATAGAGAAAGGCCCAGCATTGTTGTAATGATCAATGCAGAGCTTGCAATTTTTTTGATCCAGTTACTCATTGTTGTTTTCCTTATAATTTTAATATTTATAAAAAAGGCCAGTATTCTTTGTCATTATTAATAAAATACTAGCCTTTTATTTAGCCACACAAATTTGAGTTAGAAACCGTATGTAACACCTGCAACCATTGAGTCGTTATACTCTACGCCAGCACGGTCTTCGCCAGCAAAAGTATATTGAACATATACTTCAGCACCTGTTTTACCGATTGGCTTAGAAGCCGTAACATTCAAGTGACGGAAACCACTACTGCTAGTTGTTGCTGTACCAAGTTTTGAGCTATCACCTTTATCATAAGTGTAATAGCCATAATCCAAAGCTAATGTGATATCTTGTGGTAAGCTTGTAGACCAACCTGCTTTCCAATAAACATCACCAGCATTACCCCACCAACCATCTTGTAATAAGTACTGAGCTCCAACATAAAAATCATTAAATGTTAATTTACCAGTTGCTTCTAATAAGTTGGAATCATCTACATCCACATAAACATATTGAATCAAACCAACATCCCAGCCAATACCTTTGCTAAATTCACCGGCATAACCTGCGTACAGATCATTCTCAAAACCTTTCTCATTTGTTTTAGTATCTGCTGGTGCTTCATAGCTGTAGCTCAAACTTGAGAACCAGTAACCCGCATACCAACCTGATGTATCACTGTTCCAGTCCGCTCCACCTTGAATTGCTGTACCTGTGTTCTCTTCAAAAATACCACGCAATAAGTATTTAGAATGCACACCAACGTTATACGATGTTTCAGCCAAAGCAGCACTTGGTGCTACAAAGGTAGTGCCCATTACAACTGCCGCCACTGCTGCCGCAGCTGTTAAATTTAATTTTTTCATTGTTATAGCTCCAAAGGTTAATCTATAGTTTTTCTTCCCCAAGCTTCAGAAAAAATTTTATTTCCCAAGGCTTACGAAATATCGCAAATACATTATTTACTGATATCTATTCAGCAAACACTGTGCCAACTAAAAAAAACTATATTTAACAATTAGATACGATGATTATCGCTTTGTAATAAAAATGTAATGAACATTGTTAGTGCGAACGCACTAATATGTCGCACTATAAAAGTGCGTAAATTATGTTGCCTCATTATGAGGCCAACATACCTTCAGTTTTTATAAATTCTATTATTTGCTCTAGTCCTTCACCCGTTTTCATATTACTAAAAACAAAAGGACGCTTGCCACGCATTTTTTTTGCATCACGATCCATGACTTCTAGTGATGCACCAACGTGGGGCGCAAGATCTATTTTGTTGATAATGAGCAAGTCAGACTTGGTAATACCTGGGCCACCTTTACGTGGAATTTTTTCTCCTGCAGATACATCAATAACATAGAGCGTTAAATCTGAAAGCTCCGGGCTGAACGTCGCGCTTAAATTATCACCACCACTTTCTATGATAACCATATCCAGTTGGCCAAAACGTTGCGTAAGGGTATTGATGGCTGACAAGTTCATCGAGGCATCTTCACGTATCGCAGTATGAGGGCAACCACCTGTTTCGACCCCCATTATACGATCTTCAGACAACGCCTCATTGCGTGTTAAAAATTGGGCATCTTCTTTTGTGTAGATGTCATTGGTTACAACGGCGAGCTGATAATCATCACGCATTTTTTTGCACAAGGCTTCAACCAAAGCTGTTTTCCCCGAACCAACTGGACCACCAACACCTAAGCGTAATGTTTTTGAATTCATAATGTACCTTTATTATTTTTATTAATATCTAAAGTATTAAGATCTAAAGAGTCTTGAATATTGTTGTTCATGTAGCGCACTTGCCATAACTTGTCCTGGGCATGTACGGCCAATCTCGTCATCTTCGATTTCTAAACCGATAGTAACGCTGTTTTTCATTATTGGCATTAACGATTGTAATAAGGTTTGCCCTTGTGTTTGACCCAGTGGAATCACTTTCATTGCGGCGGCGACCTGATTTTCACACCATGCCCATGCATAACCTAAGGCTAAATCTTCTATCGAAATTTTCCAGTGCTTTCCGGCTAATGCAAACATTAAGGAATAACTGCATTTAGAATGCTGTTGCCAAACGTTGGCTTGTTCTATTCCGATGTCAGTTAAGAGTCTTGCGAGTGAGTCTCCAATTTGCTGATCTTCTAATAACATTTCATTTGTTTCGCGCGAAGCCAATAAATAGGCGCTCCAATACTCGATCTCTTTTTGATCGTTTAATTCCCACGCCTTATAAAAACGCTGCAAAATTGAAATATCCAGATAAGCGATATTATTTATTAACACACCACTTATCCAGTCGAAACAACTTTTTTCATCTGTCACCCATTCGCATTCAATGGCATATTCTAAACCTTGAGAATAAGCATAAGCACCAACGGGAAGAGCAGGACTTATTAGTCGCCACAGTTGTAACATCGCGATTGAATTAGTCGGCATGAGTATGCCCATGTTTGTGAGTATGATTTTCAGAATTATGTGAGTGTCCACCGTGGTAGGCACCCACTTCGGGTTCAAACGAAGCCGATTCATGCTTAACAACGATCCCAAAGCCTTGCACCATTTCATCTAACACATGATCTTTTAAATAACGTACCCATGTGTCACCAACTTGTAATGAAACATGACGATTACCAAGATGATAAGCAGCACGCGCCAAATCATGCGCGTTATCACAATGAATAGTACTCACCTCCTCTTTAGCTGAAATTATTTTTGCAATAATTCCATCATGTGATTGCAATAGATCACCACCACGTAGCACTGAACCGCGTTCAATCGATATACCTGCATCGCTGCCATTATTTAATTTTGCGCGAAAGCGACTCTTTTGCCTTTTTTCAAAAGGGAGGGTGAGAGTTAACTCAACAGCATCATGAGTATGAGCTATTTTTTTTTCGAACATAACGACAGCTGACATATTCAGTCTCTAAAATAAAAAGTAGCGTTGTGCTAATGGTAGATTAATCGCTGGCTCGCACGTTAGTAATACACCGTCAGCTTTCACTTCATATGTTTGTGGGTCGACACTGATATCTGGCATGTAATCATTATGTATCATGTCTTTCTTGGTAACATTGCGTGTGTTTCTAACCGCTGCAACTTTTTTATTCAAACCAAGCTGTCCTTTAACATCTGCATCGACTGCTGCTTGCGACATAAAACTAACGCAAGTGTTACTGAGTGCTTTACCAAAGGCGCCAAACATAGGCCGATAATGAACAGGTTGTGGTGTGGGTATTGATGCGTTGGGATCACCCATTGGTGCAGCGGCAATCATTCCGCCTTTCATTATCAATGCTGGTTTTGCTCCAAAGAAAGCAGGCTTCCACAAAACTAAATCGGCTAATTTACCAATCGCTATCGAACCCACTGTATCGGATATACCATGAGTAATCGCCGGATTGATGGTGTATTTAGCAATGTAGCGCTTCACCCGTGTATTATCGTTACGACTTGAATCTTCTTTTAGCGCGCCACGTTGTACTTTCATTTTATGTGCCGTTTGCCAAGTACGAATGATCACTTCACCAACACGACCCATCGCTTGTGAATCAGAAGCAATCATACTAAAGGCACCTAAGTCATGCAGGATATCTTCTGCTGCAATCGTTTCGCGACGAATACGCGATTCAGCAAAAGCCACATCTTCAGGTATAGCGGCATCTAAATGATGACACACCATTAACATATCTAAATGTTCATCAATCGTGTTCACCGTATAAGGACGTGTAGGATTTGTTGATGACGGCAAAACATTGAGTTCGCCACAGGCTTTAATAATATCTGGAGCATGGCCACCACCAGCACCTTCGGTATGGTAAGTGTGAATTGCTCGGCCTTTAAAAGCGTTAATCGTATCTTCAACAAAACCCGATTCATTTAAAGTATCGGTATGGATAGCCACTTGTACATCCATCGCTTCGGCAACGTTTAAGCAGTTATCAATAGATGCCGGAGTTGTTCCCCAATCTTCGTGTAATTTTAATCCCATCACTCCAGCGGCAACCTGTTCTTCTAATGCCTCTGGTAGGCTTGCATTACCTTTACCTAAGAGACCAAAATTCATCGGCATCACATCAACCGATTCATACATACGATGAATATTCCATGGCCCAGGCGTGCATGTTGTTGCGTTAGTCCCTGTGGCAGGGCCCGTACCACCACCAATCATTGTAGTGATACCAGACATTAATGCTTCTTCAACTTGTTGCGGACAGATAAAATGAATGTGCGCATCAATACCGCCAGCCGTTACGATTTGGCCTTCACCCGCAATCGCTTCCGTACCTGGACCAATAACAATATCAACGTTTGGTTGTACATCTGGATTACCGGCTTTACCGATACCACTAATTAATCCATTTTTGATACCAATATCAGCTTTAATAATTCCCCAATGGTCCAGTATTAATGCATTAGTAATAACGACATCGGCAATATCTTTTGCAGTGCGTTGGCTTTGACCCATGCCATCGCGAATAACCTTACCACCACCAAACTTAACTTCGTCACCATAAAAGGTTTTGTCTTCTTCAACTTCAATGATAAGTTCGGTATCGCCCAAACGAACACGGTCACCTTTTGTTGGGCCAAACATTTCTGCATAAGCACGTTTATCAATGCTACTCATGATGCGCCTCCTTCTAGCTTACCCATTACTTTGCCATTGAAGCCGTAAATTATTTTATCACCTGCATATTCAACCAATTCAACTTCACGCATTTGTCCAGGCTCAAATCTAACAGCAGTGCCAGCAGCAATGTTTAATCGATATCCCTTTGTTGCATCCCGATTAAAATCCAAAGCCCCATTCACTTCATAAAAATGATAATGTGAGCCGACCTGTATAGGGCGATCTCCTGTATTCGATACTTCGACAGACTGAACTTCACGACCTTCATTTAAAGTAATCACACCATCATCAATAAAATATTCTCCAGGTATCATTTTTAGCTCCTTATTGAATCGGGTTGTGTACGGTGACAAGTTTAGTGCCATCGGGAAAGGTGGCTTCAACCTGTACATCATGAATCATGTCCGCAATACCGTCCATCACATCATCGATAGACAACAACGTTGTCCCGTAGGACATTAATTCCGCAACCGTTTTACCATCGCGCGCACCTTCCATAATCGCAGCCGATATATAAGCAACCGATTCAGGGTAATTTAATTTTAAACCACGATCCTTTCGACGTTCAGCTAATAAAGCCGCCGTAAATAATAATAGTTTATCTTTTTCACGAGGTGACAATTCCATAATGCTAACCTTTCATTTTAATTTTTTTTAAACTAGGTTGCCCAAATTCTGGGAGGACAACATTTTTTATTTAGTAGCTGCGGGCGTATGGCAGTCCAACATTCAGTATATAGCGCCAGAGCTTCTCGAGCATGATAACCGAAATATCGAATTAATAATAAATCATCACGCAAGGTAAAGCTTACTATACGCTTGTCAGATTGTTGTTGTAATGCTTCTATCGCTTCAATATTAATTTTATTAGCACTCACTGAATTAAATTCCATCGGTAACGTTACTAGCATTGTAGCCATGACCGGGAAGTTATTTAAGCCCCATTTAGCAGAAAGAATAGTGGACTCCGAATCGATTATGTTTCGATCTATATATATGGGCACACCGTTTCGTTTCACTTCAATTTTTTGTTTGACAAGACCTTGTTTAAAATAGTCGTTCCCAGCAGGACGGCCAAAACAATTAATTTCCCAATAGCTTAAGTGTGCATCTTCACCTAAATCAAACTCAGTATGTATATCTGCATTACATTGGTTATAGAAAATAGTTTCTTGTGGCAACCATTCAAGTATTGCGTTATTTTCAATTTTAATCGTTTGTTTTAAAAGGGCGACTTCTTGCTTACTTCGATAAAATTTATTGGCCGCTGGCGTAGTAATTAAAGCATGTGATTCAGGATGTAGGACAACATCTAACTCTAAAATGTCACCTCCCACAATACCTCCCGGAGGATGAATTAAATAACTATGGCAGGTCTCGCTCTCTGGATAAAATGGTTTTTGTATAACTAATGGACCCTTGTGCAACCGATGAGATAATATTGTTTTGCTTGGCGTTTTTTCATAGGCCAGCTCAAGCCGCGCATGCCAGTTATCTTTACCTGGACTTGTGCCAGTTTTTTTAGATGGTTGCAATAGTGAGGAAACGCTATTCATGATTTTTTATATTTTTTTGTTCGAGTTATGCGTTTTACCTCGAATACATTGCTAAGTAAACTATTAATTACCTGGCTAAGTGAATAGATTATTGTATAACTATGTGTGATTACCTTTTTTATTAAGCCATTACTCAAATTCTGCCACAGAAATTGGCCGGCTCATAAAATATCCTTACCCTATATCGCAACCATACACATAGATAATAATCCAGGTTGTTTTATTTTCAATACCTTCTGCAACTACACGATATCCAAATTTATTCATCGTATTGGTGATTAATAGCATACTTACACATTTTGATAAGTTCATCTATTTCTAACTTTAAATTCTCAAAATCTGAGTCTTTAACAATCTTCTCTATTCTTTCAGACTGCCTGGTAATGTTTGGAAATCCAAAACTCGCAGCACTTCCTTTCAGTTTATGAATTGTAGCTGAAAGTGAAACCCAATTTTTCACTGAGAAGTAATCTATTATTAACATTGTCTGCTGATTAAGATTTTCTATAAACCGATGTCGAATAGCATCCAACTTTATATCCATATCGCTAATATTAGATTTATCAGTGTTTTTCCCTTCTGATTGATGAGGTAAATATTTACTAAGCACTTTATAAAACTCATCTTTTGCAATTGGTTTTGATAAAAAGCCAACGCAACCAGCTTCTTCACAATTATCCCTATCTTGCTTCATTGCATTAGCCGTTAGAGACACAATAGGCGGATTGTTGCCTAAAGAAATGATCTCTCGGGTTGCTTGCAAGCCATCCATTTTTGGCATTTGTACATCCATAAGAATAAGGTCATAGTTTTTCTTTTGTGATAGCTCAACTACCTCTAATCCATCTGATGCGACATCAACACTCGCACCCGTCGCCGCTATAAATAATTTAAATAAGGCTTGATTATCGATACTATCCTCAGCCAATAATATGCTGCCACTCAATTTTGGAATATCATTTAGTTGTTCTTTTTTCTTCTTAAATTTTATTTGCTCACTATCCTTCGTAATCATATCACTGGATTCAACGCTACCAACATCAACATTAAAAGTAATTTTCGTACCAATCGCTGGTAAACTTTCAATATAAATATCGCCGCCCATTTTCCTTACCAGTTCTCGTGAGATATATAATCCCAAACCTGTACCACCATAATTACGAGTTGTTGTAGCATCTGCCTGAGAAAATGGTTGGAAAAGATTGCTCAATTGTTTTGGCGAAATTCCAATGCCACTATCACTTATAATGACATCGATAGATTCATCTATAGATGAATATTTTACATTAATTCTTACAAATCCTTTGGCGGTAAATTTAATTGCATTACTACATAAATTTAAAAATACTTGCTTTAACCGCGTTGGGTCTGTATTGATATTAACAGGCATTGGGTATTCATATTCAACATAAAACTCTAATCCTTTTTCCATTGCTTGCAATTTCATTAACTGGGCAACATCTTCTATTAACTGAAATAAGTTAGTTTTAATTATCTCAATTTCTAATTTTTTGGATTCTATTTTTGAGAGATCTAGAATTTCATTAATAACAGAAAGTAAATGATTGCCATTCCTTAAAATAATTTCGGCTCCGTGCTTATCCCATTTATATGTTCCCCCTGACAACATCGACTCGGAAAAGCCTATAATAGCAGTGAGGGGAGTGCGAATTTCATGACTCATATTAGCAAGAAATGAACTCTTAGCCTCATTCGCAATTTCCGCATCCATTTTTTCTATCAATGCATTTCTCTCAGATATTTCAGATTGTTTTCTTTCAGTTAAATCTTGTATGACACCAAATAAAACAACGCCATAATTTTGGTCTATTTCAATTTCAGATATAATTGATACATATCGTCTTTGATTATCTTCACGTTGTATTTCCAATTCGGCTTCAAATGATTTGTGATTCATTACAGCATCTTTATAAAAACCATAAAGTCTTCTACGTTCTTTTTTTCTAATCAACTTTAAAAATTTACGAATACTAATGTCTTCTTTTTCATTGATACCTAAAATATTAAAGACTTTACTTGATGCGTGAATTTCTTGATTTGTGCTAGATAAATCCCAATGCCCCATTCGAGCAATACGCTGAGCTAGCTCTAATCGAGCGGTTCTTTCTTTTACTCTTATTTCCAATGTCTTATTTAAAAATGTTAATTTATTAATTGACTCATCATTAGACTCAATACTCTTCTTAAGTTGAATCATCATATAATTGAATGTACTCGCCAACACTCCTATTTCATCAGTTGAGTTTACACTTACCTTTTTTTCCAGATCACCATTTGCGATTCTTTCGGAGCCTTTTATTAATTCTCGAATAGGCTCTAGTGCATTATATTTAAATATGATGTATATAAATACACTTAAAATTAAAATAATAAATGCATTTACTTTTAGTTGATCAAGAACATCCTTTTTTGCGAGCGAAAATAAACGTGACTTATCAATGCCAATTAGAATTTCTGCGATTTTTTCATCATCTAATTTTACGGGGAATGTCGCTCTACTAATGTCCTTTGATTTATTTATAATATTTATAATTTTTATTACTTGATTATAACCAACACGATCATTAGCAATTTTAACTTTGCTATTATCTTTTCGAAAATAATATGATAATGGCAATCCATTTTTAGATAAAATAACACCATAGGCAATGTCTTCCACTAATGAGATACTTGAGGTGTAATTATCTAATGTAATATAATCATTACTAAGAATTGCCTCTTGGCTTACATTTGCAAGAAACTTGCTATTCGCCTTCGCTTGTTGAAGCAAGTTTTTTTCGGCTTGTTTTTTATTATCACTGTAACTTAAATATGCACTCATCCCCATCGTGATAGATAGTATGCATATCATCATCGATATAAATTTTGCGCTTAGTGATATCTTGGTCTTTTGTATATTCGTATAAATCTCAGACACAATGCTTATTCCACATATATAAGAATAGTTATTGTTATGTAATATCGGTTACTGGCTGTGATGACTTTAGCAAGATACTGCTAAAATGAGGGAAATACTCTATTTAAAGGTCGCAGAGCACCATTTTTCAATAATTTCTCGAGTTTCTTCCGGTTTTTCTGTTAATAACCAATGATCAGCTTCAACGACTTCAATTTGGGCGCAAGGGAAACGATTGATTATCTTTTTTGTTTCATCAAATGAACTAATTGTAGCTCCACCGGAAAGTAAAACGAGTACAGGAATATCGATTGATTCTAACTTGGGTAAAGGTTTCACAACTTCATTAACATCTTGTAGGTAGTTTGCTAAGGGAATATATTTAAAATCTGCAAATGGATTAGTATACAAATTAGCAATTGTTAAATTTGGATTATTTGCTAAGGTTTCCCGAGTCGCTTCATCTAGAGCTCTTAAATCACGCTTAGGTAGTTTCCAACGTTTAATCCCGAGTGCATTTAGTCCGCGTAATACCATTCGAAAAATACTTAGGAAAAAGCGGTATCGCTTTGCTTTACTTAATCGACCATGAAGGTTTTCAGGAAAGACAGGGTCAATTAATATCAAACCACGTGCTTTTTCAGGAAATTTATCCGCATAGGCAATGGCAATTTGCGCGCCTAGACTATGCCCCATAAAAACAGATTGTTGGTAACGTTCTGCCTGCATTATTAAGTTAATATCATTTATCCAGGTATCACGTGAATACTCGCCACGATACATTGATTCACCATGACCGCGTAAATCTATTCTCAGCAAATCCCAATGTTGCTTTAATGTAGTGAATTCTACAAATTCACTAAACCGTGTGCAATTACTCGCTAATCCATGAAGCAGTGTAATTAAAGGTTTTGAAGTTTGTTTGCTTGTTAGTCTATAACCGATGTGGTTATTTTTCGCTGTTTTTATTTTTGATAATTTTTCGGGGGGGTGTTGTGTCATTTGTTAACCTATCTAATTAAATCCGATAGTAGTATATACATATACTACTACCATTATTTAATTTAGAAACTTGCACCAAAACGTGCATAAAATTGGTCTTCACCTATTTGATCATCATTACCATGCGCATAACCTAATGTGATTCTTACAACGGTATTATAACCAAAGATAGTATCCGCATATAATTCAACACCCGTACCGGTATAATATTTCTTTTCACCACCACTATTCCAGGTAGCACCGCGATCAATGAATACAGCAGCCGATAAATTTTGTAAGCCTATAGGAGGGGTCATTGCGACACGTTCTAAGCGCCATATAGGAAAACGATATTCTATTGTACCCAATTGCATATCGCGCCCGGTTAATTCAGAACGTCCCTCAGCATAACCCCGTAAACTATATTGACGACGATTAAATGGAGAAGATGAGACTGTCGAACCTAGCAAGCCTGGTTCAAAATTTGTATTACTACTTCCACCTAATTCAAACGGACGTGTATTATCGTCACCATTACCTTTAACTGCACGTAAGGCTAGAACATGTGAACCACCAAGCCGAACATACTCACGCCAATCTGCGGTAGTAACTTTTCCCGAGTAATCACTATTGCCGATGCGGTCACTGTCTTCTACAGCAAGTTGAACAACACGTCCTTCCGCTCGACTAACTGATTTAGGATGAAAGCTTGTATTATTATAAACAATTGCAGCTCCCAGTAAATTATCAATGCTGTCTGCCCCAACAAAAACATTTGAATTTTTACGCCAGGAATCTTTTTCTGAATTTTTTACGGCTGCCACATGTAACGATGCACGTTGACTTAATGTTAGAAGAGGGAACACAACTTCAGCTTGTAGAACATCATCACTTCGTACTCGGACGATATCGGCATTCGAATTTCGCGATAATTTATTTCCATGAGAAGCATGTAACTTTAAAGTAGGAAACCAACCATCATAAATATAATCAACCGATCCTAACCAGTCATTATAGCCTCCATCATAATCAATATAAGATGCAGATAACCCATAAATATGTCGAGTTAGAGTATCCCATCCATAAGTAAAGGCTCCAATCTGATAATAATCATCTGTAATAACCAACAAAGGATGCCACCAACGCGGCACAATACTCTCCGCTGCTGAATATTCTTTTACCGGACCAGTTTCTACTTCGTCTGGAAATTTCTTTACGATGCCCGTTGGCCCTTTATTCGCAGCGGGAACATCACGCGTTTCTTTTATTTCTAATTTAAATACGTCAAACCCTTCAGAGGTATAACCCACATAAAATAAATCATTTTTAACTTGTATAGGATTAAAACCACCACCTATTAAGTCTGTTAAACTTTTTGTTTCAGCTGATTCTAGATTTAAGCGACGAATATTATAAATACCACCATTGTCGGAACTATATAAAATATCTTTACCATCAGCAGAAAAGACAGGGGTTGTTTCAATCGCGTCATCTTGCGTTATAAAACTCCACTTCTTAGTTGTAATATCAAACATTTCTAAATTCCAACCGCCATCCGTTCTAAAAACGGAGGCAATCAACTTATTTTCAGTTGGAGACCAATCTATAGATGATACAACTTCAGACTCTTTACCTTTCCATAAGGTTTCAATATATTTACCGTTATCATCAAGTAAGTGTAATTCGTTTTTTGCTAAACCATTTTTAACAGCAACCATCTGCTTGCCATTACCACTCCATGTGACATAACGGTAACGAGCACAGTTCGTTAAGCGCGTTTCACTTCCCGTTTTTAAATCAATATGAAAAAGGTCGAAATATAATGCTGCATTACGGCAGCGATCTGGTTTCGCCATAACAATACCGGCTCTATCATGTATGTCAAAACGTGCAGTAAATCGTACTTCTGTGACTACTTCTGGTTTCTGATAACCACTCGGCTTTTTCTGACGAACATCTTTCGGCTCACTAGCAACCTTTTTAACCGATTTAACAACCTTCGGTTGATGATAATCGCCATCCTTATTTGGACGAATAACTTTTAAGGTTCTATTTTTATCCGCATTGTAATCAACATAATAAATATCCCCATTTTCTAAAACTTTTAATGGACTTGTAAAATATCCCTCTTTGGTAATTCGTTCACCAATAATCTCACCACGTTTTTTTACTTTATCTGTTTGAGGAGAATATTTTTCTTTCATCGCAATTTCAAAATCATCCCACAACTGATACAAATCTTTTCCAACTGTATAACGCGCATTGGAGTTAAGTCTCCAGGGAATGATGTTGTCTGAATAATTATCAACAAGCTCCATTATTTTTTTCTTACCGTATTTTTTTTCAAGGAACTGAAAAAAATGTACGCCATATAAATACCGAGACGTATTCATTGGCCATTCGGTAACAGAAGGGACATTTACATGAGCCAGAGATTTGAAATTATCTTTTGATTCCATTCTCATTAACATATCAAAATAGCTACTTTGGCCTCGGCCAATACCACGTTGATTATCCGTTTCTACATAAGTGGCTAAGCCTTCAACAATCCAAGCGGGTTGATAGGCGTTTGGGAAGGCTGTGAAGAAGGGGAAAATATAGGCTGCTCGGCCAAAAATACTTCGCATAGCGGATGCAGCACCCGTTGCTTTATCTAAATGTAAAATATGCAGGTATTCATGCTTAATAACGGTTTCTAACCAGTCTGAATTATCTTCCAAACTGTTAACGCTATCTGGGCCCGACAGAAATATACCGGTTCGATTTGTTGGAAAAGGGGTGGCATAACCATTTGATACGTCATACTCATCCGTTAAAATCATATCGGTCTTACTTTCTGGAACCCAATCCATCATAAGACTAAGTTCTTCATGAACAGCTTCTGCTATGGCTAAACTTCGGCGAGCAAGTTTTTCTTCACCATTATGATAATGACAACGGAAATGTTTAGTTTCTAATGTATACCAGTCTAACGAATAGTCGTGAATAACAGCCGCATTGGCTAAAGAAGCGTTAAATATTGTAGCGAAAAGCACAACAAGAAAAAAAGAAAACCGACCCAACAAAAAACGACTACTCATAGTGTTATTCCCTAAACCCTTTAAATTTTATTTTTTATTTCTATCTGAATTACTGCCACAAAGCCCACACTTTGTTCCAATTATCATTCCATTATATATGTGACGATATCATTTCAGCCGATTTACTGCAATTTTGAGCATTATTTTTCAACTTTCTCGCTTGTCAATATCGACCCCATGTAGAGAGTCCTTTACACTACAGCCTCGTAATTCTTCAGTTAGTATTACCACTTAAAATTGAGCATCCATGCTGTCACAACTCAATAGTACCCAACGCTCTGCTGTTAAATGCATAGATGAACCCTGCTTAGTACTTGCAGGAGCCGGTAGTGGCAAAACACGTGTTATTACCTTTAAAATCGCCTACCTAATTAAGGAATGTGGTTATCCAGCCAATGCCATTGCTGCGGTAACGTTTACCAATAAATCAGCTAGGGAGATGAAACAGCGCGTCTCAAGCTTAATGTCCAAAAAGGAAATCAAAGGGTTACGTGTATCCACCTTTCACACTTTAGGTTTAAGCATTATTAAGCATTCCTTGTACGCCTTAGGTCTTAAAACCGGTTTTTCTATTTATGATAATACTGACAGCTTAAGTTTAGTTCGTGAGCTAATGCGTAAAACTTTCTCCGATCCTATAAGCCAAGCTGAAATGGCTCTTAACCAGATTGATCGATGGAAAAATGCATTCATTACCCCGGAAAACGCCAGGCAGCTTGCTCATGACGATGAAAATGCCAGTATTGCAGCTAAAATTTATGAGCAATACAACCACCACTTGCGTACCTACAACGCGGTAGATTTTAATGATCTCATCATGCTGCCCGTTGTACTTTTACGAACAAATGGAGAAGCCAGAAATTATTGGCAACAAAAAATTCGCTACTTATTAGTTGATGAATATCAAGATACAAATACAACTCAATATGAGCTGGTGCGACTCATCGTTGGCGATAAAAACGCATTAACAGTTGTAGGTGATGATGACCAATCTATTTACGCGTGGCGTGGAGCTCAACCTGAGAACCTATTAAACCTAAACACAGATTATCCAAATTTAAATGTTATTAAACTTGAGCAAAATTATCGCTCTACCGGTTGTATACTAAAATCAGCAAATACCTTGATACAAAACAATCCTCATGTTTTTGAAAAGAAACTCTGGAGTGAACTCGGTTTTGGTGAACAAATACGAGTTTTACCTTGCGCCAATGAAGACATTGAAGCCGAGCAAATTGTTGCAGAAATTTTGCACCATAAATTTCAATATGGCACTAACTTTAAAGACTATGCTTTGCTTTACCGTGGCAATCATCAATCTAGATTATTTGAACGTGCCTTACGCGAAAATAATATTCCATATTACTTAAGCGGCGGCATGTCATTTTTTTCATACAGTGAAATAAAAGATCTCCTTTCCTATTTGCGCTTAATTGCTAACACGGATGATGATAATGCCTTTATACGTATTGTTAACACGCCCCGCCGTGAAATTGGACCCAGCACATTAGAATCATTAAATGACTTTGCATCACAGTACGAGCACAGCTTGTTTAGTGCATGCTTTGAGAGCAACATAACGACGCAACTAAAAAAACGTGCCCAGGAAAACTTAAATGAGTTTGCGAAATGGATTTTAGATGTTAGTCACACAGCAGAAAATGATTCTCCAGTCGCAGCTATCAAACGTGTAATACAAGACATTGACTATGAACAATGGCTTACCGATACCGCTAAAGATGAAATGGTTGCGCTAAGAAAAATTGCTAACGTAAATGAACTTGTTGAGTGGGTAAGTAAACTCCATGCAAAAAATCCAGATGCTAGCTTACATGACATTATTACTAAACTAACACTCATCGATACACTCGATCGTAGTGAAGACGATGACATCGGTGACAATGTTTCTCTTATGACATTACATGCTGCTAAAGGCTTAGAGTTTCCACATGTATTTTTAGTTGGCATGGAAGAAGAACTTCTACCGCACCGCACTAGTATCGAAGAAGAAAATATAGAAGAAGAACGGCGACTAGCCTATGTTGGTATTACCCGCGCGCAAAATACATTAACCCTTAGTTTTGCAAAGCAACGTAAGCGTTATGGTGAAATTGTAGACTGTGAACCGAGCCGTTTTATTGATGAATTGCCAGAAGAAGACTTGCACTGGATAGGATCTAAATCCAATATCAGCAAACAAGAACAGAAGCAAAAAGGCCAAATGCATTTCTCAAGCCTACGAGCCCTAGTGGCTGGTGATTAAATTTTAATTCAATCAATTTTTACAAAACAATTTAAATCCTGACATATTACATTCAGGCATATTAAATTCAGGCATAAAAAAACCGCTTCTAATGAGAAGCGGTTTTAATATTAAAAGTGGCGAGCTAAAACCCGCTACTTAAAAACTATTTCGATTTCGTAACCATGAAATCAACAACAGCATTCATGGCTTTATCACTTAAACTTGAACCACCTTTAGGAGGCATACCTTTAAAGCCGTCAATAGCGTGAGAGTATAAAGTTGATGTCCCTTGAGCAATACGTGCTTTCCAAGCTGCTTTATCACCTAACTTAGGAGCACCCGCGGCACCCGTACCATGACATGCAAAACAACTTGCTTGATATGAATCAGCTGGGCTAGCCACAGCTGCTACAACAACCTTAGGTGCGCCGACGGTAACTTGTCCGACTGGTTTGATGCGTTCATTAACAGCTTCAGTCACCATCACATCTTGCGCTTGTTCATCAGAACCAATAAGGTTCGCTAGAATAACCATAAGGATTAAAAAACCAAACAAACCACCAACAATACCAATTAAATAATTTACAAATTGACTGTCTTTCATAACTATCCCAAACCTTTATATTCATTAATCATATAAAAATCAACAGCTTATAAAAATTAGGCTGCTAACCAAAATTCTGCCCGAAGTATAGCGAGAAACCCTAGTTTTCGCTAGCAAATCACTTCTTTTCTGAATTAGATTTATCCATACCCTAAGTAGCTCTATTAATTACCTGTATCGTCTCAGTGCTTAAACCCGTATATAGATTTATTACTTATTTAGCATTGATAGTCATCATTAATTTGATCCAACTCAGTACAATTTATTTCTAATCGTCTATCATTTCTAATGTAAGTAGTTAACAGCTGCAACTCAGGTAGTTTGACAAGCGGCCTCTACACAGGAGGTTTCCGTAATGACACATACTCAAAAACAAACTGATACTAATATCACTAAACTCCAAAAAGGGTCTAACCAGCCTACTCGTAATATACTTTCGACATTTGATGAACTTGATAATATTTTTAATCAATTAAAATCACGGGATTGGATGCATTCACTTCATTGGCCTGATGCTATCCAATCTCACATTCCAATGTTTAGCGAAGGTAAAACCCCAAAGGTTGACATTATCGACCGCGATAAGGACTTATTCATTCGAGCCGAATTACCGGGTGTTGATAAAAAAGACTTAGATATTTCAATGACTGATAATACCGTCACCATTAAGGCATCGAATTGCTATAAAAACAAGGAAGAAAAGAGTGACTATTATCGTTGCGAGATATCACAAGGGCAATACGCACGAACAGTCGGCTTGCCTTCTGACGTGAATATTGAAAAAGCTAAAACTTCATTCAAAGATGGTGTGTTGGAACTAACCGTTCCGAAACAAGAACGGTCGCAACGGCGTTCTATCAAAGTTGAATGATTTAAAGTAAGTACTCACCTCACTAAAACTAACCGGTGCCACATGCACCGGTTTTTTTATAATTCTAGCTCTTCTTTTCTTTCATCATATAGGCGCCCCTATGTACTTAAAGTTACTTGGCCTTTAGCTTATTGCCGCTATACTTACAGCCATTATCCACTTTTACCGAGTAAAGTATGACAGAACATCACGATGCACTCGAAGGTCTTAACAAGCAAACCTCGTTACGCGATAAAATTATCACTGCACATAAATCTGTCAGTGAAATTTTTCCTTTTATTGTGCGCATCGCCATCGCTCTATATGATCCTGAAACTAAAATACTCAAAACCTATTTACATAGCAGTGGTGACGACAATCCTTTAGATCATTATCAAACGCTGCTCGATGAAGCACCTTCACTAAAGGCCATTCTTGAAAAAGGTTTACCCCGCGTTGCAAATAATCTTTTAACCTTTGAAGATGGTAAACATGAACACACACAGAGAATTGGCCGTCAAGGATATGCTGCAAGTTATACATTGCCTATGTTTAACAACGGAGTATTTATAGGCTTTATATTTTTTAATGCTAGTGAAAAAGATGTCTTTACCGAAAAAGTTTTAAGGCAAATAGATATTTATGCACATATGATCTCGTTAACCGTTATTAACGAGTTAACTTCAATTCATACTTTAGCTGCAGCTGTTAAAACGACTGGCAATATTACTCATATTCGTGACCCGGAAACTGGAAGCCATCTGGATAGAATGTCTCGCTATAGCAGACTTATCGCAACTAGTCTGGCTGATAAATATAATTTAGATGATACCTATATTGAGCATATATTTATGTTTTCTCCCTTGCATGACATTGGCAAAATTGGGATACCAGATAATATTCTTCTTAAAGCCGGTAAGCTAGACAATGATGAACGGGGCACAATGAAAACGCATGCTCGTAAAGGCCGCGATATGATAGATGAACTTCTTAAAAACTTTGGTCTTGAAAATATTGAATATATGGACATGCTCCGAAATATAGCCGAGTTTCATCATGAAGCAGTGAATGGGAGTGGCTACCCAACAGGAATAAAAGGAAGTGATATTCCGATTGAAGCCCGTATTGTTGCCGTTGCGGATGTATTTGATGCACTAACCAGTGCACGGCCATATAAAGAAGCATGGAGTAATCACCTCGCAATTCAAACTATTAAAAAACTCTCAGGTGAAACACTCGATAATGACTGTGTTAATGCGCTCATTGAAAACCTTGCCCAAATCGAGAAGATTCAACAGCAGTTTAATGAAGATACATATGGATAGAATCTTTTTTTTAATCTAAAACTTCTAAAAGACTTAAAATTTTTACCGGAATTACTACTCACAATAACAACAAACCAAGTATTCTATTATTATAATTAGCCTCCTCATAAGATTCTTTAATATTACAGAGTTTCTCAATATCCAATAGAATTATAATAAAACGATTATAATCACTCTATGAAAAACTACAAAATCCTAAAAAGTTGGTGACTCTTAATGGAAAGAACAGTATTGCTGAGTATGTAGAATCTAAAGAAATAATGGATAAACTAATTGAGATTGGTGTCGATTATTTACAGGGCTATGCTATTTCAAAACCAATCCCCCTCATAGTAGAAGAGTCAACTAAAGCTGTTACGATATAGGCAACCTATTTATATATTTTCCTCAACGCATTTTTTACACTTTAACTTAATGCCAATATGTTCTTCACGGCCTATTTCTGACGTGACCCATCTACGATTTTGCCAAGGAGGGTTATGACGCACATGCTGTGTATGGCCACACTCTAAATCAGCTACCCAATGATCTTCTTCATCGAGATGAAAAGACATTATTTTTTGGTACATAGTTTCACCCTGGAATACATACGTTTCTACCGCTATTTTTCGCTTTATATAAGGCCTTATCTGCACGATCAAATAGACCTTCTACCGTTTCATTCTCACGAATTTCACAGACACCTGCAGACGCAGTAACTTTTACAGGCTTATCTCTAAAATGGAATGCACAAGATTCTATTCCTTTGCGAATATTATCCGCAACTTTCATTGCTGCTGCTTGTGTTGTACCCGGCAGAACAACAACAAACTCCTCGCCGCCATAACGCGCAACAAAATCAGCATCACGAATGTTCTCAGATAACATTTGCGCGACTATGCGCAAAACCTTATCCCCAGCCTGATGGCCAAATTCATCATTGACCCTTTTAAAGAAATCTACATCCCATACCATTAGAACAAAAGGTGTATCATATTTTACAAATCGATAATGTTCCTGAGAAATCCACTCATCATATGCCAATCGATTAGGTATTCTGGTAAGGGTATCGTGTGTAGCTTGTAAACGTTTTTGCTCAAGTTGTTCACGTAAAGCTTCCGCTTCTTGTTTAACTGTAATTAAATCTTTCGCTAACTGCTGAACAACTTCATCTGAATATTTCTGCTGTACTGTGTCTTCTGAAAAATACGTGTCCATATGATGACGAATCATAATGACATGCGATCTTACATTATCTTTTAAAACATCAATGTTTTCTTCTTCATTTAGAAATGTATTAATACTATCGGCTGTATCGTTCAAAGTACTATTCATTTTATCCAGGCTATCAGTTCTTTTCTCACCGATACCTGATAACTTTCTAACTTCATCATCAATTTCTTTTAAACGGCCACTTAATTCCGCAAGAAATTCTTCCAATTCTTTTCGTTCAACTTTAAGTTCAGCCTGAATTTCCATCACTAATTCAACCGTTTGATTCAAGCACGGCTTCAATTTATCCGGTTCTGTAATCAAAGTTTGGCGAATTTCCTCAGCTTTAGTACTTAGCTCATCAGGCAAAGTTACTAGTTCTAAAAACTCGATTAAAACATTAACGGCTTCTTTAGAAAATCCAGATTTTTCGTTAACTTCATTCGAAGAAGAAGAACTTAAGCTGCCGGCAATAACCTCAATAGCCTCAATCGCTTGCTGTCGTGTTTTACTCGCAGCGGCATTTAATTTTAATCGTCTTACTTTCTCTGAATCAATTAATGTATCAGGTATGTTATTAAGCAGGGTTAATAATAATGTCGGATATTCTACGGGTGATACAGATTCGCTTATAGCATCCGTTGCTGACTTATTTTCCTTGGGCTTATTTACCTCAGACTTATTTACTTCAGGATTTTTTTCTACGTAGCTATTATCAACCTTTTTTTCAATTGTTTTTTCAATAACATTACTTGCAGATGACTCATCCTTTTTGTTTGATTCGATTTCCTCTTCGAACCAAAGAAATTCCTGATTTAAGAGTTTAGTATATGAATGAATGAAATTTTGAACTTCATCTTCTTTAATATTATTAAATTGTCTTGATAAACCACGTTTAAATTGTTGAGCTTTTTCTGTCCATTGAATTCTGTCAATACATTCTTCAACAAGCTTCTTTGCCGGATAATGAACACTTTCTTCTTCCTCGTCCAATTCTGTATCAAGATCTCGAATGATGGCTACTACTTTATCTAGTTGAACTTTTAAATTTAAACTATTTTTACCATCACGGATATTTTCACGTAAAATATTAAGCTGCTTATTAAGCCGCTCATGCGCAGGATCAGCGGCTAAACTAATACGTACAATCGCATTTCTTAATAATTTTTCTGCTTGATGCCATTGCTCTTCTTTATATTCTATGTCGTCCAGGCTGTCATAATATTTCTTTTTCCATTGATCTGGCTTATCATCTCCACTTTTTGTTTTTTTGCCAAAAGCCATGTCACATACTCGCTCTAATGTTTTCTTTATGATTTATTACTTTTTTTAACTCTAAGCCATCAGGCAAAACGATATCCATTACTAAGGGAAGATGGTCTGAATAAGCATTTGGCAATGCTTTAACCTCTAGAACATTAAGGTCAGGAGTAACTAATATATGATCGATTGGTTGTAGTGGACGCCAACTTGGAAATGTATGACATTCTGCAATAGAGCGACGCAAACGTGTTTTACGAAATAGTAAATTCATCTCATCACTATCAGCTTTGCAATTTAAATCACCCATTAAGATAGAGTGAGCTGATTCGTTTACATAGTCACTTATAAAATCTAATTGACTTAATCTTGCACGTTTACTTAAAGCCAGGTGCAAAACAAAAACGGTTATTGCTGATTTACCTTCACCATATCTGGCCATAATTGCACGGCGTCCAGGAATGAAACCGGGTAAGCGAATATCAGTTACCTCATCTGGCTGGTAACGACTTAACAAACCACTCGCTTGTTGTGCGATATGTCCTAGATTACGATTTACTTGATGATACCAAAATGGAAATTTCGCACGCTCGGCTAAGAACTCAGCCAGATTAATAAAGTTACTACGAATGCTGCCAGCATCAATTTCTTGCAAGCCGACAATGTCATAGTCTTCCATTAAATCGGCAATGAGATTTAAATTTGTTAATCGAAACGAATGCGGTATTAAATGCTTCCAACTATGTAACACGTAATGGTGTGGTTTTTCTGTGCTAATTCCAACTTGCACGTTATAACTCATAACTTTCAAAATAGATCTTTTTGAATTTTTATTTTCAGAAATCATATTTTAAATATCCCATTAAATGGGACATACCATTTCACCAAGCTTACTTGTAAGTTTTAAATTTTCACTGTAATCCACAGGGCAATCAATAATACTAACGGTATTATCGGCTAAGGCTTTTTTCAATGTTGGCAATAAATCTTCACCTTTTTCAATGCGGTATCCCTTTGCACCAAAGGACTCGGCATACTGAACAAAATCCGGGTTCGAAAAACTTATATTAGATGCTCGATTAAATTGGCTCATTTGTTTCCATTCTATTAAACCGTAAGCACTATCTGACCAAATTAAAATAACAATAGCCGTGCCTATGCGCATCGCTGTTTCTATTTCTTGCGAGTTCATCATAAAACCTGCATCACCCGTTACAGCAACAATTTTTTTATCCGGGTTAACAAGTTTTGCTGCAATGGCGCCGGGAACAGCAATGCCCATACTGGCAAAGCCATTTGATATAAGACAGGTATTTGGATGTTCGCATCTAAACATACGAGACATCCACATTTTATGGGCACCCACATCACTAATCGCAATGTCTTCCATATCCATTGCTGTACGTAAATCCCATATAATTTTCTGCGGCTTTAATGGCACAGAAAAGTCATCTTTATGCTGGTTCATTTCTTCAATAACCGCATTGCGTAAAGCATGCATTGCATTACCATTTGACGGTGTTGCGAGTTTCGAAATACGTGGCAAGGAATGTGTTATGTCACCAACTACACCAATATCCACACCATAGTAGGCATCAACTTCTGCATGATTCTGGTCGATATGAATGATTTTTCTATCTTTAGTTTGATGCCAAAGGTAAGGGTGGTACTCAACCAAATCGTAACCAATACAAATGATTAAGTCGGCCTTAGCAAAACCACAGCTGATGTAATCGTTGGCTTGCAAACCCGCACTACCTAATGCCATAGGATGTTTAAACGGGATTACGCCTTTGGCCATAAAGGTATTTGCCACAGGTATTTTTAATTTTTCAGCAAACTCAGCAAGTTCCTTACATGCACCGCCGCGGATTACACCATTACCTGCAAGTATCATCGGATTCTTCGCTTCCGAAATCATCTTCGCAGCTGAATCTACTTTGATTTTAGGAGGTTCAGGTGGATGTGGGTTTTTAGGTGCTATCGGATTATCTTCAATCTCCATTTCCGCAATATTTTCTGGAAATTCAATGAAAGTTGCGCCTGTTTTTTCGGTCTCAGCCACTTTAAAGGCCTTACGAACAACCTCGGTAATCACATTGGGTGATAAAATTCTAGAAGAATACTTTGTGATTGACTGAAAAATTAGCTCTAAATCAAGAACTTGATGGGATTCTTTATGTAAACGATGGGTACTCGCTTGGCCAGCAATGGCAACAAGAGGTGCATGGTCTAAATTTGCATCTGCAACACCGGTTATAAGATTGGTGGCACCAGGGCCTAAGGTAGCTAAACAGACGCCAGCTTTCCCTGTTAGCCGTCCATACACATCGGCCATAAAGGCCGCACCCTGCTCATGACGGACTGTAATAAACTTGATCTTGGAATCAAGGAGAGCATCCATTACATCAAGGTTTTCCTCTCCCGGAATACCAAAAATGTACTCAACGCCTTCATTTTCAAGGCATTTTACAAATAACTCAGCCGCTTTCATTCAATTTCCTTGTGTTGACTAAAGAATATCGGCTTTGTCAGTAATACCTTTAAATTAACTCCGTCGATAACCTATAAATATTTTTATTCTTAAAACTATTTAGATTCAAGTTTTATCAAATGGTCGAGAACTTTAATCATGCCATCATGACCATCAGCAATCGTACCACCAGTACGCCACTTACCATTGACTACTAGTGTTGGAACGCCTTGTGCTTTGTATCGTTTACTTAAGTCTTCTGCTTTACGCACTTTCGCGTCCACGCTAAATGAGCCAAAAATATCCATAAATTTTTGCTGCTTGATGCCGGCATGTTTTTCAACAAACTTCGCCATTGCGGCTTCATTACCCAAACGCGCCTTGTCTTCATGCAAAGCTTTAAATAATGGCTCATGAACTTTTTCCGTCACACCCAAAATTTCAGTCGTGTAATAAACCTTTGCAAAAAAGCGCCAACGAGGTGAAAAAATCGCAGGTACGCGTTTGAACACAACATTTTTGGGTTTATTTTTTAGCCATTTTTTCATAGTAGGCTCAAAACGAAAACAATGTGGGCACATATACCAAAAGAGTTCGACAACTTCTACTTGGCCTTTATCACCCGAGGTTGAAACAGCAGGGTTAATTTTTAAATATTCGATCCCTTCATCATAGCTTGCAGCCTGAATTTGGGTATTAAACAATACAAGCAAGGTTGCTGTCGTTGCATACTTTAAAAAACGATTAAACACTGAGTTCTCCTTTAACAGCTTAATGAGTTCTTTGAGTTTCAATTTTACTTTGAGTTCAACTATAAAGAGAAACAAATCATCATAATATGATCTGTATCTATAAATGTATTATCCATTCTCTTTACTGAACATATTGTGAACCATAAACGAATAATTCACTTTAATTTATAATTCACCATACGAATGTAAACCTGATAAAAACATATTTACACCTAAAAAAGCAAACGTTGTAATGAATAATCCTATCACAGCCCACCATGCCATTGGTGCTCCACGCCAACCTTTTGTAAAGCGCATATGCAACCAAGCCGCATAATTAAGCCATACGATTAACGCCCATGTTTCTTTTGGATCCCATGACCAATATCCACCCCATGCTTCAGCTGCCCACATTGCGCCAAGAACCGTTGCGATAGTGAAAAAGGCAAAACCCAGTGCTATGGATTTATACATAACATCATCTAATATATCCGTTGCCGGTAAACGTGTTGCCATTAAACCAACAGGGTTATTGTGCAATGCACGCTCTTTAATTAAGAACGCAACGCCAACCATCGATGCAATTGCAAAAGCACCATAACCAACAAAATTTGCAGGCACATGAATTTTCATCCAGTAACTTTGTAGTGCAGGTACTAATGGTTTAATTTCCGAAGCACCTTTTTCAAAGTGATACCATAATAAAAAAATAACTGACGCTGAAATAACAAGAAGAACAAAGCCACCCATTGTTTTCGTTTCATAGCGTTCTTCATAATATAAATAAATCATTGCGGTAATAATCGCAAAAACAATAAAAACCTCGTATAAATTACTGACAGGAACATGACCAACATCTACACCCACTAAATACGATTCAAACCAGCGAACCATTAAACCCACCAGGCCCATCGTAACCGCAGACCAAACCATTGCCGTTGCGACTTTACCAGCAAAATCACTACGCCCGAATAATTCAATAAAATAGGTAATGGTTGCCATAAAAAATAAAGCACTCATCCACATCGTGGCAGAGGTACTTGAAATTAAAAACTTTAAAAAGAACTTTGATTGCTCTTTATCGTTTATCAAAATATCAATTGCAGCTTGACCATTAAAACCCTGTATGGCTAAAGATTGCATTGCCGGGGTATAAATACTTATCGCTATTAAGCTAAGTGCCGTGACAATAAATAATAAAAGACGCGCTGGCTTCCAGGCCCAGCCAAACCATATTAAAGAAAACGCTGATCCAAATAAAATGCCCACCTCATATTCATCCATAAAACCGGAAAATTCACTATAGGCATACGCACTACCCATTAATAATGCAATTGCAAACACCCAATCAAATATACTTAATTCTTTAAGCCAATTTTTTGTTTGGAATTGTTTTGGAAGAATATCTTCACTCATTTTCATATACCTGCTATTCTTATAACTAAAGATTAGTTATCTTCTAATAATGCTTTTAATTGCGTTTCAAATAATCGATAGCGCTTGTGAAAACCAAATTCATTTCTATTGGTGCTACCTGAAAAAATAACTTCTAGTTGTTTTGACTCTTCGTTTTTGACAATCATTATCCAAAAACGTTGCTGTGCAATATAAAACATCATAAATATGCCAACAATAAGTAATAAACAACCTAGATAAACAATATTCTTTCCTGGTGCGCTTGCGATTTGTAATCCTGATGCTTCGCGGTGTTCAAAATCAACAAGTTGTAAATAAAAAGGTGTTCCATAATAACCTAAGCCAGCAAGAGCGCTTACTGAATCTTCAAAAAACTGGCTATCGGTTTCACTCACTCCCTCACTAACATCAACCCCTTCCTCACGCAGTACTAACAAGTACATATTTTGCAAAGCGTTTTGTAAGACTCCCATATAGGCGCCTGCTATCTCTTGACGCTTTTCTTCAGGTACTTGGGCTTTAATGTCATTATCAATAGCAATATAACCACCTTCACGGAACAAACCAACTAAACGTACCATTGCAGTAGCAACTTGTTGCTGTATACCCTTATTATTTTTATCCGATTCTTTTACTGTATAAGCAACCGTGGCATTTGCCATTTGCTGCAAACGCGAATCATCATTTAAAATTTCATGGAACTTAAAAAAGCGTTCCATGGTAGCTTTTGTATCGATTGGAATATGCAAATATTTAAACTCTTGATCTAAAGACTCACGCATACCTGACAAGTAAAAATAGCGTCCATCTATTTTCACTGGTGACATGTAATTAAAATATTCTCGTGCCTGGCCACTTTCATCACGTGCTTTAAAAAGAATGCTTGCCCCATAGTTTACAAATTGTTTGCGCAGTGTCTTATCAGTATTGGGAATAACATTAAACTTCTTAAAGTCATCTAATTCTAAAATGTATTTACCTTTTGATGTATTAATCGTTGTTGTTTTATTCACTTCGCCATTCAGTTCGATTCGTTGAGCCTTATTATCTTTACCAGAAAGTGGTTTAACAAAAAATGGGCGAGCCGCTAAATTAAGCTGTGTACCACCGTCTCCAAAGCTTGCTTGATAAATAGCATAGCCGCGATAAATTAATGGATGATTAACCGAGATCGTTGCTTCGAAACTTTCTTTACCTTCGTCATGAATAATTAAATCACTTTCAAACGATTTTGGCTGTCCTGAATCATAATGTTCAACACGGAAGTTTTTTAACTCGACTGAAAAAGGAAGTTCTTGTACTAGGTAACCATCGCGAACATTAAGAAAGATAAAATTACTGGTGGAGCCTTCTGGTAAAGTAATTGCACCTCTAAAAGATAAAGACTGATCCGGCTTTAAGCGGCTAATCGGAGGAACATCCTTAGCAGCCAAATCTCTAGTTTCAATTTTTAAATTACCAGACCACTCTTTAATTTTTAATCCTAAATTTCCATCGGTTAAACCACCAATAAAAATCACCACCATTCCAACATGCGTAAAGATATAACCGAGCCGATTCATACCGCCTTTCATAGCAACCATTGTATGGTAGCCATCAAACGATTCATCTCGCGTATGTAAACCATACTGGCCTAGGTATAATCTTGTTTTTTGTAATAAGTTTGCGCTTGTGTTTTTAGTTGCATCCAAATTCCATACTGCTGAATGCTTCATGCTTTTTAAACTCTTTGCTTTCGCATGCAATTTAAATTGGCGCATTTCACGCAGCATGGTGGGTGTATTTCTATAAATACACACGCTGGTTGATAATACTAAAAAGCCCAATAGAATTAAAAACCAAACTGCGGAATATACATCGTACAGACTTAGGCTCCGATATATCTCATGCCAGAATGGTCCAAATTTTATGATGTAATTATTATAAGGTTGGTTTTGTTGAAGGACTGTTCCAATAATAGAAGCTACCGCTAGTACCACTAAAATGCTAATCGCCAGGTTCATCGAGCCTAATACTTCAAGCAAGATATTTTTGCGATGAGGCAGAGAGTGTTTCTGGTTTTCAGAAGGGGCTTTTTGGTTGAGCATTGGTTTCATAGAACTTCATTATAAAAGAAATAACATCGCTGTGTTACATCATTTACAAACTATGGTGATTTATTAAATTAACATTCATAAAAAAGGGTGGCCATGAGCCACCCTTTCATAACGACATTATCGAAAGTATTGCACTAAATTTTAAATTCTAGTTTAACCCTTCAATATATGATGCTACTGCAGCTTTCTCAGCATCAGTCATACGCTCTGCAATAGTACGCATCATGCTGCCAGCGTCATTACTACGTACGCCTTTTGCAAAATCATTTAATGCTTTAATCGTATAAGCCGCATTTTGACCGCTTAAACGTGGGAAGTTAGCCGCAGGGTTGCCTGCACCTGTTGGTGAATGACAGCCGGCACAAGCCGCAACACCACTTTTTTCATTACCGCCACGATAAATACGTTGACCAAGGACTACTTTATCTTTTGCAGCGCCGCCAGCTTTTGGTGTTTGTTCAGCAAAGAAAGCACCTAAGTTAGCCATATCTGCATCGGACAAGCTTGCAACCTGACCTGCCATCATTGGATCTTTACGCGTTGTGCCTTTTTTGAAATCAGCAAGTTGTTTAGCAAGGTATTTACCATGTTGGCCAGCCAGTTTCGGCCATACTGGATTTCCCGCTCCTGTACCGTTTACGCCATGACAAGCAAAACAAGCTTGTGCTTTTGATTTACCTGCAGATGCATTACCTGCAGCGATTGCAGTTGACGATGCAACTAACATCACAACACTTGCGACTGCTACTTTAATTTGGATTTTCATCAATTGATTTCCTTTGTGAAACATTAAATAGTAAAACGTCGCCAATGCAGACTTTATAACAATCTTAATATAAAGATTGCTACTTATCGGCTTAGCAACGTTTTACTTAAACTGAAAGTCAGTTTATTTACTGTTTTTAACCATGTAGTCAACAACGGCTTTTACTGCATCATCGCTAAGGCTTGAACCACCTTTAGCTGGCATAAAGCCTTTTTTACCTTTGAAGCCTTTAATAGAGTGGCTATAAAGTGTTGCATTGCCTTGGGCAATACGAGCTTTCCAGGCCGCTTTGTCGCCAACTTTAGGTGCACCCGCTGCACCAGTACCGTGACAAGCAAAACATGCTGCCTGGTAATCTTTTTGACCGTTAGCAGAAACGTTTGCGATTGAACCAATCATTAATGCAGATGTTGCGATAATTGCTAATTTTTTCATGAGTTTAACTCCAAATATCAGTATAATTTTAAATTTCCAGACTTATCCAAACAAGACAGTATCAAAATGACATTCGAACTACGGTATACTCTACCTGCACGTTAATGCCCGGAACGGCTAAATTTGTTGGACTTTATACCGATTGCTGCAGCAATGGTCAAGTCACACCGGCTAATTCTATGATTTAGGTCATTTTGAGAGCCTATATATTAGAATACTACCCAACAGAGATGAACCACACCTGAATATGCCAGATAATAAACCAGCTAAAAAATCACTCAAACAAGCTCATCCCATTTACCAGCAAGCTTCCTTTATCTGTAGCGTCCCTAAAATGGATTCAGGCCCATTAGACGCAGGCCATGAGATTGCCTTTGCAGGTCGCTCCAACGCGGGTAAATCGAGTGCTATTAACCGTATTACCCATCAAACAGGTCTTGCCCGAACCAGTAAAACGCCGGGCCGTACACAACATTTAGTCTTTTTTGAGCTCGACGAAAAACATAAACTGGTTGATTTACCCGGCTATGGTTTTGCCAAAGTTCCGGGACATATGCGCCAAAAATGGGGCCAAAATATGGCTTACTACGTCGAAAACCGGCTCTCGCTTAAAGGCATCATTCTGTTAATGGATATTCGTCATCCGATGACAGATCTGGATTTACAAATGCTCGAATGGTGTAGCAGCATGGAACGCCCTGTTCATATCTTACTTACCAAGGCTGACAAGCTTAAATTTGGCGCAGCTAAAAACTGTATGCTACAAGTTCGAAAACAGATTAATTTTTATAATCAGGTAAGCGTACAAATGTTTTCATCTAAAAGTGGCGATGGTCTTGAAGAAGTTTGGGCAGTTTTAGATAAGTGGAATGAGTATGAATACACTTAAATATTATTTAAGATATATTTTTTCTTGTCAGTAAAAAATCTTTAAGCTCTTTAAGCCCTTTCTCGGAAGTGTTTTGAGGATCATCGTTAATATCGAAAACAAAATGCCCTCTACCTCACTACCAGAATAGTGAGATAACAGATGGTTCCGTTTTAGTTAAAACTACATAAAAAAACGTTAAGCTGAAGTTATGTCCGGGTGCAAACCTTTAGAACGAAGTTCTTTTAATAACATACTTGGCATCTCTGCATTTGCTTCGTAATCAATCGTTAAATCATGAGTATCCCTACGAGGATGTTCGACATCCATCACATGCGGCAATGCCATAATTTCACGCCTTAGTTTCACCATATCTCGAGTGCAAAGAGATTCATCTAGATATACGGTAATGCTATTCATTTTAAATTCCCCCTAACTTTATTTGTTGTGGTACTTAAAGTAATAGGCAAAATACGCATTATTAACAAGTAAAATAAACAAATGAATAGCAATAATCTGATCTGCATCAAAATCTGTAGCATTCAAAGGAATTTTCAATAGCTTTAAAATTAAAAAGCCCCGGAATACCAGGGTTGTGGGAGAGGTATATTCCAGGGCAACGATTCGTCAGTTTCTCATGGGGTGATAGACCTGACGTACCATATTCAACCCACCAGGGTCATAGTGGGTTAACCCATAGGTTAACCCATTATCGACTTATGTACATCTAATTTGACCGATTCTAAAAGATATTTGGCTAATTTGAGAGGCACATCTCATTATTTAGCACTTTCTAATACTGAGTTGATTAAAAGTAGGACATTATCCTCATAAATATACATTTATTGATGCCCTTTGGTATGGGGAAGGCATCCCGACTTAATAATTTAACCTTCTACTCTGCGGATGCTGAGAGCGTGGAGTACAAGGCGGAAGTCGCAGGAACTTGTAGGGGTAGGCTGGCTGAAAAACATCATAAGTGCCAGTAAAGTTTAAAAACTGGCACTAAAAAGCGGAGTTTACGCTAGTAAATGAGCATTTTGAGAGCGGCTTTCAACGCCGTAATTTAACACTCCCACTCTGCGGATGCTGAGAGCATGGAGTACAAGGCGAAAGTCGCAGGAACTTGTAGGAGTAGGCTGGCTGAAAAACATCATAAGTGCCAGTAAAGGTTAAAAACTGGCACTAAAAAGCGGAGTTTACGCTAGTAAATGAGTATTTTGAGAGCGGCTTTCAACGCCGTAATCTACGCTCTCAGCATTCGCAGCAGAATAAAAAAAACCTCGGTACTAGACCGAGGCCAAACTCGCCGGCTTGGGGAACCGACTATTTGAACCCGCCAAAAGTATGAGGGAGATTGACGGGATAATATGCCTTAACATATTAAAGTACGACCCAACTCTAATAAGTAAGTTCAAAAGATATTATGCATATCCCCATATTTGTTCATAATTAAGTTTCGTAGTGGATTCATAAAAAATACTTTTATTGCTAATGAGCTTCATCCCAATTATTACCAATTCCAATATCTACAATTAGGGGGACACTTAATGAAATAGCATTTACCATTGCATCGTTAATAAGTTTCGACGCAGCATCTAAATCTTTTTCATTAATTTCAAAAACAAGTTCATCGTGTACTTGCATTAACATCTCACAATCAAAATTAGCTTTTTGTAACTCATGGTCAAGATTGATCATTGCCAATTTAATTATATCGGCAGCGGTACCTTGCATGGGTGCATTGATCGCGGTGCGCTCAGCATACTGCCGACGCATACCATTGCGTGCATTAATATCTGGCAAGTAAAGTCTACGGCCTAGAACAGTTTCAACATAACCTTGCTCACTTGCAATTTTGCGCGTACGTTCCATATATTCTTTAACGCCGGGGTAACGTTCAAAATAGAGTTCCACATATTGCTGTGCTTCATAGCGTTCGATATCAAGTTGCTTGGCTAGACCAAATGCTGACATACCATAAATTAATCCAAAGTTAATTGCTTTTGCACGGCGGCGCTGCTCTTTAGTAACGTCACTTACAGCAACATTAAAAACTTCGGCTGCTGTTGCACTATGAACATCAACTCCTTTTTCAAAGGCTGTTACTAACCCCTTATCTTCCGACAAGTGCGCCATAATACGTAACTCAATTTGAGAATAATCTGCCGCTAAAATTTTATTACCTTTATTGGCTATAAAAGCTTTACGAATACGACGTCCCTCTTCTGAGCGTACAGGAATGTTTTGTAAATTAGGATCAGTAGAAGAAAGTCGACCCGTTGCCGCGACCGCCTGATGATAGGAAGTATGAATACGGCCGGTATTACTATCAATCATCTTTGGCAGTTTATCGGTGTAGGTAGATTTTAATTTTGCTAATGATCGATATTCTAAAAGTAGTTTTGGTAGCTCATAATCATGCGCCAACTCAACCAATACGGATTCAGCGGTAGACGGCTGACCTTTGGGTGTTTTAGAAATTATGGGTAATTCTAATTTTTCAAACAAAATATGTTGTAATTGTTTTGGAGAACCTAAATTAAATTCTTCGCCCGCTAAGGTGTGAACTTCACTTTCTAAGGCTGCAATACGTTTTGTTAATTGCGTGCTTTGTTTTTCTAAAGCTTTTGTATCGAGTAATACGCCTCTTCGTTCCATGCGCGATAAAACAGGCAATAAAGGCATTTCAATATCTTTAAATACTTTGACCAGTGATTCCGATTCATTTAATAACGGCCAAATAGTTTGATGCAATTGTAATGTTATATCTGCATCTTCAGCGGCATACTCGGTAGCTTTATCGATATCAATAAAATCAAAGGTGACCTGCTTAGCACCTTTACCGGCAATATCTTCAAAGTGAATCGTTTGTTTATCTAAAAAACGTAATGCTAAAGCATCCATATTATGTCGGCTGCCAACACTATCTAATACATAGGATTCTAACATTGTGTCATATTGAATCCCTTGCATTGCAATATCATAATTCGCAAGTACGCTCATATCATATTTTAAATTTTGACCTACTTTGGCAATACTCGCATCTTCAAGTAATGGTTTAAATTGCGCCAATACCTTGTCTCGATCTAATTGAGTTGGCGCATCTTTATAACAATGAGCTACGGGTATATAGGCTGCTTTATTTGCTTCTACTGAAAACGATAAACCAACAATTTCAGCTTGCATATATTCTAAACTGGTTGTTTCTAAATCAAAGGAAAAAAGATCCGCTGCTTTTAATTTTTTAAGCCATGTGTTTAATTGTTTCTCGGTTAGAATTTTTTCATAATCAACCGCAACAGCTTCTTTTGCTTCGACACTGGCAGCAATACTACTTTTTTCATTTCCTGCTTCATCGATTTGTGCTCGCCATGTTTTAAATTCATAACGACTAAAGAGTTCTCGTAATGTTTCTATTTCCGGCTCTGCATGCACTAGTGTTTGAGGACTTACATCTAACTCAACATCACATTTAATCGTTGTTAATTCTTGAGATAAAGGCAATTGTTTTAAATTTTCTCTTAGACTTTCACCTACCTTACCTTTAATTTCATCAGCGTGTTCAACAATACCTTCAATGGTTCCATATTCATCTAACCATTTAACAGCTGTTTTGGGCCCAACTTTTGGAATGCCAGGGATGTTATCTGCCTTATCCCCCATAAGTGCAAGGTAATCAATTATCTGTTCAGGCGTAACACCAAATTTTTCTTTAACACCTTGAACATCACTGTAGAGATCCGTCATGGTATTAATAAGTGATACATGTTTATTCACCAATTGCGCCATATCTTTATCGCCAGTAGAAATTAAAGTTTCCATTCCTAGCTCACTGGCTTGTTCCGATAAGGTTCCAATCACGTCATCAGCTTCGACTCCACTTACACAAACAAGTGGCAAGCCCATCGCTTTTACAATTTTATGTACCGGCTCAATTTGTTCACGTAAATCATCAGGCATAGGAGGACGATTCGCTTTATATTCTTTATACATTTTATGACGAAAGGTTTTGCCCTTTGCATCAAACACAACAGCAATATGACTTGGTTGATATTGAGCAACTAATTTACGTAACATATTAATTACACCGTAAATCGTACCGGTCGCTTCACCTTTGGCATTCGTTAGACCAGGCATTGCATGATATGCTCGGAATAAATAAGATGATCCATCCACAAGTAGAAAAGGGGCAGATTTTTTATCTGTAGATTTTGATTTTTTTGAGGCCATAATGTCTTTTTTAATGTTTTTTGAAAACGCTATTCTACCTGTCTATCTTAAATATTAATCAATTTAATCGTTATTTATTTTCGAACTCACGTAAACCATCTGTCTAAATACACACTATACTTTCAATAAGAAACTTATAAAAAAAGAAGCCTATAAATGCCAATGAAACATAAAAACCTCCACCCGGGATTAAGCCCTGTTAATGATACTCAACTCACACGTGAGTCATGGAAAATCTTCCAGATTATGGCTGAGTTTGTTGAAGGATTTGAACGACTCGTTAAAATAAGCCCCTCTGTCAGTATATTTGGGTCGGCTCGTACCGATCCCAGTAATCCTCATTACAAATTAGCAGTAGATATCGCAAGGACTCTCTCCGATGCTGGATTTTCTATCGTTAGTGGTGGTGGACCGGGAATTATGGAAGCAGCCAACAAAGGCGCTTTTGAAGGTAAATCGCCGAGTGTGGGCTTAAATATTCAGCTACCACATGAACAAACTGGCAATAGCTTTCAAGATATCTCCCTAACTTTTCGTCATTTCTTTTCACGCAAAGTTATGTTTGTTAAATACGCCTCGGCGTATGTGGTGATGCCCGGTGGTTTTGGCACCTTGGATGAACTTGCCGAAATCTTAACCTTAGTGCAAACTGGCAAGACCCGTAAGATTCCAATTATTTTAGTTAATCGCCCCTTCTGGGAAGGTTTAATTTCTTGGATAAAGGACGTAATGGTTAGCGAGGGTACCGTAAACCCAGAAGATTTAGATTTAATGCAAATTATTGATACTCCAGAAGAAATCCTTGAAGCCATCTTTGCTCACTATGATGAATGTGGCTTCGAACCTTCACATGAAGATGCAGAAAAAATTTCCTTATTATAAATATGCGAGCAGAATGAATTATGAAATCGTTTTTTAAACTAGTATTTACTCTTTTTTTATTTGTAACTGTTGCTTTGCCATGCACAGCAGATGAAATTCCATCGCCATCGATTGATTTAAAAGACGAGGCTAAGCCACAAACAAAAGACAAACCAGCAAGCTCGGTACCGTCTCTTGATGAAAGTAATGAAGTAATTATTATTCAGAAAAAAGATGCTGTTGTCGAAGAAGTACGCGTAAATGGAAAATTACGCTACGCAAAAATCACTCCAAAAAAGGGCAAACCTTACTACCTTTATGACAGTAACGGCGATGGTATATTGGATGCAACGGAAACCGATGTGAAAAAAGCAAATGTGAATCAGTGGATTTTAATGCAGTGGTAATAAAATCAATGGGTTACTTAAGATATAAACCTCAAGCAATGCAAAACTCGGCCGATAATCAACTATAAGCTAGCCGCCGGTATAATATAGGTAGCTAACCTAGGTATAGCCACACTCGTACAAATAGGTTGAAACTCGTTACTTTGAAATTTTCCCCCAATTCTTTTTTCCATTTTGGGATCCGGCAGAAGCTCATGTTGGTGCTTGTACTCGTTTTACTTAGCACATTAACCATTAGCAGCTGGTTGACGTTGAATGAAGAAAAACAACGATTAATGACCGAGCTTAATACACGTGGTAGTGACATTAGCCGGTTTGTTTCTAAATCTCTCACTTATAGTGTTGTCGGTTACGACTACCACACCATCGATTTATTATTAAAAGAAATTACGCTATCTAAAGAGGTCGGATTTGCAAAGGTCACCGACATAAAAGGGAATGTTTTATCTCTATCTGGTACGCTCATAGATGATCATGATTTTATGCAGTTATTTATTGAAAACATCCAACTTGAAAACGATAAACTTGGAGAACTAACAATAGGCATTAATACCAGCCAAGCTCACCAGCACATTAGGAATCAACAGTTTCGTTTTTTTAAGCGTGAGTTATTAATTACTATTATAATTGTACTGGGCGAATTTTTTGCACTATCGTATTTAATTATCCGCCCAGTTACAACTATCTCACAATCCCTTATTACAAATAAAAAGAACAATACCGCCATCGCCATTCCACTCGATGCAAATGATGAATTCGGTCATCTCGCAGAACAATTTAATGATTTAAACACTCAACTAGGCAAGGCTAATTTTGAATTACAGAACCGCGTTGATTTTGCAGACAAACAATTACGTCGCAATATACATGAATTATTGACTCAAAAAGCAGAGCTAACAAAGATTAATGAACAATTTCTAAAACTATCAATTACAGATTCATTAACCAATTTATTTAACCGACGTTACTTCGAAGAACAACTAGAAAATGAAATTAATTTGTCTCAACGTCACGGTGATACCGTCAGCCTAATACTAATCGACATTGATCACTTTAAAAATATTAATGATACCTATGGTCATGTACATGGTGATGAGGTATTAGTCAAAGTAGCAAATCTTATTATGAGCCGCACTAGAAAAACGGATATCGCTTGCCGAATTGGTGGTGAAGAATTCATAATTATTTGTAAACGAGTTGATAAAAAAATGGCAATCGCAATCGCTGAAGATCTTAGAAAATCCTTACAGGAATTAGTTATTCCTATCGATACTTATAGTGTTCATATATCAATAAGTGCCGGTGTGGTTACGCTTAATCAAGACAATTTCAGCACCTACGCCGAACACCTATATCGTTATGTTGATAATGCACTCTATTTTAGTAAAGAAAATGGTCGAAATGCCGTTACACACTATGATGACATTATATAAACACAACAATTTTCTTAAATTTAAGGCTATATCAATGCGACTTTCAACTTTACTCATATCCACGATTTTGGGGTTTACAGCTCTTAACTCCGTTAATGCCAATGAAAATAAAGAGTTAGTATTAGGCTCAGTGGCAATGGATATACCTGCTGAAATGCATAAGCGCCTTAAGCCACTCACACAATATTTAAGTAAAACATTAAATCGTAAGGTTAGCCTAAGGCTATCTCATAATATGGGGGTCGCTATTAAAAATACCATTCAGGGTAATGTCGATATATCTTACCTAACACCCGTTGCTTATCTTAAAGCAAAGAAAAAAAGTAATGCTCAACTTTTGGTTAAAACCGTTACAAATGGAAAAGCCAGTTTTCAATTAATGATTGTCGTTAAACAAAATAGCCAAATTAAAAGCATTGATGATCTCGTTGGTAAAACATTTGCCTTTGGCGATAAGCGTGCTCTTTTACAACGAGCAACGGTGGTAGGAGCGGGCCTTAAATTAGATCAATTAAAAGAAATGCGGTTTTTAGGACATTATGACAATATTGCCCGTGCAGTTAACAATGGTGATTTTGACGCTGGTATTTTAAAAGACACTAAAGCTTTTACGTGGCAAGGTAAAGGCCTCCGCATTTTATATAGCTCACCTAACTTGCCACCTTACAATATTACCGCGAGCAAAAATGTTAGCCCTGAGTTAGTTGTTAAACTTCGAAAAGCATTTTTAAGCCTGGACAGTAAAAACCCAACACACTTACGGATTATTAAAGCGGTTGATAAAAAATATAATGGCTTTGCAGCAACAAACGATGCTGAATATGATGTAATACGAAAATTAATTGCACCCTTTAATAAATAAACGATTACTAGATTATTCGACCCGTTTATAACCTTCTGCAATAAAGTCTGGATACAAAGGACAAAATAAGTCTTCTTCTGAATCTTTCAACAAGGCTAACTTCTGATATATAGCATTTAAAGCAATATCAGACGTCGCATGAATATTTTGCTCACCAATTTGATCATATACACCGGTGCGCTTTAACACATCGAGAATTTGTTTTTTCAATCCACTGAAAACAATGGTAACACCACTATCTTTTAAGCGTTGCACGACATGATGCAAAACATCTTCACCCGATGCATCTATTTGGTTTATTGCATCACCGACTATTAAAATAAATTTAGCATCCGGTTTTTTAGCAACGGCTTTAAGAACGGCATCTTCAAAAAATGAAACATTTGCAAAATAGAGTGTTCCATCAAAACGAATTGCTGCAACCTTGTCATCTGATTTTAAGTCTGGGTGAACGGCTAAATCGCGTAAAGTGCCGTCTTTATAGCGGCCCAACACGGCAACCCTTGGCTGCATTGTTCTATATAAATATAAAATAATCGACAAGCCTGCTCCAATCATTATTCCCTTATCCAGATGTGGCGCAAAAGCCAACGTTGCAACAAAGGTAACAACAGCAGCAACTCCATCATGAGTATTTGCACGCCATGCATGTTTCACTGCGCTAATGCTAATTAAACCAAACACTGCCATCATAATAACAGCAGCTAATGCTGCCGTTGGTAAGTGATAAAGCAAGGGTGTTAAAAACAATAATGTAATTACAACAACGGCAGCAGTTACCACCGACGAAAAGCCTGTTCGTGCGCCCGCATTTAAATTAACCGCTGAACGTGAAAATGAACCACTGGATGGATAAGCTTGTGTAAAGCTTCCAACAATATTTCCAAGACCCTGACCAATCAATTCTTTATTCGGGTCAATACGATCTTTAGTTTTCGCTGCCATTGCTTTAGCAATGGATATTGCTTCCATAAAACCAACCAACGCAATAATAATTGCACTAGGTAATAAAGTTATAAATAAATCCAAATCAACTACCGGCACAATAATATCGGGTAAGCCTTCAGGGATTGCGCCAACAACTGAACCGCCCATTTCTCTGAAGCCAATCAACCAACTTGTCACCGTTGTAAAAACAACTGCAACTAATACACAAGGTGATCGTGGATAAAACTTTTTCAATCCAACCATGATTGCAAAAGCTGCAATCCCCATTAATAATGTTGCAATATGCGTTTCACCTAGTTGCTGAACGACACCCCAAATGCGCACTGACAAAAATGGGTCGCTTGCTACGCCAGGCATTGAAACACCAAAAATTTTTGATAGTTGTGACAAACCAATAACAATCGCTGCGGCATTGGTAAAACCGACAATAACGGGGTGCGATAAAAAATTAACAACCACTCCTAATCTAAAGATACCAAGTAAGAACTGGAAGCCACCCACCAACAATGACAGAAACATCGCTAACGGAATATATTTTGCGGCCAACTCAGGATTTGATATTGCTGTACCACCCACTACGGTAGCTAATGCTGTTGCCGTCATAAGTGATACAACTGCAACCGGCCCTGTAGCAAGCTGACGAGAAGATCCCCAAAGTGCCGCGATCAACACGGGCATGAAAGAAATGTATAAACCAAAATAGGGAGGTAAGCCGGCTAGCTGAGCATAAGCCATCGATTGAGGAATTAAAACGAGCGAGACTGTAATACCAGCGACAAGATCGGCCCTAAGTACAGCTGGATCTTTAATTTCATGAATCCAACTTAGAAAAGGGAAAACCTTACGCAGATCTAACATTCAATACCTCTATTTTAACAAAGTAAGTGAGCCTTACTTTACTTAAGCCCAATCCAGTCCAACACAGTCTATTCAAATGCCCTTGCAAGACACACTTATTTTTCAGCCAGCCCATCTTTACATTCAATTCAGCATATAATGCGGCGTTTTAATATTCAAATTTTTTCAACGTCCTGTACCAAGTTATACTCTACCCATACACAAATCGGGTACAATGCTTTTTTTTATTTTTGAACCACTGTGAATATCAAGGAAAATACCGGGCATGTCTGTTTACACCACCGTTAGCGAACAAACATTAGCTGATTTCTTAACCGATTATTCTATCGGCGAATTAGTCAACTTGACGGGCATCAGTGACGGCATAGAAAATACTAATTATTTTGTTGAAACGACACAAGGTAAGTATGTACTTACTTTATTTGAAGCCCTCAGTGCTCAAGAGCTCCCTTACTTTCTTGATTTAATGGCGCACTTAAACGAACACCAAGTTCCAAGCGCTCATCCTATTGCCGATAATAATTCACACTACTTAAAAACACTGTGTGGAAAACCCGCAGCGCTTGTGCAACGCCTCACCGGCAAAAGCAATATGCAGCCCAGTGCGAAACAATGTGGGGCACTTGGACAGGCCCTTGGCCATGCCCATATCGCTACTCAAGATTTTAATAGCACACGCGAAAATTTACGTGGGCCACATTGGTGGCAACAAACCGGGCAAAAAGTATTACCTCATTTATCTGACTCTCAAAAGCAATTACTTGAAGATGAACTTGCCTTTCAAGCTAAACATAGAAATGACAATTTACCACGTGGAGTCATTCATGCTGACTTATTTCGTGACAATGCTTTATTTGATGGCGACACTTTAACAGGCATTATCGATTTCTATTACGCCTGTAATGACGTACTACTTTATGATGTTGCCGTTACGGTAAATGACTGGTGTGTAAATAATGATGGTAGTTTAAATGACGAACGTTGCCAGAGCTTTTTACAAGCTTACCAAAATGAACGTGTCATCACCGATGAAGAAAAAGCGGACTGGCCACTCATGCTACGAGCGGCAGCTTTACGCTTTTGGTTGTCTCGCCTACAAGACAAGCATTTCCCTCGAGAAGGTGAAATGACCCATATTAAAGACCCTGGTGTTTTTGAGAGTGTTTTACGCGATCGGCGCCTAAATTTGGCGCAAATTGACGCGTAAATAAGCAATTTTGTTAACTCTGTAACCTGTGGATAACTTTGTGGATTAAATAGGCCACTGTTAAATTACGACAGAATGTCAACACTTTATTATAAGCAACGTCAGTAAAAGGCTGCAAGTAATAGCAATAAAAACAATATGTTATATTATATTTAAAGCACTTTTCTATTTTTTGGCATTTTTATGACGCTAACGCATTGATTTCTCAGCACTGTGAATAACTATCGTAGAGGCGGTGGCTTTTGGGCGTTATTCTACAGTAACCTCCATTGATATCAGAGCTAGAAAAACACGAGTAGTGAGCGACCACTTTCATGAATTTGAGCACTTTTATCAAACCTATCGATACCCTGAGCGAGCACATTGGCAAAGCCATAAGCTGGCTCACCGTTGCGATGGTGGTACTTACCTTTATTGTTGTCATTCTGCGTTACGGGTTTGATATTGGCTGGATTTGGATGCAGGAATCGGTTGCCTACATGTATGCATGGATATTCATGTTTGGTGCGGGCTATACCTTAAAACACGATGGCCATGTACGTGTTGATATTTTTTATCACCAATTCAATGTCAAACAAAAAGCTTGGGTCAACTTGATAGGCACCCTCTTTTTACTATTTCCAATGTTTATCTTTATTGCCTGGATCAGTTTTGACTATGTAATTGTTTCCTGGCGCATAAGCGAATCATCTCGCGAAGCGGGCGGTCTTGCTTTTGTTTATCTATTAAAAACCAGCTTAGTTATTATGCCCGCCCTGGTTATTCTACAAGGATTGGCTCTTATCTTAAGAAGTCTTAAAACCTTATTGAATATTCAGCAGACACCCATGCAGACGAACTCTATAGATCAAGGCCGTAATGACTGAATGGATTCCACTTTTAATGTTTGCCGTAGTCTGCATGGTATTGCTTACAGGCTACCCCGTTGCATTTACACTCGGTGGCACGGCATTATTATTTGCCGGCATCGGTTCACTCACTCAGACCTTCGATAGTAGTTTTTTAATTACATTACCTAGCCGTATCTTCGGCATCATGACGAACTACACCCTTATCGCAGTTCCCTTATTTGTTTTTATGGGTTGTATGTTAGAGCGCTCAAAAGTTGCCGATCAATTACTCGATACAATGGCAAAGCTTTTTGGCTCATTACGCGGTGGGCTCGCTTTCTCAGTTATTATTGTTGGGATGTTGCTCGCCGCAAGCACGGGTATTGTAGGTGCAACCGTCGTAACAATGGGCTTACTCTCACTACCGACAATGTTAAAACGCGGCTATCACCCACAAGTTGCAACTGGCTTAATCTGCGCTTCAGGTACCTTAGGGCAAATCATTCCACCCTCTATTATTTTAGTGCTATTGGGTGATGTATTATCAACCGCCTATCAACAAGCTCAACTCGATATGGGGATCTTCTCGCCCGAGACGGTATCTGTTAGTGACTTATTTATCGGCGCATTGATTCCCGGTCTCATTCTTGTCGCCTTATACGCTATTTACATAATAGCCTTAACAATCTTCAAACCACATACCGTGCCAGCGATTCCTAGCGATGAACGCGATAAAGATTTTAGTGCTTTATTAAAACAAGTTCTTTTCGTTTTAATACCACCCATTGCGCTTATTATTGCGGTACTGGGCTCGATACTTATTGGTGCTGCAACCCCAACCGAAGCTGCATCCGTTGGAGCCATGGGTTCGATTATCTTAGCCATTAGCCAACACCAATTTAATGTCGTTATGCTTAAAGAGGTTATGCTAAACACCCTGCGCATCACGAGCATGGTCTTTATTATTTTTCTTGGCGCCTCATTATTTTCCTTGGTCTTTCGTGGTTTTGGCGGCGACGATTTAGTACGAGAACTTTTAACCGACTTACCCGGAGGAGCCTTTGGCGCAATCTTCATTGTTATGTTGGTGATGTTCCTGCTTGGATTTATTCTCGATTTTATTGAAATTACGTTTGTCGTTGTCCCTATCGTAGCCCCCATTCTGCTGACAATGGACGTTAATCCTATCTGGCTAGGTATTATGATTGCGATAAATCTACAAACCTCATTCTTAACGCCTCCCTTTGGCTTTGCTTTGTTTTATCTAAGAGGTGTCGCTCCAGACTCCATCGCGACCAGTCAAATCTATAAAGGCGTAATACCGTTCATAATCATCCAACTGATAGGTTTAAGCGTTTTAGCCTACTGGCCTAATCTGGCGATCTGGCTTCCTAACCTTTTGGCTTCCTAACCTTGTTTATGCAAAATAGTGTATTATGAAAGCTTCGTTACCCTTAGCTTTGACATTAATTACGAGCCTTCATAAAATAAGCCGTAAGATAAAGATTGAATCTATACCCATGAAATATAATTAGAATAATAATATTGAAATAGTTCAGGAAATCTCAAGATGGAAATTATTGGCCTTCTACTTGCACCCGTTGTTCTTGGTAGCTTTATATGGCTGCTTATAAGAGCATTTAAAAAAAGTATCTTTTGGGGGCTCTGGCTTTTATTGGGTTCTCTAGTCATCTATGTTTTAGCAATCTTAGTCATTCCGCAAAATAGTTTAATAGGCATAATCGCAGCTTCTCTTTTATCTCTTGCTCCAACGATTCATTTTGGCTATAAATGTTGGGAGCAAGAACAAAAACCTTTCTTAACCTACATCATCTCAACCGTGCTATTTCTACTTTTTAGTGCATCGATGCTTGCAAGCTTGGGTGAAGACACCTTAGAAGCATTAATAAGCCAAGCTCAAAAAGGCCAACTAAGCGAAGAAGAAACTGCAAAACGTATGCGAGCACTTATACAAAAAATTGAAGATAGTTCGTCACTCTCAGAACAACAAAAACTCTCCATGCGCACAGCTAAAAACATAATCAATCAAGTTGAACAAAATTTAGCGGAAGATCCTGATTATTACAAAAGAGAGACCAATGCGGATTACCAGCGTGATCTGGCGGATATTGAAGCACAGCGTAAACGTGAAGAATCTATAAAAAGTCTTGAAAGCAGACTGAGTCAACGAACAGCCATAGAAAATAAACCACAAGCTAAAAAACCAAGAATTTTTCCAACCATTAAAAAAACTGAAATTAAAAAATACATTGGTTCAACAATTATTATTGAAACCACTACCAATATAAAACATACGGGTATTTTAACAGGCTTTGATGATGAAACTTACAGCGCTATCCTAGAAAAAGAACGTAAAACAGGTAAGCTAAAATTTAAAATTCATATGTCTGATATTAAAACACTCTATTTATTTGTAGATGAATAAATTCAGGCAATAAAAGGAGCTTATTGTTAAGCCTTTTTTTATCTCTTACAATAATGCTCTAACATCCACTACTTTGATTTACCATGCTATAAAACAATTTACCTATGAATATAAATACTATGGGAATAAAATTATATGGCCAGCGATAAAATTACAAAAACAGATCAACAGTGGCGAGATCAACTCTCAGAAGACGAATATCAAGTTTGTCGAAAGCATGGTACCGAGAGTGCCTTTAGTGGTGAATATGCCGACTGTAAGCAAGAAGGCTCTTACGTTTGCACTTGTTGTGGTGAGCCACTATTCAACGCCGATACAAAATTTGATTCCGGTACCGGCTGGCCAAGTTTCTGGAAACCAATAAGTGAAACAGCAATAGAAGAAACGGAAGATAATAAATTATTTATGAAACGCGTCGAAGTGCATTGTAATAAATGCGATAGCCACCTAGGTCATGTCTTTCCTGATGGACCACAGCCGACCGGTTTACGGTATTGTATTAATTCGGTTTCGTTAAAACTAAAAGAAAAATAGAATATTAATTACAGGTTCCGCGCCGTCATAAAGGCCTGTTCCGAAATCTTATGTTATGAAATAGTTTCCCCGATTGTTTATGAGGCTACCAAAAATTATTTAGATAATGCAGCCCCTTCCTTTAAAATGAAATAAGCCTATATTAGCATATCAATACTTGTATATATATCAGTGCTGATATATTATTTATTAATGAAGAAATTTTGTTTCATTAATAATCCCTCCCTTAAAGAATTTAAGGCACTTCCAACCGATATTAAAATGCGCTTCAGTAATGATCTTAATGCTATTTGCCAAGGAAAAGCTCCTTTCTCAAAATTTAAACATATAGGGGATAGTGTCGGTATTGGCGCTGTTGAACTAAAAATAAATGGTAGCCCTGCTTACCGTACTATTTATGTCGCTAAATATAGAAACACGGTATACGTCCTTCATTCCTTCGTTAAAACAAGCAATGGGGTTGATAAAAAAGCAATGAGTACCGCCAGAAAACGCTATAAGCTCATGTTATCTGAATTAAAAAAATAATATACAAGTATTGGTATATATATCAATACTTGTATATATATTTAGGTTATACTAAACTCTGTAGTATGTGCATTAATACACATACTAGAGGGGTAAATATGACAACAATAGAAGTAAATAACATTTTTGATCTAGTAACCGATGATAAAGCGGCATCATCCGAGCTACAAACGCGTTCAGATTTAATGATCGTAATTCGTGATATCATTGACGATAAAGGCTGGAAACAAAAAGAAGCCGCTAAGCATTTGAAGTTAACGCAACCACGTGTAAGCGACCTAAAGAACGGTAGAATTGAAAAATTTTCTATCGATTTATTAATGGGTTGTTTGTATCGTATTGGATACCGATTTAAGCCGGTTTATAAGAAAGATTCACTTAAAATGGTTGTTAGCGCAGTACAGTAAAAATTCATTTATTATTCCTCTCCCACCCTCCTAGGTTCCAAGGTGCTACGAAATGGTAGCGTCTTGGTTATCCCAAGAAACCTTCCGTTTAAAAAATAATAAACTGGCCTACTCCTAATTTTTTGAGCGATTGGATTAAATATACCTGTCCGGCTTCCACAATTTTCCTGTAAATTATTGAATCTGTCACCATTTTTCAGATGAATACTACGGTATCCAGTTAAAGAAGATGCCACACAAGACCAACATTAGCTAAAGCACTTTTTTACAAACTCCGCGCCTTCATAAACGCCTGTTCTGAGATCTTATGGTACGCCACAACATTATCCCTAAACTTTTTATAAGATTTAAAAATGGCATTACTCATTTTATCTTTACTCGCAAGTTCAGCTACCACACTATCTGATATACCACTGAGTGTTTTCAATACATCATCAGGATACTTGCGTAAATCAACTTTATGTTTATTCACCAGGGTATTTAATGCTGCATTATTACGCGCAGTATATTCAGCCAACATATCTTGATTAACCACTAAGGCTGCATTACGTACGATAGCTTTCAAATCTTTCGGTAATGTATCAAATGCTTTTTTATTGACTATCGCTTCAAGTGTTGGGCCCGGCTCATGCCAACCAGGATAATAGTAATACTTAGCGGCTTTATATAAACCAAAAGCAAGGTCATTATAAGGCCCAACCCATTCGGTTGCATCTATATTACCTGACTTTAATGCACTAAAAAGTTCACCACCCGGCAAGGTAACCGGTGTACCACCAGCACGTTTCAAGACTTCTCCACCTAAACCCGGTATTCGCATTTTTAAACCCTTTAAATCAGCAACCGTGTTTATTTGTTTATTAAACCAACCACCCATTTGCACACCCGTATTACCACATGCTAATGGAACCAAATTAAAATCTGAATATGCGCTTTCCCATAACTGCATTCCACCGCCATAGAACAGCCAACCATTCATTTCCTGAGCAGTTAAACCAAACGGTACGGCAGTAAAAAATTGAAAGGCCTCGCTCTTGCCTTTCCAGTAATATGCAGCGCCATGTCCCATCTCAGCGGCTCCACCGGACACCGCATCAAATACTTCAAAAGGCGGCACCAGCTCATTGGCTCCATAAACTTTAACCGTTAAACGTCCATCACTCATTTCAGTTATTAATTTTGCAAGATTATTAGCGCCTGTTCCCAAGCCGGGAAAGTTTTTGGGCCAGGTTGTTACCATCTTCCATTTTATTTTATTAGTCTTACTCGCATTAACAATCGCGGGTGCCGCTAACAAACTACTCGTTGCTGCTACGGTTGCTCCTAAACCGGATGTTTTTATAAAATCACGACGCCTCATCTACTATTTCCTTAGTATTTTACTTGTTTAAAAATCATGCCAACGAACCTATCAAATACAACTATTTTATTTATAACATTTAAATCAACACCTTGCATAATTAACCAATTTCACAACCACTAATGCAACCGTTTGATAGCGAAAATTAGGTTCTCAAAATCAAAATAAAATTGCCGATTTTCGTTTTTTGACTGGAAAGCCATCTATTTTCTGCCACACTTATGGCCATTCGTTGCAAAGTAAAAGAATAACAATCAAATCTTTAAACGTTACATTACATAGTCAATAATTACTAACTCATACTATAAAGTAAACAATGGTACATTCTTTAATTCGTTTAAAAAAACAATTAGCACTCACCGTTACGACTAGTTTTATACTAACGCCAATCGTAGCCTATAGCGTTGCATCCATTTTCCAAATGCCGACTAATTTAGGCTTCTTTTTAACGCCTTTTGGCTTAGTGCTGGGCGCTATTTGCTTATTACTAACTACATGGGTTTTTTTCTTTAGCTATAATTTTTTAAACCCTGCATTCCAATGGTTAGAGCAACAATCTGGTTCCTCTACCAAGCCATTGCCCGATAACTTAAGCTCTCACTTACATTCTTTTTCTACCACCTACTGGTCTTTCTTTCTTAGTTATATTCTATTTGTTCCCGCTGTTCATTTCTGGTTTATAGAGACAGCCAACTCGACAGCGGCCTATGGCGATTTATTACAATTTATGCTTTTAAATTTGGTTATCGCTGTCACAGTTGCCATGCCCGGATACTTCTATTCTCTCAATCTTCTCGGTATCGTTAGTCGCTACACTGGGCTTCCTTACGTTCATGTAAGTATGCGTACAAAAATATTACTCATTGGTGGCTTTATGCCGCTATTAATGACAACTATCTTCTTAAAGTACTATTGGTGGAAAACGGGTATCTTACCAGCAGAGATTATCGTTACTTGGGGCTTACTAGGCCTGGTCGGTTTTGTTACAACCTCTTTATTCTTATATGGCTTTAATCAAGCTCTTGCACCCGTAAAATATATTACCTCGGCTAACCATAGCGCAACGAATCATGAACATCTTGCTGAGCGTTTAACCCCTCGCTCAACGGATGAGATGGGACTACTTGTGCAAATGTTGGGAAAATTATTTAAACGATTAGGTGATCAAGAAGCACATGTGCATGCAATCGTTGAGCACGCAGCCGAAGGCATCATTATTCTTAATCGTAACTGTAAAATTGAATCGGTGAATCCCGCTGCCGAACAACTTTTTGGATTTGGCATCGATGACATTATGGCTAAAGATATTTCCTGGCTTATTCCCGATTTTTCAAAGAATGCGCAAGATTATATGCAGGGCGAAACAGAAGTTGAAGCTCAACACCGTTCTGGCCATATGCTAACAATGTCATTACGCATGACTCAAATGGTGATGGATAAAAATATTTACTACAACTGCATGTTGTCTGATATTTCAGAACGCAAAGCAACCGAGCGAATGCTGATTCAAGCCGAAGCGCGCTATCGTGATTTAGTTGAAACCGCACATGATCTTGTTTGGAGTATGGATAACAAAGGTCGATGGACATACCTTAATAAAGCCGTAACCGATATTTATGGTTATCAGGCAGATGAAATGTTATTTAAACCCTACTCAGATTATCAATTACCAGAATCTCGTGACCGTGACTTATCGGCACTGGAAACGCTACTCAAAGGCAAAGAAATTGTTGGCTATGAAACCGTCCATGTAAATAAGCTAGGGGAAAAAATACATATTAGCTTTAATGCTAAACCGACTATAAACACTGACGGAAGTGTTGCATATATTACCGGGACTGCCCGCGATATCACTTCGAAAAAGGCCTACGAGAATGAGCTTACCTATCAAGCACAACATGATTCGTTAACAGGAATATATAATCGAAAATATTTTCAACAAGAGTTAGAACGTGTCGTTTCACGTGTTGCTCGCTCGGCAGCAGACTGTGCTGTTTTTTATATGGATCTCGATCAATTTAAATATGTTAACGACACTGTCGGTCATGCAGCGGGTGATAAATTATTATTAGAAACCACGAGTTTGCTGCGAAGTCACATTCGAGAAGGTGATTTACTGGCTCGTTTTGGTGGAGATGAGTTTACTGTTTTGCTTTATAATATTGAACGTGAAGAAGCATGTATCGTTGCAGAAACTCTTCGCAAACTATTTGAAAATTATCAATTCTTGGATAGCGGAAAATCTTTTAATGTTACCCTAACATTAGGTATCGCCTGCATTACAAATCAAACACAGTCTGCCGATGAAGTACTTTCTCAAGCCGACATTGCATGCAATATTGCAAAATCAAACGGACGCAATCGAGTCCATATCGCAGAACCTGGAGAGAACGAAAAAGATGGATTAGCTCAAGACATGGGCTGGGCAAATCGAGTTCGTGATGCATTTGAAAATGACAACTTCTCTTTGGTCTATCAGCCAATTTTTGCTGTTTCGAGTGGTATCGTTAATGATTATGAAGTTTTACTGCGAATGCATCGTGACAATGGCGATGTCATTTTACCTGGCGGCTTTATGCCGGCAGCAGAGCGATTTGGTCTAGTCCATAATGTTGATAGATGGGCGACAACACGAGCAATAACGCATCTTGATGAGCTCACAAAAAAATACAATCAGGATTTACGCTTTGCAATAAATCTATCGGGTCGCGCCTTTGAAGACAAAGAATTATTACCCCTTATACGAGGTCTAATTGATGATTCTTGTTTATCTCCATCTCAACTAACATTTGAAATTACTGAAACGGCAGCAATTGCAAATTTACAAGATGCCGCTCGCTTTATCACTAAACTTAAAGACTTAGGTTGCGAGTTTGCGCTTGACGATTTTGGTTCTGGCTTTTGCTCATTTAGCTATCTCAAAAAACTTCCTGTCGATAAACTTAAAATTGATGGCGCCTTTGTAAAAAATCTAGCCAACACACATGTTGATCAAGCCATGGTTCAGTCGATGAATCAAATCGCACATGCCCTTGGTATGAAAACCATTGCCGAATTTGTTGAAAATGCGCAAACGCTCGAAATTCTAAAAACATATGGTGTCGATTTTGCACAAGGTAACTATCTTGGTATCCCAACGGCACAAATTAGCTCATCAATGGACTTTCAGCATTTATCCAACAAATCTGAATCAGATGTTATTTTATTAAATTAAAACTAAAAAAAGAAACATAGTTGAGGCTGTAACTGATACTGTAATTCTTTAGGCCAAACTTAAATTAGCATATTCCATCACTAACCATTTACTCCCGACTTCTTCGAAATTAATTTGCACACGTGCATGTCGACCTTCACCTTCATAATTCATCACCATCCCTTCTCCAAAACTAGGATGATTAACTCGCTGCCCTAAACTGATTTGCATACCATTTTCATCTTCGGGCTTTTCGGTATAGCGAGTGGTCGTGTTATTTGCGCGATTATAAGTAACAGCCTGTTTAGCAAAGCGCGTTACCCGAACTTGTTGTAAGCATTCTTGCGGTGTTTCTTTTAAGAAGCGTGAAGGTTTAGGATAACTATCTTCTCCGTAGATACGACGCTTCTCTGCATAGCTTAAGGTTAAATTTTCCATTGCACGTGTCATTGCTACATAACAAAGTCGTCGCTCTTCTTCGAGACGAACAGGATCTTCAGCAGATAAACGATGAGGGAATAATCCTTCTTCTACACCACAAACGAACACCTGTTTAAATTCTAATCCTTTAGCAGAGTGCATTGTCATAAGTTGTACGCAATCGTCCCATTCATCTCCCTGACTTTCACCCGACTCCAATACAGCATGGGAAAGAAAAGAAGAAAGTTCATCCATGTTTTCATCTTCATTTTGCCAGTCTTCACCTTCAAAATTCACGCCAGCTTGAATAAGCTCTTGCATATTCTCTATACGTTGCTGGCCTTTCTCACCTTTTTCTTTCTCATAATGTTTTTCAAGGCCAGAGTGATGTATAGCATGTTCAATTTTTTCGCTTAAATTTAATTCGCTTATAACCACTGCATTTTCATCTATTAAGTTTACAAATGTTTGTAGAGCCGACAACGCTCGTGGTGGTACAGCTTTGGTTTCGATAATATTTAAAACGGCATCCCACAATGTAATATCTCGTTCTCGGGCAGCTGCACGAATTATCTCTAATGTTTTATTACCTATTCCACGTGTTGGTGTATTTATAATACGTTCAAAAGCAGGAGCATCATTTCTATTTGCCATCAAACGCAAGTAAGCAAGAACATCTCGAATTTCCTGACGGTCAAAAAAGCGTAAGCCACCATAAACTCGATATGGAACTGCCGATTTTAATAGTGATTCTTCTAGGACACGTGACTGTGCATTGGAACGATATAAAATAGCACACTCACTTCTCTTGTTACCGTCTTTAACGCATTCTTGAATGGAATCAACAATGTAATTCGCTTCATCTATTTCATTAAAAGCAGAATAAACTTTTATCAAATCGCCATCCGAGTCATCGGTCCACAATTCTTTACCCAATCGGTCAGTGTTATTTGCAATTAAACCATTAGCTGCTTTTAGGATATTCCCAGTCGAGCGATAGTTTTGTTCCAAACGATATGTTTCAACTGGTTTGTAATCTCGACCATATTGGTGAATATTTTCAATTTTTGCACCTCGCCAGCCATAAATAGATTGGTCGTCATCGCCCACGGCAAAAACTCGACCTGTTTCTCCGGCTAACAACTTAATCCACTCGTATTGAATAGAGTTCGTATCTTGAAATTCGTCGACTAAGATATTTTGAAAACGTTCACGGTAACTTTGTAAAACATCCGGACGCTTTAACCATAAGTCTTTTGCGCGTAATAGCATTTCAGCAAAATCTATCATCCCCGATTGCTGACATAAGGCTTCGTACTGTTTATAAATTTCAATCATTTGCAGCAGATGAACATCATTTTTCTGCCCGGGATAAAGAACAATTTGCCCCGCTCGTAAGCCTTCATCCTTACGCGCATTGATATACCACTGTGCTTCTTTTGCCGGCCATTGAGAATCGTCCAAGCCCATTTCGCGAATTAAGCGCTTAAGGGTTCTCTTTTGGTCATCACTGTCCAAAATCTGAAAATTTTGTGGTAAATCGGCCTCTTCCCAGTGCGCACGCAATAATCGGTGAGCAATTCCATGAAAAGTACCGACCCACATCCCACTCGCGGGTATTCCGAGTAAAGCTTCGATACGGCCACGCATTTCAGCGGCGGCCTTATTCGTGAAGGTTACTGCTAAGATACTAAAAGGGGAGACATTTTCAGCTTGAATCAGCCAGGCAATACGGTGCACGAGTACACGCGTCTTACCGCTGCCTGCACCCGCTAAAATCAGCGCATGACCGCTAGAATGGCAAACCGCAGCTCTTTGTGCAGAATTAAGGGGCTCTAATATTTGAGATACATCCATATCCGTAAGTATATCAAAATACCAAGGCAACCTACTAAACTCTTCTCACTTCTATCCGATGACCTCTTAGATACTGAATCTAACCCTGGGCCCACCATTCACTGATAGTACAAATTCAGCCAATCGTTCCACAAAGCTCAACGACCGATACTATGCTAAGCGATTTTTCAGCCCCACTCTCAAAAAAAGCCTAATAGCGTTAAATTTAACGAGTAAAACTTGTTCCAAAATCAATCTACTGCGTTAATAGTTTTTTTTTGCGATACTAAACAATATGACAATAACAGCTCATCATAACCGACTCATTTTTTTATTTTATACTCTTTGCCTTGTCTTTCCGGTTTCTGCTATTGCAGCACAAACACACACGATTCAAATTAATAACAACCAGGAAATTGAGTTTAGCTATCAACAGCCAAATAAAAATACAGGAGATACTTTATTACTCGTTATCCCTTCTGAGTACGGCATCCAAAAAGCAGAGAAAAACTTACTTGATACACTGCCAATAAAAAATATTGAAGTCTGGATATGTGATTTACTGGAGTCTTATTTTTTACCGAACACTGCGAGTAATTTAGAAAAGATTCCCGCAAATGATATTCAACAAATCATTAAAAAATTACATAAGAAAACAAATAAAAAAATTATCATACTCACAACGGGTCGTGGTTCTATCCCCGTTCTACGAGCCCTCGCAAGTTGGCCAACTAAAATATCTCCACCATATTTAACAGGCATTATCCTAATGCACCCAAAACTTTTTACTAAAACACCATCGCCGGGATTAGTTGCAGAAGCTATGCCGAGCGTAAAGAATACCAATCAACTTATATATTTTATTCAACCCAATCAGTCTCCTTTTTGGTGGAATCGCAACATATCACTATTAAGCCTACAACAATCAGGTAGCGATGTTTTTATTCATAGCCTCAGAAATATTCGTAACCGCTATTACTTCCGAGCCGATGCTACAAATTACGAGCAAAAACTTGCCGCACAATTCCCACATCTTATTTACAATGCAATTAACCAAATTAAACATTATCCATCCAAACAAAGAATGCTTTCAAAAAACTACAACACAAAACCTATTGTTACAACGGTTAAATCGCATCGAACACTCTCAAAATATAAGGGTTCACCAATTCCACCAACTCTTAGCCTTCAATCTCTTAATGATAAATCCTATAAGCTACAAAATGATACCGGCAAGGTCCTTCTTGTTAATTTTTGGGCAAGTTGGTGCCCACCTTGTGTACATGAAATGCCCTCGATGCAGGCTTTATATAACAAGCTAAACAAATCTTCTGATAAAGTTTTTAAGATAATTGCTGTGAATATGGCTGAAGATAAAGATACGATTATCACTTTTCTTAAAACTAAGGTGAGCGTTAATTTTGATATTTTACTCGACACTGATGGTGCTGCTTTAAAGCAGTGGAAAATATTTGCTTTTCCAACCAGCTTTATTATCGACAAAAAAGGCCAAATTCGATATTCCATTTACGGTGCAATCGACTGGTTAAACCCCGATGTTACTCATAAAATTCAATTACTCATAAATGAGTAATGCCGCTACAATCAGTTAAGGAAACTTATATAACTATTTTAGATTTCGCTTATATTAGAATGCGACTAACTACAAAATATTTGCAAAACTGGCATTAAAGTTCTTATCCTATTTGCCGATAAGCATTTATTGATAAGTAGGAAAAATAGATGGTATTCTTAAAATTTAGCTTAATATTATTTACATGTATAAATATTATAGGTTGCTCAACTCAGTTATATACCAATATTGAACACAATGTTCATTTACTAAAAAAAGGGCAGCTGCAAAAGGATGGCTTAACCTTTATTACACCCACGACCATCACCGGCATGGAAGAAGATAAACAATACCTTGCTCTAACCTTTAGTCACGAATTAAAAAAACTTCGGCCTGAATTTAAAATAACTGACTTGTCATATACGCTAGGCCTTATTAATAAATCTAATTTCACAGATGACTACGCTAATATGTATAAAGGTTATGGAGCAACAGGTATCTTTAACCGCAAGCCCTTAAAAATGATTGGTAATTTGACGAGTAACCGTTATATATGCCAATTAAAGCTAAGCCATTTTAAAGCAGAAGCTCAAGGGCGATGGAGTGTGCTCGGCTTAACGATGTTTGATACTGAAAAAGCGAATTTACGATTATTTGTACAGATATGGGATAGTCATAAAGGCATCATAGTTTGGGAGGCTGCACAAGAAGTTACTTATGCCCATGATACGAGTAGTGAGGATGTAGTAACCTTGGATAAAATGATTCGCCTAGCAGCAAAAGATATTGCAAAAGTTTTACCCTAAAACTAGAATTGCATTCACTTTAATTCTCTAAGTAGTACCTTATGGCAAACGAAATTGATGATGCGATTAATGTATTAGGTGAACCTCTTCTTGGTTGTAACGAAGATCCTATGACTGGCTTTTTTCGCGATGGAGCTTGCAACACCAACAAAGATGATGTCGCCTCACATACCGTTTGCATTGAAGTCACACTGGAATTTTTAGAGTATTCTCGGTTTAGAGGCAACGACCTTTCCACTCCCGCGCCTAAATTTGGTTTTGCAGGTTTAAAACCTGGAAATCACTGGTGTTTATGTGCCGCTCGTTGGTTAGAAGCGCATCAACAGAAAATGGCACCTCGAGTACATCTGATGGCAACGCATAAAAAAGCACTAGAAATTATTCCACTTGAATTACTAAAAGAATTTGCAATTAACTTAAATTAAGAAATTTTTTTGACTACTTACGATAATTCTTTTCGTAATAGCTCAAGTACCGCTTTTGTTTCCGGGCGCACACCACGCCAAATATAAAATGATTCAGCAGCTTGTTCTACCAACATACCCAAGCCATCAGCAATCGTTGCAACATTCTGCTCTTGAGCCCATTGCATAAATAGTGTTGTTTTGCCGTACATCATGTCGTAACAGCAACCTTTAGTTGCAACTACTTTGTCAGGTAAGGGTGGTAGCTCACCATGTAAACTAGCTGCTGTTGCATTTATAATAATGTCGAATTGTTTACCAGCAGAAATATTATCTGCTAAATCATCATAGCCACATCCAATAATAGATCCAAGGTCATTAAAATGCGCAGCTAATTCTTTTGCTTTGCTTTGAGTGCGATTAACAATCGTAATATTTTCCGGCTTCTCACTCAAAAGTGGCGCAAGCACACCACGAGCCGCACCTCCTGCACCCATTAATAATATTCGTTTTCCTGTTAGTTCTATTTTGTGGTTGTTTTTTAAATCATTAACTAAACCAACCCCATCGGTATTATCACCCACAAGTTTATTATCGATAAGCTTAATAGTATTAATTGCACCGGCACGTTCAGCTCGATCACTACGTTCGTTAACTAAAGCCCATGCTTCTTCTTTAAACGGCACGGTTATATTTAAGCCCTTGCCTTTATGCGCAGCAAAATTCCCGACGGCTTGCTTAAAACCACCAGTATCTACTTGTATTGCGGTGTAGTTAATGGATTGGTTTGTTTGTTCTGCAAATAACGAATGTATTTGCGGGCTCTTACTATGCTTAATGGGATTGCCCATTACAGCATAGTCTTCTACCCGTGGTTCAAAATCGAATATGTCACTCATAAAACTATCTTAAACTATTTTATATCTGGAGCAAGCTTAAGAAAAGATACCTTTAAGCATAAAGAAGATCATAATGGAGAGAATCGCGCCAGCCGGTAAAGTAATAACCCACGACATAAAGATTGTTCTAACGACATTCATATTAACCGCAGCAATACCACGCGCCATACCAACACCTAAAACAGCACCCACTAAAGTGTGCGTAGTGGATATTGGAAGCCCTGTTCCAGATGCAACAACAACGGTGGTTGCTGCTGCCAAAGTCGCAGCAAAACCACGGCTTGGCGTAAGCTCGGTAATATTAGAGCCCACTGTTGCAATAACTTTTTTACCGTACATGACCAGCCCGGCAACTATACCCACGCCACCGAGTAATAAAATCCAACTCGCCATCGCAGATTTCTGGGTAACTTCTCCACCGCTTTGAACAATACTCACAACAGCTGCTAATGGGCCAACGGCATTCGCTACATCGTTAGAACCATGCGCAAACGCCATCGCGGATGCAGTAAACATCATTAACACGCCGAAAACTTTTTCGACATTGGTAAAGTGGTAATCAGCATCGGCACTAGGGTCAAACTTTAATTTATTGATAAAGTACTTGCCCACTAGCATTGATATAAAACCAAAGCCAACCGCAAGACCATAACATTCAACGATTGATAGCTCTAAACCAACATGTTTCAAGCCTTTAAACATTGTGACGAGTGAAACAACAAAGCCCACAAGGAAGATGTAATACGGTACGTATTTTTTTGAGGCCTGGAATGGTTTGTCTGCATCAAAAATAAGTTTCTGCACGCTTCTAAATAAAGCATACGAAACAACACCAGCTAGTACTGGTGATACCACCCAGCTCATTGCAATCGTACCTACTTTGGCCCAATTAACTGCATCAACACCAATACCGACGGCAGCGAAACCTACGATAGCACCAACAATAGAATGGGTAGTCGATACCGGCCAGCCTGCACGTGTGGCAACTAATAACCAGATACCGGCTGCTAGCAAGGATGCGAGCATGCCGTAAACTAGCAGTTCGGGACTATCCACCAATAGGCTGGTATCCATCATGCCTTTACGAATAGTCGCTGTAACCTGGCCACCGGCTAAGTAGGCACCTAAAAATTCAAAGATTGCGGCGATGATTATCGCTTGCTTAATCGTTAATGCTTTTGAACCCACTGAGGTTGCCATTGCATTAGCAACATCATTTGCACCCACACCCCATGCCATAAATAAACCAAAAACACAGGCTAAAATTATAAAAGTTGTTCCAAATTCCACAACGAATCTCCCACTAGTTCGCTATTACTTACTATAAGCATCATTTCTTAACTATTTTGCTAGCATCAATTCCAAACGGCTACCCACGCGTTGTGCTATATCTGCAAGGTCCCCAATCCAATCAATCACTTTATACATAAACATCACATCAATGGGCGGTAAGTCTTTTTCTTGTCTAAACAACATTGATCTCACTTTGACTTGAATCTTGTCAGTATCATTTTCAATTTTGTTTAGTTTTTTAATCATTGAAGTAACCAATTTAATTTCTTTGCCACGAAAACCGGTTGCAACGAGTTCGTCTAATTCATTAATAGCAATTTGTGCTTGTGCCGATGCATCAATACAACGTTTAACAAAATCAAGTAAACTTTTATGCATAGTTTGCGGAAATTCTATTTTTCGCCCAAGCATTAAACCAGCAATATCTTTGCTCTTGTTTGCAATTCTGTCTTGCATTGTTAGCACTTCTAAAACATCACGTCGTGATACCGGCATAAACAAACCCGTAGGTAATTTTAAACGTAATGCCTTCTTTAAATCATCAGCTTCGTTTTCAAGCATTGCTATTTTTGCTTGTGCTTTTTCAGCCTTACTCCATTTACTTTCCAATGCTGCTTCAACAAAAGGTTCGAGCGCTTCTATACATGCTTGTACTTTTGCCATGTGTGCTTGAAGGGGCGAAACAGGTGAACTTCCAAAGAGAGTCGACATATCGATAGGTGGCATAAATGATTTCCTCTATTAATAAATATTAAAGCTTAATATTATTATCGCTACTGATTTCAGCAGCATCATTATTATTACAATTTTATGACAGTTTTGATTTTGCGAAGTATAACCATTCTGGTTACAAGTACAACTGCTTTTGAGAGAGTATTTGCATTAAAAACGCTTTGATCTTAGAAGGGGATATGTTACGAAAAAAGTTAATAATAAAATAACAAAGCCTTCGCAAACTCTCTAAGTAGAGCATTAAATAACAGTTATTAATCTTTTATAAAACTTAAACTCTTTACCGTTTTATTAAGTCTTTATTTCTCTTTCAACCATGCTGCAACGCGTTTTGCAAAATAAGTTAAAACACCATCAGCACCTGCACGTTTAAAAGAAAGCATCGATTCCATAATAACGGCCTTTTCGTCTAACCAACCATTTTGTGCTGCTGCCATTATCATCGCGTATTCACCACTCACTTGGTAAACAAACGTTGGCGCACCATATTGTTGCTTAACACGGTGAACAATATCCAAATAAGGCATGCCTGGTTTCACCATCACCATATCGGCACCTTCATTAATATCCAGGCCCACTTCCCAAAGTGCTTCATCTGAATTGGCAGGATCCATTTGGTAGCTATATTTATTTCCACCTGCTAAATTCTCTGCCGAACCCACTGCATCACGAAAAGGCCCATAAAAGCTTGAGGCATACTTTGCAGAGTACGCCATAATACGCGTGTAAATATAGCCCGCTGCTTCTAATGCTTCACGAATTTCTCCGATTCTGCCGTCCATCATATCGGATGGCGCCACAACATCCGCACCCGCTTCGGCATGTGAAACAGCTTGTTTTACGAGTACTTCAACGGTTTCATCATTTAACACATAACCACTATCATCAATTAAACCGTCTTGGCCATGGGTAGTGAATGGATCTAAAGCAACATCCGTCATAACGCCTAAATCAGGAAATTTTTCTTTTAACGCGCGCACTGCACGTTGTGCTAAACCTTCTGGATTATAGGCTTCGGCTGCATCAAGCGATTTACAGCTATCAGGAGTCACTGGAAATAGCGCCACCATCGGTACACCAAGTTCGACCAATTCAGCAGCTTCTTTTAATAACTCATCAATGCTGACACGTTCAACTCCCGGCATCGATGCCACTGCTTCACGTTGCCCTGACCCTTCTAAAATAAACATCGGGTAGATTAAATCATCACAACTTAATTGTGACTCACGCATTAAACGACGCGAAAAATCATCACGACGCATGCGCCGCATTCTTACATTGGGGTACTTTCCTAGATGACTTTCAATATTAGCCAAAATGCGCTCCTTAATGGTTCCTGAACAAGATTCGAAAACTTAGACTCTATTAGTTAGAACTTACCTACTTTTCAGCTATCATACTCTGTAACCCTTTCCTTTTAAAAGAGCCTGTGAATGGTATGAATATGAACAACACAATTTACTTATTCCTTTTATCCTGTTTCCTTATTATAAGCAGCTCTGTGTCACAGGCTAGCACTAATCCTGAACCTGATACTCTAATAAAAACAAGCACTTATAATTTGATCTCAGCTATTAAAGACTCTCAAGTTAAGCTCAAAAAAGACCCGGAAGTTATTCAGGAGTTAGTTCTAACGCATATTGCGCCACAGCTCGATTTTATCGCTGCAGCGCGCTGGGTATTAGGTAAACATTGGCGTGAAGCCGATCGTAAACAAAAAATTCGCTTTATTAAGCAATTCCGTAAACTCCTTATTCAATTTTACTCTGCTGCCCTTGCTGAATACGCTTTTAACAATGATATTGACCACAATATCATGAAGTTTCTACCCCTTCGCCAAGCGCATGACGGTAAGGACGTTACGGTCTATTCCGTGGTGATGCCGCCCAACTCGAACAAAAAAGTACAAGTAAATTACCATATGCATAAAACACATAAAGGCTGGAAAATTTATGACGTAGCAGTTGAAGGCATCAGTATGATTACCACTTATAAAAGTAGCTTCGCACCACAATTGCGCAATCTTGGTGTAGAAGGACTCACTAATAGCCTTATTGAACGTAATAGCAAACTCGCTGCAAAAAAAGTAAGTTTAAAATAAAAAAAATAGCTACCCTGCGTGTAATAGGGCATCAATTTATTGTGCCTAACCGCATACCTCTTGTAGTGAAAAATTTCTCTTATAGTGTACAATAACAGGCCTTTTCACCCTGTAAACACGGGGTTTTAACGTTTACTCTGGAGTCACTACCCTCGTGGATCAATATCGTGGAACAACCGTTTTATCCGTTCGTCGCGGCAACAAAGTTGTCATTGGCGCAGACGGACAAGTCACCCTCGGCAATACTGTTATGAAAGGCAATGCTCGAAAGCTACGTCGCCTTTATCATAATAAAGTCATTGCCGGTTTTGCTGGTGGTACAGCCGATGCTTTTACACTCTTTGAGTATTTTGAAAGTAAACTTGAAAAACACTCAGGTCACTTAGTTCGTGCTGCTGTTGAAATGGCGAAAGACTGGCGAACCGATCGATCACTGCGTCGTCTTGAGGCACTACTCGCTGTAGCTAATGAAGAAGCATCCCTCATCATTAGTGGTAATGGGGATGTTATCGAACCTGAAGAAGGATTAATTGCAATTGGTTCGGGTGGAGCCTTTGCCCAATCAGCTGCACGCGCCTTGCTTGAAAATACAGAACTTCCCGCAGAAGAAATTGTGAAAAAGGCCTTGAATATTGCCGGTGACATCTGCATCTATACTAATCACAATATTTTAATTGAAGAACTCGAAATCTAATTTCGACTTTCTAACACTGGATTAACTATGTCTAAAATGACACCTCCCCAAATTGTTGAAGAACTCGACAAACACATTATTGGTCAAGCTGCCGCTAAGCGTGCCGTTGCCATTGCCTTACGAAACCGCTGGCGTCGTGGTCGCGTTGACGAATCCATTCGCGATGAAATAACACCTAAAAATATATTAATGATTGGCCCTACCGGTGTTGGTAAAACAGAAATTGCACGCCGCTTAGCAAAACTGTCTGATGCACCTTTCTTAAAAGTAGAAGCAACTAAATTTACTGAAGTGGGTTATGTTGGTCGAGATGTTGAGTCTATTATTCGTGACTTAATAGAAATTGCAATAAAACAAGCACGCGAAAATGCAATGAAAAAAGTTCGTAATCGTGCAGAAGATATTGCAGAAGAACGTATCCTTGATATCTTACTACCGTCTGCTCGCAGTTTTAACTTTGACCCAAATGACAAAGCAGAAGAAGATCCTGTTGAAGACGTAAACACCGAGAATACAACTCGCCAAAAATTTCGTAAAAAATTACGTGAAGGCAGCCTAGATGATAAGCAAATTGAAATTGAAGTTAAAGCACCTTCTGTTGGCGTAGAAATTATGGCGCCTCCAGGCATGGAAGAAATGACAAACCAACTTCAAGGTATGTTTCAAAATATCGGCAACGACAAAAAAAGTACTCGTAAAATGAGTATTACTCAAGCAACAAAAGTAATAATCGATGAAGAAGCCGCTAACCTTTTGAATGAAGATGAAGTTAAAGAGCTCGCTCTGCATAGCGTAGAAGAAAATGGCATTGTCTTTCTTGATGAGATGGATAAAATTGCGAAGAGTGGCGGAACATCAGGAGCCGATGTATCTCGAGAAGGTGTTCAACGTGATTTACTACCGTTAGTTGAAGGTTCTACCGTTACAACAAAATACGGCATGATTAAAACGGATCACATTTTGTTTATTGCATCCGGCGCATTTCATTTATCGAAACCCTCGGATCTTATTCCAGAGTTGCAGGGCCGCTTTCCTATTCGTGTTGAACTTGACGCATTAACATCTGATGATTTTGTAAGAATCCTAACCGAGCCCGATGCCTCGCTTACCGAACAATACAGCGCTCTGCTTGATACTGAAGAAGTTCAACTTATCTTTACTGTCGATGGCGTTAAACGCATTGCTGAAATGGCATGGCAAGTAAATGAACGAACTGAAAATATTGGTGCACGCCGATTGCATACTATATTAGAGCGTTTACTCGAAGATATCTCTTTTACTGCTACTGACAAAGCAGGCGAAACCGTAAAAATAACAGCAGAGTATGTAAATGAAAACATTGCCGACCTTGCCGAAGACGAAGACTTAAGTCGTTACATACTTTAATCAAATTTACAGGAATAACATAATGCCTAAACCAACAGAAATTAATTTACATCAAGCTTCACACGTTTTAGAAATTGCCTTTGATGATGGTGAAAAATTTGAACTATCAACAGAATACTTACGCGTAAGTTCACCTTCAGCTGAAGTACAAGGCCACGGACCAGGACAGGAAGTACTACAAATAGGTAAGCAAGACGTAAACATAACTAAAATTGATCAAGTTGGTAACTACGCTATTCAATTATTTTTTGATGACAACCATGATACAGGCATCTTCTCTTGGGATACTTTATATAATCTAGGAAAAAACATGGAAGAAAACTGGAAAAGTTATCTGGAAAAAATGAAAGCCGCTGGACATGAACGCCCGGAGCCTGAGCATTTAAAATAAAACTAATATCATTTTAATACTGCACCGAATTCCCGCATGCGCGGGAATCGCTTTCTCATCCTCTAATTAACTTACTACCCCCAACTTTCCCGTTAATCTTCGCTGAGGAGAGCAGTAAAAATCGAGATCATAGCGAGCACTGTTTGAGCGCAAAATAATGTGAAGCATTGCGCGAGTTGCGCAGCGCTCGATTTTTACAAACGACCCTTTAAACTACAGGGCACCTGACGACAGTCAGGCGAAGGTTTCGGGTGTCCTTTTTTTCGTCTACTTTTTTGGACAAGCAAAAAAATGGACTCGCAGTGTGGGCGCGAAAGCCCACATAAAATTAAAGCGCCGTTAGCAACGGCTACATAATCAAGTCTTCTACACCGTACTCACCGCGATAGCTGTCATAGGCATCCGGTTTGCCGTCAGAAATAGTAATAAGAATTCGTGTTTTAGCCTCTATATCAAGTAGGTTTTGAGTTAAATGTCGAATCGCAAAACCCATTCTACTTAACGGCCAATGCTTGGCATCCATAGAATAGGTGCATAGGTTATTGTAAAAATTGCAAAAGCGAGTATCCATAATACTTGTGAAATACCAATCCAAACAAAATAATTGCTGGAACTAATAATAGAAGGAAGTACCCTAGCTAAACCAGCCAGAATGAGTATTATCAATGCATACTGAATTGCCTTTGGAGGTTTTGATACATCTCTACCGGAGTGCCCAAGCGCAACGCGCGACATCATGCTCATAGTCACCATTCCAATACCTCCAACTGCAAAGGCATGAATTGCCAGTAATTTGAATGCACCCATATAGTAATTAAGCGACATTAATAAGAACCCCAAGCTAATAAAAGACATCGCAATATATAAACCCCACAACATACTTTTATTCCATATACCAGGGGTATGCCAACCGTATAAACGCATTACACTAACAATAAATAGCCCGAAGCACGCAATCGCTGAAACTAAATTATTATTTAGAAAAACATCAGATATAATAAAAATGAAAAATAAAATTACGATACTAGAATCGATAAACTTGTAGTTTGTTAACTTAATATTATTGCCCACTCCTTTTTCAATAAAAAAAGGAATAACACGTCGCCCCATAATTAAAATTAAACCAATAACAAGATATAGGCCGCCATAAAGCCCCCACTGAATACCTTTTACTAAATACCCCATTGCACCAGCATAAAATAAACCATTCAATATAAACAATAAGGCTAAAATAATCAGAATGATACTTTGCTTCCATTGCCTTACTTTAAATATAGGGTATGCAATACATACTAGTAATGTCAGCAAAAAAAACATATCAAAAATAACACTAATATATAAATATTCAGGGATTATAATTAAGCTTAAACGTGCAACTAGCCATAGGCTAAAGACAGCGGCCAACCACTTTCCTGAAACTGCTTTAACATTGGTCCAGTTTTTTACAGCCGTTAATAAGAATCCTGCAATTACCGAAACGCTATAACCAAATATCATTTCGTGTGCATGCCATTGTACATTTGATAATTTTCCAAAACTATACGGCATATTAAACTGGAGTAGTACTGCCCATATACTTAGAGATGCGACTGCAAAGATCCCTGCGGCCAAGAAAAAAATTCTAAAGCCTAACGAAAATAATGGCATTTGATTCTCTTTAGTAGAGTTTTGTTTAGGTTCATTTATTTTCATGTAACTTCTCTTTTTTCTCTACTGACTATAAATATAACTTCAATACTGTTCAACAAGGTATGTCCATTTATTTCAATGAATTTCAGATTATCACTATAGCAATGATTAAAATAATTGCAGCAAAAAGAAACCATCTACCTAATTGAGCATTTCCTTTGTGTTCGTCCTGGTACCTTGCTTTTAATTTTTCGACTTCATAGTCACTTAGTCCACCACAATGGGTGCATTGTTTTTCTTTTCGTTTATAACGTAATTGGCATCGTGGACATTTTTTTGTGATAACTATTCTAGGAGGTATCAACATTGATTAATTCTCTAACTTACACTCAAAAATAACATCTTTAAAATTTAGCATTTTTCTCAATGCCTAAATTATTTATCTTTGTTTTTCCAAGTATTTTTAATAGAAAATTTCTAAAAAATCTAAGTGTAGGATAAAGAATTTTGGAAATATTTTTTGACTTAAATAGCCAATAATTAAGACGATTAAAGAATCCTGAACGACTGCTTATTAATGCTAATGCATGAATTGCATCTACCCCATAGTATAGCTGAGCACCCATTTTCAGAATCATACCCTGATCTATATCTAAACCTTCAGAGGTGATTTCTTTCATCACATCACTATCGTCACGAGCATTGATAATTTTTAGATTGCCAACTGTTTTTCGTATCTGCACTACTTGACAATAATTATTACAAGCAGGGCATTCCTTATCATAAACTAATAATATGTCTTCACTACACATATAATTTTAGCAATTAAATTTTTGGAATGTATTCATTAATATTAAGTCTTAAAACGAAAACGAGGCAAACTAATATTAAAACGTATAGCAAGTAACCGTGATACAAATATACCAATACCCGCAACAATCGCTGCAACCGTTACATCGACATTAAAATTCAAAAACACAATAAATACTAATGAGCCAACCCATGATACTGTTGCGTATAAAGGGCTTGAGAACACAACGGGTTGCTCATTACAAAGTACATCTCGAAAAATACCCCCCATTGTGCCTGTCATAACGCCCATAAAACTAGCAACCAATGGTGGCGCACCAACCATGAGGGAAACTAATGTTCCAGCTATTCCAAATGTTGCAAGTCCCGCTGCATCAGCGACTAAAAAAAACTTAGGGGATATTTTAATTATTCTGGCAGTAATGAATATTAGAATTGCACTAACAATCGAAGCGATAAAAAAAGTTTGATCATAAATCCAAAATACATTTCTATCCAGAAGCATGTCACGAAATGAACCACCACCGAGACCAGTAGCAATGGCAATAATGATTACACCAAATAAATCAAATTGTTTAAAGCCTGCTTTTAGAACACCTGATGCGGACGAAACGATTACAGCAAGCAAAGTTATCCAATAAAGACTTTGTAATAATTCAGTTGTTGGTTCTAATGTCATAATTTCATTCTAATGCTGTTAGCATACATTATAATATTCGATTCGCCATCTTTATAGCGTTACATATTTCACTAATTAAACCTTGTCTCTGGTTTAATTTAATCTACTGGTCTTTTAGAAGCAACTTTTTTCCCAGTAAACATCGCAGAGGTAATCCCATTATTTTCTCTCACTTCTGTCATAACAACCCCGGCTATATGCAAGATAATTGAAATAAGAAGTAAATAAAATGTATATACATGCGTAATAATAAAGGGTTTTCTAAAATTACGCATTTCAGCATACGCTACCGAATCCACATCATCTTTAGAACCTGGTTTAAGATTTTTAATTTTGTCATGTTCTTCGCCTGAGCCTGTTACCCATTCTGCGATTTCATGGCCAAAGGGTGGCAAATATAAATCTGTTCCAGCCAAGACTAAACCTGTTGTTGCTTGTGTTGCGAGAAGTAAGAACATAAAGCCCACCATAAGTTTGCCAATAGGGTTATGCCCTAAATACAGAGGTACTTCGTCCGATTTTGTGCCTGCAACGTACTCCCTTAGCGAGCGCCAATACCCTTTACCAACTGGTAATATCGCCGTCCATCGAGAATATTTCCCACCGATAAAACCCCAAATCAATCGCCATAAAAGATTAAGCACAAAAGCATAACCTATATAAGCATGAATAGTTTTTAACAGTATCTTACCGTCACTATTCACCCCCAATATTTTATTATTTAGTATGACAATACCAACACTGATAAGCCCTATGATACAAATCACATTTATCCAATGAAATAATCGTGTAGTACGATCCCACACACAAAAATATTTTAGCTCAGTATCCGACATGCATTTTCCTCACATTTAAATCCGAAGATCACAAATAAATTTTCTCCATAAACCTTAGGTAGATCATTCTAATCTTGTATTAGGACATTCTCTCTATTATTCTTATACTATTACTATAATAGTCGAGTTATACCTTCTCTGTTTACAGAGATTTAACTAAATCATATTAAATTTTTTATTATTTTCCATATTCAACAAAAAGATTCAGGCGTCCCAAGATATGTTTTCGATTCAACATATTCGGATAATTCAAGTTTCTCACTTTCGAATATCTCTCGCTTAACAATGGCTTCTTTGTTCGGCCACTGCTCAACCCCAATATAATCACACTCCTCGTTCGACCAACTGCAATCAATCATACTCACCGCTTTCATCCCAAGCGCGTCAAGATTCTCACGATCCGTGCTCATAAAAGTCATTTTTTTCTTAAGTTAGTTTAGTAAATTCTTCTTTAATTTTGGCAAAAATAGTCTGCTGATAGGTTTGCCTTCATTCATAATGTTGACTCCTCCAAAATTAACGGCGACTAACTTGTTTTGAAACTAACGCCTAGTTAACTGGCGGCCAGACGTGAGCAAAGCGAGCGGTTGGACGTCCAAGCAGCGCATGGGAATGCGATGCGTGTTAAATGCCTTATACGTTTTTAATACTAAGCTTTGTGTTAACATCAAACGGAACCTCTAGGCCATATTTTTCATTCCAACCTACATCGCCTATCCCTTTCCAGAAAAATTTAATTTTATTGTCTTTGATTTTACCAAATTGAATTTGGTTTTCTCGGGTCTCTTCGTGACCAAAAACAGTTAATATGCCAATTTCAGGATGGGGGGTTATCGTTTTCATATTCGGAACCACCCTTCCAATAATGTGAGGTGTTTTCTAAATTATTAATTGTGCGTGCATCAAAAATTAACCCCTGATGCATTAAACTTGGCGCCCAATTATATTCATCAATTTCTTTTTCTTTGGTATTTATTTCTAGGTTGCAGTCAAGCTTTCCATCAGGTGCTGATTTGCACACTATTTCTGCCTCCCAGATATCAAAGTCTAGATCTTTTAATTTAAGCATACTTTTTTATTTCGTATCAACGTTAGAGTTAAAAGGCAAACAAGCGCGGCTAGCGGTTGTTTGTCCTAGCTGTGCGCTTTGTGCACAGCGGTTTTGAACCACTTATAAGCGTTCTTCTTTATGGTGCCATACACGTAAAATATATATTTGCTCAGAATGAATTAAATAACGCACGATGTAATTACCTATAATTAAATCTCGTATCATTTCGGGGTTAGGTGCTAATTCAACTTCTACACTTAAATAAGGGAATGTTTTTAATTGGGAAATGCCTTTAGAAATAGATGCAGCCATTTTTTGAGCTGCATAAGGATTTTTGATTTCTATGAACTCTCTTACGCGTGTTAAATCGCCAATTGACTCAGGAGAATAAGATATTTTCATATTTTAGGTGGATTTAACTCGTTCTCGGTACCCCAACTTTCAAGCCATTCATTAACATTTTCCTCTTCAATTAGCCTATTTGATTTTACTGAATCGAGCGCTTCTAATGTTTCATCCCACCGTGCTTCATCGAGTAGCCTACGTGCAATGAATTCTTTAATTGCTTGATTTATCAAGTAATTTTTACTTCGATCGAGCTTTGTAGCGAGCTGCTCTAATGGGTTTTCGATTTCAGGTTGAAGCCGTACGCTTGTTACACTCATGGTGATACCCCTACAATTAATTACTATGTATTACATTGTAGCATATCCACGGTATATTGCTGTTTTTTTGCTTATAACGCTCTAATAAGCTGCGCGCGGTAGCGTGTCCGGTGAGCAACGCGAACGCACTTGATTTACTTGTATGGTTCAATTATCCCATTCTGGATATTGTTCAGGCTTGTTACCTACCTCATTAATAATTCTTGGGTATTTAACGCCCTCCTTAAATTCTTGAGGATTTTTCCTGCTTTTGGTTATAATAAACAACCAACTATCACCATAATCAAACATATAATATAACTTTTTTCCTTTTTCTAACGGATATAAGTTCTCTAATGTTGTGGTATATATTTTTTCATTTTCATCATCAAAACATTCTCGATCTCGACTTCTTTCTGTCTTTGAAACATAAAATTCATATAGATGGTCATTATCAAAATCTACTGCATATTGAATTAGATAATGTAAGTCTTCAAGAGTTGACATCGAATCAATTTCAACTGAGACTTTCCATTGATTTTCTTTATCGGTGTGAAATAATTTAATTTCTAATATCCAAATCATTAAATTACCTTTCTATTTTTTACGCCTAACGTTTTGCTAAGGGGCAACCAACCCGAGCAAAGCGAGCGGTTATTGTCCCTTTTGAGCAACTTATAGTTGCCCACTCATTTTTAAAATTCAAATAATTCATATTTTTTATAATACGGTACAGTGCTTTCATCGTCTAAGGTTGTAATCTCTAAATTTAAAGTAATTGGGCTAGTGGACAAATCAAGTACGCCTTGCCCTTTATTATCAAATAAATCGCCAAACTTAAAATGTGTAGTTTTTTCTAGCGCAGATATTTCAGAAGCAACAGAGAATAAGCATTCTAACTCTGTACTAGAAGCATTGATGCTTATCATAATACTATCTTCATCCGTAGTTTTAGTATGAGTAATATCAACATCTAGACATATTTCAGGGCTTAAACTTTCAGCAAGTTCGAAGTTAGATATATTTTCATCTCTATCCTTCTGTGTACTGTACCTACCTAATATGACATAGTTTTTTGGCATAAATTACTCCTGATTATTGCAACTAACGTTTGGATAAGCGGCAATTTACCGTGAGCAAAGCGAGCGGTGAATTGTCCGAGAGAGCGATAGCGAACGGCTTAATGCGCTTGTTAGGCATTTTACCATTTATGCGCTTTAGGATCAGTTGCATGCAAGAATTCCTCTGTTAATTGTTTTAAAAGTGTTTCGTTAGCCAACCCCTCTCCACGTATTGCTATAAGCTGCATAACTGCCTTTGCTCTACTTTGATGATCGAATAACAATTCCATTTGTTTATCTCTATTTTGAACAAGTTTATAAAGAAGTAAATAGCGATTGTTTGCTGATTCCTTACTATTTATTACTTCGTTATATTCTTCTAATGCATTTTTACAAAATTGTTCGATAGCTTGTTCTTTAATTTTTTTAAATGTTTTCCAGTCAGACTCTTTCATTTTTATATTTGCCTCAACGTTTAGCATTTGCGGCATATTGGTCGTTGCTGTTTTTCAAGCAACGACACAATGCGTCCGACAAGATGCGCTTGTTATGCATATAATAACCGTATTCAACTCCAAACTCTCCCAATACCTTCCGGCGGAACACCTGCTTCAAATTTTCTTTTTTCATCATCCCATAAATCAAGTAGAGGTTGGCAAAATTCACGATTTACAAATTTCTTTTCTAGTTTTTCTTTGAATACAATTGAATGAGGTATATCACGTGGTGCATCTTCACGTTCATGAAAATCAATAATATTACGTAATGTACGTCGAACGGGATGAATCATGAAATCTGATATTAATTCAAAATAATTTTCAAATGCATAGTCAATATGGCCCCATAAATATTGCCCGGGGCTGTATGGGTTGTTCTTACCAGTCTTTATAATTCCAGACGACTTATTAATACAATTTTGAATTAAAATATCAGGATGATCTGAATGTGGTAATCCACTAGTGTCTTTTTCTGAGAAATACATTATCTCCTTCCAATCCAACCCAGGATAAAGCATTTTTACAGCCAGCTCTTCACGACCATTCATCATACCGTATTCTTTATCAAACGAACCTATTCCAATATTAAAAAATAGTTCGCGAGCTTTAGTAAATGCATGTGGATGTATATGTTGTTTATAAATATCTTGAATTGTATTTTCATTTATTTCAGGCAAATACCAAATTTGAAATAGTGGAAACGAGTAGTTAAACGCCTTTCCACCTTCTCGTCCTAAGGATGGATCTTTTTTACCGTAGAGGAAATAATCTCTATGGTATTTATGATGTAACTTACTTATTCGAAGCGTCATTTCGTCAAGGTTGGATTTTACAATTTTCCACTCTTCTTTACGCTTTTTCATCCATTTTTTGTCTTCCGGGTGCCAGATATCACTTCCAAACGCATCTTCTGAAACTAAAGTTTTGGCTTGTGGAACATCAAAAACCATACAGGCCAGTTGTCTTGTTGCACTGGCTTTTGTTTGAGACGGAAAAACTGGAGAGACTACTTTATCTCGATTGTTATATTTAAAGTCATCTTGCTTTATTGTGGCTTCTTTACATGTCTTAAATGGCCCAACTAACTCAGCTTTATTATGATCTACAATAAATACCTTTGGATCATCATCTAGATGAGCAAACCAATATTTGTTTTTAGCCATGTCTTATCCCGTTAATTAACTTAAAAGCATAACGTTGAAACAAGTGGCGCCGCGTTGTTTGCGGCGTCCAAGCCCACGATTTAGCGGGCACTCTTGATTGACTTGTTATGGCTTTTATACCAGAATTAGGTATATATTGGTACTTTTGAGGTGGAATATGGCTAAAAACACAAGTATTACCCTTGGCGAGCATTTTGATGATTTTGTTGCAAAACAAGTAAAAAGCGGAAGGTATGGCTCGACTAGTGAGGTTGTACGAGCTGGTTTGCGCACTCTCGAAGACGTTGAAACAAAGCTTGAAACCTTGCGCGAATTGTTGGACGAAGGTGAGAAGAGTGGATTCACTGACTACAACCTTGAGGGCCTTATTTCTGAACTTGATAAAGATAAACATTAATGGGTTCATTTAAGTTAACCAATAAGGCTAAAATAGATTTAATTAAAATTGCAAAATATACGGAAGCTCAATGGGGAGCTGAGCAACGTAATTTGTATTTGAAACAATTTGATGATGCGTTTCATTTAATTTCCGATAAGCCTCTTGTAGGTAAAGAATGTGATTTTATAAAAAAACATTACCGTAAGTTCCCGCAAGGAAGCCATATAATTTTTTATAAAGATAATAATATGAAGTATCTTGAAATTATCCGTATTCTCCATAAAAATATGGACGTACTCTCTAAATTTTTTTAACCAAACGTTTTGAATAACTGGCAAAAGAAAGCATAGCGAAAAACGAGCGGCGCTTTATTTTGTCCATGTTAATTTTCTTGTTAGCTTGATTTATTATAATGGTATTTGCATGCAATGATTGTTATGTGAGAATCATTAACTGCATATACTAATCGGTTTGTGTCATCAATTCTACGTGACCAAAAACCAGATAGGTTTTCTTTTAATGCTTCTGGTTTACCAATGCCTTCAAATGGTGAACGAAGGATGTTATCAACAAGCTTGTTGATTCGTTTCAGTGTTTTTTTATCTTGGCTTTGCCAATATATATAATCTGACCAGCCTGCCTCCGTCCATGCTAGGGCTCTATTCATTTAATAATTCTCTTTCCTTGAATTTTCCTTGGCGATATTGTTCTATAGATTTATTGAGATGATCCGCGTTTGCCGGGCTTTTAAGTAAATACACTGTTTCCATAAGACTGTTGTAAAAGTCTAAAGACATCACAACTGCATCATCGCTATCACGACGTGTAATTACAGCGCAGTCAGCATCATTAACTACTTGATCTAAAACAGATTTAAGTGCATTTCTTGCTTCGGTGAATGAGATAATACGCATTGCTACAACTCCTTACATGTACGATATATTGTACAAGTATAGCGTATGGTTTTGACATGTGCAATATACTGGACATGTTTATAGGAAGCTAACGATTAAGCTCAGTTGAGAGCAAAAGTGGGGCGACGATAGGAGCGAGCGGTTGATTGTCCCTTTTGAACGGCTTATATTTATTTTAATCGATCTTTCCAATGGTTTGGTTCTCGGTGGAGATTAGATACAGATATAATTAAAATCTCATTTTCTAAGACAGAATAAATAAGGCCATAGGGAAATCTTCTAGTTTGGCACCTACGAGTATTTTTAGATAAAGGATGCCAAGCTTCTTGGTAGTTCACTATCCGATCAAGTGAGTTAACTATTTCTTGTAGAAACTGCTCACCTAAACCTGGAGTTTCAAAATTATAATAATCAATTGCGTCATCTAATTCGTATTGGGCTTCTTCTAAAAATGTAATTTTCATTTATATTTAGACAAAACCTCATTTAGAGAAACAGATTTTAATTTGCCACTTTTATAGGCAGACAATCTCGATTCTGCTTCCTTAGCCCAAAGCAGATCTAAAGAAGTATCAGATTTATCTAAACTTGATATGAGCGTATCAACTAGCTCAGCTTTTTCAATGGGTTGCAGAGATATTGCCTGCTCTAAAATATCTTTTGGGGTAGCCATGTATCACCTATTAATTTGTATGACTAATTATAGCATAATAGTAACTTATTGATTTTACTATGTAATATAACGCTCTAATAAGCGGCGCGCGGTAGCGCGTCCGGCGAGTAAAACGAGCGCACTTAATTTACTTGTTAGAAGCATTTCATTTGCTCACATGCTAGATAAAGGCTTTTTCCTCCCCCAAACCCATATATAGGAAAGAAACTGACTCCGATTGCTAGAAACACCAGTATAAGACTAATTATGTTTCTCGATTTATTTTGCATTAATATTGTTCGTTTAGAAATTAAGTGTGCAATAAAATACATAATTGCACAAAACAAAAGTGGTTGAATGATATAGATAACGCCCAGTAAAGGTGATTTTATGAAATCGGAATACCTAAAATAAACTAGTAATGCTGCTGGCGACAATACAAATGTTCCAACTACTGGAGCTAAAAATACTGATGGCAAAAAGACGATGAAAGATATAAATGGTATATATTTTGAAATTAGTTTATTCATTTTTTTCCTTCTAACGATTAGCGTAAGGGGCGGACAAAAGCGGAGCTTTTGTTCGTCCAGTGAGCGAGAGCGAACGGCTTGACGCGCTTGTTAGATTGCGTTTTCAAGTTTACCTTCTTCATTTAATATTCTTTGCCACCAAAGGTATGACTCGCTTGCCGAGTTATCCCATGGCCATATACCATCGGTTGTTGGGTATATTAATTGTAGTACTTTAAAGTCATTATTTTTGTATAACCACTTACCCCAACCAAAATACTCTTCATAATGCTTTTGTGCTACTTCAATAAGACAGACTTCAAAACCTTCAAGAAAGTCCGAATAGTATTTTCCTGCTACGAAGTCTTCGCCTTCTTTTATTCTGGAGCAATAATTGTTAATTATTGATTGTGCTAGTTCACGCTTTAACCCAACGATTACCATTTCGGGTTTATTAAATCTTTTTTCTATTCCTATTGAATAGCTAAAATTTGGGTGTTCACTATCTTCAAGTACATTAAGTATATGACAACCATATTTCTCAATGTCTTCTAATGCCTTTTTGTCTTCTTCAGATAATTCTTTCATAGCAATCTAACGCCTGCATGTGGGGCTGGCAACTGCAGAGCGAAGCGGCGCAGTTGGCCAGTCCCACACGATGCGATTGTTAGCAGTTTTTATTTTATTGAGCATATGTCATGGAATTATTGAATTGTAAGTATTACTTCTCTAATATTATTTTCAGAGCCTGAATATTCTAAGCCTGTGCATATGGTATTGCCGAAATCACTATCGTAAACCGATTCGCCTTGTTTAGGTATTGGTGATGGAAGTCCTATTTTCGTTTTTATATGTTTTTTTCCTTCAGGAGTATTTTTCCATATTGAAGTTTCTGGCTTTTTAATCATTGGACTGACTTCCTTTACGTTAATTTTTTACTGCTAACGCATAGCTAAGGGGCTTCCAAACGCGCTAGCGGTTGGAAGTCTATAAAAATCTCGACTTAGGTAGACAGTCTATACTGTTTTTAGCCTAGTGAGGAGTCGAGTATGAGAAAACGTAAAGCACAACATGATATTTCAAGAAAATTGAAAGTTTTAAATTATGCAAAGGAA
>Ga0316206_1000160_pt1 | contig 130282 bp, 123 predicted proteins | sample 6monthpyrite_MG_FD_204942 | JGI IMG/M metagenome (GOLD analysis project Ga0316206, IMG submission 204942) | Microbial mat bacterial communities from mineral coupon in-situ incubated in ocean water Damariscotta River, Maine, United States -... | ecosystem: Environmental > Aquatic > Marine >... | reverse complement strand
TACGTTTGGCATTTGCCCATCAATCCACAAACAGGTGTCATTAATCATGGTATGAATACGCTCTTCCAAGAAAAAAAACGCCAACTAATCGAAGAAGGACTGGAGGGTAAAACAATCCCCCTTTGGGAAGAGATGAGACACATAGTCCTTACAGCCCATCAAAACATACAGGACGTTCCAACTATTGGCTGGGATATCGTATGCAGTTCAAACGGATTAAAACTACTGGAAGGAAACACCGGCTGGGCTATTGCCCCCCATCAGACCTGGAACTCAGAACCTGTGCTGAACGGGCTGTTAAAACAAGTCTATATAAACTATAACCAAGACAATCCAGTGTAAATCCCCGAAAACAACTACATAGAAATTAGATAACCTATTGTTATATATCGTTTTATACAACAATATAAACCATAGTGTCGAAATATTTTACATATTTATAAGCTAAAAACCATATTTTTGACGTTTTTGAACGTAAAATTTGATCTAAAAGTACTGCGTACTGAATTTATTTTAATTTTGTTTAATTCTATTTAACGATTTTCGCTGGATACCTGAATAGTTTACTGTATTCTAATATAGTTTTAAATCAATAACTTAGTATATTTATGAGAACTGCGTCACACTTTAATTTTATTTTATGTCCATATAAGAATTAACGTTATTTTGCTTAATAATTAAACAAAACCTAATGTCGACAAATCTTACATAATAGATTCTGGCAATATATAAATAAAATTAATTATATATATTACAAATACTTAACTAGATTGGCATAGTATATGCAATATTACTAACAAACGAAATAGATTTCTATATATTCAGTAGTTTTCTATCAGTAACGATCTTCTACAAAAGGTTATTAGAAATGAATATTTTAAAAGTAACAAAAGCTAAGGTACTTACAGCATTGTCGTTAGCTAGCATAATGGCTGCACCAATGGCCTTCGCAACTCTGGCTTCAGTTAACTACACAGGTACTATTAGTACCTATAGCGATAACACAGGAATAGATCCATTTGCTGGGTTGCTAGGTACTCATATTTCAGGTCAATACCTTATTGATGACATCAGCACTGATTTGCTTGATACATCTGCAACGCTCGGTGCGTATATGGTGAACCAACCGGGTGCTTCAACATTTAATGTTGGCAGTGATTCTTTTACAGCTGATTTGGCAGCTGTGCTTATCGCAAATGACTTCACATTACCTAGTGGAAGTCCTTTAGATGCCTATATTGGAAAATCTACAATAACCATCGGGGACGAAACAATCGTCTGGGGTGTGAAGTTATTTGACTTTAGTGCAACTGAGCTCAGTAGTGATGCATGGATCGCAGAACCGGTGATTGCTAACTTTGATGTTGCAAACTTCTTCTTAGCAAGTTATGACAACAATAATAATTATGCGCTTAATTATAGCATTGGTGGTGTATTAACAACGTTAGTAGATCCTCCATACCGCGCAAATAGTGTTCCCGAGCCATCATCAATAATGCTGCTTGCAATGGCACTTCTGGGACTAGGCTTCTTTACCAAATCACGCAAGAGCTAAGATAAAGTTACATGCGATTTTAAAGATAGCCTCCACTCTTGTCGCGGCTATCTTTACTTAATATAAGAATTCAATGACTACTTTAGATATACCTTAATACAAATAGATGATTGCAATTTTTCTCAAATCATTTAACATAAAATTTCAAATATGAAAATAATAGTAGGCAATTACAATATGGAAAAGAATCAAAAAAAGTTAATAACTGAGATTGATAATCCATCAGCTAATAATTGTAAAACCTTAGGTACAAAGGCGTGGTCAAAACCAACGCTTCATAATATGTCCACACCAAAATCAACCAAAGGAAAACCCGCTGGACCTATTGAAACATTCGGATCGGCAGCAAGTTAAATCTTGCTCCAGCAATGCATTACCTGTGTCATTTTGAATGGTTCAGATATCAGAATTACTGTAACCACTGGTTTAGCCATCTAAGACTTTTCAAAATCTTTTCTATCTGGAAAGTCGTGTCACCTATATCATGAATAGGCTTAATCTTTATTCTTTCAATATTACTTAGTAGTTTTTTCCTGTCAATCATTCCCAGCAGTTCTAAATGCAAGTCATCTACACTTTCTTCCTGACTTTGATACATACAACCTGGATTCTGCAATACCCCCATATACTTGGAAGGTTTCCAAACAACTTCCTCGGGAATAATGTTATTAACTGCCTTACGGTGTAATAGCCTACCCATACCATTAGCATATTTCTCCTTAGATGGAATAGACAAAAATAACTTGACCAGTCGCACGTCCAGTAAGGGCCAACGATATTCAATTTTCCTTGCAGCCGCCATCAAGCTACCATTTTCCATTCGTGTGGATACAAATGGTGCCCAGCGATTCCCCAATATATAATCATTTAGCCGGGTATAACCAGAATCCATTCTGGCCCTTTGTATAAAACGCTTTTGGAGATCATACTTATCAACCAGGTCTTTTCTTACGAGATGAAACGGCCAACGCTGACTCAAAGCAGCATAAATAATGGGATTATACATCTGATTTCTATGTTCTGGATAATTTGCAATTTTCTTTAATATGCGCAATAAACGAATGATAGGACTACCATGCAAATTTTTATAAAGCTGAATAAAGCGCTTTTGATACAGCAACTCGACCAAAACAAGCCCTGCCGATGACGTTACAAACTCATCACCACCAAAACCTGATAGTAAAGTACGTATATTAAGTTCCTCAGCTCCCACATAAAAAGACTCATGCCAGACACCAATAACATGTTCAACTGGATAACCCAAAATACCTAGTGCACGTAACATTCCTTTCTGTTTTAAATAGAATGTCTTAGCGTAAGAAAAAAAATGCGCGTCAACCAATTTATAATTATTAATGATTGAGTGAATAAGTTTCGACTCTTGCTCAAAATCAATGAATGAAAAAGAATGCAAATCTTTCTCAGGTTGACTCATAAGCAAAGATGCATAAGCTGTCACTGTTGAAGAATCGATACCTCCACTAAGCTCTGTTCCTATTTTATAATCACTCCGTACTCGACATCGAATCGCTTCTTCCAGTAGTTCTCGATAAACCTCCACATACTCTCGTGAATCTTTCAGCTTCAATGTCGTTTCAGGTGAAAACTGGAAATATTGACGAAGTTTGTGTCTTTCTGATGTTATTATTAGGCAATGCGCAGGTGCCAGTTTTTTTATATTCGTATAGGCTGTTTCAGTAAAACTCATTGACAGACCAACCAGGTACTCCGCCATCCATTTTTGTGATTTTTCTGGTTCAAACCCAGGCAACTCAACAAAAACATTCAGGCCACTAGCAAAAATAAAGTGCGTATCAGATAAATGATAATAAAAAGGACGCACACCCATGTGGTCACGTGCGCAGAATATTTTCTGCTCACATTTATCATAGATTACAAATACAAAATCACCAATCAGGTGCAGGACACAATCTTCACCCCATTTTTGATAACTTTTGAGAATGAAATAACTATCTGATAATGATGAATCATTCGCATTAAGGTCAAGCTTCGAACCGAGCTCATCACGATTATCAATTCTGGCCCATGACGTAACAACTATACCTGAGCCATCATTAGCAGTAGTTGGGCATTGATCATTCCTGGATTCCTTTGTATTCCAGATGATATGTTGCACTAGTGTGACATTGTCATCTCGCCAGTGCCCCTTTTTATCGGCAGGTATGTATTGTGTAATTGTATTACTCTCAGACAATTCAACAATAGCATCTGAATATCGTTGACCGCCTGAACGATTCATTCCACCAAAAATCATTTTTTGGCACCACTAATATCTTTTCCACAACTATTGGCTAATAACTGGCTATTCATTTCAAGTGGTTCTACCAAGGGTTGACCCTGACTATCCAGATAACCAAAACGCAGCATCACTTCTGCATGATTAGTTATAATTTGTTCGACCTGTTTTTCAGTCAATGTATTCTGCCAATCGCCTACGATACCCTTGCGAAAGAAGCTCGCGGTCTTCGCTGATTTTTCATTGAAACCTTTCTCTTTTTCCTGCTGCTGTAGTTTTTTGATATCACATTTATTTAAAGCCTGTTCTATTTTCTCCTGTTCATCGGGTAATTGTAAAAAACGTGTTATGGCAGTAAAGGTTTGACATGATTTCAGTTTCATATCTTCATAACGCACGACCATCCGATTGATCCCTTCTACATCGGCCCAACTCGACACATGCATTGACCAGGTTAATAACCACTGTCGTAATTGTTTATGTTGACGCTGTGAGCCTCTACCAAAGGCAAAATCCGGGTTACCCATATTTTTTATCGCCTGATCAATCGAACAATGGCTATGATGTGCAAATGAAATTGCCACATCCAATGGGTTACGCAATATATAAAGCACACCGGTTATCGCATCAGAAGGTATCAGTGGTTTTCCATCTGGCAAGAATGTATAAGCATCATGTATTTTATGATATTCACATTGTTCTGCTCTTCTTGCGGTCTGGCTATATACTACTGACCTTAATCTATCAATTTCATCATGGTTCAGCGCACCAATATCAAACCCCAATTCTTCTTCAGCCCAACCACGTGCACTCGCTATTGAACCTGTATTGAATTCATTGATATCTACTTCACCTTCGTCCTCATTGGTCAAGTTAGCAATAAATGAGCGCATCCAGGTGTTACCGGATTTAGGGTAAGATGCAATCCAGTAGATACCGTCACTCATACCTTGATGCCGTTGGTCTGCAGATCATCGAGGAGGACATCGACTAGTTTATCCAGTTGGAAACCTGTATCCGGTCGTATAATACGAGTGACATTTATCTGCCTAGACAATTGGCCAGCACGCTGCAGGTGATGACCGTTCAGGCCAAGGCCTTCAAGGTATTGCATTCGATAAGTATTATTTTTTATGGGATCAAACTTTTCCATCCCTTTCATCTGCTCAAGTAAAAACTCATCCCGATTATGGGTTCCCAGAATATACATTGCGGCAAGTGGTAATGGCTTATTGCAGAACCCCTTCTCAAGCGGACATGCATATTTTTCTATTTGTATCCTGACTCTAGGTAAATCCTTCGTATCAATATCCAGTTTTGTTGCTGCATCATGCCAAAGTTTCATTTGTGGGTAACTGGGCATCACTTCTACTTTTTCATTGATCGCACTAACATCATCCGCCAGTATTTCAAAACCACGCTGATGAAAGGCTGCTGCAAGAGTCGATTTACCGTTACCAGAAGGGCCTGCGAAAATAACGCATTGGTCACCAAAACGAATGGCATTGGCGTGCATGACAAGATACTGGCGCTGTTGAAGTATGACACCCAAGCAAGAACCTAATAAAAACAGGCTTACACTCTGCATGTCTGAATTTTCTTCTGGCATAACCTGGATACGTTTGCCTTCCTCGACCTGGAACCATGCAATACCCGGGACATGCAGCCAGAATTTATCGGGTGAGGCCTGAAAATACAGACGCTTATCGACAGGATCTTCCAGACCTTCCTTGTTGATATCTGCCAACTCAATAGTTACATCAGGCTCTGCATGATCTGATAAAGGCAGTCCTGGGAGAGCTAGATCACTTTGTATATTTAAGCCAAAGGCATAATACATTGGCATGTTATTACCTGTTTATTCACGGACTTAGGGCCAGATCATTATCTGGATAGTCGATAGGGCTTTGGCAACAATTAATAATAAATCGCGGTCAACTGTACGTTTTCACAAAAAGACCAATCTCCGACATGTTTATTACATAGCTAGATTTATAATCGCCCGCTGGTTGTCAGAAAGTTTTTAAAATATTCTATTGTTGGTTCAAGACCTTGTTCAAGTTTGATTACAGGATTCCAGTCTAATGCCTGTTTTGCCCGGGTTATATCAGGGCAGCGTTGGGTTGGATCGTCACTGGGCAATGGCTCATATATTATACTGGATTGACTGCCTACCATTTGCACTACTTTTTCAGCCAGTTCTTTAATAGTGAATTCATCGGGATTACCCAGGTTGAATGGACCGGTGACATCATCGGCGCTATCCATTAATTTAACAAAGCCACTTATCAGATCATCAACATAACAGAACGAACGTGTCTGACTACCATCGCCATAAATTGTAATATCCTGTTCGGTCAATGCCTGAACAATAAAGTTGGATACCACACGGCCATCATTTGGATGCATATTGGGGCCATACGTATTAAAGATTCGGGCTACTTTTATATTCAATCCATGTTGTCGCTCATAATCAAAAAACAAAGTTTCGGCACAGCGTTTACCTTCATCATAACAAGAGCGAATACCATTTGGGTTTACTCGCCCCCAATAATCTTCGGTTTGTGGATGTACTTCCGGGTCACCATAAACTTCACTGGTTGACGCCTGCATGATTTTCGCTTTAATGCGCTTTGCTAAGCCCAGCATATTGATAGCACCATGCACACTGGTTTTAGTAGTCTGTACCGGGTCATGCTGATAATGAATCGGTGAGGCCGGACAGGCAAGATTATAGATCTCATCAACTTCAACGTATAACGGGAATGTCACGTCATGGCGCATAATTTCAAAATGTGGGTTATCCATTAATCCAAGGATGTTGTCTTTGGTACCGGTAAAGTAATTATCCAGACAGATGACATCATGACCTTCATCAAGCAGGCGTGCGCATAAATGCGAACCTAAAAAGCCAGCACCCCCAGTGATTAGTACGCGTTTTCTTTGTAATTCATACATATTGTCTTGTTAGTCACTATTTAATGTCGTACGAGTAAATAAATATTATCGTTATGATAATATTCATTACCTTCATAGGGCCGTTTATTTTATACTATCGCATAGTAATATAATCAATATAACACGCTGAATAAAAAAACATAATGCTCAGACATCTCATTTTAATAGCACTCTTGCCACTGGTGACAATCCCGTTTGCTCAAGCTTCGATGAAACTCCGACCAGCAATGGTGCGTTTTACTGCCGAAGAACTAAAATTACCCAGCAATGAAAAAATGGGCCTTTTCGGCAGCAGCTACCTAATACACCTGAACCGCTACCTTTACTCAGGCCTGGGTATTTACAGTGCTGTCACCGGAAAACGCGGAGGTTTCTTCACAGGCGGGTTGGAGAGTGGTATCAAACATAAGTTAGGACGCGACTGGGAGCTGGATGCAGGCTTGTTTGTTGGTGGCGGTGGTGGTGGGTCAGCACCACAGGGTGGAGGTTTAATGATTCGGCCGCATCTGGATCTGCTTTACAAAACACGCTTTGGCAAGATTGGTCTGCAATTAAGCCAGGTTAAATTCCCCAATGGAAATATTGATAGCAAACAGATTGCCTTGAGTTATGAAAAGCCGTTATCCATGCTGCAGTCCAGCCAGTGGTTATCTAGCAAACAACTTAATTCTCTGGGTAGCCGATTTTTAGCAAAAAATCATCCGGCTACTCAGGATTTCTCGGTACTTCTCCAGACTTATGACCTGCCCTCAGGCACGCTTAATGCCTCTGGAAATATCCAGGATGAAACCATGTCGCTTATCGGCGTGGAATGGGATCGATATTTTGCCAACAATACCTTTTTCAGATTACAGACACTGGGTGCTTTAGGCGGTAATAGTGATGGATATGCCTCATTTCTTATGGGGCTTGGTTACCGTATGCCGTTACTCAGTAATAATACCGAGGTAAAAATTGGAGCAACTGTGGGCGCATCAGGCGGTGGACGCGTTAACACCAAAGGTGGTTTGACTACCGACGCAGCAGTGAACCTTCAACACCGATTTAATAATGGTCTGTTACTTGGGGTGCGCGCCGGTTATGTAGCCGCCCCTGGTGGTGATTTTAAAGCGACTTCTTACGGCGGATATATCGGTTATGGCGACCGTGCACCTGACAAAAAAATATTTTCCAGCTCAGATGTTAAACCTCGCCATTGGAGAATTCGAGCCACCCATCAAACATACCGCCCAAAAGGTGATACTCGACGTACAAATGGAATTTCTGATAACCAGAATATTCACCTGATCGGTTTGCAAACTGATGTTTTAATGAACAAATATAGTTACTTAACCGGTCAGGCTATCGGCGCTTATGATGGTGAAGCTGGCGGTTATGCTGCCGGGCTTGTGGGTGCCGGCATAATATTACCTATGTGGAAAGATAGCCGGTTAGAGCTCAATGCCGAGGCCCTGGTGGGCGCTGCCGGTGGTGGTGGACTGGCGGTGGGTAACGGGCTGGTTGGTCAGGCTATGGTTGGCATAGGATACCGAACCTCTCGTAGTACGAGTTTACATTTGGCTTATGGCCGGATTAAGTCTAAAGAAGGAAATTTTGAGGCTGATGCGATTAATCTGAGTTTTGCATATCGTTTTACGACGTTAGCGTGGCGGTAAGATAAACCTATAGGAGCGGCTAAAGCCGCTCCTATAGGTTTATCTGCAGGCGTTATCAACTTATCCTAATGACCAGCTTAGGCTTCTGTTGTAATTTTTAATCAACCACGTCCAATTGAATAGTAGGTAATTCCCTTCTTTTTCAAAAGTTTTGTTTCATACTGATTACGACCATCAAAAATTAGCGGCTCAGTTAATGTCTGTTTAATGAAATCAAAATCTGGCGCTTTGAAGTGTTGCCACTCTGTAACAACAACAAGGGCATCGGCATCTTTCAGTGCGGCTTCCTGTGTACCCATTAAAATCAGATCATTTCGTTGTCCATAGACTCTCTGGCACTCTTGCATTGCCTCAGGATCAAATGCCTGAACTTTTGCACCCGCATTCCAGAGCGCTTCCATCAAAACACGGCTTGGGGCCTCTCGCATATCATCCGTTTTTGGTTTAAAACTTAAACCCCATAGCGCAAAAACTTTATCCTTTAATATACCGTTAAAATGATTATTTATTTTTTCAAATAGTTTCTCTTTCTGACGGTAATTGACCGACTCAACTGATTTTAGAATTTCTGAACTATACCCGACCGAATCGGCAGTCCGAATCAGAGCCTGAACATCTTTAGGGAAACAAGAGCCTCCATAACCGCAGCCCGGATAGATAAATTGATAGCCTATACGGCTATCAGATCCTATTCCGTGTCGAACTGCTTCGATATCGGCTCCCAGCTTTTCGGCAAGATTGGCCATTTCATTCATGAAACTGATTTTGGTAGCCAACATACAGTTGGCGGCATATTTGGTCAATTCAGCACTTTTGATATCCATAATTATCATGCGATCATGATTACGATTAAACGGTGCATAAAGCTCACGAAGCGTATCTACAACTTCTGGTGTATCCGTTCCTACCACAATCCGATCAGGTCGCTGACAGTCTTGTACCGCCGAACCCTCTTTTAGAAATTCGGGGTTGGAGACAATATGATATTCGATAGTGACCCCACGCTGTTTCTGTACTTCTGCAACCTTATCACTGACCTTGTCGGCTGTACCAACGGGTACAGTACTTTTATCTATGATAACTTTTGGACTCGTCATGTAACTGGCAATCGTTTCAGCGACCACCAGGACGTATTGAAGGTCTGCTGAGCCATCTTCATCCGGAGGCGTTCCAACAGCTATGAACTGGATATCACTATGCTCAACACCTAACTTTGCATCGGTAGTAAACTCAAGACGACCATCCTTGTAATTTTCTTCGACAATAGGCGTCAAGCCAGGCTCATAGATAGGAATAATCCCTTTTTTAAGATTTTCGATTTTAGTCTCATCTATATCTACACAGATAACATGATGACCAACATCTGCCAACACTGCCGCCTGAACCAAGCCGACATACCCTGTTCCAAATACTGTTACGTTCATATTTCAATCTACTTGTTTTACACAGTTATTAAATAATAAAAATCATTCATTATGAATGACTCAACTAAAACCACTCCTACAATTAGCCACTATAATTCATTTTTACCCAGTCCTGATAGCTTCCATCATGATATTTCACCACCAGGCTCATTGTCCAGGTACCAATCCAGAGTTTTGCGTATACCTATTTTGACGGTTTCCTGTGGTTTATAACCAAGTTCAGAACGATTTTTGCCGCTTTTAGCAATGGATGCATGCCCATATCCTGCCATGTTGTACTGCATCCTAACAGCTCAACTGACAACACGTTACTCTCCAGATAAAGACGATTTATATGACTAATTTCCAGTTCACCACGAGATGAAGGCTTTAGATTTCTGGCAATAAAACTGGCATCATTGTCAAAAAAGTACAATCCTGTGACAGCATAATTTACCCTAAATATTAATGTTTTTAAAGTCCGGAATTTGAGTCTAAGGGTAGCGTTTACGTATTAAGCAAACAACACATCATTCGAATGGCAACTGGTAAGAGCGACCCCAAGTTACGATAACAATTCATCGTAACTTGGGGTGACCAAACAGACTAGCTCATTAGGTGTAACATCATGCTGTTCATGCGTGAAACGTAGGAAGCCGGGTCATCCAGTTGACCACCCTCACTAAGCATGGCCTGTTCAAACATAATACTACTCCAGTCTGAAAACAGGTCTTCATCACTTTCATCTTTCAGTTTTTCGATGATCGGGTGCGTCGGGTTAATTTCCAGGGTCGGATTTAGATTGGGCACTTCGTGACCAGCTTGTTTTAGCATATTTTGCAATGACACGTTCATGTCACCCTCTTCTACAACAAGACAGGCTGGTGATGAAGTTAATCGATGGCTTACGCGTACATCCTTAACTTTTTCTCCCAGGCTTTCTTTCATACGTTTTATGATATCTTGATATTCTTCTTCTGTTTTCTTATTCTCTTTTTCCTCGTCCTTGTCTTCCATGCCACCTAGATCCAACTCCCCTTTAGAGACAGACTGGAATGATTTTTCTTCAAAATCTTGCATGTGAGACATCATCCATTCATCAACACGTTCGTGAAGAAGTAATACCTCCATGTCTTTCTTACGGAACACTTCCAGATGGGGACTGTTTTTAGCCGCAGCAAAGCTATCGGCGGTGACATAATAAATCTTTTCCTGTCCTTCTTTCATGCGGCCGATATAGTCCTCTATAGACACATTCGGTGTTTCAGAATCGCTAAATGTGGACGAAAATCGCATTAATTTAAAAATCGCTTCTTTATTGGCAAAATCTTCGGCTGGGCCTTCTTTTAAGACAGCACCAAAATTTTTCCAGAATTCCACGTAGTCTTCCGCATTATCTTTTGCCATTTTAGCAAGGTGTGCGAGTATCTTTTTGACTGAACCTGAGCGAATATTGCTGACGATTTTATTGTTTTGCAAAATTTCACGTGACACATTCAATGGTAAATCATCCGAATCGACTATACCTCTGACAAAACGTAAATAGTTCGGCATAAGTTGCTCAGCATCATCCATAATAAAAACACGTTTTACATATAATTTAATACCGTGACGTTTTTCGCGGTCCCACAAATCAAATGGCGCACGTTTTGGAACATAGAATAACGTGGTATAGGATTGTGTGCCTTCTACCTGATTATGTATCCAGGATTGCGGGTCTTCAAAATCGTGCGCGACGTGTTTGTAAAATTCATTATATTCTTCGTCACTTATGTCTTTTTTGCTTCTTGTCCAGAGTGCCGATGCCTGATTTACTGCCTCATATTCATCTTTCTTGTCTTCTTCCTGAGACTTCATCAAAATAGGCAAATTAATATGATCAGAATATTTCTTGATAATACTTCTGAGCCTGAAGTCTTCAACGAACTCCTCTTCGCCATCACGCAAGTGCAAGGTGATGCTGGTGCCACGTGCTGGCTTGTCAATCGTTTCCAGGACATAACTGCCCTCACCACCTGATTCCCAACGCACACCATGTTCGGATGTCAGACCGGCGCGACGAGTCTCCAGCGTGACTTTATCGGCAATGATAAAACAGGAATAAAAGCCGACGCCAAACTGACCAATTAAATTTGTATCGCTGGCCTGGTCACCTGTCAGGCTTTCAAAAAATTTCTTGGTACCTGATTTGGCAATGGTACCTATATTGTCTGTAACTTCCTGCCTGTTCATGCCGATACCATTATCTATCAGAGTTATGGTCTTGGCTTCTTTATCAAAATCAATGCTGATTTTCAGATCAGAATCATCTTCATACAAGGCATCATCACCCAATGCTTCAAAACGTAATTTATCGCAAGCATCGGAGGCATTTGAAATAAGTTCACGCAAAAAGATCTCTTTATCAGAATAAAGCGAGTGGATCATTAATTGTAATAGTTGTTTCGCTTCGGCCTGAAAATCCAGGGTTTCTTTATGTGAATCAACGGTCATGGACAAATATCTCCTGTAATAGGTTGTTTTCTGATTCCCTCAAGTATCATTTGAGAGGAATTTATAATTATGTCTATATATGTGCTTTGTTTCGGGTTTTCAAGGGGTTTGGGGTGAAAAATTGCAGCTTTATTAAGGTTAATATTATTATCGCGGTCAAGACCGCTCCTACATAAACATCATAACCAGATTGCATCCCACAAGGGGTATTGGCCTATATGTTGAACTATTCCTGCTCTGAGAGGGTTTGCCACAATATATCGAGCGACCCCTTGAATATCTTCCTCTTTGCGTAGCGCATGATCATAGTAGCCGGACTGCCATACACTTCCTTTTCTATCTAAATACCGATTTATTGCTAATGCGCTCAATGACTTAAGATTCTTTACTACCTCGCTTAAATCAGCTTCTTTTTTTAACTGCATCAACCAATGAAAATGATCTGGCATAACAACATAGGCCATTGTGAGTGCTCTAGCCTGTTCATTTCTCAATTCTTGCACAACAATTCGCCCACATTGATAATCCTTAAACCACGGCTGCCTGTCACGGGTTGCAGTTGTAATATGATAGATTCTATTAGTCTCAGAAAACCGACCCTTACGTAAGTCCTTTGCATGTGGATATTCTGGCATCCTGCCCTCCTAAATATACGACAATATCTAATGTAGGAGCGGTCTCTGACCGCGATTATAATTCTATCGCGGTCAGAGACCGCTCCTACAAAATCATATAACACTCTCATGTCTTAATAGCCATTGCTTGATCTCCACCTTCCCTGAACCCCAGTCGCCGTCATAACCGCCTATTCCTGATTTTGCTACTACACGATGACACGGAACGATAATAGGAATCGGGTTTTTACGACAGGCACCGCCTACTGCTCGCGCACCACTATGGAGGCTGTCAGCCACTTCTGCATAAGTCATGGAATGACCAGAAGATATGGATTTTAATTGTTTCCATACACGTTGCTGAAAGTCAGTTCCTGTCATGTCACAGGCTATATCAAATTCAAAAGCCGGATTTTCAAAGTATGCTTGCAACTGCTGAACCACTTGCGCTGAGAGTTCACCATCAGCTTGCTGAACTGCAATTTCATCTGAAAGATAATCAACAAATTGTAAATAGCCGTTATCTGTTTTTATACCCAGCTTCCCTATCGGGCTGTTAATAATGGCGTTGTAATCTGTCTGTATCATGGTGTCTTTTTCTGGTTAGACTGGAGCCATATCTGCTGAATCTTGTTTTTCAATACCACGCGACGACCCTTTTCTTTGGTTGTTTCCAATAAACGCTTGTAGATGCGACCTGCATCAACATAACTACCGCCCTCCAGTAACGCATCAGCCGCGTGATAGCGCGCAGTCTGTGCCCATGGATCCATGGCTTTGGGATTCAATAACCCTGCTGACATTAAATAATAACGTGCTGCTGTCATAAACTCTTTTTTATGCTTATAAGAATCGGCTATCCAATACAACACTTCCCTGCGTAACTGGTTATTTTGATTATCCATTGGTAATGCACTAAACAATTCAATTGCCTCTTGATGTCGACCGACTGTTTGCAGATCAAACAACACTTGCATAAGCCTATCCATATGTTGAGGTTCTAATACTGGTGTCTCTTTAATCAAATTACGTAATGCTGTTATCCCGTCGTCTAACTGACCGGCCAATATCATGATACGTGCCCGGCGCATTTTCCAGAATACAACGTTCGCACCCTTGGGAGGTTCATTGACTGTACGCGTGAGGCGTGAGGCTAATTTAATGTCTGACGAGGCCAATGCTTTATCTATAAGTTGGTGTCGCAGTCCTTCAGGAATATAAATCACCTTCTCTTTCTGTGAATCCTGCAAATATAGATGCGACAACATCGCCAGACCGGTTTTACGTTTTGCCAATATTGAAGAAAAGAGATTATGCGCCACGACCCGTGTTTGTTCACGCACCGCATCCTTGATCAACACCGCAAACAGTGCCATGGCCTGCATAGGCTGCTTATCAACCAGATTGGAAGCCTTGGTAAACCACGACTCGTCATTACCGATGAGTAATTGCCAGTGGTTACCGAGTGCCCGACCGTATTTTTCATATAAACGCCAGACATCATCTCCGTTAACCGTAAACAGCAGCTTTTCATGTCGACTCACATCCTCCTTTGCGTCTTTAAGTAATAAGGAAACCTGCATGGCACCAATCGCAGCCTTATAGTTTCCAGCCTTGTGGGCAGCCTTGGCGGCAACCACCCAGAACTGCCGGCGAGTCGTTTTGGAAAATTTCTTTTTTCTTGCCAGTGCACGAGCACGTTTCCATATCTTCGCAGGATTGACCTTGCCAGCATGCAATTGCGCCAGGTAATAAATTGTGCGTGAATGCATATGCGGCTCTTTGGCCATTAACAATTGAGCATCATACGGTTTACCGGCCAAAATCAACACGGTTGCATGTAAGCGCTTCCATTCACCTGTTGGTTTGGGATTATCTTGCTGAAAACGTAACATGGCCACTTCAGCATCGGGGATATTCCCCGCTAACAAATAGGCTTGAATAACCATCTGTCGCCAGGCAGGTAAATACGCGGCTGCCATTTGATCATCGTTGTCGCTTGACCAGATTAATTGACGCAAAGCTGCCAAGGCTTCATCAGTCTCTTTTTGCTCGATATGAGCCTGAGCAACCTGCTCCAATGACCAACGTGCAAATTCAAGCGGCACCCAGTCAGGAGCATTACCCAGTCTTTGAACCAGTTTTTTCCAGTCATGTGACTGGCGATACAAGGTGATTCGCTGCTTCTCCCACTCCAGCCATGACTCCGGATTTTGTTGACGTTTTGGCTGTTCCTGGTCGAGTAGTTTCAGGGCGAGTGAAGATGCACCAGACTGCACCAGTAATTCAACTTCTCTCAAGTCTGCCGCGTATACGGGTAAACAAAGGAGGTTAATTAAAAGAATGTTTATTAATTTTTTCAATTCAGTGATTTCGTCATTTATTTAAAAAATAATACTGTATTTCTGGTAGGAGCGGCATTCAGCACATTTTAATTTGATATGTGCTGTGAGACGTCGCTCCTGCGCATCCGTGCGCCCGCGACATAAGGCCATCCATGGGTAACAGGCCATGCCTTCGAAAAATATATAAACGGTCCAAAAAAAACGGGCATCCTGTAGAGGATACCCGTTTTCGAATATGAATCAATCCACTTATCTACCGACAAGTGATAATGGTTCAGCTTACTTCTTTGTAGCTAATTTTTCTTTAATACGTGCAGCCTTACCTGTCAGTTCACGCAGGTAATAAAGCTTCGCCTGACGGACATCGCCTTTACGTTTAACTTCGATTGAATCAATTTGTGGGCTATGTGTCTGGAAAACACGTTCAACGCCTTCACCATGTGAAATCTTGCGAACAGTGAATGCTGAATTCAGACCACGATTTCGCTTACCGATAACCACACCTTCAAAGGCCTGCAACCGCTCACGAGTGCCTTCCTTAACCTTGACTTGTACGACAATCGTATCGCCCGGTGAAAAATCCGGCACTTCACGTGTCATCTGTTCTTTTTCAAGTACTTCAATGATATTACTCATGTTTGCAAACCTCTATTTACTGGTTTTTATCTTTAAATTCATTAATATATTCTTGCAACAATTCCTGCTGCCCGGCATCTAAATCCAGCACCTCTAACAAATCAGGCCGCCTCTGCCATGTCCTGCCCAATGCCTGCTTTAAACGCCATTGTTCAATCTTTTTGTGGTCACCCTCGACTAACACGGGCGGCACTTGCAAATCTTCTATCACATCTGGCCGCGTATAATGCGGGTGATCCAGCAGGCCCTGCATAAATGAATCAAACTGTGCTGAGTCATCATCACCCAGAGCGCCGGGTTGCATTCGTACTGTTGCATCGATAATGACCATGGCAGCCAATTCCCCACCACTCAGGACATAGTCTCCAACTGACCACTCCTCATCAATATCCAGTTCAATCAGGCGTTCATCAATACCTTCATAACGCCCTGCTACCAACACCAGATTTTCCTGAGCCAGCTGTTTAACTGCCTGCTGATCCAGTTTTTTTCCCTGCGGCGACAAGTAAATCACCTTGGGACTTTCTCCTGTATCCTGTTCAGCTGCTGTTTTGGCAGCTGTTATCGCATCATGCAGCGGCTGTACCTTCATCAGCATACCAGGGCCACCACCATAGGGTTTATCATCTACGGTACGATGCTTATCGTGCGTAAAATCCCTAGGGTTCCAGCAAACCAGATCCAGTATTCCGGATTTAGCTGCCCGACCTGTTATGCCACTTTCGGTAATGGCCTTAACCAGTTCCGGAAACAACGTGACGACATCAATGCGCATTACTCAGGAGCCTGTCCGAAAATAGGCGACCTACTGCGGAAAAGCCATTTTGACCCATTGCCTCGCTCATTTTCGTTAAATAGGTTCACTATTCGCCTCAAATGACCGAAAAAATGGACTCAAAATTACTTTCCCTCGCTACGGCCGCTATTCTCGGGCAGGCTCCTCTGACCCCTGAGCTAACTCAGAAGTCCGGGTCCCAGTCTACCTGGATGATACCGCTCTCCAGATCGATACTTTTGATCACCTGCTCCCTTATATAGGGTATCAGGCGTTCACAGTCCCCTTCTACAATCAGCACATCGTTCGAACCGGTTTCAACCAGACGTTTGACGATGCCAAATTCTATTTTGTCCTGATTAATAACCTGCAGTCCAATCAGGTCATTCCAGTAATACTCATTACTATCCAGTTGCGGCAACTGATCTTTATGCAAAGCAATGTCGCAATTGATCAACTGTGCAGAGATATCGCGATCAGTATAACCATCCAGCAGAGCCACTACGCTCTTACCCTGTCGTCTACCCTGGTCCAGCTTGATTTCCTGCCAACCATTGGGTGTACGAACAAACCAGGGACTGTATTGAATGATATTTTCGCGGGGATCAGTATAGGAATACACCTTTACCCATCCCTTAACACCAAACAGACCAGAGATCTGGCCAACAATCACATAATCTTCAGGACAATCCTGTGCCATGACTAGCCGGACATCCCGTCTAACAATAACTTAAGCTGCAGCCTGTTTAATCAAGCTTGCTACACGATCACTAGGTTGAGCGCCTTGGGAAACCCAATGCTCAATGCGTGCTGTATCCAGACGCAGACGTTCCTGTTTCTCATTAGCAACAGGATTAAAAAATCCTAAACGTTCGATGTAACGACCATCACGACGATTGCGTGAGTCAGCTACAACAACATGATAAAAAGGTCTCTTTTTAGAACCACCACGGGCCAAACGAATGACTACCATCTTGCTTATTCCTCAAAAATTTATAAGCACCAAAAACCTGTCTGTATTACCGGACAGAGGAAACGGTGGAATTCTACGCTAATTTACGCAAAAGTGAAGAGGGAAATGACTGAATTAATAGTTAATTGATCAAATATTATGCCAATAGCGTACTTTTTTTATTGATATAGGCCAATAATCATGAATCCGGGCATGTTATGGCACCGGTTATCATGTTGAATATTGCGTAATTTACTCTCAACTATAATGCCAGATTTTTAAAAGGGCATTCCCGGAGGCATCTTTCCTTTCAGTCCACGCATCATTTTTGCCATGCCGCCACCTTTCATTTTTTTCATCATTTTCTGCATTTGTGTAAACTGTTTTAACAACCGGTTAACATCCTGCACCTGTGTACCTGAACCCGCTGCAATGCGTTTTTTTCGTGAGCCTTTAATAACCGCCGGATAAGTTCGTTCTTTGGGTGTCATGGAGTTTATAATCGCAATCAGCCGGCCAAACTCTTTATCATTAACCTGGGCCTTAACATTTTGCGGCAAATTAGCCACACCGGGCATTTTATCCATCAACCCGGCAATGCCGCCCATATTATTCATCTGTAACATCTGCTCTCGGAAATCTTCCAGATCAAAGCCTTTACCTTTTTTGAGCTTTTTCGCCAGTTTTTGTGCTTTATCCTGATCGAGATTTTGTTGCGCTTCTTCTACCAGCGTCAGGACATCACCCATACCCAGAATACGCGATGCCACACGGTCAGGGTGAAAGGCCTCAAGTGCATCGACTTTCTCACCTGCACCAAAAAACTTGATCGGCTTACCTGTAATTTGTCTTATCGATAGTGCCGCGCCACCTCGGGCATCACCATCTGTTTTTGTCAGAATAACCCCGGTTAATGGTAAAGCCTCATTAAAAGCCTTGGCGGTATTGGCCGCATCCTGACCTGTCATACTATCAACAACAAATAGTGTTTCCACCGGATTCACGGCGGCATGGATGTTCTGAATCTCGGCCATCATTTCATCATCGATATGCAGACGACCTGCTGTATCCACAATCACAACATCTTTAAAATGTTTGCGTGCATAATCGATAGCAGCTTGCGCAATTTTAACCGGACTTTGAGTAGTTTCACTCGGAAAGAATTCAGCCCCGACCTGACCTGACAGTGTTTCCAGCTGTTTGATCGCCGCAGGACGATATATGTCACAACTCACGAGTAAGGACGATTTCTTTTCTCGTTCACTTAACCAGCGCGCCAGCTTGGCAACCGTAGTCGTTTTACCTGCACCCTGCAAACCCGCCACCAGAATAACAACAGGGGGTTGGGCGGTCAGATTCAGACTGTCATTGGCTTCACCCATGAGCTTGACGAGCTCGTCATTAACGACCTTTATAAGCGCCTGACCAGGTGTCAGACTCTTGAGTACTTCCTCACCAATAGCGCGTTCGCGTACCTGTTCTATGAGCTCTTTAACGACAGGCAATGCCACATCGGCCTCGAGCAAGGCCATACGAACCTCACGCAAGGTTTCCTTTATATTGTCTTCAGACAGCCTACCCTGCCCACGAAGGTTACGTATGGTTTTACCGAGGCGCTCACTGAGATTTTCGAACATGTTAAGACCTGTTAATTACTTTAATGGGTACTATTGTACCTGATTTGCCTGAATACTGGGAACGCAGACGGTGCAGATTTTATTTGAAGTGACTAAAAATTGCCTGAAACAATTGAATAACGTAATGCCAATTATAAAATCAGTTCCAGGTCAGGCCTGACACGCTTCAGATCACGCTCTGTTATTAAAGACTTGCATTCTGTCATGATCATATCTTCGGAGCCTGGCTTAAGATGGCTAATGAAAATTTCTGGTTGGTGCTGCAGTTTTTCGAGATCCGCCTTCAACAATGACGGACAGTAGTGATAGGCCAACCGGCAAATCTCGATTTCCTTATTCGAAAAAGCACATTCTACGATTAAATAATCAAGTGAGGGATATTCGTTTAATTTTGCCCAAAAAGTGTCATTGGACGTAGTATCAGCAGTAAAAGCAAGCGACGCTCCACCACATTCAATACGATAGCCAAAGGTAGGAACAACGTGATTGACGGGTATAGCCTCAAGCTTGCAACCTTCAAATTCATATTGTTTACCGCTTTCAATCACATTAAAGTTGATCACCGCATTTTTCGGGCTAGGAATCATTGAAAAATCAGGCCAGATCACATTATTAAATATATGCGTTTTTAGTGCAGAAATGGTTGCTTCACTGCCATAGACCTGAAGCGGGTTATTAAGCAGTATTTCAAAGATACTATCAACCAGTAGAGGTAGACCGGCAACATGATCCAAATGGCTATGGGTAAAATAGATAGCACGAATTTTCTGCATTTCAGGCAAACTCAAGTTGCTGATGCCCGTACCACAATCGATCATGATATGATCACTCAGCAAGAACGAGGTCGTACTGAGATCTCCCCCAATGCCACCACTGCATCCTAGAACTCTAAATTTCATTCGCTCCCAACCTGTTCAATGCTATGACGACAAACAATGTATTTTCATATAATTTTTGTTTTAATTACAAAACTGATAGAAACTAGTTACATATCAGACAAATACCCTATTTCCATTAAGAAAGTTTATACCACTATTTAACTTAAAGCGGCAATATTTATGAAATATTAATGACTTTTTGCGTTAAATTTATGATTTTTGTTGAAAAATACCAATATCCGTAAAAAATCTCAGTTATGACACTTCAAAAAATAACTACAAGCCAATGTCCTGTCGCTGACGTTTTGATTGGGCTTGCATGCCCGTCTCTTGTGATACACACTAGAAAGCCTGAACAAAATCAATGGACAAAGCAATACATTCTAATTCAATGAGCATCCAGATCCCCGGTATTTTTGCTGTCGTTCTATATCTGCTAACAGGTGGAATAATAGCTGTGCGCCTGTTTGGGCAGAGCAATACCTCCTGCACCAGAAAACCCGTTATCATTGCTATTGGTGTATTAGCGCTGGTGTTACATAGCCAATTGCTCTATCAGGGCATTTTTAGCCAGCAAGGCATTAACCTTGGTATTTTCAATGCTTTTTCACTCGTTAGCTGGTTGATTATTGTTATGTTAATCATTACCGCCTTCCGCAAGCCAATTGAAAATCTGGGTATAGCCCTGTTTCCATTGGCGGCACTGGCCATCATTATGGAAATCAGCCTGCCTTCCAACCGAATTATCAGCAGTACGGGTCCATGGCAGTTACAGGCTCATATCATGTTTTCATTCGTCGCTTATAGCTTGTTTACCATCGCCATGGTTCAAGCCATTATCCTTTATATCCAGGATAAACATCTGCGCAACCATCAGCCTGGTGGCTTCATACGCAGCTTGCCGCCACTGCAAAGCATGGAATATTTGTTATTTCAGATAATTATTGCAGGTTACGCTTTGTTAACCATTGGCCTGATAACCGGCGGATTATTTCTCGAAAACATCTTCACCAAACACCTCACACACAAAACCATTTTATCCATCCTGGCATGGGCTATTTTCTCGGTTTTATTATGGGGCAGATTTCGCTATGGCTGGCGTGGACGTAAAGCAATCCGCTGGACATTGGGCGGATTCCTGACCTTGATGCTGGCTTATTTTGGCAGCAAAATGGTACTGGAACTGGTACTAAGCTGAACACTCATTAGCAAATTAGGTTAATTCGTTGGACGATATTCCCTTAAGTATTTTATACAGTATTCTGGTAATTTTATTACTATTATCGGCATTCTTTTCAAGTTCCGAAACAGGCCTCATGAGCCTGAATCGCTATCGCCTGCGGCATCTTAATAAAGCAAAACATAAAGGGGCTATCAGGGCTACCCGCTTACTGGAGCAACCAGACAGACTTATCGGTCTGATTCTGTTAGGCAATAATTTTGTCAATATCCTGGCCTCATCCCTGACGACTGTCATCGCTATCAGACTGGGTGGAGAAGGTGCGATCCCGATCGCTGCCGGGATACTTACCCTGGTGGTGCTTATTTTTGCGGAAGTAGCACCTAAAACCCTGGCGGCAAACCACCCTGAGAAAATAGCTTTTCCAGCTTCATTGGTTTACATCCCTCTATTAAAAGTACTCTACCCTATTGTCTGGATTGTTAATATTCTGGCCAACCTGGTTCTGAAACTGCTGCATATTAAAATGGACCAGGATACTTCGCTCAGTCTGAGCCGCGAAGAACTACGCACCGTGGTGAATGAAGCCGGCGCGATGATCCCCCAGAAACATCAGAAGATGCTCCTCAATATCCTCGATCTTGAAAAAGCAACGGTGGAGGACATTATGATTCCACGCAATGAGATCGTTGGCATCGATCTGGATGATGAATGGGATGACGTCGTGCATCAACTCATTAACAGTCAATATACACGCTTGCCGGTTTTCCAGCAGAGTATCGATGATATTGTCGGCTTTATACATTTACGCAAGATTGCACGTCACTTGCAAAAAGAGGACTTCAGTAAGGATGACTTGTTAAGCTCTGTCAGAAGCACCTACTTTGTCCCTGAGGCTACACCATTGAACAAACAATTATTACAATTTCAGCAAAAACACCACCGTATCGGCATGGTAGTGGATGAATACGGTGATATACAGGGACTCATCACCCTGGAAGATATTCTCGAAGAAATTGTTGGCGAATTCACAACCGACCCATCTTCTGTTGGCGGTACGGGTATTCACCAGCAAGAGGATGGCAGCTACATTATCGATGGCAATACCAGTGTACGTGGGATCAATCGCATGTTGCATTGGGAGCTACCTACAGATGGACCCAAGACCTTGAATGGCCTGGTTCTGGAATTCCTTGAATCCATTCCCGAGCCTGGTATCAGTTTGCTACTGGCAGGTTATCCGGTAGAAATTATCCAGGTCCAGAACAATACGGTAAAAACAGCCAGAATCTTACCCCGACTAAAAAATACCTGAGATGATGAATAAAAAAACGACATAACCCCCGGCTAGAACGATCTCCTGATACGGAATGTACTTTAGAAACCACTTAACCCCGCCGTTACAGTGTCTAATATCGGGTTTTGCAGGTTGAATCACACCCAAATTCAGTTAATGAATTTGCCTGACATTAAAAACCGACTATAATTTATAGAAATATCTTATACTTACAGAGTGTTTACGTGCATAAACTAATATTATCGTTCAAGGACAGGATATTAAAGGTCTACTCACCAAAAGGTGTGGAATTCTCTATTGGCCGCCACCCTGAGTGTGACATGCATATTGATAATCTGGCAGTAGCGCCTATACATGCCAAAATCCACCTCAAAGACCATAAGGCTGTTTTAACAATACCCGGCAAAGACTTTAAAGTTCTGATCAACAATAAAATGCCGACTGCTGATGGCCCTTATATACTAGAACGTGGCGATGAGATGCAGATAGGCAAACATACAGTCACCTATGTATGGGAAAGTGAGTACAATCAAGACCAGCGGGAAGAGCTGTTCAAACCCGGGAAAGTCAATAAACTAAATGGCTGGCTGCAGGTAATGAGCGGTCCAAAACTGGGGCGCACTGTGCATTTGAATAAACTTCGTCAGAGTATTGGCCCTGATGGCCAAAAAGGAATACTGATCACTAACACAGACAAAGGTTATTTTCTTGCCCATCTGGATGATGCTCTGAATGTCAGTGTCAACGACCAGGATATCGGCGATAACCGCATTCATTTGCAGAATGGTCATACTATTAAGGTTGGTGATATGGAAATGCTATTTTATACTCAAGACTAATCTGGATCCTAACCGCAATTAGCAGGCAAACATTATGAGCGAACAACAAGAACAACGCATATTCAGCCGCATTAACTTTGATGCACAAACAACCATTATGAGTAATGACCAGGAATGGAAAACAACTTTACTCGATATTTCCCTGAAAGGTGCATTGGTCACAATGCCTGATAACTGGAATGCTGAAATTGGTTCAACATTTAATCTGAAAATCACCTTGTCAGAAGACACCACTATTTCAATGGAAGCAACGGTTGCACACATTGAAAACGAACACATTGGCTTTCACTGCGTTCACATAGATCTGGAAAGCATTACCCATTTACGACGTATTGTTGAGTTGAATACCGGCAATGAAGACCTGCTACACCGTGAGTTATCCTCACTTCGTGGACACTGAAAATCAGCTACCTATATTTGTTGTACCTGTTCTGCGGTTAACATAAACACGCCTTCTCCTCCACGAGTGAAGTCCAGCCATAGGAAAGGAACGTGAGGGTATGCCTGAATCAAGGCCTCCTGACTATTACCCACCTCAACGATTAACACACCATTATCAGAAAGATAATCACCAGCCTGACTGAGAATATGATGAACAATATCAAGCCCATCCTGTCCCGCCTCGAGTCCCAAAGCAGGTTCATGCCTGTATTCATCAGGCAGGGTCTGCATTTCATCCTGTGAAACATAGGGTGGGTTACTGACAATCAGGTCATATTTTGTGGGTGGTACATTTTCAAATATATCAGATTCAATTGCCCTGACCTGCTCCTCCAAACCATGTCGCTGAATATTCTGGCGAGTTACATCAAGTGCATCATGCGAGATATCAACCGCATCGACACTGGCTTCAGGAAAAGCATAGGCACAGGCAATCGCAATACAACCGCTGCCTGTACATAAATCAAGAATGGCGTGAACATCGTCCGGTTCCAGCCATGGGGTAAACTCTGCCTCTATCAGCTCCGCAATAGGTGAACGAGGGATCAGAACACGTTCATCCACATAAAAAGGCAAATGACAAAACCATGCTTCATTTGACAAATAGGCAGTTGGCACACGCTGTTCGATCCTTTTTTCCAGCCAATCCACAATCTTACTGCGTTCATCCGTTGTCAGACGGGTTTCAAGATAGGCTTCTGGCATATCAAAAGGTAGATTCAGAGCATGCATAATCAGGGCATAGATATCATCGAGGGCATTATCGGTACCATGCCCAAAAAAGGCTTCTGATTGATTAAGCTGACTATAACCCCAGCGAATAAAGTCTTTTAGCGTTCTCAGCTCGTCAATTGCCTGTTTTTTTTCCATTTATGTTCCAACCGTCTTTTACTCAGAATAGCAATGCGTTAGGATTACGCCCTGCTAAGTAATCAAATGTAATGAAGTTTATCATGTCTCAGAATCACAAAGAAAACAGTAATCAACATAAATTCATCTATGGCACTGTTGCAATTATTGCGGTGCTTGCAGGTTTATTTGTTATGCAACTAAATAAAGAGCAACCTGCTGCTCCATTAGAACTCATCAATGCCACGCTACTGAAACCGGCAAAAATCGTCAAACCTTCTGGCCTGATTGACCATAATAACCAGGCTTTTGGGCTGAAACAGATGCAGGGACACTGGAGTTTCGTTTTTTTTGGTTACACAAACTGCCCGGATGTTTGTCCCGCGACTTTGTTCCAGTTTAAAAATATTGCCAAAATGCTCGATGCCCATCCGCATATCAAGGCCAACACCCGGTTTATACTTGTCTCGATCGACCCAGAGCGGGATGATGCCAAACACTTGAAAGAATACGTTCAGTATTACCATCCTGATTTCATCGGCATTACGGGTAACAATAAAGACATTTACTCTTTTAGCAGACAAATGGGCGTCATTTATCAGCGCCAGGCCCCGGAAAAAAAATCCGAGCCTGATAACTACCTGGTTGATCACAGTTCTGCCATTCTCATGCTCAACCCTCTGGGACAGTTACAGGTTGTCTATTCAGCACCTCACGAAGCAGAAACGATTTTGAAAGATTACATCGCCATCTATCAAGCTACCTCAGGACAAGATTCATGAAACAGATTTTTTTTATATTCTTAATACTATCCGGTTATAACAGCCTTGCAGGATCTGACCCATCTTTGCAGATCACTAATGCCTGGATTCAGGAAGGACCACCCAATGCACGTGTGTTGGCTGGCTTTATGGATATAAACAATCACACAACACAGGGCATCATTATTGAGTCAGCAACCAGTGATAGTTTCAAACGTATTGAGTTTCATCAGACAATTAATGAAAATGGCATGGCGCGCATGCGCAAGCAAGACAAACTGATGATTAAATCAGGTGCGTCCCTGAAGCTTAAACATGGCGGTTATCATCTGATGCTGATTCAGCCAAAGAAGCATTTGAAAGAAGGTGACAAAATCGACATTCTGTTCAAACTTTCAACGAGCACAACTCAGTTGATCAGTCTGACGGTCAAAAAACCAACCGATTCTCAACAAGGTCATCAGCACCACCACTAACCTAGCGGATTTTTTAAATATGAGTAAAAGTCTTAAAGTACTTGTTTTCGAGTACATTGTCCCCCTTCGGTTACTATCCGGCATTACCTTTTTTCTGATGCATGCCAAACATTTTCCCTTTCGTAATCGTTTTATGGCCTTCATGATTAAACGTCATCACATCAAGGTTGATGAAGCATTGGAACCCGATTATACCGATCGCAATATTCACCCGACGATCAATAGTTTCTTTGTTCGTGCGCTCCGACCTGAAACACGTCCTATTGCCGAAGGAAAACATCGGATCTGTTCACCTGCCGATGGTACAGTCAGCCAACTCGGCAAAATTATTGACGGCAAAATCTTTCAGGCCAAGGGCCATTCATTTTCTCTGGCAGAATTGCTAGGCGGGTCTGATGAATATACCCGATTATTTGAAAATGGCCATTTCACCACGATATATCTTTCACCGAGTGATTATCATCGTGTACATATTCCTTTTTCAGGAATACTCAAACACATGACCCATATCCCGGGTCGATTACAAAGCGTTGCTCCTGTTTTTATTGAGCAAGTACCTGGTCTGTTTGCACGTAATGAACGCGTTGTTTCCATCTTTGATACAGAAATCGGCCCCATGGCTGTGATTCTTGTAGGTGCTGTGAATGTAGGTTCTATTGAAACGGTTTGGGCTGGACGCATTACACCACCCTACGGCTCACGTATTACTGAAACACATTACGAAGGAAAAAATGTCGTAGAACTGAATAAAGGTGATGAGCTGGGCAGGTTTAATATGGGTTCGACCGTCATACTATTATTTGCTAAAGATCAGATTGAATGGCTTCCTTCACTTGCTCATGCAGACAAGGTGCTCATGGGACAAGCTATTGCAGAAATTAAGTATTAAGCCTAGTTAATTATATTATGCCAGCCGGACAATCTCGTTCGGCGATTCATATAAGATCGATTGCAACTGCCTTACGTGATTTGTTTCAAAGTCCCTGAACTCAAGACCATATCCATGAGGCGTAACGTAAGCGACGCGCGTTTTAAAACAAGTGTATTGCTGATTTTCACGATACCTGAGCATAACGATCTTCACCATCGCATCACGTGGAATTAAAACATGATTCAGATCGACGAACATACCACCCAAACCCATATCACGAGTTCGTGCATAATAGCTTCGACCATTAAAAATAATTTTGACGTCAGTCGAGATCTCTCGACGATCACTCCATCTTTTGTCTGTATTTACTGAACCCATCATCATATACATCCCTTATTAGGTCTTTATTTTGGGAATTATATCCCATTGTACTAAGGTATTTAAAGCCTTTTTCCTGCTCTTTTTCTAATTTCACACCAGATGATTATGCACGACCAAATGGAAAGCATAGCACTTCTTCAAGTGATTGCTTGCCGCAAGCCAGCATTAACAAACGGTCAAAACCGATAGCAACACCCGCGCATTCTGGCAATCCATTGCGTATGGAATCTATAAGATATTGATCTATATTAATATCTTGTTGCCCCCTTTCCTTTCGAACAGCTTGATCTTGTGTAAAACGCTGTAGCTGTTCCTCGTTATCGGTCAATTCATTAAAACCATTAGCCAATTCCAGACCTTTTCCAAAAAGTTCAAATCGTTCAGCTACAGACGGGTTTCCATGTCGAATTTTGGCCAACGATGCCTGATTCTGTGGATAGTCATATACAAATATAAACGATAATTTTCTCAACTCAGGTTCAATAATATGAGTCAATATCACATCAAGCAACATGTCCTTGCTGTACTCAATTGATGCCTCTGATGGAACACTTCTGCCAGCACCCATCTGAATGGCATGCAACCTTACGCAGGCTGCACATTCTTCACGTGTCGCCGTGTGTGGATCAATGTCTGCAAAATGTTGAAATAACTGCTGATATGTGAATTTCTGAACAGACTCGTCAGGAGCCAACAAGTCCAGATGAACCAAAAACGCCTGGACTTCATCCATGAGTTGGTGATGATCAAAACCCGGTCGATACCATTCAAGCATTGTAAATTCCGGATTATGTATTCGACTCAGCTCTTCATCCCTGAAGGCCTTGCAAATCTGGTACACAGGACCACTGCCAGATGCCAGCAGACGTTTCATGGCAAATTCAGGTGAAGTTTGAAGGTACAAATTGTGTGAGCCACCCGGTCCATCATAAAAAGTGCGAAAACTTTCTATATGAACATCAGGATTACCGGCATGAGACAGTATTGGCGTATCGACTTCAAGTACATGACGCTCATAAAAAAACTGCCTGATCCGGTACAGTAATATCGCCCGCAAACGCAAAACGGCCATGTCTGCACTTGGCCGCCATTGCTCTTGTTCATGATCCGGTGCCAATGTTTACACCTCTATTATCATTCTTTTACGCGGGATACATATTCAGCAGTACGTGTATCGACCTTAAGTACCTCGCCGATCTGGATAAATAAAGGTACTCGCACGACCGCGCCAGTCTCCAGTGTCGCGGGTTTTCCGCCACCACCTGATGTATCGCCCTTAAGCCCAGGGTCTGTTTCTGCTACAGCCAGTTCGACAAAATTAGGCGGTGTAATGGTTAATGGAACTCCATTCCAGAGTGTTACTTCACATGAATCCTGTTCTTTCAGCCATTTTGACGCATCGCCAACTGCTGCTTCACTTGCCGCTATCTGCTCAAAGGAATCTGGATCCATAAAATGCCAGAACTCACCATCATTATAAAGATACTGCATGCTGGTTTCCATTACGTCAGCTGCCTCGACAGATTCACCTGACTTGAACGTTCTATCAATCACACGACCGGTTTTCAAGTTACGAACCTTGACCCTGTTAAACGCCTGACCTTTTCCTGGTTTGACAATATCATTTTCAACAATGACATAAGGGTCACTGTCGAGCATTATTTTCAAACCACCTCTAAATTCATTCGTGCTATATGTAGCCATGTTAATCTACCCGTTCCTTAACCATAATTCTGACGAAATTCAGTTAAATTTACACATTTCGTTGTTATTCAACTTGTTTCTTTAAGATGATATTAATTTTACAATTCGCATATGATAACCCGAACAGAGAAAATACGGCAGACCCCATTTTGGCAGCGTGAATTAGCGCAATCGATTCAAAATATTGATGAACTCCTGGACTATGTTCATCTTGACCGTGGAAGCTTGCCAGTCAGTGATGCCGCTTGTGAGCAATTTTCACTAAGGATTCCAAAAGGATACGCAGACCGCATTAAAAAATCAGATACAAATGACCCCTTGCTCAGACAAATATTGCCACTCCAAGCCGAAATGCAATCTGTACCGGGTTATGGACCTGATCCTGTAGGCGACCAACAATCTATCGTTGCCCAAGGACTATTACAAAAATATCACGGTCGTGCACTTATGATGACCACAGCTGCTTGCGCAGTCCATTGCCGTTACTGTTTTCGACGACATTTTCCATATAATGATTGTCGTGCGTCAGAAGACGACTGGTCTGACTCTCTGAGCTATCTACGAAATAACACTGATATCCATGAACTGATACTGAGCGGTGGTGACCCCCTCACTTTGAATGATATCCGTTTATCCAGGTTAGTTCGTCATATTGAAGCCATTCCTCATATAAAAACACTACGCATTCATTCACGCATCCCGGTTGTTTTACCTTCACGCATCTGTGCAGCACTACTGGAATGGATACAAAAAAGCCGATTACAGGTTGTCATGGTTATTCATTGCAATCATGCACAAGAAATCGATATCAGTGTCGAGAATGCCCTGCAAAGTCTTAAAAATATCGGTGTAACGCTGTTAAATCAATCCGTTTTACTTGCCGGAATCAATGACACGGTTGATGACCTTGAGGCACTGAGTGAACGTTTATTTTCGACCGGTGTATTACCGTACTACCTTCACCTTCTTGATCCCGTAGCCGGAGCCGCGCATTTCGATACTGATCAGGAGGTTGCTAAAACCTTACTATTGACACTGCAAACTCGCCTGCCAGGTTACCTTGTCCCTCGTTTAGTCCGCGAAATGGCCGGAAATGCATCAAAAACACCAGTTTTCGCTTAATTTATTGATAAATGGATACTTATAGCCGATGAAATCACACGTACTCCACTGGCTATATCAAGATTTTCAGTGTAAATTTAATCATGCGGGATCACTAAATCATTAAATAATAAATTATTTTCACGGGGTTTTTAATGTCTGGTTTGCCAGATTTGTCCAGGCTCCGTATTCCGGTACAAAAAAAGGAAAAAAGCTGGTTTGACAGTCGCCCTAAGCAGATATCTGCCTGGGTAGATGCCTTGCCACTCGGGGATACGGACGAAACGACAAAACAATTATTTTCGGCACTGTCACACATTAATCGTGTGCAATTGCCCCCTATTGCGCGCATTAAAGCCATGCATGCACTACATAATACATTCTCCCATTGTGTCGACACATTAAAAACTAACTTCGTCGGCCAATCATTCCCGCTTAGTTCACGATCCCTGAAATATATCGACCGTACGATTGCCATGTATTCAGAATGGGCAACTGGTTATAAAATTGCGGTATCTGACTTGCTATTACGTAATCGATTCTATGAAAAGAAAGCGACCAGCGAATCGATTTATCATGCACTGGAGACGCTGAACAAAATTTTATTAACACATTATCAAATATACGCCCCGGAACCGGCGACACTCTGGTATGAGATTCATACATTATATGCTCTGGCAGAAGAAAAAGGCCTATCAAAGCTAACGATCAAATCAGAACAACTACAAACCACTGACAAGTCATCCATAGAAAGCAAATACAAAGAAGCCATGCTGTTATCGCTTTCAAACCCTTATCATCTTGGTAAAAATGAAATAGAACTCGTTAATACTTTATTATTAGAATGGTCTCATTCAGCCCGCCTACTCAATCCTGCAGAAGTTCGTTCAGGCTCTGCCCACTTTGTTACTTGCCTGAACCAGGACAAAGCACCTGTGCAGCTGAGTTTAATCAAAACACTGGAAAATAATGTTTGCCGCTTTATTGACACAACAGATTTAATACAACATTTAAGATTTCTGGTGTCGCAACCAACAGATGATAACTACTCCACCTCTTCTCTTTTGTCGTCAAAAAGTCGTGAGCATCAGCTTTATAAGCAATTGTTGTCAGCCTGGGATACAAGAGAGAAACGCAGTTTTTCCCGCTCACCCAATACAGGTGGCATTGATATCAGTATTGGATTAAACAGCACGCATTACCTTATAGACGAAACCAATAAGCCTATGATTGAGCCCGAAATAACAGAAACAAAACCGGCAACTAATCATGACGACCCTGTAATAAACGATACCCGCAATCCCTTGGATATCCACCATACTACATTCAGCATTGAACCCATTGCAGGTGAAGCCGCTGGTGAACATTACTGGAAACAGGGAGATAATCCAAGGGTACAAAACCTGACGCAATTGGGCAATGCAGTAGAAGACGAAACTTTACCCAAACCCAATTACAGCTACCATCAATGGAAAACACTCAATGCAGGTGCAGGTGGTTACTGTTTGTTATGGGATCACGATAAAAGTTCGAATGCACAAATAGGTGAGATTGTAGGCATACGAGAAGCGAGTAATGGTAAAGAGGCCGTTTGGAGAATCGGCGTAGTGCGCTGGATGCAATATTTAAGGCATCAGGGATTAAAATTAGGAATACAAATTATTTCACCTAACGCCTCTACTATCAGCAGCAAATTAATGAGTGGCCGTGCCAGTAAAAAGAAAGAATACAGTTGCCTGAGCCTGCCAGAAATGCAATCAATGCAACAACCCGCGTCCATTATAACGCCGTCATTACATTACAAGGTAGGGGATGCCATCATACTCAATGATCATGGAAGTATGATGAATGTTCAGCTCACACGTTTGGTTGAAAATACTGGCAATTACTCACGTTTCCAGTACATTCCTCTCAACCAGAAAGAAGACCTGGCCTTCGAGGAGGAAATTTTCAACCAGACCAGCGAATGGTATAATAAAAACTGATCCAGAGACCACTTATGGCGACCTTTATCTAAAACAAGTAATCAATATACGCAGTCAAATAAAGCCGGGTAAATAACGTTACCACCACCTTCAAAACACTTGTCTTCTAATTCCATTGCGGTCACAAGATCATTTGAGACTGACATGTTTGTTTCCAGCCCCCATTTTGCAGCCGTTGTAAAACCAAACCGCTGATAAAAATCAGGATGGCCTGCAACAACAATGCCCTTATAACCCAGTTTATTTGCTTTCTCGACCACAGCCTGGATCAGTTCAGAACCAATACCTCGATGTGATTGAGATGGAACAACCGCCATGGGTGCCAATGCCAGAATATCAGTACTGTCTTTCCCTTGTAATAACCGAACTTTGGTCAACATCACATGCCCCACTATTCGACCATTAAATTCTGCCACCAATGATAAGTCTGAAATATACCCCGATGAAGCCCGTAAAGAATTAACTAATCCAACTTCATCATCACCTTCAAATGCACTGAGGTGAACGACATCTATCGCCCTGAAATCTTCAGGCATTTCCTGTCTGACCTGAATCGTTGTCATATACTACTCCTGACTGAATAAAAAATAACTACATTCTACATAGATTATAGCGCCTGATAATCTTGCGCAAGTCATCTCGTAAAATATTACTGCCAAGACTCTCAATTTTCAGACAGAGCCTACATCAACTAAATCGGCAACATAAATCATCCCTTAATCTGTTTTAAGCTAAATTTAAATTTATAAATAAATAAAGACTAATTTACTCAATTATGTGGTCAAATAATGCAAAATCATGTAAAACTAACCTTTAATTATAGGAAATAGTTACTTTTTCAGGAGAATAGCGAGTGGCACAACCCGCACTCAGATTAATCATTATTGAAGATTCGCTTAATGAAGCAGAATCTATGGTAAGCATGTTAAAAAATGCTGGCATAGCTGTACGCATGCAATATGTAAATGACCTCGAACATTTTTCTGAAATTCTAGTGCCGCAATCACATGACCTGGTTTTCTGTGCAATCACCTCAATGGATCCCATGCTCACACAGGTAATCGAAACAGCAAAGAAAGTTGACCCGGATATCAGTATCATCGCTACTCACGATGAGGAAGACTCCGAATTCAGGGGAGAAGCACTAACAACTGGAGCGAGCGACCTGATCACCAGGGATAACCCCATTCACGTGGAAATGGTTACAAAACGTGAAATGGACAATGTTGCATTGAGAAGACGATTTAAAACTTGCAATAATTCACTACGTGAATCAGAAAAAAGATGTCATGTTTTGTTGGATAGTTCTCGCGACGCCATTACATATATTCACGAAGGCATGCATCTCTATGCCAATCGGGTCTACCTGGATACTTTTGGTTTTCCGAACCTGGAAGAAATAGAAGGCACACCCATCATGGATATGGTGGTTGATAAAGATCATGAACAACTGAAAAATTACATTCGCCTGTATAGCAAAGGAGAAAGTCGCACTCGGGCTCTTGAGGTAACTGGTCTACGCCCAAACGGCAAAAAATTCAGTGCACAAATGGAATTCTCTCCAGCCAGCATTGAAGGCGAACCTTGCACTCAAATTGTCATCAGAGACCAGTCACTTAATAAGGAACTGGAGAAAAAATTAAAATTCTTGAGCAAAAAGGATGTTCATACAGGTCTTTTCAATCGACAATATTTCATGGAACTACTCGAAGACACATTACGCCTGGCCCAGGATGACCATAAAAGTCGTTCCCTGATCTATCTCGAGCCAGATAATAGTAAATTCATAAAAGAAACACTCGGGATCAATGGCGTAGATACCGTACTAAGTGACATTGCCGATATTCTGCGTGACCTCCTTGGGAATGATGCGATCATTGCCAGATTTGGCGATACTGCCTTTTCTGTCCTGAGCGACATTGATAATACTAACGACCTCATGTCACTTGCTGAAAAAATCAGGAGCTCAGTAGAAAGCCATATCTCTGAAGTCGATGGCCAGTCAGTAACATTCACATGTAGTATCGGTGCCTCTCAGTTCAATGGCGTTGAAAAAGATGCCCACGAAATAATCTCGCACGCAGATCTTGCCTGTGAACTAGCTCGCGAAGAAGACGGTAATTGTGTCCACCTGCACAACCCTATTGCTGACGAAAAAGCCAGCCGCGAACGTGATATCCACTGGTCCAAAACAATTGAACATGCACTCAACCACAATCTGTTCTCTTTGGTGTATCAGCCTATAGCCAGCTTACATGGCGAGACATCTGAAAAATATGAAGTCTTACTGCGTATGGTAGATGAAAAGGATAAGCCGATACCGCCTAGTAAATTCATACCCGCTGCCGAAGAGCATGGCATGAGCATAGCCGTGGATCGCTGGGTTATCGTTCACTCTATTAAAGTATTAAGGGAGCGTATTCTCTCTGGCAAAGATACGGTAATGTTCATTAAATTATCGAAAACCAGTATTGCAGACGATAAAATGCTCATCTGGATTAATGAGGTCATTAAAAAAGCAAAAGTAGATGCCAGAAAGCTTGTGTTCGAAGTCCATGAAAATGAAGTTAATGGTGTCCTTCGGCAAGCCAAAGACTTTGTCGAAGGGTTGAAAAAAATCAAATGCGGTTTCTGCCTTGAACATTTTGGAACGGGTGATAATTCAATACAAATTTTGAAACACCTTAATCCAACTTTCATAAAGATTGATGGCTCATTTATGAGGAACCTCGCCAGTAACCAGGAAAACCAGGCAATGGTTAAATCGATGACTGAACTGGCTCAATCCATTAAGGCATCAACCATCGCTGAATTTGTAGAGGATGCCAGTAGTCTGGCTGTATTATGGCAATGTGGTATCAACTATATACAGGGTAATTTCCTGCAACAACCTCAAGGGATTATGGATTATGACTTTGAAGGTGATGAAGATTAAGACAGGATCGGAATCCAGTCGCGATAAATAAAATCGCGACTTAATACCTCTCCTTCAACTCATAATTTATGTGAAACTAAACCATCCGCCAGCTTTGGTTCAAACCAGGTAGACTTTGGTGGCATAACTTCGTTTGCATCCGCCACGGCCATTAAATCTGCCAGACTGGTTGGAAACAATGAAAATGCGACAGCCATTTCTCCACTATCAACACGCTTTTCAAGCTCCTGCAACCCTCTGATACCACCAACAAAATCAATGCGTTTATCTCTGCGCGGATCACTTATACCCAACACAGGGTCAATGAGATTATTTGCAAGTAAACTCACATCCAGTCGCGACACGGGATCATCAGCCGATACCTTATCTGTATGAATGTCCATTTTGTACCATTTCCCATTCATATACATGCCAAACTGTCCTGCATGTTGTGGTTTAACTGGGGCCTCTGACTCTGAAATATCAAATGACGACGCAACTTGTTTGATAAACTCATCAAGATTTAAATTATTTAAATCCCTGACAACACGATTATAATCGAGAATATTCATCTGATTATCTGGAAAGATAACTGATAGAAAATAATTATAAGGCTCATCACCCGTGTGATTATGATTTGCCTGTTTACGAAGTGCGGCTATTCTGGATGCAGCAGCAGAACGGTGGTGTCCATCTGCAATGTATAAACAATCCATTCTGTCAAAATAACCTGTCAGATCAGCCACCTGTTTTTCATCACTGATCACCCAGATAGTATGTTGTACCCCATCATCTGCAGTCAGGTCGTATTCTGGCTGCTGTTGAGTAACTGACTGAATAATTTTATCAACGTCTACATCTTGGCGATATGTTAAAAATACCGGGCCCGTTTGGGCATTCAAGGCGTCAATTTGTCGAGTTCGGTCATCTTCCTTATCAGGACGAGTAAATTCATGTTTACGAATACGGTTAGAATCGTAGTCTTCAACATTAGCAACTGCAACCAGGCCGGTCTGTTCCTGCTCTCCCATGATCAATCGATACGCATAATAACAAGGTACAGAATCCTGTATCAGAATATTCTCTGATAAAAGCTTATTAAGGTTCTCTGCACCTTTCTGATAGACGCTCTCGCTAACTGGGTCAGTACCTTCCGGCAAGTCAATTTCGGGTTTAGAGATATGCAAAAAACTGTATGGCCGTCCCTCGGCCCGGATTCTTGCTTCCTCAGTACTTAAAACATCATAAGGGGGGGCGACAACATCAGTTGCTGTTTCCTGTTTCGGGCGCAGGCCATTAAAGGGACGAATCAGCGTCATATCTAAATCCTTGTACATCTAAAAGTCGGGTATTGTAACGACTAAAGAGGCGACATGCACGGTCAGATAATAAAAACCATATATAATTATATTTATCAATCAGATAAAATTATATCATTCTAATCTCGTCAATCAGTATTTAACAAAAATCTAATAAATTAATATCATCATGACGATGCATTGCCTTGAAACAAAACACGTAAATTATGATAAAATTCGATTGTTATTAAATAGCAAGATATGTAGATAGACCATGTTAAACACAGGAAAAAAAACAGAGGCAAAGGATGCTTCATTTAACGATACAACAATGGCTCAGCCTCAAAAGGTTAGCAGCCCTCAGTCACACCGTTCTTTTTTCCCAAAACATATACCTATCGCTATAAAACTGGCTATAGCCATCGGTATCTTGCTGACTGTTGCCATGAGTTTACTTGGCGCGCTTATTGTTCAAAATCAAACACAGTTACTCAACCGTCAAATACATTCCACGGGGCGTACGATAGTTCATCAGATGGCGGCATCCGCCAAAGAATTATTGTTAGCCAACGATGCTCTGCAACTTGAAATACTCACATATAACCTGGGCACATCAGAAAATATAGTTGGCACAGCTATCTACTCAACTGACCATAAATTGCTCGCCAGCTCAGGACAAAGTCCGTTTCAACCAAACGCTCCCTTTGCAGATAGCAAAAAGAACTATCTGAATGGCAGCGCAAAAACGCTGGAATGGCAATGGAAATCATCACCAAAAGGAAATATCGATGCTGTTTCGTTTATTTCGCCAGTACATTTCAAGGATGTAACAGCAGGTCATGTATTAATCAGTTTCAGTCGAAATTCGATGAATCAGGCAATTCAGGAGGTCGTTCGATCTATCATCAGTGTTACCGCATTGCTTATTATTATTGGTATTATTATCTCATACATACTGGGCAAGAAACTGACACAACCTATTCAACATTTGCTTGATGCCAGCCGCTCAATTGATGAAGGTCAATATAATATAGAATTAAAAGACTCACGTAATGATGAAATCGGCTTCTTAATGAGCTCTTTAAATAATATGGCACAGGGTATGTTACAAAAAGAACAGGTTGAAGCAGCTTTTAACCGGCATGTATCTCCAAATATAGCCAAAGAGATTCTTGGTAACCTTGATAAAATCAAACTCGGTGGTACGCACGTATTTTCTACGGTATTGTTTGTTGATATCGTCGGATTCACAGCCACATCCGAGACCATGTCACCTCAAGCAGTGGCAGAATTGCTTAACGAGTTTTATAGTTATGTTACCCATAGTGTCCACCTGTTCAAGGGCACTATAGATAAGTACATCGGCGACTGTGCTATGATTGTTTTTGGTGTGCCCGAACCTGATGAGGACCATGTTTATCATGCGATTGCCTATGCTGTTTTTTTACAACGTATGACGAAACGCATTAATAAAATCAGGATTGAAAAAGGCGAATCTCCTGTTCACTACCGCATCGGTGTTAACTGTGGTGAAATGCTTGCTGGTAATATGGGATCCGAGACCAGAATGCAATATACGGTCGTTGGTGACAGCGTAAATCTGGCTTCAAGACTGGCCTCGATTGCAGATACAGACCAAATAATGATATCTGAAGAAACTTACATGATCCCCAACGTAAAACGCCGTATCATTGCTCAACAATATCAATCCCTGGTAGTAAGGGGAAAAGTAGATCCAGTAAGCACCTATTTGGTGCATGACGTAAGGGAAGCCGATCAAATAAAAATGGAAAAAATGATTGATCAACTCATACTTAGTATGGAAAATAATCAACCATGAATCGCAACATAAAAATTGTATTTATTTTACAGCTATTGATCATGTCTGGCTGTATGGGATTAAGCCAAACTAAAGCGCCCAAGCCTGGCCAGGTGGCAGCATGGCTATCTACCCAACAATACGGGAAAGCTCTTAATGCACTCAATAAACAATACAAACAGAATCCATCCAGCGAATTAACTACTCAAATCAAAACAGTTACCGAGCAGGCCAACGAGTTTGACAATCTTGCTAGCCTTGATGTGAACCGATTAATTAATGAGCATAAACTTATTCTTGCGAATGAAAAGCTAAGCTCTTCGTTAACCCTGTACCCACAAGGAAAACAATTAATCATCGCTCAAAAGCGACTCAGAAATACACAAAGAACACACATCAGTAGACTGCAAGCGACACAATTACTAGCAAAGGCCGAATGGTTGCTGAAAGCCAGAAACATAGAAAGCTCTTTACTCAAAATCAAACAAAAAGCTGAAGACGGCAATGATGATCTGGTCGTTGAATCCTCAGATATACAAGAAACCGCAGCAGAACTTTATCATCTGGGTTTAAAGGCTACCCAGAAAGGCGACCTGGATCTTGCTGATAGCTGCCTGACAATGTCAAACAAGTTATATAAAAGAAATTTTACAACATCAGCGCTGGAGCGTTTAAACCTGCTTCGCTACAAACAAAAACAAAAACGCCTGACTGAAATTAAACAGGAAAACAAACGCAAGAGCATTCAGATTGCAAAAATAAAAAAACAACACAGCGAACTGAAAAAATCCAGTAATAAACTTGAGTTTGATACCATTTATTACAAAACTGTTTCCATGCTTAAAGATAACCAGCTTTCATCGGCAAAAGTAAACCTGGAAAAACTCAATAAATTAATACCAAATGACGAAAGGCTATCAGCTTTAAATGATGAATTTGCTACGAAATTGCCTAAACATGTGGATGCTTTACTTAACCGTGGCCGACAATTCTATATTAATGGCAAGATCAAAAAAGCAAGAGACATATGGTACAAGGCGTTAACCCTTTCCCCAAACAATCAGCAAATTATTAAAAACATCAATCGCGCCAATAAAGTTTTAGGCAGGATTGATGAACTTAAGAAAAAGAACTAGTTCTGGCGTGCATTACAAACCGGCTTTAGTTAGTTAGACATTGAAAACTCAACGGGCGTATTTCTACCCGTCGAATTATTCCTCTTCTTGTTTGATATCTACCATCATACGATAGACTGAACGATAGCCCTGCGGTAATTTCTTACCACGCCGACCTCTTTCGCCTACGTACTCATCAACTTCGTCCGGCTTCATGGTTTTGTGGCGCTGGCCGGAATAGAGTGTCAGTTTTTCACCATCCTGAACGCAAGCGATCGCCGATACGTATCCATCTCTACTGACAACACGAGCAGACGGAATACCAATAATCTTATTGCCTTTACCTTTTGGTAATTGCGGTAATTCATTTAGTGGAATAATAAGCATATGCCCATCAGTAGTCGTAGCCACTACCCAGTCATCTTCATAACTACGGACAATCAATGGTGCCAAGGCTTGTGAACCCTTAGGTACTGATAGCACACGTTTACCTGCTTTGTTACGCGACACCATCTCTTCAAGTTTTATAACAAAACCATAACCCGCATCCGAAGATACCAAAACCAGATCATCAGGTCGACCCATAATGACACCAACGAACCTCGCTCCATCTGGTGGCTTCAGACGCCCACTTAATGGCTCACCATAACCACGCGCGGAAGGAAGATTGTGTGCTGATATTGAATATGCCCGACCAGTCGAATCAAAAAATATTGCCAGTTGGTTACTGCGTCCGCAAGCACTGGATTGAAATTTATCACCTGACTTGTATGACAGACCTTGGGCGTCGACCTCATGCCCCTTGGCTGAACGAACCCAACCTTTATCTGATAAAATAATAGTAACGGGTTCTACACTGATTAGTGCGGATTCATCCATTGCCTGGGCGACTTCTCGCTGTACAATTTTCGAGCGCCTGTCATCCCCATATTCTTTAGCGTCTTCCTGTAATTCTTTTTTGATCAGGGTTTTCATGCGTTGCTTTGAGGACAGTGTTTTTTCCAGATCATTCTTTTCGTCTTGCAACTCTTTTTGCTCTTCCTGAAGCTTCATTTCCTCCAGTCGAGCCAATTGTCTTAAACGGGTATCAAGAATAAAATCAGCTTGTATCTCGCTCAGCTTAAATGCCTTGATCAAGGCAGCCTTCGGCTTTTCTTCATGTCTGATAATCCTGATCACTTCATCGATATTTAAAAATACTATCAACAATGCATCCAATAAATGCAATCGCTCGTTTACCTTATCCAGGCGATACTGTAACCGGCGTGTAACGGTTGTCGTTCTGAACTGCAACCATTCCTTCAAAATAGTCTGAAGGTTTTTAACACGTGGACGCCCATCAAGTCCGATCATGTTCATATTCACACGATAGGTTCTTTCAAGGTCAGTTGTCGCAAACAAATGTGTCATCAATTCATCTGCATTAATCCGGTTCGAACGTGGACATATAACCAATCGCGTTGGATTTTCATGATCAGACTCATCACGTAAGTCTTCAACCATCGGTAATTTTTTTGCCACCATTTGCTGAGCTATTTGTTCAATAACCTTGGCACCTGAAACCTGATGAGGTAACGCAGTAATAATAATATCACTACCCTCCTTTTCGAAACGTGCGCGCATCCGCATTGAGCCATGACCCGTTTCGTACATCGTATGAATATCCGACTGCGGTGTAATAATTTCCGCATCGGTAGGATAATCAGGACCTTTAACAAACTTACATAATTCAGCAACTGTCGATTTAGGTTTATCCAGCAATAAGATACAGGCCGATACCAGCTCACGTAAGTTGTGAGGAGGGATATCCGTGGCCATACCAACAGCAATACCCGATATACCATTCAACAATATATGTGGAACACGTGCAGGTAACACAGAGGGTTCACGCAAGGTGCCATCGAAATTAGGTACCCAGTCTACCGTGCCTAACCCTACTTCCCTGAGTAATAATTCAGAAAATTTCGACAATCGCGCTTCAGTATAACGCATGGCTGCAAATGATTTAGGGTCATCCGGCGACCCCCAGTTACCCTGACCATCGACCAGCGGATATCTATAGGTAAATGATTGCGCCATAAGCACCATGGCTTCATAACAAGCGCTGTCACCATGAGGATGAAACTTACCAAGTACGTCACCTATGGTACGTGCAGATTTTTTATATTTCGACCCGGCTTTAAGCCCCAAATCTGACATGGCGTAAATAATACGTCGTTGTACTGGTTTGAGACCATCACCGATTTGCGGTAATGCCCTATCGAGAATAACGTACATGGAATAATCCAGGTACGCCTTTTCAGTAAATTCTTTTAACGGAAGCCTTTCTATGCCTTCGTAATCAAATTCTACATTATCACCCATTGAGCTTCTTCCAGTTTATTTGTTTTTTAAGCATAATTACAGACGGCACTATTCCTAAATTTCTGCAAGATCGCCTTTCTTCTCTAACCAGCTTTTCCTGTCTGCACTTCGTTTTTTTGATAACAGCATATCCATCATTTGATTCGTATTGTCACCCGCATCTATCGTTAATTGCACAAGCCGCCTGGTATCCGGAGACAATGTTGTTTCACGTAACTGCAATGGATTCATTTCACCAAGACCTTTAAAGCGCTGCACATTTACCTTCCCTTTTTTCTTCTCTGCAGCGATCCGATCAAGAATGCCCTGCTTTTCCGCATCATCAAGTGCGTAAAATACTTCCTTGCCGATATCGATACGATACAATGGCGGCATAGCTACATAAACATGGCCCGCGCTTACCAATGGTCTGAAATGACGCAGAAACAGGGCACATAATAAAGTAGCGATATGCGCACCATCCGAGTCAGCATCGGCAAGCACACAAACCTTCCCATACCTCAGACCTTTTAAGTTATCTGAACCCGGATCAACACCCACTGCGACCGAGATATCATGTACTTCTTGCGAACCCAATACGACTTGCGGATCGACTTCCCAGGTATTCAATATTTTACCTCGTAAAGGCATGATTGCCTGAAAGGTACGGTCTCTTGCCTGCTTGGCCGAACCACCTGCCGAATCTCCTTCAACCAGGAACAATTCAGTACGTTCAACATCTGATGAAGAACAATCTGCCAACTTTCCAGGTAATGCAGGTCCCTGAGTGATTTTTTTTCTGATAACCTTCTTGCCGGCACGCAAGCGAGACTGTGCACTCGCAATGGCCAATTCTGCAATTTTTTCACCCGTTTCGGTATGCTGATTAAGCCAAAGGCTAAATGCATCTTTAACAACACCAGAAACAAATGCAGCACATTCTCGTGAAGACAAACGTTCTTTAGTCTGCCCTGAAAATTGAGGATCCAGCAGTTTAACAGCTAAAATATAACTCACTTTATCCCATACGTCTTCTGCAGTCAGTTTAACGCCACGAGGTAACAAACTACGAAACTCACAAAATTCTCGGATAGCTTCCGTTAAACCGGTACGCATACCATTAACATGTGTGCCACCCTGCACGGTAGGAATGAGATTAACATAACTTTCTGCTACAGCTTCACCACCCTGAGGCATCCATACAACAGCCCATTCAGCAGTTTCCTGATTACCTTGCAATGAACCTGAAAACGGCTCAGATGGCAATATCTCAGCGCCTTGAAGCTCAGTGGTAAGATAGAAGCTTAATCCTTCTTCAAAATACCATTCAACCTTTTCCTTGCTTTTCTCATCATAAAAACGAATTCGTAAGCCAGGACATAATACCGCCTTTGCTCGTAACAGGTGTTTTAAACGTGAAACGGAAATTTTTTCAGAATCGAAAAATTGCTTATCTGGCCAAAAGCGGACTGTTGTGCCTGTATTAGCTTTACCTACCTTGCCAACCACTTCTAGCTTGGATGTTTTTTTACCATTGGCAAAGGTAATATTGTATTCCTTACCTCCTCGCCTGACCCATACCTCCAGGTTTTTAGACAAGGCATTGACAACCGACACCCCAACACCATGCAACCCACCAGAAAAAGTATAATTTTCATCAGAAAACTTTCCACCTGCGTGCAACTTGGTAAGAATTAATTCAACTCCAGGTATTTTTTCCTTAGGATGTATATCAACAGGCATTCCCCTGCCGTCATCACTCACTTCAACCGAACCGTCCTTATAAAGCGTTACATCGATTTTTTTTGCATAACCTGCAATAACTTCATCAACGCTATTGTCAATAACTTCCTGTGCCAGATGATTGGGGCGTGTCGTATCTGTATACATACCTGGTCTTTTTCGAACCGGCTCCAGACCACTTAATACCTCTATCGACGAGGCATTATAATCCTTACTCATATGACTTAACCTTTATAAAATAACTTAGCATGCACTACTATTCCTCTTCCTCATCGATGAAATTCGATGGCGGGTATTTCAACAATTGCACAATATCTTTTTTCTCACCGTTAATAATACTTTTATTACATAGAAAATATTTAAATAAATCATGGCGATAAACACCCACACCTCTTTCAATAATGCCTTGCCAGTTTGATGTGGAAATTTTTGTTAATGGCTTACCCCACAATGCTGACCCATAAAGTTTATATTTATTTTTATCACAACGAATCCCTTCAAAAAAAACATTTCGTAATCCGGAAGGCGGTTCAATGACAATTGTATAACGTGCAACATTATCGCCTGCTGACACATTAATCGACTCTATATCAATATAGTATTTATAAGCAGGCATTTGAAAAACTTTTAATGGCAACAAACGAGCATCAGTTGGCATATCTGGTAATGGTAATTCAGCTTCCTGCCACGCTTTCTTGAATACAAAACCGAACGAATCATCAGGCCCATCACCAAAATCATCACTGGCAATAGAGGCAGGCTGACTAAATAATAAGATTATGAATGCTATCAATGAGGAGGTACAGATAGAACTACTTTTCTGCAAAAAACTGCGCATTTTGGGGACCGTTGTTAGTATCAATATAATACCAATTATCTATGAATACCCAAGGGATGCAAGTACCTACAATGATATATAGCTATTATTTATCGAATCTTTGGGCGGTCACTCATTCAATAATAATTAATATTGAATTATTTCAACGCAAATCTGAGCAAATAATAAATATGTGTTAGTCGAAGTCTGAAACCAGTGAATCAATCAGATGTGGTGCGAGTGGCTCAAGACTATGATGATAATAGGGGTGATCCACGCCCAGACTGATCGGCTTACCTGCTTTTGCAGCATTAACCATATCCTTATCGAATTCAAAACGTAGAAAATGTACAGACGACGTTTTTTCTTCGGTTGATCGTTCCATGTCTTCATCAGCGATTGGTCTTACCTTGTCAAAACCCTCTACTTGAATCCATGTTTTATACTCTACACCCAGTAATTGCTTAAGTGCTTCTGTGCGTTCTGCAGGATCCGCGTATTCAATCATCAGTGTTACCTTTAGATTATTACCATCAGGAATTAACGGGTTGTAGGCATTGAGTTCTTCCTGAATACCCTGGGCATCAAATATTTTTTCTGCACGCAGCATTTCCTGCACCTGATATTGCATTAATAATCGGTCTTCAAAATGGAATCGCATATTAGGCCCTACGCTAATTACCCTGTTTTTTTTGTGATCAATTATCTTACATCGAAACTCATCCCTGGCTTCAGAATATTTCTCCAGACCCATAAGGTCTTCACGTGTGATCTTTTTCATTCTTAATTTACCTGGACATTAAATGCCATATGCTCGACGTAACAAACGCAGTGGGTGTTCTGGCTCACTATCGTCATTCAAACCATTTTTTATTTGCTTACCTGCCATTGGACAATCACTGGTATAGGCATCTGGTGTTTCTTTCTTGACCTTATTGAAAACAGGTCGACAAATTTTCATGGACATATCATGAAACTCACTCTTGACCGCATAAGTACCATCATGCCCTGAACATCTTTCAATAGTCAGCACCTCTGTTTCCGGTATCAATTGCAGACAATCACGTGTTTTCATGCCAATTTTCTGCACTCGCAGATGACAAGCAACATGATAGGCAACTTTACCAAGTGGATTTTTGAAATCTGTTTTAAATTCATTATGCTTATGACGTAACATAAGATACTCAAACGGATCATAGATGTGGTCACGAACTTTTATCACATCAGCATCATCAGGGAACATCAGTGGCAATTCCTGTTTGAACATCAATACGCAAGATGGCACGGGTCCAACAATATCCCAACCCTCATCAACAAGTTTTGCCAGCTCCGGGATATTGACATTTTTTGCCTGTTCTACAGCATCCAGATCACCCAGTTCCAATTTGGGCATACCACAACACTGTTCTTTATCGACAGACATCACCGGAATACCATTATGTTCAAATATTGCCAACAGATCCTCACCCAGCTCAGGTTCATTGTAATTCCCATAACAGGTTGCAAACAATGCTACCTTGCCACGCGTACGACCTGCCGCCTTTGCTGTATTAGTGGAAATATGTGACCGCAGGCGTTTCTTCAGCGTTTGATTATGGTACTGCGGTACAACTGCATCAGCATGAACACCTAGAACACTATCCAGCATTTTTCTAACTGGTTTCATCTTGTTCGCTGCATTAATGGTTTGCACAACGATGGGAATACTCGCCAGTTTTCCTACGGTATCAGTCGAAGAAAGTAGTCGATCACGCATTCCGGCACCCTGCTTTTTAAAGTGCAGGGCCTTCGCTCTTAACATTAGGTGCGGAAAATCCAGGTTCCATTCATGTGGAGGAACATAGGGACATTTGGTGAGATAACATAAATCACATAAATAACAGTGTTCGACTACTTTTTTATAATCAGTTTTCGCTACACCATCGACTTCCATGGTGGAAGACTCATCCACCAGATCAAACAAAGTAGGAAATGAATTACACAGACTGACACAACGACGGCATCCATGGCAAATGTCAAAGACGCGCTCCATCTCCGAATACAAGTCATCTTCATCCCAGAAATTGTCTTCTTTCCAGTTCAGTGGATGCCGAGTAGGTGCTTCAAGACTTCCTTCTTTTGATACCGCCATTGATATCCTCCGGAGTGCAGATGATATTACTTTTTGTTTGATCGAGGGATCACCCTCGATCAAACAAACGAGACTACCTTAGTCGTCCAGAGTATCAAACGCTTTCTGGAAGCGGTTGGCATGTGAACGTTCTGCCTTACCCAACGTTTCGAACCAGTCAGCTATCTCATCAAAACCTTCATCACGTGCCTTCTTGGCCATACCTGGATACATATCAGTATATTCGTGCGTTTCACCTGCGATAGAAGCCTTCAGGTTATCCGATGTGCCACCAATAGGCAGGCCTGTGGCCGGATCACCGCTTTCTTCGAGGTATTCAAGATGACCATGTGCATGACCGGTTTCACCTTCTGCAGTTGAACGAAATACAGCTGCAACATCATTGTAACCTTCTACATCAGCTTTGGCTGCGAAATACAAATAACGACGGTTTGCCTGTGACTCTCCTGCAAAGGCATCTTTTAAATTTTGCTCAGTACCACTACCTTTTAGTTCCATCAGTCCTTCCTCCGGATAATGTGGGAATACAAATCAGAATCTGTCGGCCTGAATATTGACATGCAATCCAGACCCTGGATTTGACTCAGATTTAGAATGATTCTAAATCATGGATTAAAGCTATACCAAGCCTTTATCACTGTCAACTTAATAATAGTTTAAATACGATCATTTGACCTGATTCAAAACTAACGGTAACGTTCATAAAAAAGGAAAACCTGATGCCGAAGAAAACGAAAACAACCAAAAGTATGGATTTTGAACAAGCCATGCAGGAGCTCGAGTCACTGGTTGATAAAATGGAATCCGGGGAATTAAGCCTGGAGGATTCACTAAAATATTTTGAACAAGGTGTTAAATTAACGCGCCAATGTCAGGCATCCCTTAAAGATGCCGAACAGAAGGTTTCCATATTACTCAGTGAAGATGACCAGGCCGACCTGGAAGACTTTGATAAACAAACTGAAAATTAATTTTCGCAGGATAAAAAATTGGATTTTGAAGCACTAATACAAGAATATCAAAACCGCGTGAAAATCGCACTGGATCACTGGCTGCCAAAGTCTGCCACCCACCCCCAAACATTACATGAAGCCATGCGTTATTCAGGCATCAGCAATGGTAAATACATTCGCCCATTACTTGTTTATGCTACTGCAGATGCCTTATCCCTTGCCAGAGAGCAACTCGATGGTATCGCCTGCGCAGTTGAAGTTATCCATGCCTATTCACTGATCCATGATGATTTACCGGCAATGGATGATGACAAGTTACGCAGAGGCAAGCCAACATGCCATATTCAATATGGTGAAGCCATGGCTATTCTAGCCGGGGATGCCCTGCAAGCACTGGCTTTCTATATCATTGCACATGACACAAAATTGAAAGTTGACGCAGAAACACGCATCAAAATGATCAATATACTATCGCTATCTTGTGGTTCACGTGGCATGGCAGGCGGTCAAGCTATTGATTTATTAAGTGTTGGCAAGGGTCTTGATATCGCCCAACTTGAAGATATGCACATCCATAAAACCGGCGCATTGATTCGCGCCAGCGTTATCATGAGCGCACATGCAAAGGAAAATATATCTGAAAGCACTCTTGAGCACCTGGATCATTATAGTAAGTGTGTCGGTCTTGCTTTTCAGATTCGTGATGACATCCTCGATATTGAGGGTGATACGGAAGTGATGGGTAAACAACAAGGAGCAGACACAGCACTCAATAAACCGACTTATCCGGCACTATTAGGCATGGATGGTGCCAAGGCAAGAGCGCTGGCTCTGCATGAAGAAGCTATCGATTCACTTAGTACACTTAATCACCAGGCCGACACACTGCGTAATATTTCCAAATACATAGTCCAGAGAATCCGTTAAACATCATTATGTTAGCCTACTATACTGCCAATATTCATACGCAGAATCAATAACATGCAGGCAAAATATCCACTGTATAAACTTGCATCAAACCTGCCTTGGCACCATAATTAGACCTCACTTAATTGCTTATTTAGTTGTAACCCATGGATAATGTTGATTTATCGTTATTAAAAGGTGTCAAGACACCGGAAGATGTCAGACAACTATCGCGTAGTGAATTAAAACAACTGGCAGAGCAATTACGTCACCATCTGATCGAAATCGTTTCTCAAAATGGCGGGCACTTGTCTTCAAGCCTTGGAACCGTCGAACTCACTATCGCATTGCATCACGTATTTAACACGCCTGATGACCGTCTGGTCTGGGATGTTGGCCACCAAACCTACCCTCACAAGATGCTCACAGGGCGTCGTGAACAATTACATACGGTTAGAAAGCTGCATGGTCTGGCGGGGTTTCCAAGACGTGAAGAGAGCGAATATGACACCTTTGGCGTAGGTCATTCCAGCACCTCCATCAGCGCTGCTCTCGGCATGGCCATCGCAAACCAACACCTACAGAATGACAGAAAATCAGTTGCCATTATCGGCGATGGTGCAATGACTGCTGGCATGGCATTTGAAGCACTTAACCATGCGGGTGACCTGGATGCAAACCTGCTTGTCGTACTCAATGATAACAAAATGTCTATTTCAAAAAACGTCGGTGGCTTATCGAAATACCTGGCACGCATACTCTCCGGCAAGCTCTACTCTGGCGTCAGGGAAGGCGGTAAAAAAGCCTTGAGTCATATGCCAAGCTTTCTGGAACTGGCGCGCCGTGCCGAGGAACATATGAAAGGCATGATTGTGCCCGGTACCCTGTTTGAAGAATTGGGGTTTAACTACATCGGCCCAATTGACGGGCATGATATGGATGCCCTGATCGAAACTCTGGATAACCTGAAACAATTACAAGGCCCTCAATTTCTCCACATTGTCACACAAAAAGGTAAAGGCTATACGCCAGCAGAAGAAAACCCCTGTGCCTTTCATGGTGTCTCCAAATTTGACAAAGCCACAGGACAGTCACAAGGAAATAAAGCCACCGGCCCAAGTTATACCGAAGTTTTTTCACAATGGTTATGTGACATGGGTCAGGCTGAAAAACGTCTGATGGCGATTACGCCTGCAATGAGAGAAGGGTCAGGCCTGGTAGCATTCTCTGAGCAATTTCCTGATCGTTATATTGATGTTGGCATTGCTGAACAACATGCTGTCACATTGGCCGCCGGGCTCGCATGCGAAGGCATGAAACCCGTCGTTGCTATTTATTCAACCTTTCTGCAACGCGCATATGACCAACTCATTCATGATGTGGCATTACAGAATCTTCCAGTTTTATTTGCCATCGACCGCGCCGGATTGGTTGGCCCTGATGGTGCGACACATGCTGGCAGCTTTGATCTTAGTTACATGCGCTGTGTACCCAATATGCTAATCATGGCCCCTGCCAATGAAGATGAATGCAGAAAAATGCTTAGTACCGGATTTAATTACAATGGCCCCAGTGCTGTGCGTTACCCTCGTGGTACCGGACCTGGTATCAGCATTGAAGACAACCTGGAAACATTACCGATCGGAGAAGCAGAAGTTTGCAGGCAGGGATCCAGTGTTGCAATTCTGGCATTTGGCTGCATGTTGGGCCCCGCGATTGAGGTTGGCGACCAGATAGATGCAACCGTTATCAATATGCGTTTCGTCAAACCACTTGATGAAAAACTACTCTTGAAGATCAGCCAGGAATATAAATTACTCGTAACACTTGAAGATAATGCCTTGGCAGGTGGTGCTGGTAGTGGTGTCAGTGAGTATCTGAGAGATCAAAATTGTAATACACCCGTCCTGCAACTAGGATTACCTGACAGCTTCCTGGAACAAGGTAGCCGCGAAGAATTATTGGGTCTGGCTGGTCTCGATAGCACCGGAATCATTCTTTCAATCAAGACCAACCCCCATTATCAGGATTGCAAAATCAGACAGACTCAAGTAGTATCGTAGCCCGATATTCTCACCATATTGATAGTCACTCTTAACCTTTGAATTCAAAAGGTTTTTCAGGAAAAAGCCTTGGCAATTCTTTTCCAGAGAAATTCTGCTTAAATTCAAATCACAAAGAGAATGTCGATATTACGTGAATGTAAAAACAACTGTTTCCCAGGTAACCAATGGCAGCACACTATACATTAAAGATTGTTACTGATTTCGCATCTGCTCATACCTTGCGTGACTACCCTGGTGATTGCAGTCGAATGCACGGTCATAATTGGAAAACCGAGGTTGAAGTCACTGCCTCCCAACTCGATCAGACTGGTATGGTTATCGACTTTAAAGAGATTAAAAAAACAACACGCGACATAACAGCAGAACTAGATCACCGCTACCTCAACGACCTTGATATCTTTAAAGAAATCAATCCGACTGCAGAAAATATAGCCGCCTATATTTATAGTGAATTAAGCATTCGATTAAACACAGAACAAATAAAAGTAAACGCAGTCACCTTGTGGGAGACAGAAAGAGCCTGCGTACGTTATACAGAGGAATGATCCAAATGACTGAAACAATATCTAAAACAAATGAAATAGCCGACGTACAGAACAGTAAAGATACACGTCGAATCGCCATCAATAAAGTGGGCATCAAGGATATCCGCCACCCTGTCATTGTCAAAGATCGTTCAGATGGCGAACAACATACCATTGCCAATTTTAATATGTATGTAAATTTACCCCATGATTTCAAGGGCACCCACATGTCACGATTTGTGGAGATCCTTAATCAACATGAAAAGGAAATATCGGTTGAGTCATTCAAGGATATGATGAGTGAAATGACCCATCGACTGGAAGCTGAATCAGGGCACATTGAAATGAATTTCCCTTATTTCATTAATAAAACCGCCCCCGTCTCCGGTGTAAAAAGTCTGCTCGATTACGATGTCACACTAATTGGTGAAATCAAAAAAGACAAAATTCACACCCATATTAAGGTCGTCGTCCCTGTCACTAGCTTATGTCCGTGTTCAAAGAAAATTTCTGAATACGGTGCGCACAACCAGCGCTCGCATGTGACTGTCAATGTTCGTACTTGCAATTTCATCTGGATAGAAGAAATTATTGAAATGATCGAACGTGAAGCCTCTTGTGAATTATTTGGTTTACTGAAACGTCCTGATGAAAAATACGTAACAGAACGCGCCTATGACAACCCTAAGTTTGTTGAAGACATGGTTCGTGATGTAGCTATGCGTCTGAATCAGGATGACCGAATCTGTGCCTACATTGTTGAATCGGAAAATTTCGAATCCATTCATAATCACTCTGCCTATGCTTTGATCGAATTTGACAAAGAAAAAGAAGGCTGGGTAAAGACAGAACGTTAAAACACGAAAATGCAGGGTAACTCCTGTATTTTCTAGTTGATTACATCAATCAGCATACCTGTCCCTGATTTCCATAATGTTGGGAAATTCCTCAATAAATAAATCGACTATATCCAGGTCAAAATGCAACCCTTTCTGAGAACGTAACTATTCCAACGTAGACTCATAACTCCATTTCTCTTTATAACAACGTTTGCTACAGAGCGCGTCAAATACATCTCAATATAAATAATGAGTTACATAGTTAAATAAATTAAGTAAAAAGATAAAATCAGATAATAAAAGAACTTTAATTATTATTTAATTATTGATTACCAGGGAAGTAGGTGACAATGACTAGTACGGTTTGGCCTGCAACAAGATGGCCTGACCCGTTCGCTTCATTTCAATATTTTTCAAAAAAGCATTACCCAGTAATATTTTCCTGGGAAAAGCACCGGGCATAATGACAGCATCAACATCTTTCACGACTATATTCCCAACCTGGACTGTCAGTAATTTAACCTGCCTGCCAACCAGACTTCCAGATGCCGTCTCCACATTTATCTTATAAGCTTTCTCGGTAGATATATTAAAGGCTCTGGCGTGTGATTCATTCATTGCCACAACCGAGGCGCCGGTATCAATTAAAAACTCTGCATTCATGCCATTGATGCTGCCGGTTGTTACATATAAACCACGTTTATCCGGCCAAACAGTGATGGAAGCCTGTTGTTTGCCTGCAGGGTACTGGCTCTGAACAGGATTACCATCAATAGTATAGCGACGACTTTGACCATTATAAACAATCACAGCTTCATAACTATCAGAACTGATAAGGCGGTAACCCTGGACGGGTTTGTCCTTTACGAGCATTATGCTTTTGCCATTTATACTGACCATCGCTTTATTATTAAAAAGCGCTTGCAGCATGATCACGTCGGCACGTAACGAACTTGATATCAGAATACAGGCAATACTTAAAATGAATAAAAAATATTTCAATTAATTACCCTCATTTACCGGTTTATCTTGTAGCGTTTACCTGATGATTTATTCAAGTCAATACGTAAACGATCCGAACTTAAACCATGCACACTGTCAGTTGCCTCGATAATGATAATCTTTGTGCCTGCAGGTACATTGACTGAATATAAACTACGTGTAAATGGCTGTTCGTTGATATGCGGGTGATGCAAAACACGTTTACCTATTAGTTTGTTATGCTCATCAACTACCTGCCAGGCATTCGCATAATGATTCCAGCCTGTATCCTTGTGTTTTAGTGTGACCGAAATATTCCAGCTTTTATCACGCTGATTTAACTCTGCAAATTCAATCGCAACCTGGCCAGCCACGGCTGGAACGGTAAAAACCCCCGCCAGGATTAAAAATAGTACCTTAATTTTCATTTACTTATCAAAGCTCCCTTAAATCGATATAACATTAGTATAGGCCAATAATTGGAGACAGAGCGCTGCAAACACACCAGCAAGAACATCATCAATCATAATACCAAAACCACCACCAACACGTTGATCCAGTATTTTTATCGGCCAGGGTTTAAAAATATCAAATATCCTGAATAACACGAAACCGATGACCCACCAGATCCAGCCTGCCGGAGCCATAATCATGGTAATAAGGTAGCCAACAACTTCATCCCAAACAATACCAGCGTGATCGTGCACACCCAGCGCTTGTGCTGCTCGACCACACACCCATACGCCGAGTACGAATAATAATCCACAAACCAAAAGATACCATTGCACAGACAGACCTTGCATGAGCCAGTATGCCGGCAGGCCTGCCAATGTTCCAAACGTACCGGGAGCATAAGGAGCCGCCCCAGTTCCAAACCCGCAAGCGACAATCGTATCCGGACGCTTCCACACCCAAACAGGCAACACGTTTTTACTAGCCATCGGCCTTCTCTGAAGTCAGGTTAATTACCCTGTTTAAAATGATCATATCCATGCATTTCAATATTAATCGCTTTTCCATTCTGTTGATAACATATTTCATGACCTGGTACGATTTTCCCTATTTGAGTACAGTTTACCTGAATTTCCGACATTCGTTTTTGCATTTCATCGCACTTTTCAGGAGAAACTGTAAAACACAACTCGTAATCATCACCACCTGACAATTGATAAATCAACCTTTGTTGATCAGTAACCAGTGCCTGCAAGGCAGTTGATGCCGGCAAAACATCAATATCAATAATTGCACCTACACGACTTTTCTCCAGTATATGCCCCAGGTCTGATGCCAGACCGTCGGAGATATCAATCGCAGCATTAGCTATATCAACCAAACACAGTCCGGCTACAATTTGAGGTTGAGGTCTGTTAAATCGTTGTTCGAAAAATTCTTTATAGGGTGATGGGATCATTTTGTCTTCCATCAGATATGACAAGGCACAAGCCGCATCACCGATCGTATTGGTTACAAAAATAAAATCATTGGGTTGTGCCGCAGAACGTAACATAGCCGAATTTTTGTTCAACCCACCTAACGCCTGAATAGTGACAGACAAAGGCCCCGCTTTAACATCACCAAGAATAAAATGGATATTCCAACGGGACTGCAAATCATGAAACCCCTGGACGAACTGTGTGACCCAGACATCATCCCACTCAGGTAAAACCAGCCCAAGGATAACCGATTGTGGCATGGCGCCCATTGCAGCGAGATCGCTTAAGTTTACAGCAAGCGCCTTGTGCGCAATCCATTCAGGGCGCGTATTAACAGGGAAATGCACCCCCGACAAAAGACTATCGACTGTAACAGCCATATAGGGGTAAGCATGATCAGGGACACCTGAGACTGGTAATTCCCGCTGAAGAATGTGAAATAAATGTCTGGAAAGATCGGCTTCCATATGAAAAGGCTGGTGTTAGTTTATAAGCCTGCTTTTATTTCGACTGCGCGCAATTCTCTGGCGACCTTATCGAGGATGCCATTGACGTATTTATGTCCATCCACCGCACCAAACTGCTTGGCAAGATTAACTGATTCATTTAATACGATACGGTACGGAATATCCGGTTGATGACATAATTCGAAAGCACCTATTCTCAAAATAGCACGTTCAACAGGATCAATCTCTTCGATCGGTCGGTCAATACTGCCTTTAAGAACTGCATCCAATTCATCCAGTTTACCTGGAATCTGGTGCAAGAGATGATGAAAATAATCCAAATCAACCTTACTCATATCCTGATCAATACGAAACTGATCTTCAATGTCTTGTAGATTTTGCTTTGAAAGCTGCCATTGATACAAGGCCTGCATGGCGCTACGGCGAGCACGTCGTCTGGCATGCTGTGGATTTAATCCCGGCTTGGTCATACCTCAGCTTTCCATCTGCTTGAATAAGCTGACCATTTCTATTGCAGACAGTGCAGCTTCACCACCTTTATTACCTGCCTTGGTGCCTGAGCGCTCAATCGCCTGTTCGATACTATTAACCGTTAATACACCATTGGCCAGCGGGATATTATGTTCCATGGAAACTTGTGCCAGACCTTTAGTACATTCACCAGCAACATATTCAAAGTGAGGCGTACCACCTCGAATCACAGCACCTAGTGCAACGATAGCATCATAGTCTTTACTGGCTGCCAGCCTCTGTGCTGCCAATGGCATTTCAAAGGCACCCGGTACACGAATAATCTGCAGGTCTTTCTCTTCTGCACCATGGCGTTTCAATGTATCAATGGCACCTTCTAACAGGCTTTCAACAACAAAGCTGTTAAATCTTGCAACCAGGATTGCGAAACGTGAACCACGAACAATCATGTCGCCTTCAACTGTTTTAATCTGACTCATAAAATCACCAATACTCTCACTATCAAAATCGTTAATCGGTTATTCACCGGCTATATATTCTACCACTTCCAGCCCGAAACCGGATAAACCATGCATAATTATCGGAGAACTTAACACACGCATTTTTCGCACGCCCAGATCAGACAATATTTGCGCACCGACACCATAAGTACGTAACTCAGTTGGTGCATCAGTATTTTTCTTTGGCTTTTTGTCATCACCTAATGTCTGAATTTTTTTAATCAATTGCGGATTTGTTTCGTGGCCACGCAAGATAACAAGAACGCCACTACCTTCTTCGGCAATTCTCTGCATCGCACCATCTAGAGGCCAACTGCAACCGTGACCAAGCGAGCCAATAACATCACATAAAGTATTCTGCATATGAACACGCACCATAACAGGCTCTTCGGTATTGACTTCACCTTTGACTAAAGCAAAATGCAACTCTTCATCTATCGTGTCATGATAAGCAACGAGATTAAAATCACCATGATCGGTATCTATCTTTCTTTCCGCAACTCGCTCTACTGTCATTTCGTTTGAAACACGATAATGAATCAGATCAGCAATTGTACCAATTTTAAGATCATGCTCTGCGGCAAATTTTTCAAGGTCGGGGCGACGTGCCATCGTGCCATCTTCATTCAATATTTCAACTATCATGGCAGCAGGTTCATTGCATCCTGCAAGACGTGCGAAGTCGCAGCCGGCTTCTGTGTGACCTGCGCGTGTCAGCACACCACCCGACTGAGCCATTAACGGAAATATATGACCTGGCTGAACCACATCTTCTGGTGATGCATCTCTTGCGACGGCAGCCTGTACAGTTACAGCACGATCCGCAGCCGAGATACCCGTTGTAACACCTTCAGCCGCTTCAATAGAAACTGTAAAAGGCGTTGAATGCGCTGCATTATTATCATTAACCATCATCGGTAAACGCAATTGCTGACAACGATCACGCGTTAACGTCAAACAAATCAACCCTCGGCCATACTTTGCCATGAAATTCACATCATCTGGCTTGACCATTTCAGCCGCCATAATCAGATCGCCTTCATTCTCACGATCTTCATCATCCATGATGACAACCATTTTACCCTGACGTATATCTTCAACAATTTCTTCTGTCGTGTTTAAGGACATATTGTCTACCTTATTTCACAAACCCGTGTTCGTTTAAAAATGCCATATCAATCTCGCCGCCAGCAATAGCCGCCTGCTCACCTTGCAATAATCTTTCAAGATATCTCGCCAACAGATCTACTTCGATATTAACCTGTGTCGATTGATCGTAATGACTCATAATAGTTTCTTGCAACGTATGAGGCACGATATTTAATTCAAAAACCGCACCTTCTACTGCATTCACCGTTAAACTAGTTCCATCTACACAAACAGAACCTTTATGCGCTATGTATTTGGCCAGTGTATCTGGAACCTGAATCTGAAACCGTACAGAGCGCGCATCTTCCCAGCGTTTAACAACCTTGCCAATACCGTCAACGTGACCACTAACCAAATGACCACCCAGGCGCGTTGTAGGCGTCAATGCCTTTTCCAGATTAACAGACTGACCCTTTGCCCATTGACCCACACAAGTCAACGCCAGGGTTTCACCAGAGACATCAGCCCAGAAACTATCACTCGACAATTCAACTGCTGTCAGGCACACGCCATTAACAGCGATACTATCACCCAGTTGAACATCCGACAGATCAAGCTTGCCCGTATTTACGCATAAACGTATATCCCCGCCGCTCGATTGCATGTCAGCAATTGTACCAATTGATTCAATAATACCTGTAAACATTGTTATCCTAGTAATGCTACTCTCATTAATTATTCTTCAAGAATGATTAATGACATCGCATTTAATACACCAATCCTGACCAACCGCCCTGATGTCTTTTATGTTCAAATCGATACGTTGATCCATTTTTTCCAAACCTGGTAGATTGAATAATGCCCGTGCGCCATTTCCCATGAGATGCGGTGCCATATAGATGATCAACTCATCTACTAGTCCGGCATTTAACATTGCGCCACTCAAAGTCGCACCTGTCTCCAATAACACTTCATTTATTTCTTCATTAGCAAGATAAGTTAATAACTCAGGTAAATCTATTCTGCCTCCAGCCGCTGGTAAGTAAATTACCTCTGCGCCTGCTTGCTGTAATTCTGCCTCACGGTCTTTATCTTTAGTGGCAGTAACAATAATATTTCGTCCTGGTTGTTGAAATATTTTTGCCGCCACTGGCACACTCAAATTCGGGTCAAGTACAACACGAACAGGATCTATCCAGCCACCCTCAGGCAAGTCTTCTTCCAGCCGCACATTTAGCGAAGGATCATCAGCCAAAACTGTACCTATACCAGTAACAATCGCAGAACATCTTGCCCGAAGCCTATGCACCTGCTTGCGTGCAGCATCACCTGTTATCCACTTACTTTCACCCGATGCCATGGCTGTTCGTCCATCCAGACTCATAGCCATTTTGCAACGCACCCAGGGGCGTCCATTCCGCATACGCATATTAAAACCAGGATTCAAGACTTCTGCCTGCTCTGACATCAAACCAACCTCAGTATCGATACCAGCCTGTTGACATTGTTTCAAACCATTGCCTGAAACAGCAGGATTTGGATCTTGCATCGCGGCAACAATACGTTTAACACCTGCATCAATCAAAGCCTGTGAGCAAGGTGGCGTACGCCCTTGATGACAACACGGTTCTAGTGTTACATAGGCTGTCGCGCCCTGAACATTATCACCCGCCTGCTCTATAGCATTAATTTCCGCATGTGGACCACCTGCACGCTCATGCCACCCTTCACCGACAATGACGTCATCTTTTACCAGTACACAACCCACTCTTGGATTAGGATCAGTGGTATATATGCCTTTTTTCGCTAATTGAATGGCGCGCGCCATGTAGATACTGTCTTTACTAACTGCCATAAAAATTACTTCTTGCTCTCACCAGGTAACAATGTCATCTGATGTTTTTTAAATTCTGCTGTAGGCTCTTTTTCAAGGCGGTCTATTTCTTCTCTAAATTCATTAATATCTTGAAAGCTCCGATAGACTGAAGCAAAACGAACATAGGCAACTTGATCCAGTTCATGTAATTCATTAATCACCCATTCACCTAACAAACGAGAAGCCACTTCCCGCTCACCTGTAGAGCGAATATGATGTTTGATACGGCTGATAGCATCTTCGATCGCCTCAGTATCAACCGGACGTTTTTCCAGCGCCCTGACAATACCGCTGCGTAATTTATCTTCCAGAAAAGACTCGCGTACGCCGCTGCTTTTTACAATCTTTGGCATGTGTAATTCCGCCGATTCATAGGTTGTAAAACGCTCTGAACATGTCAAACATTGACGACGTCGACGCACCTGATCACCTTCATTCGCCAAACGCGAATCAATCACTTTAGTATCTTCAGCTGCGCAAAACGGACATCGCATAATTTACTCGCTCGACGATTTGTTATCGTTAACCATAAACAGGCAATCGTTTACACACTTCAGCAACCTTGCTCCTGACCTGTGCTATCACTTCTTCATTATCAAGATCATCAAGGATGTCACACATCCAGTTTGCCAGATCACCAACTTCGGCTTCTTTAAATCCACGCGTGGTTACTGCCGGCGTACCGACACGAATACCACTAGTAACAAAGGGTGATTGAGGATCATTTGGTACGGCATTCTTGTTTACGGTTATGTGCGCCTTACTCAACGCTGCATCCGCATCTTTACCTGTCATACCTTGTGCAATGAAATCAACAAGGAAAAGATGATTATCAGTTCCGCCAGAAACAACTTTATAACCACGATCAATGAAGACACCTGCCATCACTTGAGCATTTTTCTTCACTTGCTCTTGATAAACCTTAAATTCATCAGACAATGCTTCCTGAAAAGACACGGCTTTTGCTGCAATCACATGCATTAACGGGCCACCTTGAATACCTGGAAATATCGCTGAATTTAGTTTCTTCTCAATATCAGGATTAGATTTGGCCAGAATCAAACCACCTCGCGGTCCACGTAAAGTTTTATGTGTCGTCGTCGTTGTGACATCAGCAATATTGACCGGACTAGGATAATTACCTGCTGCAATCAAACCTGCAACATGTGCCATATCAACCATTAAATAGGCATCTACACTATCTGCTATATCACGAAATCGCTGCCAGTCCACGATACGGGAATAAGCACTAAAACCAGCAACAATCATTTTCGGCTTATGTTCTTTAGCTAGTCTCTCAACTTCATCATAATCGATTTCACCGGTGTCTTCGTTAAGGCCGTACTGAACAGCATGATAGATTTTTCCGGAAAAATTAACTTTTGAACCATGTGTCAAATGCCCGCCATGAGCCAGACTCATACCCAAAACCGTATCACCCGGATTCACTAGTGACATATAAACAGCAGCATTAGCCTGGGAACCTGAGTGCGGCTGCACATTCGCATAATCTGCACCAAACAGCTTTTTTGCACGATCAATTGCCAGTTGCTCAGCTACATCTACGTTTTCGCAACCTCCGTAGTAACGCTTGGCAGGATAACCTTCTGCATATTTATTTGTCAGAACGCTTCCCTGAGCTTCCATAACACGAGGACTGGTATAGTTTTCGGAGGCTATCAATTCGATATGTTCCTCCTGTCTTTTTTCTTCAGCCTGCATAGCCGACCACAATTCGTCATCAAATCCTGCAATTGTCATATCTTTCGAAAACATTTAGCTACCCTCGTTACCTGTTTACCTGTTAATTACCAATGGCCAGCACGCTTCAAAAATCTAAACTTCACAAAACCGTGCAATTTCCCATCCATTTTCACGAAAAACCTGGAAAAAGGATGCAAATCATACATTATTTATCAAATTCTTGCATTTTTATTATTCCCTTAACATCTAAATTTTGTTAGATTCCAGAAGGTTACATAAGTATGCCTTATTTAGCATTTTGCCATTGGCAATAAACAAGGCAAAATACTGTATTAATACAGGGAAATAGTATAACTATCTGTATTTGTTATACTATTTTAGAAGTACTATGGATAAGGACAAATATGATATCTGCAATTAACGAAAAACTTCAGTCAGGCGTCAAACACCAGCAGGATGGTGATCTCATTGCTGCAGAAACGCTTTATAAAGAAATTCTCGAAGAATCACCAAATCACCCGGATGCCCTGCATTTGTTAGGGGTACTGGCCTATCAAATAGGTGAATATGATGTTGCAGAAGACTTAATCACACACGCAATAGAATCAAATGATCAAGTTGCCGATTACCGCAATAACCTGGGAGAAGTACTACGTATCACGCATCGTACTGAAGCTGCGATTGAACAATATAAACTCGCGCTATCGCTCGACCCGGATCACGAAAATGCAAAACAAAACCTGGAAAAACTAACATCTGTCAATATAAAGCAAATCCCTGAAAACACTACCACAGGAAATATAAAACCAATATCATCATCTGATCAAATTCCTGAAGTACGCCATGCGCTGCCCTCATACTTGCTAAGTATGGACGATGAACCCAACCAACCTAATCAATACCTTATTGACCTTTCTCTTCTGGCAGCAAGTAAGGCCAACAAAATTAAACTGGATGATATTCAACAAAATTTTGATAGTGATGCTGCACAATTTATCGACGTCTGGCCTGGTGAACACTACCGTTTTCTCGCTGCACTTGTTGACACAATCAAGCCAAAACTGATTATCGAAATTGGTACTGCAACGGGTGCCAGCGCATTAACGATGAAAAAATATTTACCCACAAATAGCAAGATCATCAGTTACGACATCACCCCTTGGTACGATTACCCAGGATCCGGTTTGCAAGAGCATGACTTCGACTCTCAATTACAGCAACGTCTGATCGATCTTAGCAATCCCAATCAATCAATAACAGAATATGCAATACTGGAACAGGCAGATATGATATTTGCAGACGCATCAAAAGAACACGCTATGGAGCAAAAATTCTGTGAATTATTTGAATCACTGTCCTTCAAAAAACCACCTTTGATTATTTTCGATGATATCCGTGTTATGCCTATGCTCAGTATATGGCGAAATATCCAGCACCCGAAACTAGACATAAGCTCCTTTGGTCACTGGACAGGAACAGGTCTGGTTGAATGGGGGAGTTAAACCCAATAAACCAGCCAATCCTGACTATTTCAAATTTCAACACAACTGAACTAACACACTCACTTTTTGTCTGATTCTTTTGTATATAACAAAGGAGTAGCCTGGATGTACCTTAAACTGCCGATAAAAACACTATGTTTAACGCTGGTTTTATCTAACACTACAGTCATCGCTGCAGAACAACCTTCACTGTCGGCGCATAGCGGCAAAAATACGACAGCAATCCTTGAACTGTATACATCTGAAGGGTGTAGTAACTGCCCTCAAGCTGAAAAATATTTATCACAACTCATTAAAAAACATTCGCAAACCAAATTATTTATTCCTTTGGCCTTTCATGTGGATTATTGGGACTACATGGGATGGGAAGACCCTTATTCAAAACCTGAACATGGCACACGTCAGCGAGAAATCGCTGCGCGCAATAAATTAAACACTCTCTATACACCTCAGTTTGTTCTTTATGGTAGAGATTTTCCTGCACATAAAAATATTCCTGAAGCCATCACCATTATTAACAACATAAAACCACACGCCAATATCAAGCTTGATGCACAACTGAACAATAACCGGATTCTAGCCACTAAAATCGCCATCGAAGCAAATAATGAGAGGGCACAATGGAACTCAAATATTTATATTGCCATTACTGAAGATCAATTAACATCCAGCGTTACCAGAGGAGAAAACAATGGTTTATTACTGCAACATCAACACGTAGTCAGGCGTCTGATCGGCCCCATGCAAATGCAAGGCAAGAAAAAAATTAAAATCGATAAAAAAATCACACTCAATCCTGAATGGAGATTAGATAAGCTTTCGTTAATCGTATTTGCCAAAGACAGCATTAATGGGTCAACGCATCAATCCTTACAAGTAGCATTACACCCATTACAGATAGAATAAGCTTAATCAAGGACAACACATGTGTCAGGTGTGACACTGAGGCTCAGACTCAAATACCTCTTCAACCATAACCTGTAAATGCTCTGCCAATTCCTTACGTGTCATACCTTTTGCCATAATTGGATCACAAAAATGAAAGAACACATTAGTGGAAGCTACTTTTAATATATTCAACACATGAGCTGGAAAGCTGATATTACCGACAAATGAGGCCACTTCATCCCTTTTTCCATTTCTTACATATCTGATTGCCACCGCCTGCACAGGCACCTCCGCATCAATACCTGCCTGTAATATTGCAGAAAAAAAACGATGTACCTTACGGCCATCTTGTGTTGCTCCTTCCGGAAATACTGCAACTGTAGATGACTCAGTCAATGCATGTTGAATTTCATTATTTAAACGACTGACTGCTGCCGCTGAACCTCTTTTCAGAAAAAAGGTACCGCTCCATTTTGGTAGTAAACCAATAATTGGCCAACGTAAAACATCATCCTTAGAGACAAAACGTGATGCTATTATCGTATCAAGACCAATGATATCCATCCATGAAATATGATTAGCTGCCAATAGCCCTTCAACAGGCTTGCCTGTAACATGAATCTTCAACCCTATCAGAAAAGCCAAGACCTTCATCCAGCGCCTGATAACCGTCTTGCCATATTGTCGCTGGTACCATAATCGACCGGTTGTTGCATGTAATATGACAATCATCAAAAACCCACTAAGGATATAAAGCAAGACCAGAGGTAATCTAATAATAAATCTAAGCCATCCCATAAAATCGCCTAAAATGTTAATGATAATGATCTTATCCTATTATATAGTCTATAGCAGCAATACCTTGTAACCATCACCTTTAAAGTACAAAATAAAATTATGGCACAATATATTTACACCATGAATGGAGTGGGAAAAATTGTCCCACCCAAGCGCGTTATTCTTGAAGACATTTCCTTGTCATTTTTCCCTGGAGCAAAAATCGGTGTACTCGGATTAAATGGCTCGGGCAAATCCAGTTTATTACGCATCATGGCTGGTGTCGACAAAGACTACCTTGGAGAGGCCAGACCACAGCCTGGAATCAATATTGGTTACCTGCCACAGGAGCCACAGTTAAACCCTGACAAAGACGTGCGTGGCAATGTCGAAGAGGCCTTATCCGACATCAGTGATGCACAGGCAAGATTAGACGAAATCTATGCCGCCTATGCAGAACCTGATGCTGACTTTGACGCACTAGCAACTGAACAGGCTAAACTGGAAAATATTCTACAGGCAGGTGACGGGCATAACATGGAACGAACACTGGAAGTTGCCGCTGATGCCTTACGCCTACCGCCCTGGGATGCCGATGTAACAAAATTATCCGGAGGCGAAATTCGACGAGTCGCTCTTTGCAGATTACTTCTATCCAAACCAGATATATTATTACTGGATGAACCTACCAATCATCTGGATGCAGAATCCGTCGCCTGGTTGGAATATTTCCTGAAAGAATTTAGCGGCACCGTCGTCGCTATCACACATGACCGTTACTTTCTTGATAATGTTGCCGGCTGGATTCTTGAACTTGACCGCGGACGCGGCATCCCATGGGAAGGTAACTACTCGTCATGGCTGGAACAGAAAGAAAAACGACTTGAAACAGAACAAAAGCAGGAAGTCTCACGTATCAAAACCATGAAGGCAGAGCTTGAATGGGTACGAAGTAATGCAAAAGGGCGTCATGCTAAAAGTAAAGCCAGATTGCAACGTTATGCAGAACTGTCTTCACAGGAATTCCAAAAACGGAATGAAACACAGGAATTATATATCCCGCCTGGACCACGCCTGGGTGATCTTGTTATTGAAGTCAACAATGTAAGCAAAAGCTTTGGTGACCGTTTACTAATTGAAAATATGAACTTCAACCTACCACCGGGTGGAATTGTAGGAATAATTGGCCCTAATGGTGCAGGTAAATCCACCTTGTTCAAAATGCTCAACGGACAAGAAAAACCAGATCATGGCGAAATTCGTATGGGTGAAACTGTACAGCTATCCTACGTCGATCAAAGTCGCGATAGCCTGAATGCTGACAATACTGTATGGCAGGAAATTTCTAATGGACAGGACATAATCACTATTGGCACATTTGAAATTAATTCGCGCGCCTACGTTAGCCGCTTTAATTTCAAAGGCAACGACCAACAGAAATTCATCAAAGATCTCTCAGGAGGCGAACGTAATCGCGTTCACCTGGCCAAGTTACTACAAAGTGGCGGCAATGTACTCCTGCTTGATGAACCAACTAATGATCTGGACATAGAAACCTTACGCGCACTTGAAGAGGCTATACTCACCTTTCCCGGCTGTGTCGTCGTTATTTCGCACGACCGCTGGTTCCTGGATAGAATCGCGACCCATATATTGGCTTTTGAAGGAAACAGTCAGGTGGAATGGTTTGAAGGTAACTATGCAGATTACGAAGCCGATCACAAAAAGAGACTGGGTGAATCTGCCGAACAACCCAAGCGAATCAAATATAAACGTATTGACGCATAAGAGCTTTAATTGCAAATGAATTTAAGTTCTTACTGCGTAAAGATATATCTACGTTAACGCGCACTCAGACCCTCTTGAAACCCAAACATATCATCCACGGCCAAAGGATGTGAATAGAAGAACCCCTGAGTTATGTCACAACCCTCGTTTTCCATAAATCCGAGTTGATCACTGTTTTCAACTCCCTCTGCAATAACGTTCAAATGCAGACTATGCCCCATCGATACAATTGCAGATGCCAGGCTACAATCATCTTCGCTGACAGGCACATTCTTGACAAAATCACGGTCAATTTTCAATGTTTGCACGGGTAATTCACGAAGGTACCTCAAGGAAGAATAACCTGTGCCGAAATCATCCATTGCCAGGCCAACTCCCAGCTCTCTCAGCTCATTCAATAAACCAATAGCCTGCTTTTCGTTACGAACAAGATAATTTTCAGTAATTTCAAGCTCAAGGGAGCCTGAAGATAACCCTGTCTGATCCAGAACCTTCTTAATAATTTTCAGGAAATTTTTGTTATCCAGCTGGCGTGGTGATACATTCACTGATACCTGAGGAATGTTCATTCCCCCCTCCTGCCATTTTTTTAATTGCTGACAAGCAGTCTCGATAACCCACTCACCCACATCAACAATCAACCCACATTCCTCTAGAAGAGGTATGAAATCAGACGGTAAGGTTAATCCCTTTTTAGGATGTTGCCATCTTATCAATGCCTCCACGCCAGTAATTCTATGATCAGAATTTCTGATTTGTGGTTGATAATACAGGCAGAATTCTGAACGTTCTAACGCATGCCGTAAATCATTCTCAAGCAACAACCGTTCATCAGCTCGATAATTCATCTCGCAATCATAAAACTGAGAACAGTTCCCTCCAAGATATTTTGCCTGATACATTGCGATTTCTGCATGTTTTACCAACACGCCTGCGTCATACCCACTTTCAGGATATTTAGCAATACCGATACTTGCTGAAAAAAACAACTCTCTTCCCTGAATAGCGAAGGGAGATCGCATTACATCAAGGATTGTACTTGCGACCGTGTTAATTTCCTGCTCACTGTTTACTTCCGGGATCAAAATGGCAAACTCATCTCCAGATAAATGAGCAACCGTATCACCTTGACGCAACGATCTCTTCAGCCGTACAGCAATATTCTTCAACAGAGCATCGCCTGCCTTATGTCCTAGTGTATCGTTAATTTTTTTAAATCTATCCACATCCATAAATAATAATGCAATATTATTATTTGTTCGCCTACTAGCAGTAATTGCTTGCTCAAGCCTATCAATCAATAAACAGCGGTTAGGCAAATCGGTTAACACGTCATGCTGTGCAAGGTATTGCAATCGGCGCTGCGTTTTTATCTGTTCGGTTATATCTTTTCCAGTAGAAACAAAATGTGTGATATCACCTTGTATATTCCTTAACGGCGTAATAGTCTTCTCCTCATAATAGAGAACACCATCTTTACGACGATTGACTAACACATCTCTAAAAACATTCCCTGAACGGACATTCGTCCATAAATCCAAGTAGAATTTCTTCCCATGATGTCCTGATTTAAGAAAACCGGGAGTATGGCCAAGTACTTCCATTGCTGTATAACCAGTAGTGTCAACAAACCCTTGATTGACATACTCAATAACACCTTGCTGGTCCGTTATAAAAACTGAATCGGCTATTTGTTCCATAGCAGATGATAATAATCGGCTATTATTCTCAGCCTTTCGATGTGCAGTGACATCACGTATTGATAAAACAACCCCTTTAAGGTCACTTAAGTTCAGCTTTTGAAAAGAACATTCTAACGATATTACAGAATGATCAAAACCTGTTAACTGAAGTTCAAAAAAATCAGGGTCGGTTTGAATGGATGGTGTTACTGAAATAAATCCGGCCAGGCAAGACTGCAACATTTTCGCCGACTCAGGCTCAAGCAATGCACAAAATGATACTCCGATCAGTGTCTCTTCAGGTAATAAAAATATCTCCTGCGCAACAGGATTCAAATACCGAATACGGCAATCATAACCAATCACAACCATACCACTGGATAAATTATCCAGTATGGCGCTCACATCAGGTAATCTGGTTTTCAGGTTTTCAGGGGGCATCGGTCTCTCACCCCTGCAGGTTTCCTCATTATATTCATCCGATACATAATGATAATCCATGTTCTGCTCCTTGCATGAAAGCCAGCCATGGCATTACTACATAATACCCTTCCCGCTGGGCATGTATAAATAAAGAATTGAGTTTTTGATCCCGCTAGTACTTATTTATTATGTAATTGTTAGATTATTATCTTTATGAGTATAGTGTAATATTTTCAAATTACAGAAATCTAATAAATTATTTTAATTCAGGATAAGAATTATTTGGAGTGACGATTTATTGGCACCTTGACCCGCATCCGCATCATCATCAAGACAAGAAATATTGCTGCGTATACTAATGGTTCCTGTACATCTTTCTTCACCAGCCACCAATAATGTATGACACCTAACAGCCCAATTACATAAACCAAACTATGCAAGCTTTTCCAACGCTTACCCAATCGTCGTATCATCAGTCTATTTGAGGTCAATGCGAGTGGTATTAGCAATACCCATGCTGAGAAACCCACTGTGATATATGGGCGTTCCAGGATGTCCTCAATCAAATGGGACCAATCCAGACCCAGGTCAAGAACCGCGTAAACAAGCAAATGGACAGTAACGTAAAAGAACGAAAACAAACCGAGCATGCGCCTTAATTTCAACGGGTATGACCAGCCTGTCACACGACGAAGCGGTGTCACTGCCAGAACAATTAACAGAAAACGTAATGCCCAGTCACCCGTTCTATGTGCAAGATATTCAACCGGATTGGCTCCCAGGTCTTCAGTAAAAATGCCAACCAATAAATAAGCAAAGGGAACCAGACATAATACAAAGATAACAGGCTTGACTTGCCTGGAAGAAAAAATACTCATGTCAAATTAAAAATATTTTTTCAAATTCATACCAGCATACAAATCAGCCACTTGTTCTGCATATCCGTTGAACATTAATGTTTTCTGCCGTTTAGTAAACAATGAACCGGAACCAATAACACGTTCGCGTGACTGACTCCAGCGAGGGTGATTTACTTCCGGGTTAACGTTAGCATAAAATCCATATTCACGAGGTGCTGCCGCATTCCAGGTCGATATTGGCATTTTTTCTGTGAATCGAATTTTCACAATTGATTTGATATTTTTAAATCCGTATTTCCATGGAATCATCAAACGTAATGGTGCGCCATTCTGGTTAGGCAGTACTTCACCATATAAACCGACTGCCATAATCGATAACGGGTTCATTGCTTCATCTATACGCAATCCCTCAGTATATGGCCAATTAAGCACTCGTCTTTTTTGCCCCGGCATTTGCTGTGGATCATACAGAGTCGTAAATTCAACATATTTTGCACGCGATGTCGGTTCAAAACGTTTAATCATATCTGCTAATGAGATACCAACCCAGGGAATTACCATTGACCAAGCCTCCACACAACGAAAACGATAAACCCGTTCTTCAAGCGTACTATTCTTAACCAAATCTTCAAGATGGTATTGACCAGGCTTACCAACCTCACCTTCAATTGTCAAAGTCCAGGGATTGGATTTTAGAGTATGTGCATGCTTTGCAGGATCACTCTTGTCCGTTCCGAACTCGTAAAAATTATTATAGGTAGTCACATCCTTGTATGCAGTCGGTTTAGCTTTAGTACTAAAAGCAGATTTTTTTACTCCCGCCATTTTTTCTCGTGCAGCCTGAACAGCAGGTGGCAACCATAGACCAGGGACCAAAGCCGCCCCTGTCAAACCTAAACCAGCCTGTATAAACTTCCTACGGTCTTTATAATGTTTTTGATCGGTAATTTCTGATGGTTTAATATCCGATGGTTTTTTTATTAGCATGATTCACTCGCAGGAATGTTATTGTAATAATACATAGGACTATCTGATCCCGAAATAGTTGCATCCAAAGCCTGCTTTCTCAGCCTATAAGACGAGAAGGCAGACTAATCTTCATAATCCTTGAAACTTATCACGAAAGCTTCACAAAATTAACGTCAATCGATAAATTCCAACTCATCTTTTACGGCTTTAATCCCATCGGCAGCACAGGCTTCGTCTATTTTCGGGTCAGCTCCTGCTACCGCGATACCACCGTAAAATTGCCCTCCTACGTTTATTGGCAAACCACCTACTATTAATAAAATACCAGGGGCAAAACTTAAATCTGACCTGGCCTGCATTTGAGTAGTGCTGGCTTGCAAAGAGGCCGATGTAAACGCCTTACGCTGACTCACTTTAATCGTATGCGGCCCTGACAAAGGATTACGAAGCAATGCCAATAAATTACCATCGCGACCTACCACTGCGGCAGAAACTTTATAACCACGTTTTGTGCATGACTCGACAGCCGTCACTACCATTTTATTGGCTATATGTGGCGCCAGACTAACCAGAGGCACAATTGGTGATTTTTCAGCCGTATGACCATATAGTGAGAAAAACAATAGACAAAAACTTAAGCAATATTTCATAGCGCATTCCTTTAATATTAATTGTTATTTTTTTGAATAATTTCAACTTACTCTTTTCAATATCCAACGATAATTATAGGTATTTAATATCGTTATACCAGTATAGACGTAAGAACCATGTATATTATTCCTTACGACAATGACATAACAAAGACTTCAATAGAAAATACCAACAGGTAAAACTGACTGGACCAGCTTAGCAATGTTCTGAAATACCACTTCTCTGTAACTGTTTTGACGATACAACATTCCAATACGTCTGTTTGGTTTAGGATCACTGAACTCTATATATCGTATCGAATCACTACGTTTCAGTTTTGACGGCACTGCTAACTCAGGAATTAGAGTCATACCCATTCCTTCTGCTACCATCTGACGTAAAGTTTCCAAACTGGTTGCCTGAAATTGTTTCTGCTCTCGTGCACCAGCGAGTAAGCAGACATCCAGTACATGACCGCGTAAACAATGCCCCTCCTCAAGTAACATCATCTCGTTCGCTGCGATATCTCCCAAGGTCACTGAGTTTCGTCGTGACAACATATGATCTTTCTCAATCGCTAACCGAAAAGGTTCACGGAACAAATCAAGCTCAACAAAATCATGCGATTCGATTGGAAATGCCAGTATGAGAACATCCAGTTCTGCATTACGCAGTTTGTCGAGTAAAACCTGTGTCTGGTATTCATACAGCCATACTTTTAACTCAGAAAACTGTTTCTTAATCACTGGCATTATGATCGGCAATAAATAGGGTGCAATAGTAGGTATAACACCTAAACGTAAGTTCCCCACCATTGTGTCCTGGAAACTGGAAGCGATGTCCTTTATATCCTTGACCCCAACCAGAATGTCTCTTGCTCGCTTAACGACTGCACTACCCGCTTCTGTCATGGCGACACGACGATTGTTCCTTTCAACCAGTAAAACGCCTAACTCGTCCTCGAGTTTTTTAAGTTGGCCGCTCAATGTTGGCTGACTGACAAAACAGCGCTCTGCCGCCTTATGGAAATGCCGCTCTTCATCAATAGCAATCAGATATTCCAGATCTCTCAGGTTCATTAAAATCAATTCCAAATGATAGATAATAACGATCATTATAGTAGATATAAACGATTTTATCTATTTACTAGAAAAAACGATAATAACCCCGTGCTCAGATAATACTGATTTCAAACAGTCCCTGATCAATCAATTAAACAAATGGAGAATTATGATGCAAAACCATGAAACAAAAGCTGTACCACAAGTCATTTTTAAAACACGCCAGAATAATGAGTTTGTTGATGTATCAACAAATGACCTTTTCAAGGGCAAAAATGTCATTGTCTTTTCACTACCGGGCGCATTTACACCAACCTGCTCCTCAACGCATTTGCCACGCTATAACGAACTGGCCAAAACATTCAAAGATAACGGCATTGATGAGATTGTATGTATTTCAGTCAATGATGCCTTTGTTATGGATGCCTGGAAGCAGGATCAGGAAGCCGACAATGTCAGATTAATACCAGATGGTAACGGCGATTTTACCGATGGTATGGATATGCTGGTCGACAAATCAGAGCTCGGTTTTGGTAACCGCTCATGGCGTTATTCCATGCTCGTCAGAGACGGTATCGTTGACAAGATGTTCATCGAACCGGAAGTGCCGGGTGATCCATTTGAGGTATCTGATGCTGACACCATGTTGAATTACATCAATCCTCAGGCAGTTAAACCAGCAGCCATCAGCATAATCACCAAACCAGGCTGCCCTTTCTGTGTAAATGCAAAAGCCATGATGGAAGCAGAGGGTAATGATTATGAAGAAATCATAATCGGTCACGATGCTTCATTGCGATCCGTTCGCGCCATTACAGGTGTCGAAACTGTTCCGCAGATTTTCATTGATGGCAAACATATAGGTGGCTCAGAAGAGCTGAAAAACTACCTTGCCAAGTCTGTAGCAGCATGAGCCATGCAAACCACCACTATGCGGCTCACAACTGAGCAGCATATTAGAAAATGGGAGAATAAACATGAAAACGCAACAATATGATTTAATCGTAATCGGTGGCGGCAGTGGCGGACTGGCTGTTGCAGAACAAGCTGCCGGTTTTGGAAAATCAGTCGCCATTATCGAGAGTAATAAAATGGGTGGCACGTGCGTCAATAATGGTTGTGTACCCAAAAAGGTCATGTGGTATGCCGCCAACCTCGCACATGCTGTTAACCATGCTCGTGATTTTGGTATTACTGCCGAACGATCGCAAACAGACTGGAGCAAGTTAATTCATGGGCGTGAACAATACATCCTGAATATTAATCAATACTGGAATAATTACGTTGATGATTTGGGTATCGATTACATAAAAGGGTACGCTCAATTTATTGACCAAAATACAGTTAGTGTTGAAGATCAGATAATAAAAGGTTCGCATATTGTCATCGCGACAGGTGGCCAGGCTATTATACCCTCTGTTCCCGGATCTGAATTGGGCATTACGTCAGATGGATTCTTCGAACTGACCGAACAGCCAAAACGCATTGCTATTATTGGTGGTGGTTACATCGGTGTTGAATTAAGCGGTGTTTTAAAAGCATTGGGATCTGATGCTTCCATCATTGCTCTGGAAGAAACCATACTGGCGCACTTTGATCCCATGATCAGCCGGATTCTGACACAAGAAATGAAAAAACAGGGTATTAACGTATACACGGACTTTGAAGTCAGTGCCTTGTCTAATAGCGCTGAAGGTATCGTCATCAACAGCAAAGATGAACAAACGCTTAACGGTTTTGATTCTGTAATCTGGGCCGTGGGTCGTCGCGCCAACACCAGCGGGCTGAATTTAGACGCAGCCGGAATTGATAGTAATACGAATGGCTGCATACCAGTCGATGAATTTGAGAATACAAATATTCCCGGTATTTACGCGATTGGCGACATAACAGGCAGAGCCGCCCTGACCCCGGTCGCCATTACTGCCGGACGCAAACTGGCCGAACGGTTGTTCAATAATAAATCAGATAGCAAGGTAGATTATGATCATATACCTAGCGTTGTTTTCTCGCACCCACCTATTGCCACCATAGGTATGACCGAGGAACAGGCATATGAAATATATGGCAACGATATCACGCTTTACAAAAGTGAATTCACACCTATGCGACATGCCTTGACAGATCAGGGAGTCACCACTGGTATGAAACTCGTTTGCGCAGGGGCAGAGGAAAAAGTGGTGGGTTTGCATATGATCGGTGATCATGTCGATGAAATGCTTCAAGGTTTCGCCGTGGCCATCAAAATGGGAGCTACTAAAGCTGACTTTGACAATACCATGGCCATTCATCCAAGTAGTGCGGAAGAATTGGTGACTATGAAAAATCCTTATGCACCAGAAATCAAGGAAGAAGATCAACTATGGAAACAAGCTGGATAAAATATGTTGGCCTGTTATCCATCACATGATTGATATGAATCAGTTGATTTGGATAACGTCTAAGCTACATTAGGCTCATATATTGATGTACTGACACGAGCCTGGTATCGATAGATTACAGTTATCACAGTAAGAGCAACAAACGATTATACCTGTTCTGTGTTTGAAACTATTATTGAGTCATACTCGATAAGAATGGGCCTTCATCATCAACAAACTAAGTAATCACGGAGACTGATATGAACGATAAACCTAAATTAACGACCACAAGTGGCGCACCTGTTGCTGACAATCAAAATGTATTGACGGCGGGGTCTCGTGGCCCGATGTTACTCCAGGATATCTGGTTTCTGGAAAAGCTGGCTCATTTCGATCGTGAGGTCATACCTGAACGGCGCATGCATGCCAAGGGCTCGGCGGCCTACGGTACTTTTACCGTCACCCATGATATTAGCCAGTATAGCAAGGCTAAGTTGTTTTCCGAGGTGGGTAAAAAGACCGACGTATTCTTGCGTTTTTCCACTGTAGCGGGTGAACGAGGTGCAGCAGATGCTGAGCGTGATATCCGCGGTTTTGCTGTGAAGTTTTATACAGAGGAAGGCAACTGGGACATGGTAGGTAACAACACTCCGGTGTTCTTCCTGCGTGACCCTTTGAAGTTCCCCGATTTAAATCATGCAGTCAAACGTGACCCGCGCACCAATATGCGTAGTGCGCAGAACAACTGGGACTACTGGACCCTGTTGCCTGAGGCATTACATCAGATCACCATCCTGATGAGTGATCGTGGCAATCCACGCACTTATCGCAACATGCATGGTTTTGGCAGCCATACCTTCAGCTTCATCAATGCGGAGAATGAACGCTACTGGGTCAAGTTCCACTTCAAGAGCCAGCAACCCATTGAAAACCTGACTGATCAGGAAGCAGAAGAACTGGTTGGCAAGGATCGCGAGAGTCATCAGAAAGATCTGTACGAAAGCATTGAGAATGGTGACTTCCCACGCTGGGACTTCAAGGTGCAAATCATGCCGGAAAAGGATGCACAGAATTATCGCTTTCATCCGTTTGACCTGACCAAGGTGTGGCCACATAAGGATTATCCGCTGATCGATGTGGGCGTTCTGGAGTTGAACCGGAATCCTGATAATTACCATGCTGAAGTGGAACAATCTGCTTTCAGTCCCGCCAATATCGTACCTGGTATTGGATTCTCACCCGACAAAATGCTTCAGGGTCGCCTGTTCTCATATGGCGATGCCCACCGCTATCGTTTGGGAGTGAATCATGCGCAAATCCCGGTCAATGCACCACGTTGTCCGGTACACAGCTTCCATCGTGATGGTGCCATGCGTGTAGACGGTAACTTTGGTAGCACCAAGGGGTATGAACCTAATAGTCTGGGGGAATGGCAGGAACAGTCCCAGGTCAAAGAGCCAGCGTTGGAATTGTTTGGCCCGGCGGATAACTGGAACTATCGTGAAGACGATGACGATTACTACACACAACCTGGAGACCTGTTCCGCTTGATGACGCCCGAACAGCAAAAGTTATTGTTTGAAAATACTGCACGCTCTGTTGGTGGTGCCGATATTGAAGTGCAAAAGCGGCATATCAGTAATTGCCTGAAGGCAGACCCGACTTATGGTAAAGGTGTGGCGGATGCATTGGGTATATCGTTAGATGAGGTAAGTTAACATCGATTCGATGTTTGACTCTATGCTCTGGCCCAAAAATAATTGATGGGCTGGAGCATAAGCATATCTACCGTGAGTGATTGGTCTCAAATAAGTCTAATATTAGTCAAGTGCAGCCATTAAATGAAATCCAGCATAGAGCCTGGAAACGACCCACACGGGACCTTCGTTATTTTCATATGAACTTCGGCTGCCACCTGAAGCTGTCATGCATCAATTTATAATTGATGAAGATTAATTTGAGTCCTGAAAAGGGCTGGGCAATAATAAATTATGGACTTTGAATGGGTTGCTATAGCGCTAGGGGATGTTGCCTGGATATCACTGGCTTTTGTGTTAGGATTTCTCGCGCGACTGATTAATCTGCCGCCATTGGTTGGTTTTCTGGCAACCGGCTTTGTTCTCAACTATATGGGTATTACTAGCGGAGAGATGCTGCAGAAGCTGGCAGATTTAGGTATCACATTACTGTTATTCACCGTTGGTCTGAAGCTGAACTTGAAAGTGTTAATCAGACCCCAGGTCTGGTCTGTGACGGTACTGAATATCGCAACCATTATCGTCCTCTTCGGAGCGATTATCTTTGGTCTGGCCTTAATGAGCGTATCGCTCTTTTCTGGGCTGGATCTAAAAATATCACTAATGCTTGCCTTTGCATTGAGCTTCTCCAGTACCGTTTTTGTGGTCAAAACACTGGAAGAGAAAGGTGAGATGAATTCCCTGCATGGACGGATCGCTATCGGCATTCTGGTGATGCAGGATCTGGCAGCCGTTATCTTTCTGGCGGCATCTACGGGCAAAATACCCTCCCTCTGGGCGTTACTATTGTTTCTTCTTATCCCAATGCGCCCCTTGTTTCATCATCTATTACAAAAGACGGGACATGGTGAACTGATGATTTTGTATGGTTTGGTTCTGGCTTTGGGCGGAGCTGAACTGTTTGAGCTGGGTGGAGTTAAGGATGATCTGGGCGCTCTAATCATGGGCGTATTGATCTCAACTCACCCCAAGTCAAGGGAGATGGCCAAATCAATGCTGGGCTTCAAAGATCTGTTCCTGGTGGGGTTCTTCCTCTCTATCGGTATGTCAGGTCAGCTCTCGCTGGAAGCGCTGATCATTGGTCTACTCTTAGTGCCTTTTATTTTCATCAAATCTGCACTCTTCTTTGCTCTGATGACCCGTTTCAAACTAAGGGCTCGTACTTCTCTATTGGCGACGCTAAATCTGACTAACTACAGCGAATTCGGACTAATAGTTGCTGCAATAGGCGTAACAAATGGATGGATGGATGGGGAATGGCTAGTCGTAATTGCTATAGCGCTCTCCCTCTCCTTCGTTGTTGCAGCCCCGTTAAATAGTTTTGATGACAGAATCTATAGTCAATTCAAGAGCCTCTGGACGAGGTTTCAGCGCAAAGACAGGCTTCCAGATGACACCCTGCTAGATACGCTAGGGGCAACCATTGCTGTCTTTGGCATGGGCAGGGTGGGTAGTGGTGCCTATGATAGAATGCGCGAATTCCATGGTGATACAGTGGTTGGTATCGACTTTGATGCCGAGTTGATTAAAAAACACCAGGCTGCGGGGCGCAATGCCCTACACGGTGATCCAAGTGATGCGGACTTTTGGGACAAAATAGAGCAAGACCACAGTATCAAGCTCGTCATGCTGGCGCTACCGAATATTCAAGCCAACCTGGATGCACTGGCTCAACTTCGTAAGATATCTTTCCCCGGACGCATTGCCGCGACAGCAAGGTACACGGATGAGGAGAAACGATTACGCCAGTCAGGAGCAACCGCTGTTTTCAATGTCTACACTGAGGCAGGCGCCGGATTTGCTGATCACATTGAAGCTAATAACCAAGTCCGGTGAAACTAACGCGATAGGTATGGGAGCTAATTAGAATCATAATGTCCGCTTTTTGCTAGTTCAGGTAATTCTTCTGCCATCCCATGAACGGCCGCTTTTGGCCGATAGCTGCCTCTCAACTCAAAAGTCTGAAGAGACTGCTTCAGGCTATTAGCAATCCTCCTCTAAAATCATTAATAACTGATACCTATCATTTACAGACATTAAGCGCGTTCACCTTTTTACACTATCAGACAAATTAAAACGCGACTATCAACCTAAAAACAACGCACTTAGATCCAACTTGCCCCCCTTCATAGGAGGACACCAGAAATAGGCCCCGGTTATCGGGCGAGTAAATTTAAAAAGCGCATCACTGATATTATCTTCCAGCCCGATCATACGTTTGAGCTGTGCTTCAAAAGGATAAAACGAATTTGCAAAGGCAACAAAATAAAGACCACCGTCTCCCGCCTCGACCCATGGCATGGAACGGCGCAACATAAAGGCTTCCGGTGTAAAACTTTCCTGCGCCGTTCGTTTTACATGGGCACTTTCAGGTGCATCAAATTCTTCATTGTCACTGATATGCCGACCTATAGCATCATCACGTTCAGCGACTGTCATCTCATCTAACATGTCAAAATCGTGCACCCATTGCTGCACAGCAACAAAACTGGAACCATCCAGGCCCTCTCCCAGCCCTGTTACAATCGCTGCATCTTTTGCATCTTGTCCATGAGGATTTTCGGTGCCGTCCTCATAACCACTCAGATCACGATTGGCATCATATTGAAATGTGTCAACAACATCATCGAGTTCAAATGCAGGCGCCAGAATAGATTCAATTTCTCGACCACGATGAAATAATTCACCACGATCATTACCTCGCAACCAAAACCAGATAGCAGCAGGCGTTGACGGTATGGCAATACCATTACCAGATAGAGCCGGAAAAATACGCAGATCATCAATCTTGATATTCAGCGCCTGTAATAAAGAATGTGACAGACCACAAACGATATTTTCACCGTCGACGTAATCTGCCAAACGATTTAGCGATGACTTTAGCGCATCCAGATCGATGACCGTAAATGTCATGTACCTTGCAACTAATGTTTCTTCAGATAAAATCCCGGACTGTGTTTGATTCATTGTTTCATCCCTCTATCTTCGTGCTGTCTGTTACAGACAATTCATATTAAGCGACTAACGAATTATTTATTTCATAAACATTTTTCGAATAAGTTCAACTCGTCGCCGATTGACACCAAAGTCATAATACCCAAGACGCGATGCTGACCGTACATTACAGACATGAGTATTCTCATCGTAGAGAAATTCAATATCATCCTTAAATCCGAAAAGTCGTGATTGGCATACTGCATGAATATAAGTGTCATCCTGCTGCTGAATACTCACGCCTTCCAGTGACGCCAGGAGATGACAAAGCTGCTGTATACTATACTCAGTATGTTTTGAAAAACTGAAAGGTTTAATGTAATGTCTTTTATCTGTCGCCAGGCTTGAAACGCAATTAGGCTTACCCAGGCACTGCGATAACTGATGATGTTTTTTATTCACACCCAAGTCCCGCCACTGCGCCTAATCTACCCAGACGCGTGCGTTTCTAAACATGCGCATCCATGGTGAATCTTCAAGCCAGTCATCCGGGTGCCACGAATTTTGCACCGTACGGAACACACGCTCCGGGTGTGGCATCATAATACTGAAACGTCCATCTTCATTACATAAACCCGTCAACCCTGCAGGTGAGCCATTTGGGTTCAATGGATAAGTTTCTGTCGGCAATCCAGTGTGATCTATGTAACGCATCGCTGATAGGCCTGATATCTGTAATTGTTGCAGACCTGATGTATCAGCAAACTCCATGCGCCCTTCACCATGCGCTACAGCAATTGGCAATCGTGATCCTTGCATGTCTTTAAAGAAAACCGAGGGTGATGGCATAATTTCGACAAGCGATACACGCGCTTCAAACTGTTCGGAATGATTACGCACAAAATGCGGCCATAATGACGCACCCGGAATCAATGCTTTAAGGTTAGACATCATCTGGCAACCATTACAGATACCCAGCCCAAAGCTATCTGACCGATGAAAAAAGGCTTCGAATTCATCTCTGAGTTGTGAATTAAACAAGATTGATTTCGCCCATCCTTCACCAGCACCCAAAACATCACCATAAGAGAAACCGCCACAGGCTACCAGCCCTTTAAACGAATCAAGTTTAACTCTGCCTGAATGAATATCACTCATATGCACATCGATACTGTCAAAGCCGGCACGATCAAAAGCAGCTGCCATTTCAATATGACCGTTGACACCTTGCTCGCGCAAAATCGCCATGGTTGGACGTTCACCTTTGTTGATGTATGGTGCACTAATGTCTTCATCTACATCATAACCAATGCTCACGCTCATGCCACTGTTCTGCGCGCTAGCAATCAAGTCAAACTCCTGCCGGGCACACTCAGGATTATCACGTAACTTCTGCATTTCAAAACTTGTTTCAGACCATGCTCGCTGATATTCAACCCGGCTAGCGTATAAAATAATTTTGCTCGCATAACTAAATTCAATTTCATCAGTGTCATTCAATGAACCGATTACGAAAGTGTGATGCCCAAGCCCGGCATCGTGTATAGCCTTCATGACCTCATCAGTATCAACATGGGCAACCTGTATGACTGCACCAAGCTCTTCCGTAAACAAGGACGCTAATGGTTCTTCACCCAGATCATCCAAATGCACACTTATACCGCAGTGTCCTGCAAATGACATTTCACACAAACAAGCAAACAAGCCGCCATCGGAACGGTCATGATAGGCCATCAACAAATTGGCCTCATTGAGTTCCTGGATAAGATTAAAGAACACTTTGAACGTCTGCGGGTCATCAAGATCAGGTGCATGATGACCTATCTGTTTATATACCTGAGCCAGCGCTGATGCACCGAGTCGGTTATGACCTTTACCAAGATCAATAAGAATAAGATCGGTATCACCTTTATCTGTTCTTAACTGTGGCGTGAGTGTTTTCCGCACATCAGTGACTTCGGCAAATGCGGAGATAACCAATGACAAGGGTGATGTCACTTCACGTGTTTGATTGTTTTCTTCCCAAACCGTTTTCATTGACATGGAATCCTTACCCACCGGAATCGTTATACCCAGCTGTGGGCACAACTCCATACCAACAGCCTTAACGGCTTCGAACAATCCTGCATCTTCACCCGGATGACCTGCTGGCACCATCCAGTTTGCGGATAACACAAGTCGACCAAGATCACGAATACGGACACCCGCTATATTGGTTAATGCTTCACCAACAGCCATACGCGCTGAGGCTGCATGATGGATGAGTGCAATCGGAGTACGCTCACCCATCGACATAGCTTCACCTGTGTATCCATCATAACTGCTGGCAGTGACACCGGCATCAGCTACCGGAATCTGCCAGGGACCGACCATCTGGTCTCGCGTTATCAGACCTGTTACTGAACGATCACCAATTGTAATCAAAAAGTTTTTACTGGCTACCGTCGGTAACCGCAATACGCGCAGGGCCGCTTCACTCAAATCAATACTTGATGTATTTAATTCCTGCTTGGTAAAAGGATGATGGGAAACTTCGCGCAACATTTTTGGAGGTTTGCCTAATAACACTTCCAACGGCATATCGATGGGCAAGTTATCAAAATGACCATCACCCAATATCAGATGCTGCTCCTCGGTCACTTCACCAATAATGGCATACGGACAACGCTCACGTTCACAAAGCGCGACAAAGGCATCAACATCCTTCTGTGAAATAGCCATGACATAACGTTCTTGTGATTCGTTGCACCAGATTTCCTTTGGTGACATGCCCGGTTCGTCGTTCGGTATGGTACGCAATTCGAAACGCGCACCACGACCACAATCATTCACCAATTCCGGCATGGCATTGGACAAACCACCCGCACCAACATCATGAATAGAAATAATTGGATTATTATCTCCTTGTTGCCAGCATTGATCGATGACTTCCTGGCAACGTCGCTCCATCTCCGGGTTACCACGTTGCACCGAGGCAAAATCCAGATCTTCATGACTGCTGCCGGATGCCATTGACGATGCTGCCCCACCGCCCAAACCAATCAGCATGGCCGGGCCACCCAGGACAATCAACTGTGAACCTGGTGGTATCACATGTTTTTCAACATGATCGACCTTAATATTACCCAGGCCACCGGCAAGCATGATGGGTTTGTGATAACCACGGATCTCATCACCCGTTGGGCCTGGCACTATTTCTTCATAGGTTCGAAAATAACCGTTGATATTCGGGCGTCCAAACTCATTATTAAAAGCTGCCGCACCAATAGGACCTTCAAGCATAATATCCAGCGCCGAGACGATACGTCCCGGTTTTCCATGATCTGTTTCCCATGCCTGTTTAGCGCCGGGAATACGAAGATTGGAAACGCTAAAACCACTCATACCGGCTTTAGGTTTGGAGCCCCTGCCTGTTGCACCTTCATCACGTATCTCACCACCTGAGCCGGTAGCCGCACCCGGAAAGGGTGATATGGCAGTGGGATGATTATGGGTTTCCACCTTCATGAGAATCGCCATCTCTTCTTCATGATAGGTATAACGTTTATCGTCCGGGGCAGGATAAAAACGTCCGGCCTGTGGTCCATTCATGACTGCCGAGTTATCACTATAGGCAGACAATATTCCTTCTGGGTTCTGCTTGTGGGTATTTCGAATCATGCCAAACAGAGACATGTCCTTCTCCTGCCCGTCAATAATCCAGTCGGCATTAAAAATCTTATGGCGACAATGTTCAGAGTTGGCCTGTGCGAACATCATCAGCTCTATATCATTCGGATTTCGATTTAAGGCAGTAAAATTCTCTACCAGGTAATCGATCTCATCATCAGCCAATGCCAGGCCCCATTCATTATTGGCCCTTACCAAAGCATCACGACCACCCAGTAAAATATCGACCGATTGCATGGGTGCTGGATCAGCCTGCTGGAATAAAGTCTCGGCATCCTCAAGACTTGTCATCACCACTTCAATCATACGATCGTGTAAACAGTCCTTTATCTGATTCAATTCTACAGATGAAAATGTTTTCTGCGCTGCGTGCTCCAGAAAATAGACTACCCCACGTTCAATTCGTTTAATTTTACTCAGGCCACAATTATGCGCAATATCGGTTGCCTTACTTGACCAAGGGGAAATGGTTCCCGGTCGGGGTACAACCAACAACATCGCCCCGGTATGTTGATGTATTTCCAGTTGAGGACCATAACTCAGCAAACTTTCCAGCTTGTCCAGCTCATTGTTATCCAACGCCTGCTCCAGATCGACAAAATGCACAAATTCTGCATATAGACCCGAAAGCGGCGTAACACTTAAGCCTATATTTTTAAATAGCTTTTCTAACCTGAAAGAGGATAAAGCAGGTGCACCTGGCAATTGAAGCATTAATTTGTCCCTTATTGGCAAAGGATGGTCTGGAAAGATCGTTATTTTACTGATAAGCGCAGCCTCTGGCCAGTGTTATATAATTCGCTTATCTCAAATATAATAATAAAAAAACGGGCTTTTTAGCCCGTTTTTTTATTATTTAAGAATTACCACTAGATTTTAAATCGCTGCATCATACCATCCAGCCTGGATGACAAATCCTGCAGCTCATGCAGATTCTGTGCAACCTGCTCACTACGACCTGCATTTTCATCTTCTGCCTGCGATATCTGTTCAATATTGCCTGCCACTTCATTTGTAACAATGGATTGTTCACCTGATGCCGAGGCTATTTGATTTACCCTGTCACCCATTGACATCACGCCAGATGACATACTACTGATTGCTTCAGACGTCGTATCAACACTTTCCATCATCGTATGTGTTACACCAGCTACACGCCCCATTGCAACACCCAGATTTTCATTGGATTGCATGTTCTCGGTAATCATCGAAGTGATCTGAGATGTTGAATCCTGTGTCTTCATGGCGAGTTGGCGCACTTCATCGGCAACCACAGCAAAGCCACGGCCCATTTCGCCGGCACGCGCTGCCTCGATAGCTGCATTTAATGCCAATAGGTTAGTCTGATTCGCGATATCATTAATCGCACCCACCATATTAAGCATACCCTTACTCTTTTCAGTCAGGTCATTGACATCATCCTTGAGTTTATTAATTTCATCCTCCATCTCATGTGCTCGGCCAGACATCTCATGAACACATTGTTTACCGGATGTTGAAATTTCCTGTACATCGTTCGCCTCCTGGGCGGCCTCTGCTGCATGCCTGGCTATCTCTGATGCTGTTGCAGATAATTCTTCAGTAGCTGCAGCCGTTGTGCGTGCCTTATCAGCACTTTGCATAACATTCTCAGATACGCGCACAATCTCTCCGTTCGCCTCTAGCGTCCTTTCTCTGACATCACTTGCAACGGTAACAACATCCTTGAACATACCTTGTAGATTCTCCATCATATTATTAAAGTGGCGTGATGCCTGTCCCAGCTCATCACCCGACTGCAGGGTACAGCGCTGCGTCAAGTCACCTTCGCCCTCTGAAATATCCTTAAGCAGATCACGCATATTGACAAGGGGTTTGATCACGAACAACATAATTCCAAACATAATAAACAGGCCTATCGCAACACCCATAGCCAATAATACCAATTGCATAGACTTACTTGCATCTACTTCCTCGATCAATTCAGCACTATTTAATGCGGCCTGTTTTTCCAGACCATCCACCAGATTATTTATCTTTGTCGTTATCTGATTAACCAGTGGACTAATTTCTGACCTAATGACATAGGAATCTGTTCGCCACTTCTGACCACCATGAATTTTTTCCATTTCTGCAAAATTAACAAAAAACTTTTCGTACAATGTTTCAATTGCTTCCAATGCATCAGCCTGATCAAATACCAATTGATCACCATAACCCTTCAATTTTTTGATCAAATCAGCAGCTTCACTCTTGTACAAGTCAACCTCATCCAGCGATGCCTTACCGCGGAATGCCAGATAGGCTCTGGTACCATTCATGACGTTCGACCAGATATAACGTAATCGCTCCATATCCATCAAGATTTGCTTACGTTCATCACTGGCATCTTCATCTTCTTCAGCACCTATCATCGCACCCATATGTTGCAAAAGCTGCTGACTGATCGGATTGATATTACGCGCACTAAACATCATGGCGGGTATATTTTTGGCATCATTAACGGCAAGCTCAAGTAATTGCTCTTTGTAACTGGCAAACTTGCCCACATCTACGGCGATAGCATTAACCAGCTTATTGGTCACATCATCCTGTTTTACCCATCGAATAGACTTGAGAGCTTTTAGACTTTTTCCTACCTTACCCAGACCTGCAAGATAATCATTTTTATCCTGTTTGGTTTTACTCAACAGATAAAATCCGAGTGCGCTCGATGATTGCTTGAGACTGTCACTTAATTCAAGTGAAGCTATGACTGTTGGCTGGATATTACCAACCACCTCAGTAATCTGGGTGTCAACTCGAGACAAACTGTAGTGAGAACTAAGGACAATGGACACCATCACCATCATAATCGCGATTATTGAACCTATAATCTTGTATTTAATAGAGATATTCTGAAAAAGTTTAATCATCTGCATGCAATACCCATTCAAATTTATTATTAATTATTTAAAGTAAACTTAACCTATGTCACTCTGCACCTAAATTAGCGACAATCTTAGTTAAAACTTTACATATAAAAATGAGAAACAAACAGTAACGGGAATGGTCCTGACTGGATTTTACTGGCGTATTACCTTACTGATTTAACTAACTGTTAACTTCAAGCCAATGAAATCCCTGATCCTGACTTGCAAGTTTTATCCAGTCAGCTGGGCAGTCCAGTGCACTCGAAAATGCATGCAAAACATGCTGACTGGCATTATTTTTTTCACTCAGATGAACGGCAACAAGGTGCTGTAGATTGTCACAGTTGATTTTAGACAATAATTCCGCAGCTTGATCATTGCTCAGATGCCCGGTACGGCTAGCGACACGAGCCTTTAGTTGTCGTGAATATGGCCCATTCATCAACATGTCATGATCGTAATTACCTTCTAGTATCAAGGCATCCAGATCAGACAACATATCGACAATATGAGGTGTAATAGAACCTGTATCCGTTAATAGGCCCAGTTGATGAGTTGTATTGGAAAAAACAAATTGCACCGGCTCGACCGCATCATGTGGGACAGGAAAGGGGTTTATTGTAAGACTTTCTATTTCAAATGGTTCATGACTACTAAAAACACAGAGATTTTGATAATTTTCTCTCTGCCGGCAATGATTATAGGTTCCCTGTGTCATCCATACCGGGGTATTATATTTTCGGGAAAATCGCGCAACACCCTGGACATGATCAGCATGCTCATGCGTCACCAAAATAGCACTGATGTCTTCGGGTTGTATATTAAGTCTGAGCAGTCGTTTTTCTACTTCCTTTGTAGAAAAACCACAGTCAATCATTAGGCAGGTATCATTAGACGATACCAGCGTGGCATTTCCTTTGCTGCCACTGCCGATCGATGCAAATCGCACGCCACGTACCCTGAAATTATTTTAATTGCTCAAGCAGTAGCTTTAATATGCGCTCAGCTGTGGATGATGTTTCCGGTTGCCCCTTTTCATTATTGACAACCACAGAAATAGTTTCCTGTTGTGGTTTTAATTGCACCTGGTACAAGCGCTCATCTACCTTTTTATCATCAGACCAGAAATTGAGACTGGAGAAGAAACCTTTTTTCTTATTGATGCGGTCAGGATCACTATAACGTACAAAATAAACACCCTTGGTACGATTACGGTCAACAACGGTAAAACTAACGCGATCCAATGCCAGACCAACCAGTCTCCAGGAGCGCGAAAAATCTCTGTTCAGTAATAACGATACCTGATCACCATTTTCTATCAACCTGGCCTTGGGTTGGCTCTTTTTACCTTGGGCAATGATGGTTTCTGCATGTTGTTTTTGCACGCCAAGGCTAACCATGAGTCGTTTAAGCATCTTTGCTTCCAATTCATGATCAGTTGGCGCTGGCTCCCAGGCGCTACCTTCACTGGAAAGATCACCACCAATTATTCGTTCAACCATACCACGATGTGATAAAAACAATTCAACTGTATTCGGCTCTTCTCCTAGTTCTATGCGCATCCTGAATTTATCACGTGTACTTGAAGAATAGGCGGCATCAAACAAACTCCCAAAAAATTTACGAATCGTACCTTTAGGAATGTTAGCTCTGTTTTCTGCCCATTCCGTCTCTAGTATGCCGTGATCAAGATTATCGACGACGAGCACAAATCCATAACGTAACCAGTATTCACGCACCCTTGGCCATACCTGCTCTTTTGTTCCTTTTAGAACCAGCCATGAATTAGCGCCATCATGCTCGAATTTAATACCAACTTGTTCCGGTAAAGACTGAGTGCCCTGTGCATTTGCACCAGCGCCCTTTTTCCCATGATAAGCTGAATACGTATTCGCATCCTGTACTAGATCAGGCACTTCCATAGAAGTATTACGTTTTGGTTTTGTCAGGTCAGGCGGCACATCCAACTGCTTTTGTTTAGATGTATTTTTATATTCAATATTATCATCATCAGGAAGTAAATCATTAATAGTCGAACAGCCTGAAATGCTGAACCCCATAATGAAGATCAACAATACTGTTATTGTTTTGCAATTTAATTTCATGTTTACCCTAAATTTTAATTAATGACTTCTGCCTGACGTAATGCTGCGCGTACAGACTCATGATATTGTGATGAAAGAATGGTTAAAGGTAACCGAATACCATCGCTGATAAGCCCCATCTCAAACAAGGCCCATTTTACGGGTATCGGGTTTGCTTCGAGAAATAGATCCTGATGCAACATCATTAGTTTCTGATCGATTGCTTTTGCCTCGGCGGCATGACCTGCCAAGGCTTCCACACACATGTCATGCATGGCTTTTGGTACAACATTACTGGTAACAGAAATGACGCCACTTCCACCAGAGAGCATAAACTCACAACCCGTTGCGTCATCACCACTATACAGCTCCAATCTGTCTCCACATAATTCAATGATTAACTTCAGTCGATCTAGATCGCCTGTAGCTTCTTTTAAACCAATAATATTCGGTATGTGAGACAAGCGCTCAACAGTCTCTGGCAACATATCACAGGCAGTTCGACCTGGAACGTTATATAAAATCTGAGGAATAGGCACTGCTTCTGCGATGGCTTTGTAATGCAGGTACAAACCTTCTTGAGTTGGTTTGTTATAATAAGGTGTTACCAGCAAACAGGCATCAGCCCCTGCTTCCATAGCACAACGAGTTAGATGTATCGCTTCACTGGTAGCGTTAGCACCTGTACCCGCAATGACAGGAATCCGCCCTCTGGCGATATCAACTGCATTACGTATCAAGTCACAATGTTCTTTTTCATCCACAGTCGCAGATTCGCCCGTTGTACCTGCCACAACGATCGCATCTGTCTGATTCTCGATATGGAATTCGATCAGCCGGGACATGGCCTTATAATCAAGTTCTCCCCCGTCTTTCATGGGAGTAACCAGTGCCACCATACTACCGTGGAACATCATCTTTCTCCGTATATTAATCTGTGCACATGTTACAGTAGATCAACGTTGTGGCACAAGTTAACAACCCATAATCGATAGCAGACAGAGACCACCTGAAGGGGCACCATAAACACAAACTATGGGTCTATTGAGAAAATGAAACATTTTCCGGCGTCAACATGCGTTAGCCTTGGGTAAAATCGATTAAATTAATTAAGGGTAATAATGATGAGCAACACTGAAAAAACCACCCGCGAGATCCGCATCGATCCTATTGTGCCCAGTAATTCAGTACTCGTGGCAACAGCCCGTGGCATGCGCCCGCGCAAAGAGGAAGACCCTGCACCACGCGATACCCGAAAACACGTGGAAACTTGCCCTTTTTGCCTTGGCAATGAAGACAAAACACCCCCTACAATCAGCTCATATCCTGAGGGAAAACAGTGGGATATCCGTGTCGTCGAAAACCTGTATCCGGTTTTGGGTGAAAATAGCACTCAGGATAACCTGACATTTGGACTACAACAAACCATAGAAGGTTATGGCCGGCATGAGGTCATCATCGATCACCCCTCTCACGGTATCGCTATCCATGAAATGAGCACAGATCACCTGGCCCTGATTTTCAAATGTTACCAGGATCGCATACGCAGCCTGTATGAGTCAGATTCACGCTTGAAGTACATACTTGCCTTCAAGAACTTTGGCCCGGCAGCCGGCGCCAGTATCCCGCATACCCATAGCCAGATTATTGCCATGCCCGTTGTCCCGGAAAACCTGTTTAACGAGGTAGAGAACAGTCGCCAACATTATAATAAACATAACAAATGCATCTTTTGTTCATTAATTGATGAAGCCCTCACCTATGAAGCAACCATCTATGACCGCGACTCTGGGGAGGTCCGCCGTAAAATCAATGTAGGCCAATATGTTATTGAAAAAAACGAACATTTTGTGGCCATCAAGCCATTTGCCAGCCGTTATGAGTGGGAAATTCACATCCTGCCATTACAACATGAAGCGGATTACCTGCACACAAGCGAAGAACATTTGAAATCATTTGCCGAAGTACTGAGAAACAGCATGGCACGCCTGGATCAAGTCATCGGTGGGGCACAATATAATTATTTTCTACACTCCTTACCACACAGCAATGAGTATAACGACTGTGCACCTAGCTACCACTGGCATCTTGAGATCTGCCCCCGAACCAGTATTCCGAGCGGATTTGAATTAGGCTCCGGTTTGTTCGTGAATACCATCAGCCCTGAAGATGCTGCTGAGAAGTTACGCTCGGTAGACTTATCCGATATACTTTAGAATATGGCTATTACTAGCGAGGCGAACAATATGAAGAATTTCCTTGTTATCACTGCCCTGGGCAGTGACCGCCCGGGCATTGTTGATGACCTTTCGAAAATCATCGCCGATAAGGGATGTAATATCGAAGACAGTCGGATGAGTGTGCTGGGTGGCGAGTTTGCTGTTATGTTGCTTATATCAGGCAATTGGAACACCGTTGCCAAACTTGAAAGCCTGATGCCTGGGCTTGAACAGAAACTCGGCATGACCATTATTGCCAAAAGCACCGAACCACGAAAACAGACTGACAAAGCGTTACCTTATGTTGCTGATGTTATATCTATGGACCATCCTGGTATTGTGAACAACCTGGCCAATTTTTTCTCTGCGCGAAACATTAATATTGAAGAGCTTAGTACATCCAATTATGCCGCTGCTCATACTGGCACCCCTATGTTCTCAGTCCATATAGAAGTTGGCATACCCGCTGATACGCAAATTGCTGACCTGCGCGAATCGTTTATGGATTTTTGTGATAACCTGAACCTTGATGCTGTTCTGGAGCCACTCAAATCCTGATCAGGATTTTTATTTTACGGAGAAAGAAACATGGCGAAAGCCTCCATCGGAAAAAAAGTACCCGCTTTTAATTTGCCAGCAACAGGCGATCAAAATATTCGACTATCTTCACTAAAAGATAAAAATATTATTATCTATTTTTACCCCAAAGACAGCACACCAGGCTGCACTACAGAAGGTCAGGATTTTCGGGATAATCTCACCAGGTTTAAACGCCAGAATACAATTATTATCGGTGTCTCTCGTGACAGCATCAAATCGCACGAAAACTTCAAAGCCAAGCAAAATTTCAATTTTGACCTGATCTCGGATAGTGATGAAATACTATGCGATATCTTTGATGTTATTAAAATGAAAAATATGTACGGCAAGAAAGTACGCGGTATTGAACGCAGTACTTTTTTAATCGATACCACAGGCAAACTGCAACAAGAATGGCGCAAAGTTAAAGTCAAGGAACACGTTAATCAAGTACTGGAGGCCGTTAAGGCACTTAATAAAACCTACAAAGGTAAATAATCAAATAATATGGCTAAAAAAGAAATTGAGGGTAAACGTCTTTTTGTACTCGATACCAATGTCCTGATTCACGACCCAACCTCCATATTCCGCTTCAAGGAACACGATATCTTTCTTCCCATGATCGTACTGGAAGAACTGGATAACATGAAAAAAGGCGCGACTGAAGTGGCCCGCAATGCACGACAAATGAGTCGTTTCCTTGATGAATTATTATCAGATAATAGTGCAGAGCAAATAAAGACTGGCCTGCCACTAGATCAGCAGTTATCAGACAACATCGCTCCTGGTGGCCATCTGTTTTTTCAGACACAACCAATTGATAACGCTGTACCCGACATCCTGCCTGGATCAAAAAATGACAACAGCATTCTGGGTGCTGCAATTTACCTGAGTAAACAACATCAAGACACCACCATCACACTGGTATCAAAAGATATCAATCTGCGTATCAAGGCAACGGTACTTGGCATTCATGCTGAAGATTATTTTAGCGACCAGGTACTGGAAGATGTAGACCTGCTATATAGTGGTTCTCGAAATCTGAATGCCGATTTCTGGGAACAACATAGCAAGAACATGGAATCGTGGAAGGAAGAAGGACATACCTATTATCGATTACAGGGTCCCGAAATAGACAATTGGCAATCGAATGAATTTCTGTACATGGAAACTGATGATGCCTTTAACTACAGGGTATGTGAAAAACAAGATAACTACGCCATAATAGAAGTGGCTCACGATTACCAACAACCTTCCCATAGCGTTTGGGGAATCAATGCACGAAACCGCGAACAAAATTATGCACTAAACCTGCTCATGAATCCCGACATCGACTTTGTCACTCTGGTTGGCATGGCTGGCACTGGCAAAACCCTGTTAACACTCGCGGCCTGCCTGGAACAAACCCTGGAAGATGGTCTGTATAACGAAATTATCATGACACGTGTAACCGTACCCGTCGGTGAAGACATTGGATTTTTGCCAGGCACGGAAGAAGAAAAAATGACCCCGTGGATGGGTGCCCTGATGGACAATCTTGAGGTATTAACCAAAACTGAAGAAAGTGGTCAATGGGGCCAAGCAGCGACTAACGACCTGCTACAACAACGTATCAAAATCCGATCTCTCAACTTTATGCGAGGCAGAACTTTCCTCAACAAACTCATCATAATTGATGAAGCGCAAAACCTGACCGCGAAACAGATGAAAACACTCATCACCCGCGCAGGTCCAGGCACCAAAATTATTTGCCTGGGTAACATCGCACAAATAGACACACCCTATATAACAGAAACATCCTCTGGATTAACTTATGTGGTCGATCGTTTTCAAAACTGGGAACATAGCGGACATATCACATTACTACGTGGGGAACGATCACGCCTGGCGGATTTTGCATCGGAAGTTTTGTAACCTGCCCTGCAATCCTGTACTTTTCAGCTACTGATTATCAAGAGAACCCGGACAGGGTTCTCTTGTATAGCTCATAGTCATCACTATCAAAACAACAAGCAATAATCTCGTCAAACTCCGCATCATATTGTTGCATGATAGCCATCGCGATCACCGCTGCTTGTTGTTTGGGGTAACCATACACCCCGGTACTAATAGCAGGAAAGGCGATCGTTTTCGCCTGATAAACCAGTGACAGTTTAAAGCTTTGTCGATAACAGGATTCAAGCAAGGCAGGCTCATTATTATGCCCACCACTCCAGACAGGCCCCACCGTATGAACGACCCATTTGGCTGGCAATTGAAAACCAGGTGTGATTTTAGCTTGACCGGTTTCACAGCCATAAAGTGCATGACAAGCTCGCAGAAGTTCTGGACCAGCCGCACGATGGATAGCACCATCAACACCGCCACCACCTAGCAAACTGTTATTGGCTGCATTGACAATGGCATCAACTGATAATGTTGTTATATCACCCTGGAGTATCTTGATCATATCCCAAATATACTAGCGTTTATTTTACGACGCGCAAATTTGGCTTGCCAGATTTATCAGGTTTATTGTCATCAGGCGGAATATCACCACCATCAGCATCGGTAAACACCATACCTTCACCGGACTCCATCGCGTAGATACTTAGTATGGCGTTAATAGGTACACGGACGATCATCGAAACGCCCGAGAAACGCGCGCTGAAGATAATATCTTCGTTACCAAGATCCAGTTCCTGCACAGCCCGCGGAGCAATATTCAGTATGATTTTTCCATCCTGAATATGCTGCTGAGGCACCTGGATACCCGGCATGTCTGTATTGACGAGAATATAGGGTGTCTGACCATTATCGTTAATCCATTCGAACAATGCGCGGATCAGATATGGACGGCTCGGTGTCATGAGATAACGTTACAGTGACAGGAATTTGAAGCTAAACTATAGCTTCATTTCCTTTTCCTGCTCTGAAAGACTGGTTTGAAATGATTCACGCGCAAACACACGCTCAGCATACTCATGTATTACTTTGGACTGTGGTGGTAACTCGATACCATATTCTTCCAGGCGCCACAAAATTGGTGCAATGGCACAATCCATCAATGTAAAGTCGTCACTAATGAAATAGGGCTTAAATGCAAATACTTCAGCACTGGCGGCCAGACTGTCACGTAAAATCTTACGTGCCTTGTTTGCGCGTTTGATATCTCCTGATTCCAGCTCATCCACCTGGCTGTACCAATCAGCATCGATTCGATGCAGGGCAAGACGCGTTTTTGCACGTGAGACAGGATCAACCGGCATGAGTGGCGGGTGAGGAAATCGCTCATCGAGGTATTCAACAATAACCTGAGAATGATATAACACCAGCTCTCGATCAACGAGTGTAGGTACAGATTGATACGGGTTAATATGGATCAAATCTTCTGGTAAATTACCCGGTTCTACCATGTTGGTCTCAAAGGTAATGCCTTTTTCGCCCAATACTATTCTTGCCCGATGACAATATGGGTCAACAGGGGAAGAAAACAAGGTCATTACAGAACGTCTATTGGCAACTAAAGCCATGCGGAAACTCCTGGATCCAATCAAATTTGATCGGAATTATACAGTAAAAGAGAAAAAAAAGGTGAGCTAATCCCGACAGGCCGTCGGGATTAGCTTGAGTCAGCCCGTAAAATGACTAGTGTATGTCTTCCCAGAAGGCTTTCTTCATCAGATAAGCAGGGATCAACAGGATAATCAAAAACAGAATAACCTTTATACCAAGATCATAACGAACCAGCTTGGCAGGTTCGCCGGTATAATCCAGATAGTTAACCAGATCCAGTACTGCCTGATCATACTTTGCAGGGCTCAAACTGCCTTCTGTTACGGTTTCGAACTTATCAAATACAACGGTTTTTATAACTTCACCATTATGTTTTTCTTCAACAGTCTTGAAAACAGCCTTCTTCATGCCTTCCAGTTCCCACATTGGATGCGGCATACCGACATCAGCAAACGCCAGGTTATTTACGCCCATAGGACGTGACTCATCGACATAGAAGGTCTTCAGGTAGGTATATAACCAGTTGTTACCGCGTGATCGGCCCACCAGTGATAGATCAGGTGGATTCATACCAGCAGGTTGAACAGTGGTCATATAATCACCGATCTTGCCATCTTTGAACATCAGGTTCTTTAACACCTGATCTTCGCTGAGCCCAAGGTCGGTAGCCATACGCTGATACGACATAAACTTGGTTGAATGACAACCCATGCAGTAGTTAACGAATAGTTTTACACCACGTTGTAGCGATGCCTTGTTATTCAGGTCTGTCTTGGCCTTATAACAATCGATCTTGCCACAACTGTGTCCACCGGCTGCCAGGACGATGCCAGGCATTACGAAACAAATCATTGCAAATATTATTTTTTTCATTTGTCTGTCACCCTTTCTGGAACTGGCTTGGTCTTGTCTATCATGGTGTACCAAGGCATCAAGATGAAGAACCCGAAATAGGTCACACTGAATATTCGGGATAGCGTCAGATAGATACCGCCTGCTGGTTGTGTACCTAACCAACCCAGGACGAGGAAGCTGACAACGAAAATTGCTAATGCAATCTTGTAGATGGCGCCGCGGTAGCGAATAGAACGAACCGGGCTACGATCCAGCCAAGGCACCAGGAATAACACAACAATAGCCATTGCCATGGCCAATACGCCAGGGAACTGTGAGCTTAGCAGTGGTGGCACTGCACGTAAAATGGCGTAGAACGGCGTGAAATACCAAAGCGGAACAATATGCTCAGGTGTCTTCAACGGATCAGCTGGAATAAAGTTATCTTTTTCCAGGAACCAGCCCCACAAATCAGGGATAAAGAATATAACCACGGCGAAAAAGATCAGGAAGACAATGATGCCGACAATATCTTTAACGGAATAGTATGGGTGGAAAGGAATGCCGTCGAGCGGAATACCATTCGCATCCTTGTTCTTTTTAATATCAACGCCATCTGGATTATTTGAACCCACTTCATGCAATGCGATTATGTGTGCAACAACCAGCATCAACAAAATCAATGGAACTGCAATAACATGGAAAGCAAAAAAGCGGTTTAAAGTCGCATCGGCGATGACAAAGTCACCACGAATCCATTCAGAAACCGGCTCACCAATCCCAAACGGAATAGTACCAAATAACGAGATAATAACCTGTGCACCCCAGTATGACATCTGACCCCAAGGTAACAGGTAACCCATAAAGGCTTCTGCCATGAGCGCCAGATAAATCAACATACCGAAGATCCAGATCAATTCACGTGGCTTCTGGTATGAACCATACATCAGACCACGGAACATGTGCAGATAAACAACAATAAAGAAAGCTGAAGCACCGGTAGAATGCAGGTAACGAATCAACCAACCCCATTCAACATCACGCATGATGTATTCAACCGATGCAAAGGCCAGCTCCGCATCAGGTTTGTAGTTCATGGTCAGGAAAATACCGGTAACAATCTGCATTACCAACATCATTAATGCGATTGAACCAAAGAAATACCAGAAGTTGAAGTTCTTTGGTGCGTAATATTCAGACAGATGCTCTTTCCACATCTTCGTCAAAGGGAAACGGTCATCAACCCAACCCAAAAGTGCTGTTAACATCTTCATTATGCGACTCCTTGATCTTCACCAATGATAATCACGGTGTCTGTAACATATTTGTGGGGAGGCACAACCAGGTTGGTTGGTGCAGGTGCGCCGGCATAGACTCGACCGGAAAGGTCAAATCTAGAGCCATGACAAGGACAGAAGAAACCGCCCTTCCAATCAGCGCCACCCAGATCAGGTGCACCAAGGTCTGGTCTGAAGGTTGGAGAACAACCCAGATGTGTACACAGACCAACAACGACCATATATTCTGGTTTGATAGCGCGTTCTCTACCCTTGGTATAGGCAGGTTGCTGAGGTGCTGTTGAATCAGGATCGGCCATACCGGCATCCAACGTAGCCAGGTCAGATAAGTTCTTTTCTGTACGACGGATGATCCAAACCGGCTTCTTACGCCATTCGATGGTCATCTTCTTACCTTGCTCAAGCTTGCTGATATCCACTTCAACAGGGGCGCCGGCTGCACGAGCTCGCGCACTAGGCATCATATATGAAATAAACGGGACACAGGCAACTGCAACTCCTGCCCCACCAACGACGGTTGTTGTCGCTGTCAGAAAACGGCGTCTTCCGAGATCTACACCTTCTTTGCTCATGAATATTCTCCAGAAACCAATCAAAGCATCTCAGTAATTAATGTCAGGCCGGCCCGCAAAAGATTAAGACCATACCCGGATAAAAGCGGCGTGATTCTATCAGAATATCCTTATGTATTACAGCGATTGACAGGATAATTTGCTTGAACTTTTTTTTGGAGGGTATAAATAAATTCGAATAAGTTTATTTAGATTAATAATAACAAATACTTACACTGGATTATCGCTGTCAACAAATGTAAATTCCAGACTAAAATAGTCTGATAAATGTGCGCCCAATGCCTGCACGCCATAACGCTCGGTGGCATGATGACCTGCGGCAAAAAAATGAATTCCCAGCTCATGAGCAGCGTGATAGGTCTGCTCTGATATCTCTCCGGTAATATACGCATCGAGACCCAGGGCCGCGGCCTCATTTATATAACCCTGGGCTGCACCCGTACACCAGCCTATAGTTCGAATATCACGATTATTCCCGGCAATATGCAATGGCCTTCGACCCAGAGTCTCGTCGAGTTTGTCTATCAGGCTCGTCGCAGAAATAGATGCTGATAGATGCCCATGTCGAGCAATATCAGCCGTGCCATTTCTGGCAAAACCACCCACATCAGTAAAGCCCAGGCGTTTCGCCAGTTGCGCATTATTTCCATACTCAGGATGTGCATCGAGAGGCAAATGATAGGCTATTAACGACAATTCCGCGTCTATCAACGCCTTAATCCTGTTATATTTCATGCCTGTAATTGTTGAGTCTTCACCTTTCCAGAAATAACCATGGTGTACGAGAATAGCGTCTGCATTGACATCAACAGCCCGCTCTATCAAGGCCTGACTTGCTGTCACACCCCCGACGATATGTTTAATATCCGCCCTACCCTGTACCTGCAAACCGTTTGGACAATAATCACTGAATTGAGAAATATCGAGCAGATCGTTTGTGTATTTCAGTATACTGTTGAGATTGGTCATCATGTTCCCCATAATAAACTAAATCATATAGATAGAAAGTGTCGCCTGTGAATCAATTTAAAAAACTCGTCATGTTTGTATTTCAATTTGTCACTATTGGACTTGCGGCCGCATTTGTCATTTTGATCCTGAAACCTGATTTAATTCAGTACAACCGCCCCAAGGTAGAAATTCGCCAGCATACACCCACTCAAACAGAGAAAGATGTAACACACTCAGTTTCAACAGCACCATTCTCCTATGCAACCGCAGTAAAACAGGCATCTCCCTCAGTAGTGAATATCTTTACTGCTAAAGTTATCGAGAGACAACCAACATCCTCCGATTTACTACGCCAGTATTTTAACGGCACCACACCCAAACGATCGCAAATCGAAACCAGCCTGGGGTCAGGTGTCATTATGACATCACAAGGGCACATTATTACCAACAATCATGTTATTAGCGGTGCCACCGAAATACAGGTATTACTCTCGGATGGACGTAATGCTCTGGCAAGTGTCGTCGGCACCGATCCTGAAACCGATCTGGCTATTTTGAAAATTCAACTAACCGGTTTGCCCAGTATTACTATTGCAGATTCAGAAGCTTTACAGGTTGGTGATGTAGTACTTGCCATCGGCAATCCCTTTGGCGTTGGGCAAACAGTAACGCAGGGCATTGTCAGTGCTACCGGACGGAAACGTCTGGGACTCAACACCTTCGAAAATTTCATTCAGACTGACGCTGCTATCAATCCCGGTAATTCTGGTGGCTCGCTGATCAACCCCCGCGGTGAACTCATTGGCATCAATTCCGCTATTTTCAGCAAGAGCGGTGGCTCACAAGGTATCGGTTTTGCTATTCCAATTAATCTGGCCCGTAATGTCATGACCCAGATCATTGAAAAAGGTCATGTGGTACGTGGCTGGCTTGGTGTCCGTTTACGAAATCTCCCCGGAGAACTGGCAAAAAACCTTAACATCCCCAGTCCAGGTGGCGTAATCATTACAGGCCTGTTTGAGGATGGCCCGGCCCTCAAATCCGGTATGAAAACCGGTGATATTATTTTATCTGTCAACAAGCAGCCCGTTTATGATGTGCGTACATTACTCGATGCCGTTGCCAAACAAACACCAGGAACAACTATTTACCTTGAAGGCCAGCGCGAAAAACGTAAATTCTCAGCAGATGTCATCGTAAAACAAAGACCGATAATGACCTATAGTAATTTGCGCCGATAAAAGGCGTACTTAACAATAATAATTATACCTTCATGCGCTTTTTAGTCGTATTTTGCGTCAGTGTCTGCGGTAACCTAACCTGCATGACAGGTATTTACACATTGAATAGTAGCAAATCTGTCTCAGACTGCAGTCGCCTGGCGGCACCACACAAAATGTTTAACGTTTTATTTGTCAGTTATTAAAACAAAAACAATCAGGCTAGTCATCTGCCCGGGTTGCAATCTAACGCGACGATCAGTCTTTATCTTCATCCCGGTCCAGATCATCTTCAATTAAACGGTAATTATCAGACCGCACACCTTGCACCAACAAATCAACATTATCTTTAGGCACATTAATCAATTCCAACGCCATACTACCCAGACGTAAGCTACTCTCAACTGCCTCAGGAAAGACTTGCGTAGCACCCGCCTCCATTAATCGACTGCAACCATCCAGATCACGTGCACGTGAAATAATCGGCACACTGGGAGAACTGTTTCTAATATGCGATACGGCCTGCACCGCAGATTCACCTTGATCAATGGTCAATACCACGAGAGAAGCTTGTTCTACACGTGCAGTCGATAACAAATCAGCATCACCTATATCACCAAAATAAACCGGTAACCCATCTTTTCTACCTTGCTCCACATGTGCCGGATTGGTATCAAATACAACAATCGGGATACCACTGGCATGCAGCAATGTTGCAACAGCATGGCCAACACGACCATACCCGCCGATCACCACACGCTGATGATCGTCACCCTCAAACTCAGGTGCCGCTTCACTAATAGATTCATGTTCAAGATAACGGGCAATTCTATCGCCCAATTTCACCAACAGTGGTGTAAGCAACATGGATATCGAAATAACACCAATAGCATAAACAAACGTCAAATCATCTATCACTTCCAGCGCTTTCGCGGAACCGAACAAAACAAAACCAAACTCGCCACCCTGTGCCAATAAAAAAGAAATGCGCGTCGAAACACCGCGTGAGTAACCGAATGCCATTGCCAAACCAAATAATATAATCAGCTTCAGTGAAATAATGACCAGACTGTGCTGTATCAACATGCCGGGGTGCTCAGATAATGCCTTGAGGTCTATCGACATGCCAACGGCGACAAAAAACAGACTCATAAGGATGCCTTTATAAGGTTCAATTGACGCTTGCACCTGCAAACGATAACGTGAACCTGATAACAACATACCCATAATAAAGGCACCCAGGGCTATGGAAATCCCCGCCTTGTGCATGGCCCAGGCAGCGAGAAAAACAGACAACAATACCGCCAGTAAAAACCCTTCTTTGTTACCTTTTTTTGCCAGATAATTAAGTGCCATACGCAACAGGTATTTACCAAACAGAGTGATCAGGCCCAGCATCCCAATGACAATCAAAAACTGCTCCCATAAGGGCACTTCTGCTGACAAGGTACCTGTTTTCGAAATAATCGGAACCAACGCCAACAAAGGAACAATCGCCATATCTTGCATTAGTAAGATAGAGAAGGCCGTATTACCGTGCTTGCTGGCAATCTCGCCACGCTCCTGCAATAATTGCAAAACAAATGCTGTAGAAGACAAGGCGAACATCATGCCTATCAACAAGGCAGCCTGCCACGACTCCTGATAAATCATAAAGTACAAACCGATAGCCAGACCGGATAACAGAATCTGCAATGAGCCCAACCCCAACACCTCACGCCGCATGGCCCATAAACGACTAGGCTTCATTTCCAAACCTATCAGAAACAACAACAGTACAATACCCAGCTCGGTAAAATGACGCACTTCTTCAACATGTTTGGTCACGCTGGGGCCTGGTGAGTAAGGACCAACTATTATCCCTGCTAATAACAGACCCAACATCGAACCCATGCCAATATGTTTAAAAAGTGCAACTGCGATGGAACTGACAATAAGAATCAGCAAGGCTGATTCAAGAAAGGTTTCAAGATACATGGTTTACTTGCTTTATTGCTGAATGAGAATAAATAATCATACTAACAACCTTAGCCTAATGGCGACTAGTTTGCTATTTGATTATGGCCACCGCTAACTGATCAGAAAATGCAGTTTACTAACGCATCAAGAAAAACATCATTCTCTTCAGGTTTACCGATTGTTACTCTTAAACAGTTATTTAACACACCTGGTGAGTTAGCGAGATTTTTAATCAAAATTCCTTTTTCCTTCAAAGCTGCAAAGACCTGATTTGCATCACCTTGTTTGACACGAATGAGAATGAAGTTAGCCTGACTAGGGTATGCCTGTAGTGCAGCAATTTTGCATAGACGTTCATACACGCGTGCACGTTCCAGACGTAATAATTCGGTTTGTTGATCGAGTACCGATTTATGTTTAAGTGCAAATTCGGCACTTACTTGCGTGAGCACATTGATATTATAGGGTAATCGAATTTTATCAAATTCATTCAACCAGGGTTCAGGCCCTGCTAGATAACCCAGCCGCAAACCAGCCAGACCCATTTTTGAAACTGTTCGCATGACAACCAAATTGGAGTACTGCCCCAGCTTGTTCATAAAACTGTCATCAGCAAACGCCGCATAAGCTTCATCCAGCACTACCAGACCCGGGGCCATTAGAATAATTTCCTGAACTTGCTGGGCATCGAACAAATTGCCCGTTGGATTATTCGGATATGCCAGAAAAATAACCGCAGGTTGATGTGTTTGTATCGCTGCCGCCATCGCATCCATGTCCAGACTGAAGTTGTCCGGATTTAACGGGACACCAACATATTTCATGCCGACAAATCTGGCTATCATGTTGTACATTACAAAACCCGGCTCCGGCGCAAGGACACAACGATCCGAACCGGACAAGGCCATGGCAATGATCTGAATAATTTCATCAGAACCATTTCCCAATAAAACGCCCATATCTTCGGGTATAGAAAAGGCTGAACGTATCTTGTTTTGCAAAGAACGGCTAGCCGGGTCCGGATAACGATTCAAGTCAGTACTTTTCAGTACCTCCTGCCATTCGCTAACCATGTCTTCCGGCCATGTATACGGGTTTTCCATAGCATCCAGTTTTACCATGTTACCCGAATCAGGTACATGATAGGCAGTAAGCGCTTGTATCTCGGGACGCACCCATCGTTTGATCAATTTATCTATCATGGCCACGGTTAAATATTGGTAGTTGTTTTGTTGCGCAGGCAATAGCAAGCAGAATCATTATTCGTGCTGTTGTTTTGCATTAATCTTTCTTGATTCGATATTCAGCCGAACGAGCATGCGCAGTCAACCCTTCGCCCCGTGCAAGCACAGATGCCGTTTTGCCTAGTTCTGACGAGCCTTCAGCAGAACACATAATCAAGCTACTACGTTTTTGGAAATCATAAACACCTAAGGGTGAAGAAAAACGCGCTGTTCTTGATGTTGGCAATACATGGTTTGGGCCTGCGCAGTAATCGCCGAGCGCTTCTGCTGTATAACGACCCATAAAAATAGCACCGGCATGGCGTATACGTGTCGCCATTATTTCAGGATCTTCAACTGATAGCTCAAGATGTTCAGGTGCAATATAATTAACCAAAGTAACAGCTTCATCCATATCACTAACCTGTATCATCGCTCCCCTGCTACCAAGCGATTTTTCTATAATGGTTGCACGTTCCATCTCGGGTGTCAGACGTTTAATGCTGGCTTCGACTTGCGTCAGAAACTCGGCATCCGGACTGATCAAAATCGATTGAGCATCTTCATCATGCTCTGCTTGTGAAAACAGATCCATGGCGATCCAGTCAGGATTGGTTTTACCGTCACACACCACCAGTATTTCGGATGGGCCAGCAATCATGTCTATACCAACTGTCCCGAACACCATGCGTTTGGCCGTTGCCACATAGATATTTCCGGGGCCTACAATCTTGTCTACCTGTGGGATGGTGTCTGTACCATAGGCCAAGGCTGCTACTGCCTGCGCTCCACCAATAGTGAATACGCGATCAACGCCAGCAATACAGGCCGCAGCAAACACTAGTTCATTAATCTCACCATCGGGTGTTGGCACCACCATAATCAATTCTGACACACCAGCAACTTTGGCAGGAATCGCATTCATTAATACAGATGAGGGATAGGCTGCCTTGCCACCAGGGACATACAACCCGACACGGTCAAGTGCAGTAACCTGTTGACCCAACAAGGTGCCATCGCTCTCGGTATAGGACCAGGATTCCATTTTTTGGCGTGCAGCATAAGTTTTGATGCGATCAGCAGCTAGTTCTAATGCTTCTCGCTGCTCATCAGAGATAGCTGCTAACGCCTGTTGTAGGCGTGAAACTGGAACTTCCAGTTCCTGTATATTATTTATCGTCAACCGGTCAAAACGATTACTGAATTCAATAACTGCTTCATCACCGCGTGATTTCACCGCCGACAGAACTTCCATAACAGTATTAAACACTGCGTCATCAGAAACAGTTTCCCATGCCAAAAGATCCTTTAACGTTTGATTAAAGTCGGCATCACTTGCATTTAATTTTTGAATCAAAGACATGTCAATTTAACCACGATTTTTTATTACGGCTTCTTGTATCTGACTGATAAATGCTCGAATACGTTCGTGTTTCATTTTCATGGCTGCCTTATTCACAACCAATCGTGAGCTGATATCAGCAATATGTTCCAGCGGCATGAGACCATTAGCCCTCAGGGTATTGCCCGTATCAACCACATCAACGATACGGTCAGCCAGACCAACCAATGGAGCCAGCTCCATGGAACCATAAAGTTTGATCATTTCAACCTGTTTGCCCTGTTCTGCATAATAACGCTTTGTGCTGTTAACAAACTTGGTTGCAATACGTAACCGACCAGAGTGCGTGGGCTCACCTTCAGGACCAGCTACCATTAATTTACACTTGGCAATCTCAAGATCGACCGGTTCGTATAACCCTTCTCCACCATGCTCCATGAGTACGTCCTTGCCTGCCACACCCACTTCAGCTGCACCGTACTGCACATAAGTCGGTACATCGGTCGCACGGATAATAACCAGCTTCACATCAGTCTGGTTGGTATCAAGAATTAACTTACGACTCGTTTCAGGATCATCTATCGGTTCAATACCCGCATGTTTTAACAAAGGTAGGGTTTCCTTGAAGATGCGACCCTTAGACAAAGCAATGGTAAATACGTCTTTCATAATTGATAACTCTGGATAATGTTACGAAGGTACTCTGCGGATTTTGGCACCCAGCTGTTGTAGTTTCTCTTCAATACGATCATACCCTCTATCAATATGATAGATGCGATCGACAACCGTATCACCTTCGGCAATCAAACCTGCCAATACCAGGCTGGCTGATGCGCGTAAGTCAGTTGCCATGACCGGAGCAGCCGTTAACTTGTTCACGCCCTTGATAATGGCTGTATTACCTTCTACACGGATGTCAGCCCCCATACGTTGTAATTCCTGCACATGCATGAAACGATTTTCAAACACGGCTTCACGAATGGTGCCAGTTCCCGATGATACGGCATTTAGCACTGTAAATTGTGCTTGCATATCAGTTGGAAATGCCGGGTAAGGCGCTGTATGTATATCAACAGCACCGGGTTTGTTGCCATGCATATCAAGTTCAATCCAATCCTCACCCGTAGTTATATCAGCGCCTGCATCCCTGAGTTTTGCCAGCACGGAATCAAGTAATTCAGGGCGTGTATCACGCACTTTTATGCATCCGCCACTGACCGCTGCTGCCACCAAAAATGTGCCTGTTTCTATTCTGTCAGGCAAAACATCGTATGATGCGCCTGATAGATTTTCCACACCCTCAATTATAATAGTATCGGTGCCGGCACCACTCACTTTGGCTCCCATGCAATTCAGACAATTGGCAAGATCCACAACTTCTGGTTCACGAGCGGCATTTTCAATAACCGTTGTACCCTTGGCCAACGTAGCCGCCATCATGATATTTTCTGTACCCGTGACCGTAACCAGATCCATAACAATGGTTGCACCCTTGAGACGATCAGCCTTGGCGTGGATATAACCATTCTCAACGGTTATATCAGCACCCAGCTTTTGCAAACCATCGATATGCAAATTAACAGGGCGTGAGCCAATTGCACAGCCACCTGGCAATGACACATCAGCTCTACCATATCGCGCCAACAATGGGCCCAATACCAGAATCGACGCTCGCATGGTACGTACAAGCTCATAAGGAGCATGAAATTCCTTGATCGTACCTGCATTAATTTCGATGGTCATACGCTCATCCAGCGTTAGATCCACTCCCATTCGACCAAGTAATTCCATGGTTGTGGTGACATCCTGCAAATGCGGCACATTGCCGATACGCATGACGCCATCCGCAAGTAAGGCTGCTGCGAGGATTGGCAAGGTGGCATTTTTAGCACCCGAGATGCGGACATCTCCCTTAAGACAGGTACCACCGCTGATAATTAATTTATCCATATCACTACTCTATAATTGTTATTGTATTATTTACTACTGACTATTTTTAGTTTCCCACTCGGCAGCCGTGTAGGTCTTCATAGACAAGGCATGAATAACACCTGTTTGCATACGATCACCCAGCGTATCGAACACCAAGCGATGCTGCGCGATCATGTTCTTACCTTCAAAATCAGCACAAACGACAATGCCATCAAAGTGTGAACCGTCATCGCCTTCAATAAACGCTTCCGAACCCGGCAGGCCCGACTCAATCAATTCTTTAATATCTTCTTTAGTAATCATAGTGTTACATACCACTTCTGTTTTAAAAAACACAAAACGGGATAAAACCAGTCAATCTTGCCTCGGACAACCTATCCCGGATACGCAATCATATAGAAATTCGACCTGAAACGGGAGGTTTTAGCCTGATATTTATGCAAAAAATTAAATTTTGCTAAAAATTGATAACTTGTCCATTTCAATACAGCCCTGCTCCGATAAAAGCAGGGAAAATTAAGTGGACAAGCAGAACAACTTGTCTAACCTAAAATGCAGGTTTTGCTGCTTGATGAATAGAAGAAACAATATCCGTACGCCAACGTGATATCATTTCGACCTGTTTTTGATCCAGAGCCATGTCCTGCATAGCCTCAAACGGCATACTTTGCAGATATGTTTTACCATTATCTTCATACACCGTAACCGACAAGGGTAAAAACACCGTAAATCCGGGATGCCTATCTTGTATAGCCTTAAAATCATTTGCCTTGCCAAAAAAAATAATTCGATAACGGTTTATTTTATAGCCAGCCTTACCCAAACCCTGGTCCAGGGCCTGAATACGAATAATGCTATAACCCTTTCCCGATAAAATTGTTTGAATTTGCGACATGGTATCCGGGAAATCATTCTCTGACCGAGTAACTTCAATTTCCCTGCACGCTGTCATACATAACAAACAAACTATAAACGCCAATAATAATCTGCTCATCACATCGTTACTTCTTCGATAATATTACTGAATGCAAGTGAGATCTGATCACATAAATCATCAAGGTGACCGCCGACCATTTGTTTGGCAAAGGCTGGATTTAGATAATGAATAAAGACTTTGTTATTCACTTTAGTGACCGTCAGTCGACACGGCAACATAAACCCGATGCGTTTTTCATTCTGTATAGCCTTATAGGCCAGAGCAAAATTACAAAAATACAGAATACGAAAATTCGGATCGACTGACTCAGTCACACCATCGTCTACGTTTTGTTCACGCAACAAACGAAAATTATTATTCACCAGTGATTGTTTGATATTAGCAATCGTTTTTTCAATACCATACGGTGACTCAACTGTCATCAGCATCGAAGAAGGGGCAGCGGCCGCGGTTGGCGGAATGACAAATAAAAGAAATACAACTATCCAGCTATGCAAACGCACAGATCGATACGACATTATACTCTCCTTCCATAGAGCGGGGGTTCCATTTTAAAAAAAATAATTCAGTCGTCTGTCTGACGACCTGTTATCAGCCTGGTTTATTATCCGTATAAACTGGCATCGATATGCAAAATATATCACAAAAACATCAATTCATGGCATAAACAAATTACATCAGCATTTGAATTACCACTTGTGTATCCTGCATTGTCTTTGCTGACGGTGAATCGCCTTCAAAAATCATATAAGCGGTTTGCTGATCACCACTTTGTTCAAGAAACGCTTCTATACTAGCACGTACGTCGCGTAAAGTATCTGTATCCTTTAACGTAATAAAACCAATCTCCGCATTTTTCACAAGCGACTCCTTTCTCCAGCAAGAAGTATATTCATCCGCCGACGAGCCTGCATCATCAATGTAAACAGGGGTAAGTGCCTTTAACCTATTGGCATCACTTTCTTCTAAATTACCCTGCATGGGTGTTACGACAATGCCAGCGAAATTTTGTGCTAACTTGTGTTTGATCACACTTAATTGTTTTGTCACAACTTCCGTAATGCTGGACTGATTAACAGCAAACAGGAATTCAAAGCCATCATTAACATCTTCCAGCCACTGTTCTATTTCATCTTCAGATGCCTGCAACCATTCAGACTCAGGAACCAGTACAATAGCAAAATGATGACTGTAAAAATCGAGCTGCCAATCCTCTGGCAAATCATCAGGATAATAGGTGTCAACCCACCCGGAATGTTGCCAGCCAAATGCACCTATCTGAATATTTTTCACTGTCATTTCGACAACCTGTGTGTTTCCAATAGAAAGTTTTGTGATTATCTTAAACATTGTATAACAAACTTGTACACATAATCAGGAAAAGCGATAATAAGCATATGGCTGACATCATTCCGTTCAAGAAACCCAAGGCCTCCGAGAAACACAAAGGAAAAACCCTTTGCAAAAACGGCTTTCACAAATGGGTAGAAGATAAAAAAATGGGATTTGATGTAAAAAAGGGTAAACTGATAACCCGATATCGTTGCAGCCGTTGTAATACAACCAAGGTCAAAAGTACCTGAACACGACCTGTTTACAAAATCACCTCCTGTCAATTACTTAAAGTGAGACTAAAGAAAAATCATCCATGTTTGAGAATGTATTAATAATTATTGCCGGTTTTGTCATCTTGCTTTGGGGCGCAGACCGATTCGTCATGGGTGCTGCCGCCCTTGCCCGAAACATGGGCATCAGCCCGCTGGTGATTGGCTTGACCATTGTTGGTTTTGGCACGTCAGCTCCTGAAATTTTGATTTCAACCGTGTCTGCGATTGATGGAAACCCGGGGCTGGCTATCGGCAACGCTATTGGTTCAAATATTACCAATATTGCACTGGTTCTGGGTTTTACTGCCATGCTCATCCCGCTTAGCGTTAAATCAGAGACCTTAAAGCGCGAATATCCGATTTTACTGGCCACGACACTTGGCAGCCTGGTTCTGGTCATGGATGGTCATTTGGGGATCATGGATGGCATCATTCTTATTACGGGTATGTTTATCCTTATATATACGGTTACGACTTTGGGTCTACGTTCACGTAAATCAGACCCGATCGCCCAGGAGTACGAAGACGAAATCCCCAAAAATATTAAAACTGGCAAGGCTATATTCTGGTTTATTGCAGGCTTATTACTACTATTACTGGGGTCAAAATTACTCGTTAATGGGGCTGTCAGTATCGCCATTGCCTTCAATGTCAACGATGTCATCATTGGCCTGACTATTGTTGCCATTGGTACCAGCTTGCCGGAACTGGCCGCTTCAGTGATGAGTGCCTACAAAGATGAACACGATATTGCCATCGGTAACATTATTGGCTCCAACATGTTCAATCTTCTGGCCGTGTTGGGTTTACCTGGCTTGATACGCCCTGGAGCGATACCTGCAGGTATCCTGGAGAGGGACTTTCCGGTTATGATTGGCCTGACACTCTTATTATTCGCAATGTCCTATGGCTTCAGAGGGCCGGGTAAAATTAACCGCATCGAAGGTGCTATGCTTTTCAGCGCCTTTATTGCCTATCAGATTTACATTTATCTGGGAACGCGCTAAATGAAAACCCTGGAACTGTTTGCCAAAAACATCAAATGCATGGGATGCGTAAACAACATCACCACGAGTTTGCTGGAAATAGAAGGTGTTGATCGTCTAGGTGTGGAGCTTGAATCCGGCAAAATCAATATTTCCGGGACAAACCTGTCGAAAACTGCTATCACAGAAAGATTAAACACTTTAGGGTATCCTGCTGATTGAACATCCCTGAATTAATGACAAAAAGAATTTAGTACATATAAAAACATGACAACATATAATTTTAAAGAACTTGGCAAGGCCGTACTCAAGGCAGAAGCAGAATCGGTACAAACATTAATCGGCCGTCTGGATGATGATTTTCATCGTGCCTGTGAAATAATGATTGCCTGCCAAGGCCGAATCGTTGTTATTGGTATGGGTAAATCCGGTCACATTGGTGGCAAGATTGCAGCCACTCTGGCCAGCACAGGCAGCCCTTCATTTTTCGTTCACCCAGGTGAGGCCAGTCATGGTGACCTGGGCATGATTACAGATAAAGACGTAGTACTGGCATTATCCAACTCAGGTGAAACTAATGAAATCCTGACAATTTTACCACTGATTAAACGCCTTGCAGTGCCCTTGATCAGCCTGACAGGAAATCCTGCATCTGTGCTGGCAAGCAGTGCAGATGTCAACATAGACGTCAGCGTTGAAAACGAGGCTTGCCCTCTAGACTTGGCCCCTACCTCCAGCACCACCGCCACATTGGCCATGGGTGATGCTCTAGCTATTGCCTTACTGGATGCCCGAGGATTTACTGCAGAGGATTTTGCTCTTTCTCACCCCGGAGGTAGCCTGGGCCGCCGCCTGTTATTACACGTAGAACAAATCATGCATACAGGTGACGATATTCCATCAGTAAAACAGGATGCATTATTAGGACAAGCACTGATTGAAATCACACAAAAAAGTCTGGGAATGACTGCTATTATTGATGAAAAAAATAAAATAATTGGCATTTTCACAGATGGTGACCTGCGTCGCACTCTGGACCTAGGACTGGATGTTCACAAAACACCCATCAAGGAAGTGATGACAACACAATGCAAGGTTGCCAGGCAAAATATGCTCGCCGCTGAAGCACTCCAACTCATGGATGAATATAAGATCAACGCATTACTGGTTGAAGATGACCAACATAAACTGGTTGGTGCTCTCAACATGCATGACATGTTACGCGCCGGGGTTGTCTAGCTGACAATAAGGCTGATACTGGAACTAAATACAATGAAAGATATACTCGACAAAGCAAAAAATATTAAGGTTGTCATCTTTGACATAGATGGTGTACTAACTGATGGTTCGCTTTTTATTGGTGATGATGGTCAGGAATACAAGGCATTTAATTCGCGTGACGGCCATGGTTTAAAAATGCTACAAAAGAGCGGTGTTGCTGTCGCGATTATCACAGGAAGAACATCTGAAGTAGTCAAATATCGTATTCGCGACCTGGGCATTAAACATGTTTATCAGGGGCAACATGATAAAACCATCGCCTTTAATGATTTACTCCAGACACTCAACATAACAGCTGATGAATGCGCCTATGTCGGCGATGATGTGGTTGATTTGCCTGTTATGAGCCAGGTTGGCCTGGCCATTGCTGTACAGGATGCACATGCCATGGTCATAAAACACTCTCATTGGCAAACACCTCATGCTGGCGGGCGAGGCGCTGGGCGCGATGTTTGTGAGATGGTCATGGAAGCGAAAGGCACACTCAAAGCAGAACTCGAAAGTTACTTGCACAACCCCTGATTTCATTTCATATACTGATGACTAAAATACGCACTATTTTATTGTTAATTCTCATCAGTTTGATTGTTACGCTTAGCATTCAGATAACAGAAAAATTTTCTGATCAGCAATCTACAGGAACAACCCAGCAGCGCGATAGTAATATCGATTACAGCATTGATAATTTTACGCTGACAACCATGAATACCCTTGGCAACACTCAATACCACCTGAATGCCCTCAGCATGCAACATTTTCAACAATCCGATGAAACCATACTGAAAATGCCGTCTGTAACCTTGCACAACAAATCCGGCGATCAATGGCTCATCCACTCGAAAAGCGGTAAAGTCGCCCCTAAAGGAAAAAACATTCTGCTGACAGGAAAAGTAGCCATAGAACGGGCAGAGACAAAGCAGAAAAAACCCTTTATTATCATTACTGAAAGTTTATTGATTGTGCCTGACGACAATACGATTAGCACTAAAGATGCCATCACCCTGACAAGCGATGGCATCACGCTGCAATCAAAAGGCATGCGTGCGAATATACTTACTGAAACGATAACTTTACTAAGCAAAGTAAGAGGCAGCTATGCGCCATAATCACCTAATCTCATCATGTATTCTGCTTTTGTCTGGTATATTGTTTTCTAATTTTAGCCTGGCTTTACAAACTGATCGCAAACAACCTATTAAAATCGAGGCTGGTAAAGCCAGTATTGAAAAAAAAACCGGCATCAGCACCTATAGCAACAACGTTATGGTACGTCAGGGAAGCATGCGCATAACAGCTGATAAGATAACGATTTATACGCGCGAGGGAAAATTAGTCAAAATGACCGCCTTGGGTAAGCCCACCACATTTCAGCAAAAAACCAACAATAAAAACAAATCAATAGATGCCTCAGCAATGAAAATGACTTTTCATGCGAACAGTAATATCGCTATTTTTGAGAATAATGCTGTTCTCAAACAAGGAGGGAACACCTTCACCAGCAATCGTATCGTTTACAATATTGGTAAAGACCAGGTCAATGCGGGCAAAAAAAGCGGCGGTGATCGCGTGACCATCACCATACAGCCTGCAGAACAAAAACCCAATATGCCAGCACAATAACCATGAGTATTCTTCGCGCTGAATATTTGCTAAAAAGATACAAACACCGCACAGTGGTCGATAATGTCAGCCTCACGATCAACCAAGGTGAAGTCGTCGGCCTGTTAGGTCCAAATGGAGCTGGTAAAACCACAAGCTTTTATATGATTGTTGGACTGGTTGCTGCCGACCAGGGGACGATCACTCTGGATGGCCAGGATATTACTAATTTACCCATGCATGCCCGTGCACAGAGAGGTATTGGTTATTTACCCCAGGAAGCTTCCATCTTTCGCAAATTGACTGTTGCTGACAATATCATGGCGATACTGCAAACCAGGAAAGACCTTAATGAGCAGCAACAGGAAGCCGAGCTTGATGGGCTGCTGCATGAACTCCATATCAGTCATATCAAGGATAACATCGGTATCAGCCTGTCAGGCGGTGAGCGACGTCGCGCAGAAATCGCCCGCTCCCTGGCAATGAATCCCAACTTTATTTTATTTGATGAGCCATTTGCAGGTGTTGACCCTATATCGGTTGTCGATATTCAACAAATCATTCATCACCTGAAGGAACGCAATATTGGCATATTAATTACAGACCATAATGTACGCGAGACTTTAGGAATCTGCACTTCTGCCTATATATTAAGTGAAGGACAAGTAATCGCTGAAGGAAACCCGGAATCGATCTTGAACAATCAACAGGTTAGGGAAGTTTACCTGGGGCATGACTTTTCACTCTAACTCTCATTTATCTAGGAGAGCAGAGAACGCGAAGTGGTTGCAATACAAACATTTATTTAACTGTGTAAAACACTACAGCATTATTTTTGTAATAAATGGTCAATCACCCTGTACTGGCACAATAAATGCAGTAAAATATAAGGAAGAGTAGATCAATATTGATCACCTGGCTTAAATTGATTTGAATATGAAACAATCACTATATCTTGGTCATGAGCAAGGCCTGCACATGACCCCTCAGCTGCAGCAGGCCATCAAGCTATTGCAGCTCTCAACTATTGAACTCCAGTTAGAAATCCAGAATGTACTTGAATCTAACTTCATGCTGGAAGTCGAGGAAGACGTAGAAGCTAGCCGGGAAACAGATAACAAAAAAAATGAAGAAGCTGCCACAGATAATCAGGCAAGCACCGACACAGCTGAACTTGCCAAAAAAGACGAAATGCCTGATGAACTGCCAACCGACAGTAATTGGGATGATGTATACGATGGCTCGACCTCTTATTCACAGCCTTCCAGTGATTCCCAGGATCAATGGGAAAACACCGACACAACCGGCGGAGGCTTACGTGAACATTTAACATGGCAGATGCAATTAACGCCCTTTTCAGATACCGACCGAGCCATCGCGGCATCACTGATCGACTCCATCGATGATGATGGTTACCTGCATATACCGCTAGAAGACATACATCAAGGACTGAACCAGAATTCAACACATGAGGAAGACCTTATCGATCTTGATGAGGTCGAGGCTGTATTACACCGTATTCAACAATTTGACCCGCTTGGAGTAGGTGCTCGCTCACTCAGTGAATGTCTGTTAGTACAATTACAACATTTACCTGCCGACACCCCGTTTCTGGATTCAACCAAGCTACTTGTCCAACAGCATCTTGATGCGCTTGGATCTCGGGATTTCAATAAAATCATACGCCAAATGCGTATCACGCAGGATGATCTCGCCAGTATTATTGAACTAATTCAGTCATTAAATCCACGACCCGGTGAGGCTATTACACCTGCAACAACTGAATACGTTGTGCCAGATGTTCTCGTTAAAAAACAAAAGGGCATATGGAACGTTGAGCTAAACCCTGACACCATGCCGCGTATACGCATTAATCAACAATATGCTGGCATGATTCGCAGAACAGATAGCAGTGATGATACCAATTCACTCCGCAATCATTTACAGGAAGCTCGTTGGTTTCTGAAAAGTTTGCAAAGCCGTAACGAGACCCTGCTCAAAGTTGCACGCTGCATCGTCGAACGCCAACGTGGTTTTCTTGAATACGGTGACGAAGCCATGCGCCCACTCGTACTCAGAGACGTAGCTGAAGCCGTAGAAATGCATGAATCTACTATTTCTCGTGTGACCACCCAGAAATACATGCATACACCCAATGGTATTTTCGAATTTAAATATTTTTTCTCAAGTCACGTCAGCACCACCGAAGGCGGCGTTTGCTCTGCTACGGCAATCCGCGCCATCATCAAAAAACTGGTTACTGCAGAAAATCCCGTAAAACCATTAAGTGATAGTAAAATAGCTGATTTATTATTAAAACAAGGTATCAAGGTAGCAAGACGAACTGTTACCAAATATCGCGAAGCCATGATGATTTCATCGTCCAACGAACGAAAACGACTGGTATAATTTAAACCACGAAAGGAGTTTACAATGCAAATCAACCTAACAGGACATCACGTAGACATTACAGAATCATTGCGCAACTATGTTGAAAGCAAACTGGAAAAGCTTGAGCGCCATTTTGACCAGGTTGTCGATGTACATGTCATTTTAAGTGTTGAGAAACTACGTCAAAAAGCTGAAGCAACGGTTCATCTGAGTGGCGCAAACGTTTTTGCTAATGATACACAGGAAGACATGTATGCTGCTATTGACGGACTGATTGACAAACTTGACAGACAAGTAAAAAAATACAAAGAAAAACTAACCAACCATCACAAACGATAGCCAGAGTAGACGAGTATTACCCATGAAAATAGCAAACCTTATCACACTCGACAGAGTCAGCTGTGATAACAACGCCAAAAGTAAAAAAAAGGTGCTGGAGGCGCTCAGTTCCCTGCTAGTGTCAGCTTCGGCCGACCTCAGTGCAGAGGAAATTTTCGAAAGCCTTATTAATCGAGAACGATTAGGCAGTACCGGGCTCGGGCATGGAGTTGCATTACCCCATGCTCGCTTGCCAGGTCGCGAGAAGGCAGTCGGCGCCTTTATCAAATTAGATCAGCCTGTCGATTTTGACGCGATTGACAACCAGCCAACTGATTTGCTTTTTTGTCTGCTTGTGCCTGACCACTTCACAGATGAACACCTTGAAATACTTTCTCAGCTAGCAACAATTTTTAGCGATAAAGCATTTTGTGAAGAGTTACGAAAAAGCAGCACTGAAGAACAATTATTACAACTCCTGACACAACATCCAACCAGTTCGGTCGCATAAAGTGAGCGACATTACCATCCAGGGCATTGTAGAACAGTTACAGAAACGACTGAAACTGGTATGCAAGGCTGGTAAAGAAGGTGATCAACGTGTTATCAAACAGGATCCGACAAAAGGTGACCGACCACTTGCCTTGATTGGCCACCTCAATTTCATCCACCCCAACAAAATCCAGGTACTCGACAAGAGTGAACTAACTTATCTGGATAAGCTGGGAAAGAACTCACGTGATGATTCTGCCAAACTGATATTCCATGAAGATCACACGATGATGGTCATTATCACTGGTGGACAGGCTATCCCCCATGACTTTCTGGTATTGGCTAATCAACATCACATACCACTGTATACAACCATGACTAGCAGTCAGGAAGTCATAAACCACTTTCAATATCTATTGGGTAACATTCTCGCTGATTCACTTGTGATACATGGCGTTTTTATGGAAGTCATGGGCTGCGGTATTTTACTCACAGGTGAAAGCGGCATTGGTAAAAGTGAGCTGGCACTGGACCTGATCAGTCGAGGTCATCGCCTTGTGGCAGATGACGCACCGGAATTTTCTCGCATCGCACCTGATATCATTAATGGTACCTGCCCCGCCCTATTACGCGAGTTTCTTGAAGTTAGGGGGCTGGGCATATTGAATATCCGCTCGATATTTGGTGATAGCGCCGTCAAACCAAACAAATATCTACGCCTGATAATTGCCCTTGAAGAAATGACAGAAGAGCAATTACATAATGTAGACCGATTACGAGGCTCTCAGCATTTTCGAAAAGTACTTGATGTGAGCATCCCGGAAATAACACTACCTGTAGCGCCTGGTCGCAATCTGGCCATCGCTGTTGAAACGGCTGTACGCAATCATATTCTGATACAAAAAGGTTATGATGCAGCAGAAGATTTTATTCAACGACAAAACAATCTCGTCCAAAAGAGTCTGCAATGAAATTAATTATTATTAGCGGATTATCCGGTTCGGGCAAAAGTATTGCATTGAATACACTTGAAGATCTGGACTACTATTGCATAGATAATATGCCGATTGGCATGCTGCCTTCACTGGCCGAACAAATATTAAAAGACTGGGGAAAGAATCACAATTATATTGCTGTTGGTATTGACGCCAGAAACAGTCATCAGGATCTGAAGCATTTCCCCGAATTAATCAACGACCTTTCCCAATCAAACCTTAGCGTCGATATCTTTTACCTGGAAGCAGATGACAACACATTACTAAAACGGTTTAGCGAAACGCGTCGCAAGCACCCGCTGACAACAGAAACTATCTCTCTGTCAGATGCCATACACATGGAAAAAGAACTACTCTATCCAATCGCATCTCAAGCTGACCTACTCATTGATACCACGCACACCAATATCTATCAATTACGCGAACTGGTAAGAAAAAGAGTTGTTGATGAACAAGCAGATCCCATGTCACTGCTTTTTCAATCTTTTGGTTTTAAACATGGAACTCCCAGTGATGCCGATTTTATATTTGATACACGCTGTTTACCTAATCCACATTGGGAGGCATCATTAAGACCCCTTACCGGCCGTGATGAAAAGGTTATAGAATATCTGGATAATCAACCCTGGGTTAATGAGATGAAACAACAGATTCGTGAGTTTCTTGAAATATGGATACCACGTTTCGAACAGGAAAACCGTAATTACATGACCGTCGCAATTGGCTGTACAGGGGGCCAGCATCGATCTGTTTATATGGTTGAAGCACTAGGAGCTTATTTTAAAAAGGAACGTGACAATGTCATGGTTAGACATAGGGAAATAACATGAGCGTAGGATTATTAATTATCACTCACAATAACATAGGGCAAGAATTACTCAATACAGCAACAGCTATGTTGGAAACTTGTCCACTTCAGACAGAACACTTCGCAATTCATAATGATTGTAATCTTGAAGATACAATTACAAAAGCGTCAAAACGAATCTCAAATTTGGATAACGGCGACGGCGTATTAATACTAACGGATATGTATGGCTCTACCCCCAGCAATATAGCCAACCATCTGAGCAAGGAATATAACGTTAAGGTTATTTCCGGCGTCAATTTACCCATGTTAATTCGAGTGCTTAATTACCCTCGTCTGAACCTGGAACAACTCACAGAGAAAGCCCGCTCTGGGGGCCATGACGGCATAATGATATGTAAGCAACCATGATAGAAACCCAGGTAGTCATCATTAATAAACTCGGTCTACATGCCAGAGCAGCGGCCAAATTTGTGACATTAGCATCCAAATTTAATGCCGAAATATTCCTGCAAAAGAATCATCAGAAAGTTAATGGTAAAAGTATCATGGGTGTCATGATGCTGGCCGCATCCCAGGGGACAGATTTAATACTCAGCGCATCTGGCGATGATGAAAAAAATGCAACCGACGAATTGCAGCTATTAATACAAAATCGGTTTGGGGAAGATGAGTAATTCTTTATATGTAAATTAATGCATCTATTAGCAACAGGGTCTGTCAAATGACAATATCTATTAAAGGCATCGCAATTTCAAGAGGTATAGCCATAGGCCAGGCCTACAGAATTGAACGCGGCCAACCTGAAGTTGCTGAAGCCTGCATCCCTGATGATGAGATTGAAAACGAAGTATTACGGCTTACGCATGCTTTAAACATTGCTCGAACTCAACTAAAAAAAATCCAGGAAAAAATTCCGGGTGCAACACCTCTGGATATAGCCGCATTTATCGACACCCACCTGCTCATGATGGATGATCCAGCACTCACTGAAGCACCTATTCAATTGATACGGACAAAAAAATGTAGTGCCGAATGGGCTATGAAACTTCAACTGGATTCTCTGGTTGAAGTATTTGATGAAATGGATGATGCGTATCTGAAAACTCGAAAAGACGATGTTATACACGTTGTCAACCGCATACTACGTATTCTACTAGAAGAAGAATTTCCACTTCACGATGATATACAGACCTTACATAACAGAATTATTATCGCAGATGACCTTACTCCTGCTGATATTGTCTTGTTACAACACCAGGGTATGATTGGATTTATTACGGAATCCGGCGGCCCTCTATCCCACACGGCAATACTCGCTCGCAGCCTGAAATTACCCGCGATTGTTGGTGTGCACCATGCCAAACGTTATCTTCAGAATGACGACCGTATCATTATTGATGGCGAGCAAGGCACCATATTAGTGGATGTCAATCAGGCAATTGAAAATGATTACAAGGACAAACAACTAGCCTACCAGCAATACTATTCATCACTCAACAAACTGAAAGACAAACCATCCATCACGTTGGACAATGTATCTATACAACTATTTGCCAACACAGAACTACCTGAAGACATAACAACCTTACACAATTGTAATGTTGATGGCATTGGCTTATACCGTACAGAGTTTTTGTTCATGAACAGAAACACCTTGCCGGATGAAAACGAGCAATACGATGCTTACATGAAAATGATTGATGCCATGAATGGTAATCCGGTTACTATCCGAACATTAGACCTGGGTGCTGATAAACCACTCAAAAGCATGCAATACGATGACTGCCCTACCAATCCAGCTTTGGGCTTACGGGCAATCAGACTATGCTTGAATGACCCCGAATTATTTCGACCTCAATTGCGTGCCATATTACGTGCATCAGCAAATGGGCACGTACGCATGATGATCCCCATGCTTTCAAATACACAAGAGGTTCGACAGGTTTTTAAAATTCTGGACGAAATTAAACGCGAACTTCAACAACAAGGTATTGCCTTTGATGACAACATGCAAGTTGGTGGCATGATAGAAGTACCTGCCGCAGCAATATCTGCCTACCTGTTTGCCAAACAACTGGATTTTCTATCTATCGGCACTAATGACCTGATACAGTATACGCTTGCCATCGATAGAATTGATGAAGAAGTTAATTATCTCTATAAACCCAGCCATCCTTCTGTCCTGCGGTTAATCCATCAGATTATCAAAGCCGGTAGACGTGCGGGCATACCCGTCGCTATGTGCGGTGAAATGGCCGGAGACCCTGTATATACTCGCCTGCTTCTGGGCCTGGGTTTACGAGAATTCAGCATGCAACCAAATACGATTCTTGAGGTAAAAGACGTTATTAACCGTTCACGTATCGACATGCTGGAAAAAATTAGCAGATCTATCCTTCTAAGTGAACATGCAGAAGAAGCACAGGAAAAAATAGAAAAACTTAACAAATAATGCAAACATAAAAATAATGTGACATTTTTGTTATTTTAAATAAATGATCCTCACCCCGGAACGACCCTGTTTATCATTATTAGATTCTTTTTATATTATTCCATTTTAATAGACCTACTCTTCATTTCTGGTTACACTTTCTTATCATCTGCACTAGAAACGAGTTAGAAAGTCACGCTAAAAAGATGAATGATTTATGACTGACACCATCCAGACTGAAAAAAATAATGCAGAAAATCGCGTCACCTCTTTACGCGAGGCCCTGAGAAAAGGACGAAACCAGCATATCTGGACGATGCTCACGGATCTGCATCCTGCAGAGGTTGCCCATATACTCGAGTCACTCCCTCCTACAGAACGCCAATTTGTCTGGAGCATGGTTGATCTGGAGGATGAAGGTGAAATCCTGCTGCAAGTCAATGACGAAGTACGTGCCGGCCTGATCAAAGGCATGGCTAACGATGAACTCATTGCTGCCACTGATGGCATGGACATGGATGACCTGGCTGATTTATTAAATGATCTGCCAGACATAGTTATCAAGGAAGTCCTGCATTCCATGGACAATCAAGACCGTAAACGCCTTGAATCGGTCTTGTCCTATCCCGAAGATAGCGCTGGCGGCCTGATGAATACGGACACTACGACAGTCCGTTCTGACGTAACATTAGACGTTGTTTTGCGGTACTTGCGCCTGCGTGGTGACTTGCCGGAATTTACTGACAACATGACCGTCGTAAATCGTTTCGACATGTACCTGGGCTCATTGTCATTATCGAAATTAATAACCAGCGATCCATCTCTGACAGTTGCAGAGGTTATGGACAGTGATGTTGTGCCGATCAGTGTCAATACACCAGCACACGAAGTTGCTCACATGTTCGAAAAACGCGACCTTATCTCAGCTCCTGTTATCAGTGAAGATAATCGTCTGCTTGGAAGAATTACCATTGATGATGTCGTCGATGTTATTCGTGATGAGGCAGATCATTCATTAATGAGTATGGCAGGCCTGCACGAAGAAGACGATATGTTTGCACCCGTTATATCAAGTGCAAAACGACGGGCACTCTGGCTAGGAATTAACCTGCTTACCGCATTTCTTGCAGCCTGGGTTATCGGCCTATTCCAGGGCACTTTGGAAAAAGTCGTTGCCCTGGCTGTATTGATGCCAATCGCGGCCAGTATGGGAGGTATCGCAGGCACACAAACACTTACACTAGTTATTCGCGGAATCGCATTAGGGCATATTGGTAAATCCAATTCCAGATGGCTACTGTACAAAGAAGCTGCTGTAGGTTCACTCAATGGTATAGTCTGGGCATTAATAGTCGCCGGCATTGCTATTCTTTGGTTCAACGACCTCATGATTGGTGTATTTATAGGCGCGGCGATGCTTATTAACCTGATATTTGCCGCCGTAGCTGGTTTTACTATCCCGTTGGTTTTGCGCCGAATGGGCATTGACCCAGCCCTGGCTGGCAGTGTTATTCTGACAACGGTAACGGATGTGATTGGTTATGTTGCTTTCCTGGGTCTGGCGACGATGTACCTGGTTTAAAAATTCAAGTATAGGACCGAAGATAAAATACAGCCACTGACAATCCTTTTATCTCTTAACTTTACCCTGCTTTTGCAAATACTCAAATGCTCGTAATAACGATAATTACAGTTCAAGCTCTGCATCAAAATGAAAATTCTGTCGCTGACCATCCTCATTCGCTCTTGCTGCAGCGGCTGACTCAAATTCATCTCTACGTGTAACAGTGTCTGCAAGAATTGTCACAATATGTGGCATCACCTTAAGTAAACCAGAATGTACAAAAATGACCTGCTCGGTCTTTTTATCCAACAACAGACGTAGCATTCCAGGTTTCAAGGTAGCAAGCAACAGGGTATGCCTGAACCATATACCAATCTGACCCTGCGCTGCGGTCACCGTCGTCAGATGCTCGATCTGACCGGAAAAAACGGTACCTTCTGCACTCACAACCTCAACATGGACCTTCATTGCCATGTTTGCTACACACGAGTGTTAAATCATGTAATCTTTCGCATCCCGCCACTATAACACGTCATTACTTCACAAGATTTAACAACTTAACAAACACCAGGCCAGCGACAAATCCAAGCACCAGACCACTCACTGATGATACAGTATATATTGTTATAGATAGACTACGACCTACCGGGCTAACCAGAATTGCCAAACCTGGAGCAAGCATACCTGCGAGCCCTAACATCAAGGCATATTTTATTGGCGGCATTGGCTTCAGAAAACCACGCCGGTACACTTCAATGATAAAGATAACAATAATACAGGCCCAGGCAGGAATGCTGAACATCACAAACATGGATTTCTCATTGGCTAGCCACAAACCACTATCCAGCATTGAAAATACCAGAACAAGATGAGCCAATGGTAAACAAACCAGTAATCCTGCAAGTAAAACCAATGCCACTGTCGCTTTCATTTTCTCACTGTCACATATCTACACTAATCAGGCAATAGCGGAACATGTATACTGTTAAATTTTGCCTACTCTCTCCCCCAACGCTTAACAATCAATCAGTCAATTTTCGTAAAACACACTCACAAGACCAGCGATTGAAAATTAATAATTATTTTATCCAAACTTGACCAAGATCAATAGCAACATGATCACTTTTACTTTATTATTTAAACGTCAGGAGGAAAGGATAAATAGGGATACCCGAGTATTTTACTCGTGAAATGCATATCATAGTACATAGCACGGCTGTAAGGCTCATTATCATTCAAACTGATATTGTAATAAAGCTGAAATAAAAACCATTTATATTCGACAGATAAAAATAACGCGGAGAATCAATCATGAACACACTAACAAGAAAAGGTATAGGCAGGACTCTATTACTTGGTCTCTGCGGCGCCGTATTCAGCCTTTATGGCAGTCTGGCAGGAGCAGGAACCATTAAGGGTTCAGCACACGACTTCTCTACTACAGGCTGGGCAAATGGCGAGATATGTGTCGCCTGCCATACACCGCATAACGCAGATACCACTGTTTCAGAAGCACCACTCTGGAATCATGCCTTAACAGGTAAAACATTTGTTCTGTATAGCAGTCCAACATTGGACGCCACCGTTGCACAACCGGGCGGATCATCTAAATTATGCCTGTCTTGCCACGACGGTACCGTTGCTCTGGATAGCTTCGGCACAACAACTGGAACCAGCTTCATGACAGGAAACAAGGCTGTTGGTGCAGATGAGCTGGGTAACGATCATCCTATCTCGTTCACTTATGATCCTGCTCTGGCAACTGCTGACGGGGCTTTATTTGACCCAACAGATGTAACAAACCAGGTCACAATAGGTGCCGGCGGGGATTCTAAAACCGGAACAATCCAGGATGTATTGCTACTTGGTAATCAAGTACAATGTGCATCTTGCCATGATGTACACAATAAATTTACCAATGGCGACAAGCTGCTGCGTATTGCTAATACCGGTAGTAATCTATGCCTGACCTGCCATAACAAGTAGGCCATAAGTACTCGGTTATGATGAAAGCAACGCCCCGCCACCTGATTAAAAAGGTGGCGGGGTTTTATTTGCCTGTTTGAAACGTAAACGCTTTTCGCTTTCAAACATTGGCATGATATATTGACTTCTTTTCGATGGAATTACAGGTATGAATTGCACACTATCCTTGCTTTTAACCCGGGTCTTGCTCCCAAGCACTTTACTGGCCACACTGTTATTGTCAGGCTGTGCGACACCTCCCTCAAAAACAACCTATTTAGCTGGGCATATCTTTTATCCTGCCATGCCTGATGCACCACGCATTCAGTACCTGGCGACGTTTTCTTCATCCAAGGATGTCAGCAAACCAGGCAGTGAATTCGCAAAGTTTGTCCTAGGAAAGGATAAGGACAAGGATGCTATCTATATTAATAAACCCTACGGCGTGCAGATTCATGATGGCAAGATTTATGCTATCGATACACGCGGTGGTGGATATGCCGTAATGGATCTGGTTAATCACGAATTCCGACCCGTCACCGGCAAAGGTGGCGGACGTATGTCAAAACCCATAAATATTACTTTTGATAAGGACGGCAGCAAATACATTACTGATACACAACGCAATCAGGTGCTGGTCTTCGACAAGAATGAAAAATTTTTACGTGCTCTGGGAGTTGAAAAACAATTCAAACCCTCTGATACAGCTATTTCGGGTGATAAGCTGTTTGTCGCTGACCTCAAGGACCATGAGATAGAAGTACTGAATAAACACACCGGTTTACTCCTGTACAAGATAGGCCGAGCCGGCAGCAAGGATGGGGAATTATTCCATCCGACCAACATCAAGATCGGGCCGGACAACCATCTATACGTCAGTGATACGACCAATTTCCGGATACAGAAATTCACCCTGGATGGTCGACATATACGTAACTACGGTTCTATCGGTACCAATATCGGTAAATTTGCCAGACCGAAGGGTATTGCTCTGGACAGAAAAGGACAAATGTACATAGTTGATGCGGCCTTCGAAAATGTCCAGGTAATGAGTCCGGATGGTAAATTATTGATGTTTTTTGGCGGACCTGGCAGTAATCGGGATAATATCAACCTGCCTGTTGATATTGAGATTGATTATGACAATGCCAAGCTCTTTCAACGCTATGCACACCCGGATTTTAAACTGGAATACATTATTCTGGTTAGCAGCCAGTACGGAATCAACAAAATCAATGTCTATGGTTTTGGTAAAATGAAAGGCATGGAATATCCTGATGATGCCGTTCCTGGCAAGCGGTAACGACTGACACTAAATATATTGCCAGTCAGGGACTGGTGGCCTTGCCACCAGCAAGACAAATGCAAAACAATATAATAAACCAACAAACAGGATGTTACACGTCAAGGTTCAAACAACACTCCATCTACATCAAGGGTGATACGTTTAACATACTAATAACATCACCAGGTATCGTACGTTACCTGGTAAGCCTGCTGACAATCTTGTTTTGTTTGACAACACATGCAGCTGAAATCAGCTCTTTCAGTAACACCGCTATCGAAAGTCATTTAGAGATACGCTATCTGTCAGATGAACGAATTGATACCAATGCTGGCATTGAAACCCTCAACCAGCACCAGATTACCTATGAAGAAGAATTTTCTGTCCTGACACGCAACTATATTTACCACCCGAGTTTCCTCAAGCTTGATCTGGGGGCCGGCTTCACCTTCGTGCAAGACTCATTTGAAACAGGCGGTATAAACAAAAGCAATAATGATGGCCTGTATAGCCTGCATGGTCGCGCCAGCTTTCTGGAAAAAAAACCATTCCCGATATCATTTTTCTATACACGCGACAATCCGGCTTCTTTCCCCGGACTGGCTGAACGTGTACAGCAAACCAATACCCTATATGGTGTCGACTTCTCATTACTGGAGCCGGTTATACCACTGAAGATGAGTATGTTTGCTTCTCATAATGAACGCACAGGCAGCAGTCCGAACCAGCTGGTTGACGATACAACAGACCGCTTTGGTCTTCGTGCATCAAAGAACTATTCCGGGAACTACTCACATCAACTCAGTTTTGATCATACAGATGAAGACTCCCGCAGCGGCAGCCTCAGCTTGCCGATTACACCCACTTCACGTACGACAGACGTGGTTACATACAGTTCTGACTGGCGTTTTGGCCAACAAAAACAGATTTCATATTTTGATCGCGCCACCCTCACCAAACAGGATGGCCTGATTATACGTGACGAATTTAGCTTTGCACCCAACCTGTTATGGAAACATTCGGACAAGTTGCAGTCCTCATACCACTATAATTATCTCGACAGCAGCCTGAATGGCATAGACACAACTAATCATATTGCCAATACCAGACTGAATTATTTATATAACGAGCAAATTGAATTGGATGCCGGAGCCCTCCTGGAAGACAAGCAAACAACAGGGGTCGGCAACCAGTCCATTGGTGTTAATGGACAAGTGATCTACAAACGACCTGTTACGAATGGCACGCTTACACTGAGTGCAGGCCTAAATTACCGGCAAAACGACCGCAATGCTGCTGCTACCCAGGCCAATGTCATCGGTGAACTGGTCACACTCTCGGGCTTAACGCCGATGGCGCTGGCAAATGAATTTATTATTACCAGCAGCATTGTTGTACAAAACATGGCCCGCAGCCAGACCTATGTTGATGGCACTGACTACAGGATCATTGTTATTGGCACCCGTACCGAAATCCAGCGGCTCAGCGGAAGCAGCATAGGTGACCCGGAGCAGGTTGTCGTCGATTATGCATACCAGACCGGTGGCAGTGCTGCCTTCGCTAACCTGGAACAGACCTACTACGCCGGGTTGGCAATTTACCAGTATTACAATCTATATCTGCGTTATCGAATCGTTGACCAGGATCTTACATCCGGCAATCCAACTCTGCCCCTGAACTCACAAAATACACTCTCCCTAGGTGCCAGGGCTGATTATCCGGTAAACCGATGGCTGGAAGTTGGTGCCAATGCCGACCTGGTCAAACACGAGGAAGACATAAATTCCTATGATAGCCAACGATACAGCACCTATGGCCAGTTTATTTTGCCGTTCTCGTCAAATCTGCGGATAACCGCCAGCAAGACAATAGTTGATAACCATAATTCTGTTGAAGACACTGATATGAGTAGCCTGAGTATCATCCTTCGCTCACGACCGCGAAACAGAATGACAGTTACAGCCGAGGCACATACTGAAGAAGATGATGGTGGCACAATCACACGTAAAAGGGACACCTTTAAACTCACCACGCGATGGCAGGTTTACCGACTGATAATGAACGCACAAATTATCTTCAGCGATGAACAGACCGGAACTGCCGAGACCGAACGGCAACACTTGTTGCTGACTATTCGGCGGGATATCTGAACACATGTCTATTAACAAATCATTGACCGGCTTGATCCTTAGCATACCTGTCATGTTTGCTGTCATAACCGGCTGCACGATGATTGCTAAAAAAGATTCAAACGAACCAACCATAACCAGGGTATGGCCTGAAAAACCGGCAAAGGCCCGTATCGCTTATGTAAAGTCATTTACATCACCTGATGATCTGGGTATCAGTAAGGGCTTTTTCACTCAGATTTTAGATTTTTTTACCGGTGGGTCAGACTGGCAACTGGTACGCCCAATGGCCATTGTGGCTTCAGCAGATGGAAAAATATTTGTTGCCGACCCAGGTAGTAAGGCTGTTCATCTGTTCGACACCAAAAATGCTGAGCACAAACTGATTTTGGCCAGAGACAATCAACCGTTCCCTTCACCCACCGGTCTGGCTCTCGGCTTAAAAGGGGAAGTCTATATCACTGACTCTTCTCTCGGACAGGTCTTTGTCCTGCATACCGGAAAGGATGCAGCCGAGGCCCTGAATCTCAAGATTAATCCGGACCAGCCAACCAATATTGCAGTAGACAAAACGAGCAAGCGACTCTATATCGTGGATTCTGTTCATCACCATATCAAGGTGTATGACCATAACGGTACCCTGATTAAAACAATTGGCCAGCGGGGTAATGCAGATGGTGAATTCAACTTCCCGAGCATGATCTGGATTGACGATACGGGTCATCTACTAGTTAGTGATGCCCTTAATTTTCGTGTGCAAATTTTCGATCTTGAGGGACGTTTTATTAGCAAATTCGGGCGCCTTGGTGATGGTACCGGTGATATGTCCAGGCCCAAAGGGGTCGCGAAAGATAGTCATGGCCATATTTATGTTGTCGATGCACTGCATCATAGCATCCAACTGTTTAATAATTCAGGGGAATTTCTGTTGAATGTTGGTCGTCGGGGAAATGCTGCCGGTGAGTTCCTTTTACCTACCGGTATCTACATCAGCCATGATAATATGATCTATGTCGCTGATTCGCATAATAGCCGAATCCAGATGTTTCGTTATATTGGTGATCGGCCTTGAAAAATAAAACTATAAATACACTGTTATTTACCCTGATCAGTTTTTACTGTATCTCTATATCAGCCGGTATCGTTACGACCAGGCATAACCTGTCTGTCAGTGGCCCCGGGAGTGTCAAGGCCAGCAGTGAGTCCGAGATTTGTGTCTTCTGCCATACACCTCATAATGCCTCCCCTTCAGGTCCTTTATGGAACCGACGCAACCCTGGCGGCAGCTACACTCCATACACCAGTTCCAGCGCTGCAGCCAATCCAGGCAACCCAACAGGTGCCTCTATACTCTGCCTGAGCTGTCATGATGGTACGATCGCTCTGGGTGAACTGAATTCACGTACAACAAACGTTAACGTCAGCGGTGGTCCCAACATGCCGAATGGACCAACAAACCTGACCAAGGATTTATCGGACGATCACCCGATCTCGTTTTCCTATTCCAGTAGTCAGAGTGCCAAACCAGCGGAACTGGTATCACCATCAAGTTTAAATGGCGCAGTCAAACTCGACAGCAGCGGGCAATTACAATGCACCAGCTGTCATGATGCCCATGATAACCAGTTCGGCAAGTTTCTGGTAAAATCCAATAATGCTGGTGCGCTGTGCCTGACCTGCCATATCAAGAGTGGCTGGTCTGCCGGCTCACATAGTAACTCCAATAAAACATGGAACGGTAAAAGTGTTTCCAATCACGCCTGCCAAAGCTGTCATGTACCCCATTCTGCCAATGGCAAGGAAAGACTGTTACGCAGCCAGATGGAAGAAAGTGTCTGCCTTACCTGTCATGATGGCTCAGTTGCAAACCAGGATATACAAGGCGAATTAAACAAATCATCACGGCACCCGGTTGGCAATACAACTGGCACTCACGACCCGACCGAAGCGGCCGTTGTCAATTCACGTCATGTGGAATGTGTCGACTGCCATAACCCGCATGCTGCACGCGCCATTGGCTCCGGAAACGGTGTCCTCACCGAAGTACGTGGTGTTAATATTAGTGGCAATGCAATTGATGTCCCTCCGGCAATCAATGCCGAATATCAACTTTGTTTCCGATGTCATGGAGACAGCACCGGCAAAGCAGCACCGTCGACAACACGTCAGTTCAATAACACCAATGTACGCACCGAATTCAACACAGGCAACCCTTCCTATCACCCTGTAGTCGGCCCCGGCGCTAACAGCAATGTACCCAGCCTGATAAATAACCTGAATACAGGCAGCACCATTAAATGCACTGATTGTCATAACAATAACAACCTAAATGGCCCGCGTGGTCCGCATGGTTCAAATAACCCGAACCTGCTCGAACGCCAGTATCTGACCCAGGACGGGACAACAGAAAGCGCTTCCGCCTATGCCATGTGTTATAAATGCCACAGTCAAACCAGTATACTAAATAACGAAAGCTTTCCACGTCATCGCTTTCATATTACCGGTAACGGTGGTGGTGGTATGGGGCACGGCGGTATGGCTGCCGGCCTGAGTACACCATGTAATATCTGTCATGACCCCCATGGTAGCCAACAACAAAAATTGATTAACTTCGATACCTCGGTTGTTTCACCTAGCGGATCCGGCAGGCTGGAATATTATTCATCCGGCTTCGAGTCGGGTGGATGTTACCTCACCTGTCATCAACGGAATCATAATCCATGCACCTATGGCAGCGGTGGCGGTATGGGTGGTGGCATGTGCGGTGGCATGGGCGGCGGTGGTGGCGGTGGCGGCGGCGGTCATTGAGTCGACGATATTAACGATCCACGCTGCCCTATACTCAAAACTGACTATTTGTTATTTTGACGCGACCTCGACCAATGGAAGTATTTATAACGGTAAATCGCATCCTCGCCATGACAATCTGCACAAATAAAGTTTTCGCTATTGGCATGCCGCAAAAAGCTGTTACCCACATTACCTTCCTCATTCCTGCCACTGCCAGCCGCTAAACGATCTGCATCCCAGCGATGAGGGTCGTGACAGGTCATGCAACTGATCGCCCCTGCACTGTCATGTCGACCAAATTCATTGAACACCGGCGCTATCATCTTGTTACCGCTACTGACACGTAAACGTCCCTTGTTTGAAGGGACAGTACGATCGGGATGTTCCATCTTTTCCGGAACCTTGGCCTGTGCCACACCATCTTTGCGATGGCATGAAAGACACAATGCCTGCGCCCTGTCACGACCTCCTCCAGTCTTTCTCGACCACAGACGGAGTGGTAAATCAGCATTATGCACGGCATGACATTGACCACAAGGACCGGACTGCCTGACTGTTTGCCCCTTACTGTTACGTGCGTCAACAGCTGTTACTGACAAATCATGATCACTACCAATCACCGCCCTCTTCTGTTTATGACAATCAATACATAGAGCAGCCTTACCATTGGCCTTTTTTCTCAAGAAACTATTCCCGGTATCACCATCAAGCCTGGGATTTTTCCCTGAGTGAGACGAAGCATTACGTGGATCCCATTGATGCGGGTTATGACAAGTGGCACAGTCCAGCAAACCCTGTTTGTCGTCATGTTCTCCAGACCGTGAAAACAATGGCAAACTGGACTCCAGTCCTGATTTTTTCAGGCTCACTTGCACTGGATGACTATGAGTACCGGTCGTTTTGTCTTCAGCCACCCCACCCTGACGATGACAATCGACACACATACCCTTGATGCCCTTTGATTTACTCGCTATGTTACGCGCCCACATCCTTTTGCCTTTGCCGTTATGGGGTACATGGCAGGCACTACAAACACCGCTTCGGGCAACCGTCATGTCCTGGGCATTTTTTTCATTAACTGCAGAAATACTCAGATTATGTTTTGAAAGTGCAACTGGAGCCTGTTGCCGGTGACAGTTCATGCAAAGCGCGCTGTCATTATCATTGGCAATACGCAGGAAACTGTTTTTACCACTACCTTCAGATTGATAAACGTCATCACCTGCCGGTTGTGCATGTGTAGATGGTGACCACAAATGCGGGTCATGACAACTCAGGCAAGTGACATTGCCACCTTCCTTTACTCGCCTGCCCTGCTTATCAAACAATGGCAGCTGCACACTATTTCGGGGAGCTGATTTATTATGATCGCGACTTAACCAGCCATCCTTTTTTGCAATGATGCCCACTCTTCTCAGAGGCACATCAACAGGATGACTGTGTTTACCGACGAGCTTCTTACCTGCAACCCCGTCACGAGTATGACAACTCAGACAATAAGCACTGGAAAGGTCTATTCCGGGTTTAAGCGTACGAGACCATAACCTTGGACCTTTAGCATTGTGGGGCACGTGACAAGCGCTACAAGGGCCTGCCTCAGAGACCTTTTGCCTCTTTACATTGCGTACCTCGGAATCTGCCAGCGCCAGGTTATGTTTACTTGCCATGACCGCTTTGTTTTTACGATGACAACTGGCACATAGCTGGGATTGATTGTTTTTCCTGGCCAGTATTTTTTTCCCTTTTGCAGCATGTACAACATGACATGACTGACAGATCACTTCACCCTTGGCACCAAACCGGGAATTGGCTTTTTTCAATTGGGCCGGTTGATGTTTCAGTATAGGGCCAACAGGGTGGTTCCCGTTTCTGACACCCGTACTGCGATTAAGATGACATGCCATACATAGACTGGAGTTTTTGTTCTTTATACGCAGAAATATTGGCGAATCCTTTTCTTTCCAGTCTACACCATGCGCCGTATGACAGGTGCCACAATACATCTTTCCGTCTTTATTAAGCGGGAAGATGGTTTTACCCTTCGCTGTCGGTATCGTAACATCCTTACTTGGCTTGACGCCGACAGGATGAGTGTAATGATTTTTTTTCCACAGGGAACGGGAGTCCAGCATAAAACCATCGTGACAGGAAAAACACATTTGCTCTGTACTGGCAACATCCTGCTTGCCTGTTTTGACTACAGGCTGCGGATCATAAGGGATAAGTGGTGTAACATCCTTACGCTTGAACTCATCCAGCCACATGATATGACAAGTTGCACACTCACGATTGGCTGATGTCTTACGCAGAGCGTTCGAAGTTTCGGGCAATAATATCAAAACAAAATAAAATAGCACAAAGACAAAAGAATATTGCCTTCCTTTTCCTTGTGAATACTGACTCCCACGGAACATAACTATCTATTCCAGTTGAAAAACAGACACTCTGTGCCTGAGCATTTCTGCTACATATAAACGATTACCACTAACAGCAATACCCGCCGGCGTCATCATGTCGCTACGTGTGCCACGATGTTTCAACACATGCAGAAATTGGCCACTATCATTAAATACCTGTATCAGGTTCATATAACTATCCGAAATGTAGACCCGCCGGAGATGATCTATTGCAACTCCCTTGGGTCTGAAAAGTTGCCCGGGCAATACTCCCCACTCACCAACATTGACAAGGAAACGTCCATCGGCCTGAAATAATTGCACACGTGTATTCAAGACATCCACCACGGCTATTCGGGAGTCCGCCGTAACGG
>Ga0316206_1000158_pt1 | contig 132383 bp, 113 predicted proteins | sample 6monthpyrite_MG_FD_204942 | JGI IMG/M metagenome (GOLD analysis project Ga0316206, IMG submission 204942) | Microbial mat bacterial communities from mineral coupon in-situ incubated in ocean water Damariscotta River, Maine, United States -... | ecosystem: Environmental > Aquatic > Marine >... | reverse complement strand
CAGGCCGGCAGGCAGCACGGCGGCGGTGGGCGCGCCGGTGGCGTCCAGCGGATGGCCGCCGTTGGCGCCGGCGGTGCCGTCGCTGTAGGCGAGGGTCTGGGTTTGGCCGGCGCGGTTGGCGAGGGTGTGCAGGCGGCCGCCCGCGTCGTAGGTTTCAACACCGCCGTCGGTGGTGGTCACACGCCAGCCGGCGGGCTGGCCGGTGCTGTCGGTGAGGCGTTCGAGGGTGGCGTTGATGTCGGCGTCGGGTTGCCAGGCGCCGTTGACGCGGGTGTAGGCGTAGTCTTTGCCGTCGGCGCGGCTGACGGTGGCGCGACCGTCTTTCAGGGTGACGCGGCGCTGGTAGTAGCCCAGCCAGCCGTGGCCGAAGCGTTGGCCCGCCGCGGCGAGCGCCCGGTTGTAGGTGCGCTGGATTCGCAGCGGCTGCGGCCCCGCTCCCCGGTAGTCGGTGGCGATTTGGTATTTGTTTCCCGTCGCTTGGTTGACGGGGTTGCCTACCGGGCAGAAGTCCGGTTGGCCGTTGTTTTTGGGGCTGTGTTGGGCGACTAGGTCTGGCGGCAAAACGGTACAAACAGTATTAGGATACGCGCCTGAAGGGTTAGATGAACCGTGGGGGCAAATAGGAATATAGGTAGTAGGAAAATAAGGTTCATTGTTATAGCCGTTGATACAATCTACTATTTGCCCAGGCTGGAAATTAGACGCAGGGCTAAGCCTAGCAAAAAATGCAGAGTACGGGCTATAACCGGCCGTAATTACGCAAGCCTGCTCTGGCGTAGATACAAACCCTCCATCGCACACAGTATTGGAGAACACTGTGCAGTATCCCCATAGAGGGATCGCTTTAACTGTAGAGGCCTGCGTAAGGGTAAATGCCCCACTGAAAGGAAAAGCGGTAATGGCCGTGAGAGGAACAATAAGGGAAAGTCTTGCCAAAACACATCGTCGTCCAGCTATCGATGCTAAGCATTTGATGCGAGACCGCCAGCGTAAAAAATCGGCGCTGGCAAGTCTCATTAAAAGATGACGTAGCAGGTTCGGGTTTTTGTTTTTCTCGGATACGACGGCATCACTATAGCTGATGCGGTTATCGGTCATGCGCCCTCCCCAGGGATTTTTAGTCTTGTTGTGGCGAAGGACGGCGCCTTCGGTGCTTTGTTTCGCGGGGAGAGAACCATTGGATTCGAAACTGCCCCGGCGGGCGGAAGCGGGCGCTGGTGCTTTTAACTTAAGGTTGGTCGGTTATCCGGCGGGTTGCTTCCTTCCCCCATTTTTTTATCGTGGAGTAAGATAGTCTAGTTTGTCAAGGGGCGCTGGTCTTGCAACGCGTGGGTCTTTTCTTGGTTGTGCCGCCGATTCCGACAGGCGTTCCACGGTATTGGCGCGTGTCTTTCCTTGTCTGATGATCGATTGGGCGGTAAATTGTCAGCCGGGAGATGGCGAGCGCGCTTCGCCGGACGGGGGATGGTTGTCCGGACAGGGCAAGGGTCAGGCTCGATTGATACAGAATTGCTCTGACTTTACTTATCCTTAAGTTTCCTATAATTTGCCCCTGGCTTCCGATTCGATCCGTCTCTCCGATTGCTGACGGGCTGACGGGCTGACGGGCTGACGGGCTGACGGTTAGAATAAATCATATTGAGTACCCATTCGATCCTTGTGAATGGCAAAACGAATTACGTTCATCGCGCGACGCCGGCAATCCATAAAGTACGCAAAGCGCTCTACCTCCATGCCGGCGCGTTTGTTTCTTAACAATGCCGGGGCGCCGAGGCCGGCTTTGATAAATAGCGGCGTTTGTTATATTCTCCGAATCTCCAAAAGCAGCCCACGATAGCAAACTGAAGCAATGCGCCGACGAACAGGCCGGCGCGCCGGGTGCGATGTTCTAAAAACCAGGCTAATAGCGTTTTGAAATCCTATCCATCTACACTCGAAATCGCTTTCCGGCGTTGTAGATAACGCGAATGCAAGGCGCCGCTCCCCACATCGATTTTACTTATGTAAAGGATAAAATAAATGGATAACCCGCCGATTTTAAGCGTGATATCCTAACAAACACTATATTCGGGTCGATTATTTAAACAACACTATTTAGTTTTTAGTTTAAGGAGTGGGATGTGTCGAAATTAGTGAAACCTCATGGCGGTGGCGAGCTGAAGCCCCTGCTGCTAGCCGGCGAAGCCGCCGCAAGTGAATGTAAGCGGGCGGAGAGCTTTCCAAAAGTCCGTCTGTCCTCCCGCGAAACCGGCGACCTCATCATGATGGGTATCGGCGGATTCACCCCCCTGGAAGGTTTCATGACGCATGCCGACTGGCAAGGCGTGTGCGATGGCTACAAGATGGCTAACGGACTATTCTGGCCAATCCCCATTACGTTATCCACCGACGAAACGACGGCGGGTGGCATTCAGCTTGGCTCCGAAGTTGCTCTCGTCGATGGCGAAAGCGGCGAGATCATGGGCAGCATGACCGTCACTGAAAAATTCACCATCGATAAGGCGCATGAGTGCATGATGGTGTATAAGACGGCGGATGTTGAACATCCCGGCGTCAAAATGGTGATGGATCAGGGGGCGGTCAACCTGGCCGGCCCTGTTAAGGTTTTCTCTCAAGGCGGTTTTCCAGAAAAATACGGTAAGCAATTCATGACGCCGGAACAGACGCGCACGGAATTCGAAAAGCGTGGCTGGTCCACCATCGCGGCTTTCCAAACCCGCAATCCGATGCATCGCTCTCATGAATATCTTGCCAAAATCGCCATTGAGATTTGCGACGGCGTACTCATTCACTCGCTTCTCGGCAAACTGAAGCCCGGCGACATTCCAGCGGAAGTCCGCTCTGACGCGATCGGCACCCTCATTAAGGAATATTTTGTTGACAATACCGTGATGCAAGCGGGTTATCCTCTGGATATGCGCTACGCTGGCCCACGCGAAGCATTACTGCACGCGCTTTTCCGCCAGAACTACGGCTGCTCCCACTTAATCGTGGGCCGCGACCATGCTGGGGTGGGCGATTATTACGGCCCATTCGACGCCCATCATATTTTCGATGAAATTCCCAAAGATGCGCTGGAAACCAAGCCATTGAAGATCGACTGGACCTTCTGGTGCAATAAGTGCGAGGGCATGGCGTCCATGAAAACCTGTCCACATAGCGCCGAAGACCGTCTTCTCCTGTCTGGCACTAAGCTGCGTAAAGCGCTCTCCGAAGGAACCGAAGTCCCGGATCATTTTAGCCGCCCAGAAGTACTGGAAATTTTACGGGCGTATTACGCTAGCTTGAAGGACGAGGAGAAAGTAGAAGTCAAACTCAGCGGACATTCCGCCAAATAGTTCTGCAAGGAACGCCGGTTACCTTAATGGTAGCCGGCTTTTTATTAATCGTTTGTGTAATTACCTAGGAGTAAAGCAATGCCAACTTTTGTACGCACCGATAAATGCGACGGCTGCAAAGGTCAGGATAAAACGGCCTGCATGTATATCTGCCCGCATGACCTGATGAAGCTGGACAAAGACGGCTCCGAAACTGGCCACGCCATGAGGGCCTTCAACCAAGAGCCGGAGCAGTGCTGGGAATGCTATTCCTGCGTGAAGATCTGCCCGCAACAAGCGATCGAGGCCCGCCACTACGCCGATATCGTTCCGCTGGGCGGTTCCGTGCAGCCTCTGCGCGGCACCGATTCCATTATGTGGACCATCAAGTTCCGTAACGGCACCTTAAAGCGCTTCAAGTTCCCCATCCGCACCACGCCGGAAGGCTCCATTAACCCTTATGGTGGCAAGCCAGAGGCAAAGATGACGGATATCACCAAGTCTGGCTACTTTAACCAGGAAAATGGCTTCCGCGCTGGAGACCCTACCGAGCTAATTTGCAAGTAACTTCGGTAAAGTAGACTTAATATCCCGGCCTAGCACCGGTTCGACCAATGCAAAATTTGAGTTAAGGTGAATTGCAATGTCTCAAGGAACATTTGGAAATCCAGAAGTTATCGAAGAAGAGGTTGATATCCTCTTAATCGGCGGCGGCATGGCTTGCTGCGGCGCCGCTTATGAAATGGTTCGCTGGGCGGAGGCCGCCAAGGCCGAATCCGGCGTTGATCTGAAAATTAAATTGATCGACAAAGCCGCCATGGACCGTTCCGGCGCCGTGGCGCAAGGTCTGTCCGCCATTAACACCTACATCGGCACCGAGCAGGATCCCGCCGACTACGCCCGCATGGTCTCCAATGACCTAATGGGTATTACCCGCGACGACTTGGCCTACGATCTGGGCCGCCACGTCGATGAGTCCGTGCATCTGTTCGAGGAATGGGGCCTGCCCATCTGGAAAACCGATGAAAACGGCGAGCGTCACGACGGCTCCAAGGGCATGACCCCGCTGAAGGACGGCGGCAAGCCGGTTCGCTCCGGTAAATGGCAGATCATGATTAACGGCGAATCCTACAAGTGGATCGTTGCCGAAGCCGCTAAGAAAGTCCTGGGCATGGACCGCATTCAGGAGCGGGTGTTCATCGTTAAGCTGGTCAACGACAAGAACGATCCCAAGCGGGTCGCTGGCGCGGTCGGCTTCTCCGTGCGCGAGCACAAGCTGTTCATCTATAAATTCAAGGCTTGTTTACTTGCCGCCGGTGGTTGCGTGAACCTGTTCCGTCCCCGTTCCGTGGGTGAAGGTCAAGGCCGCGCCTGGTATCCCGTGTGGAATGCCGGATCCACCTACTCCATGGCCGCCGAGGCCGGCGCCGAGTTGACCATGATGGAAAACCGCTTCGTTCCCGCCCGCTTCAAGGATGGTTACGGCCCGGTCGGCGCTTGGTTCCTGCTGTTCAAAGCAAAAGCCACCAATGCGTTCGGTGAAGTCTACATGGACAAGAACAAGGAGATGCTGAACGACTATCCGCCTTATGGTCAAGCCGCCGTTCCCGCCTCCTGCCTGCGCAATCACTTGATGCTCAAGGAGATGAAAGAAGGCCGCGGTCCGATTTATATGGATACCGTGACTGCCCTAGCCAAGTTGAAGGAAACCTTGACGCCTCGCGAGGTGAAACACCTGGAAGCGGAAGCCTGGGAAGACTTCCTCGATATGTGCGTTGGCCAGTGTGGTGTTTGGGTTGGCGAGAACATCGAGCCGGAGAAAAAGAATTCCGAACTGATGCCGACCGAACCTTACCTGCTGGGCTCCCACTCCGGCTGCTGCGGCATTTGGGTTTCCGGCCCGGATGATGTTGGCGCGCCTACCAGCGAAACCGAATCTGGTGTGCCAGATCACCTGCCAAAAGGCTGGAACTGGGGCTACCGCTCCATGACCACCATTAAGGGTCTGTTCACCGCCGGTGACGGCGTTGGCGCCTCCGGCCACAAATTCTCTTCCGGCTCCCACGCCGAAGGTCGTATGGCCGCTAAAGCGATGGTTAAGTTCTGCATCGACAATAAAGACTGGAAACCGGAGCTTGACACGTCCGCCGAACAACTGGTGGAAGACATCTACAAGCCGGTGCGCAACTTCCTGGAATTCAAGGACTACTCCACCGCGATCGACGTCAACCCGAACTACATCACACCGAAAATGCTCCAGTTCCGTCTGCAAAAGGTCATGGACGAGTATGTAGCCGGCGTGGCGACTTATTACATCACCAACGCACAAATGCTCGCCGTGGCGGAAGAGAAGTTGGCGATGTTGAAGGAAGACGCCGAGAAGATGCGCGCCAAGGATCTGCACGAGCTGCTGCGGGCCTGGGAGAACTATCATCGCATCCTGACAGCGGAAGCGCATATGAAGCACATCGAGTTCCGTGAAGAATCCCGCTATCCAGGATTCTACTACCGCGCCGACAAGAACTTCGTCGACGAGGAAAACTGGAAGTGCTTCGTCAACTCCGTCTACGACAAGACGACCAAGCAATGGACCGTGTTCAAGCGCGCCCATAAAGACTTGGTAGACAAGTCCAAGCTGTTCAAAGCCGCCAGCCACTAAGCTGACCGCTAAGCAGCACTAGTACGCAAAGCCGGGCGCCGCAAGGCGCCCGGCTTTGTTTCTATATAATTCGGCTTATCTTCCGCTTCGGCGGTAAAATACGGGTTTCACGCAACATCGCCTATCTGGTAGAGTCAACGACCGGTCTCCAGCTACCTTAGGCCATTCTCAGAAACGATGAGGTGTAAAATGGATAATTTAGTTGATATCATGGAATCGCCATTCCCACAAAGTCCCGTGGCGCCGACTTCGTTTGACGGATCGAAAGTCATCCAGTTTCAGTGTCATAAGGGAATCGCCTGTTTTAACGCCTGCTGCAAAGATATCGACATTACCCTGACACCCTACGATATCTTGCGTCTGAAGCACCGTTTGGAACTCACATCCGGCGAATTTTTACGGCAATACACACTGCCATTTGAAATGGAAAAAGACGGGATTGCCGGCATCAAGTTACGTCCGGTCGAGAATGGCGCCGCTTGTCAATTTATGACCGACGAGGGGTGCCGTGTCTATGAAGACCGGCCCACCGCCTGCCGTTATTATCCGGTCGCACTCGTTTCAATGCGCAAGCAGGAAGAATACACCGACACCTCTTCCTATGCGCTCATTAAGGAACCGCATTGTTTAGGGCACAACGAAAACCGTTCCCTGACCATCGACGCATACCGTGAGGAACAAGGCATCGGGGAATACGACACATTAGGACACGGCTGGCGGCAACTGATTCTAAAGAAAAAGTCTTCTGGTCCAACGGTCGGAAAACCCTCCAAACGCAGCTTGCAATTGTTTTTCATGGCCTGTTACGATCTTGACCGTTTCCGGGCGTTCGTCGCTAGCGACTCCTTTAATGAAGTTTATGATCTGCCCGATGAGTTAAGGCAGACAATCCAAGACGATGAAGCATTAATGCAGTTCGCCTTCCGCTTTCTCAAGCAAGTAATGTTCGGTGAAGAAAGTATCGCCCTGAAAACCGACGCACTGGATAAGCGCCTGCAAAAAAAACAGGGGCGGGAAACCGCTGTAACATCTGCGTCCAATGCGTTAGATCGCCCGGATGAACCGGTCGCCGACGATGAGTGTGACGCGAGCTAAGCGCTCCGATGCAAGCCCGCGCACTAACCCCGGAAGAATATTTCATTGAAGCGGAGCCTTATTACGAGGCCAGCGGCGACGAGGTCGTTATTTTCGAGGCCGCCTATCGAAACAAGCTGCCGATATTGCTTAAAGGGCCAACCGGTTGCGGCAAAACCCGCTTCATGGAATACATGGCGTGGCGCCTCGAACGCCCGCTAATCACCGTTTCCTGCCACGATGATCTCACCGCTTCCGACTTGGTTGGCCGTTATCTTGTTAAAGGAGGCGAAACGGTATGGGTGGATGGCCCTCTGGCTCGCGCCGTGCGCGCCGGCGGCATTTGTTATTTAGACGAAATCGTCGAGGCGCGCAAGGATACGATGGTGGTGATCCACCCTCTCGCCGATGACCGCCGTGTCCTCCCGATGGAAAAACTGGGCGTGCTGCTAGAAGCCAACCAGGACTTTTGCCTCGCCATTTCCTATAATCCCGGCTACCAAAGCGTGCTTAAGGACCTTAAGCAAAGCACCCGGCAACGATTTGTCGCGCTGGAATTCAGCTATCCGAGTGCAGCGTTGGAACGGCGGATTGTCGCCAACGAAGCCAGCATCGCCGCCGAAATGGCGGAACAATTGGTCAAGTTCGCCCATATGACGCGCAACCTTAAAGGCAGTGGCCTGGATGAAGGCGCCAGCACCCGTCTGCTCGTGCATGCGGGAAAACTCATCGCCTCCGGAGTAGGGCCGGTGTCCGCCTGCCAAAGCGCCATTGCCCAAGCGATTACCGACGACCCGGAAATGCTAACCGCCATTCAGGAACTCTCCTCCTCCCTCTTCTAGAGCCAGCCATGGCGGACACTATCCATCCGTTAACCGCGGCACAAATCGAGGAATCCCTGGAAACCTGGTTAGAAATAGACCTAACCTTCCTCCATGTGGATGGTCTCGCCGCGGAAATTTCCACCCTGCGCCGCAACGAACAGGATTTCCTGCTCAACTGGATTCGGCGCATCGCCACGACCAATATTGAAATCGCCTATCAATTCGCCCGCCGCGCCACCCGAATCGTCATGCACACGGAACAGCGCCTCGTCGAGGCATGGGCTTTACATGCCATGGATAGCTACGACCGCGTGGGGCTTCGCCTCGCACTCCAGGTTATCCAGGAGGTCGAGCGCTTCATGCAGCTTAGCCATGCACGCGCCTCCGGGGCGATATTTGAAGATATCCGCGGCATCCTGCTCAACTTCGTCCGTGGACTATCGGGACGGCCGCTTAAATTGGAGGAAGGCGACGCGGTCTATACCGACAGCGAAACCCTCTATTTACCGGCAATCGTCGCTAAGATGGAGAAACAGGAAGATAACTTCCTCTTATGCAAAGCAATGGTCGCTATGCTCTGGGCGCAGACCCGCTTCGGCAGTTTCCGCGCCAACCTCATTGACGATCTTGGCGCCTATCCTGATCCGCAACGGGCGTGCCAACTATTTCACCTCTTGGAAACCCTGCGCCTGGAGGCTTGCCTGCACCGAGAACTCCCCGGTTTGTTCCGTGAAATGCAACGTCTCAAGACCACCCTCGGTGAAGCAACCCTGCCCGATGAATGGCAAGACTGGGCGCGACAGCTCGCCCAACCGCGCGCAACCGTTGACGACAGTCTGCGGCTGCTGTCCCGTGCTTACGCCGGGCCGACACCTGCCGCAATCTGTTACCAGGGTGAGCTACGGCTGGACGCAATAGCCGGCTGCTTGGCAGCCCGCATGGCGCGGGAAAAAATCCGACTGCGCGTCAAACTGGCGCAACTCGTGAACGCACCGGAAAAGCAGCCGGAAGAAGACGCCAGCGCCATGCCGACCGTCGAGGTCACGCAACAAACAGACAGCCCGGCTGAGTTGCCGGAGCTAACGCTAATGCTAGACGATACACCCGTCAGCCCGCCGGAAGATGTCCGTCAATTGCTCACGTCCATTTATCTGGACTGGGGAAATATCCCCCCTGAGCACCTGATACCCGCCGGGCCTGGAGAATACGACCTGGATGTATTCGCGGCACAGACTAGGGACCCCGATGCCGTCTGGCAAGGAACCTACCATGAAGAAGGCGCCATCCTTTACCCGGAATGGGACTTTGGCCGCCAGCACTACCGCAAAAACTGGTGCGTCATGCGCGAAAAAGACGTCGCGCCAGTATTCGACGACTTCACCACCCAGGTCAAGCAAAAATACAGCGGCCTAATCAAGCAGCTGCACCGCGCCTTCGAGGCGATGCGTGACGAAAACCGCCGGCTCAGGCGCCAAGCCCATGGTGACGATATCGATATCGATGCCTTGGTGGAAGCCCTAGCGGATACCCGTGACGGCAGTGAAATGGATGATCGCCTGTTCACCCGCATGCACCGCACCGAGCGCAACATCGCGGTGATATTCATGGTGGATATGAGCGGCTCCACCAAGGGCTGGATCAACGACGCTGAGCGCGAATCCTTGGTGCTGCTCTGCGAGGCGCTGGAAACGCTAGGCGACCGCTACGCCATCTACGGTTTCTCCGGCATCACGCGCAAACGCTGCGAACTCTACCGCATCAAACAGATCGACGAGCCTTACGATGAAGCGGTGCGCGCCCGCATCAGCGGCATTCGCCCCCAGGATTATACCCGTATGGGCTTCGCCATTCGTCATCTTACGCATTTGCTGAACGCCGTGGATGCCCGCACGAAACTACTGGTCACCTTATCCGACGGCAAGCCCGACGACTATCACGACGGTTACCGCGGCCCTTACGGCATCGAGGATACTCGCAAAGCGCTGCAAGAAGCCAAGCGCAGCGGCGTTCACCCCTTTTGCATCACGCTCGACACCGAGGCCAGGGGCTATCTGCCCCACCTTTACGGCGCGGCCAACTATATCGTTATCGATGCGGCGCCCAAGTTGCCGCTCAAGATAGCCGACATTTACCGCCGCCTAACACTAAGCTAAATGGTCGCCGCAGTTTGCTGCGCTCCATTTTGAGCGCCTTGTTAGCGCTCTTAACGTGACGCAACATAAACAAGTGCCGCGAGTCCCACCACAACACCGACCGCTTGGAGCTGAGTGCTCTCCCTGCGGCCAGTGGCGACATATCTAGCAAAATGCTCACAGTTATGACCAAATAGATCATATTTTGGATTTTCGAGTGCCTTTTTCATGCGTTGAATTGCATTTTGTTCATCTGTGATCTTACCAAGCACATCCCATACTCCTGTATCCTGAAGCCAATGGAGGGATATGGCGGGCGGTGTTTGATGAACCACAACAGGATGTGAACCACCTACTTTGGGAAGTGCGAGCCGGTTTCCCACATCCGCTATTCCGTAATGATCTACACCTTTTTGCGGTGAATGCTGCTTAAGCAGGTAGAGTCCATCTGCGAACTGTTGATACGGCATTCATTTTCCTTGTTAGCGCTAACTCGCTAACAGCGCATTTTAGAAGGCGCTGAACAGATCGTTGACCACGTCTTCGGCGACGGCGAACCCGGCGCCCATCCCTAATCCGGCGGTTAAATTACCCAAGAATCCCCCGCCGGACGATGAGACCCCCGGCCGATTCCAGCCCCGTGGCTGCACCGTGGGATTGGGATGGGTTTCCAATTGGGTTTCCAGGGTTCGGATGTATTCCGCCATTTGCTGCACCAACGCGACGGTTGCCTGGTTCTGGCTCTGGACGGCTAGCGCGATTTCACGCAGATCCATCGCCCATTCCCGGCCCGTGGTTTCATCGGGGGCGGCGGCGCGCAATTTCTGGGCAACATTCTGGAAATGCTGCATGACGGTTTGGAATTGCTGTTGCGACTGTTGCACTTGATTCTCTGCCTCAAGATAATTCATTGCCCCACTCCTGTTTTCCGGTGTTATTAACATTGGTTAAGACTCCAATACTCAAGCCCGGTTCCTTCGTCTTTAAGGCGAAAACGGCAACGCGCTCATGTTACTAGAAACGCAGTCATATTGTTAACAATCATTATGTTAATAAAAATAGTTTATAATTATCCTGAACAGCCGACGAGACTGACTGGTTTCAGGAGCGCGCCCCATGCACCATCCGCCTGCTTTCCGGAGCACACACCGGCTAATGCTGGTATTCACGGTTTCTTCGCTGCTTTCCGCCTGCGCCACCGCCCCGCCAAAACCCTTAAACAGCAACCCGCTTCCGCGCGGCAAACCGCCGCCTACCGTGCACCAAGAAAAAACCAACCGGCAGAATATCGTCCTGTACGCCTTCGGATTAATTGGGATCGACTATCGCTTCGGCGGCAGCAATCCGGCGAGCGGCCTGGATTGCAGCGGTATGGTGCGCTATATTTACCGGAACGCCGCCGCCATTCAGTTACCCCATAACGCCTATCGAATGGCGCAGATGGGCCGCAAGATTTCCCGCGCCGAACTAAAGCCCGGTGATTTGGTGTTTTTTAATACATTGCACCGCCCTTATTCCCATGTAGGCATTTACATCGGCAACCACCGTTTCATCCACGCGCCCCACACTAACGGTAAAATCGAAATCAGCAACTTAAATTCTCCCTACTTCTCCAAGCACTACGAAGCGGCGCGCAGCTTCTTCAATTAAGACGCCTAGCGGCAGCGACGCGGAAGACAATCCCTGTTGGTTTTCGCCTAACGCGCGCCGCGTCCGCATGATATCGGCGCCCCCCACTGGACGAGGGGCGTTAGCCCTGGTCACTCCTTGCGCCACACCAAGGTGTGATTGTTGGCGGGCATCGGATAATCGCACGCCAAGCGAAGACCCGACTGCGCTGCTAATTGCGCGAGGGCCTCGATATCGCGGATGCCGCTCACCGGATCGCGCGCTTTGAGCCAAGCGTCGAAGCGAGCGTTACTGCCGCTCGTGTAGCGCCCGCCGTAATTGAACGGGCCGTAAAGACAGAACGCCCCATCTGTTGTTAGCGCCTGCCCAACGCCGCGAAACAGCTGTTCTACCTGGGGCCAGCCCATAATGTGGACGGTATTCGCGGAAAATACGCCATCGACAGCCGCCACCGGCCAACGCGCCCAACTGACGTTGAGTTCCATCGGCGGCTCGATATTCGCCGACTCGGCGTCTTCCATCCAGGCGAGAATGCCCGGTAGATTCTCGGCCAGTTCCGTCGGCTGCCAGATCAGATGGGGCAGCCGAGCGCTGAAGAATACCGCATGCTGGCCAGTACCGCTGCCGATCTCCAGCACGCGCCCCGGCGCCGTGAAGATTTCCCGCAATACCGCTAGGATAGGCTCTTTGTTTTGCTCGCTGCTTTCGGCAAAGGGTTTGCGCATTCCGTTTCCCCGGCTTAATAAACCGCTTCGGTCAGCAGCTGCTCGACGCGTGCCCCGCGCGCCGGCAGCGCTTGCAAGGCCGCGCCGACCAGCGCTTCCGGTCCGGCGACATAAATATCGGCATTGGCCAATTGCGGATATTCCACCGCAATGCGTTCAATTTCATGAAGAAAATCGGCGCCCTCCGCCACAAGAGAAGCAAAGTGGAAGTTATCCAAGGCATCCGCCCAGGCACGGCAACGATTGCGCATGTACAAATCGCGCTCGCGGCTTCCGATCCAATACAGCGCGATTGACTCCGTCCGGTCTAGGGCAATGGCGTGCTCCACTAAGCTTTTGATCGGCGCGAAGCCGCTATTGCCGGCGATAAAGAGCAATGGACGCGTGGATTTCTGGCGTAATACGAATGTTCCAGAAGGCCCTTCGACATCCACCAGCGCATCCTTCTCGAGCTGACGAAACACGTAGTCGGAGAAAGGATTCCCCGCCGCCCGTCGAATATGGAATTCCAAACGCCGCTCCTCGCAAGGGCAACTCGCAATCGTGAATTTTACCGGCGGCAGCGCGGCCAACCGCAATGTCACGTGCTGACCGGCGAGAAAGCGCAGGCGGCTGGTTCGCGGCGTTTTCAGGCGAAGGATCAATACATCGTCGTTCGGGTACGCCATGTCCTCGACTTGCGCGGTAATCTGCTGGAAGGGCAAATCCTCCGGCCCCGCGGCGGTGCCGGCATCGATTACCACGTCGGTCACTGCGGTGTTAGCGCACATGAGCGCATAGCCCATGTTTTTTTCCGCCTCGCTTATCACGAATTCATGGGGGTGGACTTTCTTGATTTGCCCCGAGACCATCCGCGCCTTGCAGCACCCGCAATTGCCATTGCTACAACCGTAATTCATCGCGATACCCGCGCGTAATGCGGCTTCCAACAACGTTTCCGATCCTTCGACAAAAAAATCGTCATCACTAGGCACTAAGCGGACGTGCGGTGCGACGACTTGCCGGTAGCTTTCCCTCGCCTCCAGCACCATCGCGGCTTCCGGTGCTTCGGCCAACTCCCGATGCAACCATGCCTTTAGCGAGGATAGCGGGGAACGCAAGGCATTATTTTCTTCGGCGAGTTCGTCGAATTTGTCGTCAAGCCACCGCATAACCAACTGATAGTGGGACAGCTCCGCCCGCGTTCGCGTGATGTCCTTACCGAGCGCGGTCAAGCGCGCGGCCAGCACTTCCTTGTCGGGAAGGGCCCGTTCGAACACCCGCTTGCCAAAGGCCTTTTCCTTGATTTGGTTGACTCGCGCCAGTTCCGGGTCGGCAGGTTCGAGGCTGATGGAAGGAAAGTTATGCGCTAAGTCATCGGTCGACACTTTACCCTCGAACGTGGCTAACGCGCCGTCCCGGATTTGCTTCTGCAAGATACTACGGCTTACCCCGACCAGCCGCGCCGCGCGCGAGAGTGACAATAGTTCCGACATCCTAGCCTCCTCCCTGGAATTCCTAGCCGACGCGAATACATCGCGGAAGCGCTAGCCGGCGAACGGATGAGTGACGGCGTCGGACAACGACCCAGCATCCACGACCCGGTTGCGGCCCCCAGCCTTGGCGCTATACAGCGCCTGGTCGGCGACCTCGACTAAGCGGTGCGCCGCGATATTAAGATCGGCAACCCCTTGCCAATCTCGTAAAATGGACACACCGACGGACAACGTGACGGAAATATCAATGCCATTTTCCAGCGAAAACGGCTGCTCCGCAACGGCCTGCCGGATGCGCTCGGCGGTGGCGACCGCCTCCGCCTCATCGACTTGCGCCAACAAGATAGCGAACTCCTCGCCACCATAGCGCACCAGACAGTCGGCCCCTCGGAGTTCTCCTTGGATGCGGCCGGCGACTTCCCGCAAAACAATATCGCCATTCTGATGCCCATAGGTATCGTTAATCCGCTTGAAATAGTCCACATCCAGAAATAAGCAAGCCAGGGAATGCTGATACCGCTGGGTGCGGGCCGCTTCCTCCGGCAGGCGACTTTCAAAATAACGCCGGTTGCGAATCCCCGTCAACGGGTCGGTTAGCCCCATGTGCTTGAGGCGTTCGCTATTGATGACATTTTCCAGGCAAATCGCGACAATAGCGCCCAACCGCGCGATAAAATCGGTCGCCATGCCGCTAATGAAGCGTCCCTTGGACACACTGCCCAGGCTAAGCGCGCCGATCAACTGCTGGTTACGCACCAACGGCAGCAACGCGACGCTGTGCAATCCCTCCGGCGCCGCGAATAAGCCGCCATGCGTCTCGGGATGATATAACCCGAGCACAGGCTGAAAACGACTGTCGAATAGAGGATAAAAGGACGCGCCGTCCTCAAGGAAGCGTAAGCCGGGGAAGGTTCCTGAAATAACATCCAGGTGGGAAAGCATCCGCTGAATTTCATATTCCGGGTCAACCAGTACTAAGGTGACGTTATCCAGATCGGCGGCTTTTTTATAATAGCAGAGCACTTCGTGAAGCAGTTCGCGCAACCCACTCACTCCAATGATGCGCAGCTCTAGCACCTGTTGGCGGTGCATGATGTGTTCGTTGTTTCTGGCGTGGGTCATCAACGCCTGGAGACGGCGGCGCAGTTCCTGATTTTCGTTCAACAACTCACTGGACATGACGTAAACGCCACCGGCAATCATCCGCCGGCTGGCGCAATCTCCATCGACCGGAGAAGAAACGTTTATGGCGCAAGCGCGGCATGGACAATATTTTTGTCTACCTGGCGCAGGTATTCCGCCAGCAATCCCGCCGCTTCGTACGTTTCAAAGGTATCGTCGTCCAGCTCCCGTACCAGTAGCGCGGCCGCTCCGGCGACCTGTACCAATACCTTGCGCTCGCGGACCAAACGATCGATTTGAGAGCGTAACACGGCCATTTCCTGTTGATGCAAGGTGTTAAACATAACCCTCCCCCCGTCTCACCACATGAATCCATCGCTATGTCACTGGCAACGCCGCTACCGCCGGTACTTTCCAAATATCCGCGTTGTATTCCCGAATCGTGCGGTCGCTGGAAAATTTACCGCTGGCCGCGGTATTGAGAATACTCATCCACGTCCAATGCGCCGTGTCCTGAAAAGCGCGCGCCGCCCGCTGCTGCGCGTCGACATAGCTGCGAAAATCCGCTGTGACCATCCAATAATCGCCGTACTCGGACAACGACTTGATGACCGGGTCGAAAAAACCCGGCTGGAATTGGTTGAAATGGCCACTGATCAGCAACCGGAAGACTCGCCGCAGATCCTCGTCCTTTTCGATCAGCTCCACGGGATTATGACGAGCGCGGCGCGCTTCCACTTCCTCGCTGGTCAAGCCGAATAGGAAGAAGTTCTCCTCGCCGGCCTCTTCGCGGATTTCGATATTGGCGCCGTCCAGCGTACCAATAGTCAGTGCGCCACTCATCATGAATTTCATGTTGCCGGTGCCTGAAGCCTCTTTACCAGCGGTTGAAATTTGTTCGGACAAATCGGTGCCGGCGCAAATCGTCTCCATTGCCGACACGCGGTAATCCGGCAGAAAGGCCACCCGAAGCAAGCCAAGGGTCGCGGGGTCGGCATTAACCACCTTGGCCACGTGACAGGCCAGGGAAATGATATTCTTCGCCATGCGGTAACCGGGCGCGGCCTTACCGCCGATCAACACGCAACGGGGCGTCCACCCGTCCGTGTCACCGCGCTTGATCCGGTCGTAAAGATGGATAATGTGCAGGATATTGAGCAACTGACGCTTGTATTCGTGGATGCGCTTGACCTGGACGTCAAACAGCGCCTCGGGGTCGAAGTGGATATGGCAGTCGGCCTCGACCAAGGCCGCCAGGCGCCGTTTGTTCTCTTGCTTGATTTCACGCCACTTGGCCCGAAAACCCGGGTCGTCGGCGTAAGGTGTCAGCCGATGCAGTTCCCCTAGGTCAACTTGCCAGCCGTGTCCGATCGTTTCAGCAATCAGTCCGCTAAGCCCCGGATTGCTCCACTGCAGCCAACGCCGTGGGGTAACGCCGTTGGTCTTATTATTGAATTTTTCCGGCCATAGGGCATAAAAATCGTGGAACAACTGTTCACGTAATAAACGCGAGTGCAATTCCGCGACGCCGTTCACTGATACGCTGCCGACAACCGCGAGATGCGCCATGCGCACTTGGGGGTCGTCGCCTTCTTCGATAATCGACATACGTTCCAAACGCGCGGTATCTCCTGGCCAACGCTGGGCTACGTCGGTAAGAAAGCGGGCGTTGATTTCTAGAATAATCTCCAGCAATCGCGGCAGTAAGGCGCGGAACATGCGCACCGGCCATTTTTCCAGCGCTTCCGGCAATAGCGTGTGGTTGGTATACGCGACGGTCTGACGGGTAAGCGCCCAGGATTTGTCCCACCCCAGACCATACTCGTCCAATAGCAGCCGCATCAACTCCGCCACCACGCAAGAAGGGTGAGTGTCGTTGAGCTGGAAATGATTTTGTTCGGCAAAGTGAGTGAAATCACCGTCGTGGATGCATTGCCACTGGCGAATGGCGTCTTGCAAGCTGGCGGATGCAAGGAAATACTGCTGTCGCAGACGCAGTTCCTTGCCGTTCTCGCTGGCATCGTTGGGATAAAGCACCATCGTGATATGCTCGGCGGCGTTTTTAGCGGCGACGGCTTCAGGATAGCTGCCGGCGTTGAACTCATCCAGATCGAACGCGTCAGTGGCGGCGGCCTTCCATAACCGCAGGGTATTGACCGTCTGATTGCGGTAGCCGGGCACCGGCACATCGTAAGGCACCGCCAGCACGTGATGCGCGTCCACCCAGCGGGCGCACAATTTACCCTCGCTGTCGTGATAATAGTCGGTGCGGCCGCCAAACTGCACCCGCTGGGTGTATTCTGGCCGCTCCATTTCCCACGGATTGCCGTCGCGCAGCCAATGGTCCGGTTCCTCCACTTGCTGATGGTTTTCGATCTCCTGGCGAAACATGCCATACTCGTAACGAATGCCGTAACCCATCACCGGCAATTGTAAGGTGGCGCAACTGTCGAGAAAACACGCCGCCAATCGCCCGAGCCCGCCATTACCGAGGCCCGCGTCGTGTTCCCACCCGGCAATTTCCTCCATTGCCAGGCCGAGTTCTCCGAATACCTGCCCCACTTCGTCCACTAGGCCAAGATTGAGCATGGCGTTGCCCAACGCGCGCCCCATGAGGAACTCCAGCGATAAATAATAGGTGCGTTTGCAGCGCTGCGCCTCATACGCGGCATGGGTGTTTTTCCATCGCTCCACCAGCCGGTCACGCAATGACAGTGCCAAGGAAGTATAAGCGTACTGACCGCTGCTGTAGCGCTCACGGCCCAGCGTATGACTAAAATAACGCTTGAGATCCGTCTTGAGACTCTCGGCATCCATTCCTAGCGGCGGCATATCCGTTAGGAGCGGATTGGCGGTGGATCGCCGGGAAATTGGGTTGGACATAATGGTGAAACTCCTGCTGTTTATCCCGTCATCGCTGGCAGACCCGCGGCACGCCGCCGTTTCGCGGCTGCCGCCCGCGTCTCGTGGTCAATGCGATTTTTTTCAACAGCGCCGCTACGCGCCAACAACGCCGCCACGGCTTCCGCCAGCTTGCGATACCCCAATGCATTGGGATGGATAGGGTCGGATTTAAGGGCGCGATCCGTAAGGATATGGCGCAACACCCGCCCTTCATAAGGCAAGTGAAATTCATCGGCAATCTCCGGGTAGAATGCGGGAGGCGAAGCGAATATCCCTGGCCGCGGCACGCCGAGCAGAACCACTTCGACATGCCGTTCCCGCGCTAACCGCACCATCGCTCGCAAGTGATCGGCCGTTTGCCGCTCACCCAGTTTACGCAGCATGTCGTTCCCTCCCAGGCATAAGATCAATAGCGCCGGACGCGTTTCGTCTAGCACGCCAGGCAGCCGCTTCAACCCTTCCGCGGTCACTTCCCCCGGCACCCCCGCGTTCACCACGCGCCGCCCGATCAATCTCGCCAGCACCGCCGGATAGCTGCGATCCGCGGCCGCGCCGGTACCATAGGTCAAACTGTCGCCAAAAGCCACGACCACATCGTTGCCGGCAAGGGGTGCCAGCCTGGGCGTCCGACCGCAGCCGCCGAGAACCACCGATAGCGTCAACAACCCTAAGAACCAGCGCATCATCCCCCATGGCGGCGCATGTTAATCACGAGACCAACTGCGCTCTCAGACGATCAACCAATGCCGGCTCCATATCAAAACCGATTTCCCAGCCCAGGTTGAGCGAAATCCCACAACCGGCCTCCAGCCGCTTTAGCACCCAGGGAAACTCCGTTAGCAGACCGCCGCCGAAATCGGCAAACTCCCGCACCACCGGCTTCGCTCGTTCGGGACTGGTAAACACCAGCATGACCAGCGTCCCGTCGTCGGCCTCCAACGTGAGCGGCACCGCGTGAGTCGAACGCTGAAATCCCTGAATCTGGTGCTTTTCTTCGTCACGAATCGGCATAAACACCTCCGACAGGATGAGCGCGTCGAGAAACGCCGCTTCCGTCATCCGCCCCGCATGTAGCGCCAACAAATGATGCTCCAAATCGTTCTTTGCTTCGAATACCGTTTCAGCCACTGCGTCCAGCCTTTTGCTACATAACATCCGCCATTGCCGGCGCGATGCATTAGGATTTCAATGGAATCACATTAATAATCGCCACGGGGTCCTCTTGATCCAGCCGCTCGCCCAGCTCCTCGGCGATACCATCGATGCCCGCCGTGGTAAAAAGATCACGCGGCGTTTCTACCGACGCCGAATAGAACGCGCCTTCGTTATCAACGAAGGCGATATGGTAATGATTCAACCCGAATTTCCTCGCCGCCGCCATTCGCCCGCTGAAAAAACGCCGCCCATTCATGCAACAAGGCCGCCGCTTCCTCTTCCGTGGCCCCGTAACCGGAAACGTCCATGCCGCCATGCTGGCGGTGGGCGATATAACAACAGCCGTCTTGCACACGGTCATCGTCCTGCGATTGCATACTCACCCCCTCCCATCACCGGCCAGCCGGATGGCGGCATTCCCATGCATGAAAAACATCCCGCCGCGCACGCTCCGCCAGCGGCCTAATCCCAGTTTAGGGCGCCGCCGGATTGGTACTCGGTCACCCGGGTTTCAAAAAAGTTTTTCTCTTTCTTCAAGTCCATCATTTCCGACATCCAGGGAAATGGGTTGGACGCACCGGGGTAGAGCGTGTCCAGCCCGATCTGCTGGCATCGGCGATTGCAAATGAAACGCAGGTATTCCTTGAACATCGGCGCATTCATCCCCAGCACGCCGCGCGGCATGGTGTCTTCAGCATAGCGGTATTCCAATTCCACCGCCTTCTTGAACAAGCCGGCGATCTCCTCACGGAACGACGGCGTCCACAAGTGGGGATTTTCCAGCTTGATCTGGTTAATAACGTCAACACCGAAATTTAGGTGCATCGACTCGTCACGCAGAATATATTGATATTGCTCGGCGGCGCCCACCATCTTGTTCATCCGGCCCAGCGCGAGGATTTGCACAAAACCGACGTAGAAAAAAATACCCTCCATAATGCAGGCGAACACGATAACGGAACGCAGCAACTGCTGATCGGCCTCCGGTGTCCCTGTCTTGAAGGCCGGATTCGTCAGGGTGTCGATGAAGGGCAGTAAAAATTCGTCCTTGGCGCGAATCGAGGGAATCTCGTGATACATGTTAAAGATTTCGCCCTCATCCAGCCCCAAGCTCTCCACAATGTACTGGTAGGCATGGGTATGGATAGCCTCCTCGAACGCCTGGCGCAATAGGAACTGACGGCATTCCGGGTTGGAAATGTGACGATAGGTGCCGAGTACGATATTATTCGCCGCGAGAGAATCGGCGGTCGTAAAGAAGCCGAGGTTACGCTTCACAATGCGCCGCTCGTCCTCGGTCAGCCCGGCGGCATCCTTCCACAGGGCGATATCGCGGTTCATGTTCACTTCCTGAGGCATCCAGTGGTTCGCGCAGGCCGCCAGATATTTTTCCCACGCCCATTGATACTTAAACGGCACCAGTTGATTAACGTCCGAACGGCAGTTGATAATGCGTTTATCCTCTACCTTGACCCGGCGCGTACTGTGTATCCCCGTTAGCGCGGACGATGTCGCCTCTCCCGTACCCACCTCCCCTTCCATGGGAAAAATCGCCGCCTGCTCCCGAGCAGGCTTAGTGCACACATCGTCTTCAAAACTCAGCATTTCAATGATTCCTTCCAATCTGCCCGATCGTGACCGGGCGGCAACATTTGCCGGCTTTCCGCCGTTATCATCGCCATTGTCCAGTATTTAGCAAAAACCGTTCCAGCTTCACGAAATCACACCGCGGCCCGGTTGACTTGTCCCATCGATAACCGCGCTTGGCTTGCTCGGTCACCACGCGACGCCGTTTAATCCGCGCTATTGGCAAGCTTCGCAATCCGGGTCGTCAATGGCGCACGCTTTCGGTGCATCCCCCCCCAGCCCGCCGCCTACCGGCACTGCATTTAACGCCCCGGACTGCACTGTCGATTTCTCGGCATGGGTCGCTCCCAACGAGCGTAAATAATAGGTCGTCTTCAAGCCGCGCAACCAAGCCAGTTTATACGTATCGTCCAATTTCTTACCGCTGGTGCCGGCCATATAAATATTGAGCGATTGCGCCTGGTCAATCCACTTCTGGCGGCGGGCGGCGGCCTCGATTAGCCATTGGGGCTCCACCTCGAAGGCCGTGGCGTACAGTGTGCGCATCTCCGGCGAAATACGATCGATCTTGGCAAGACTACCGTCGAAATACTTAAGATCGGCGATCATCACCTCATCCCATAGGCCTTCCCGCTTCAGGTCGTCAACCAAATAATGGTTAACGACGGTGAATTCCCCAGATAAGTTGGATTTCACGAACAAGTTCTGATAAGTCGGTTCGATACTTGCCGACACCCCGACGATATTAGCGATCGTTGCGGTCGGCGCGATCGCCAGGCAATTGGAGTTACGCATACCGTGCTCCTCGATGCGGGCGCGCAGCGCCTCCCAATCGAGGTTAGCGCTCTCGTCCACCTCGAGATAGCCACCCCGCGTCTCGCGTAGCAACGCCAGGGATTCGTGAGGCAGGATGCCACGATCCCATAGCGACCCGGCGAACGTCGAGTAGCGGCCGCGCTCTTCCGCTAGCTCGGTGGAGGCCCAATAGGCAGAGTAAGCTACCGCTTCCATGGAACGGTCGGCGAATTCCACCGCTTCCGGGCTGGCGTAGGGAAGACGCAACTGATGCAGGCAATCCTGAAACCCCATGATTCCCATACCTACGGGCCGATGGCGCAAGTTAGCGTTGCGCGCCTTGGGTACGGCGTAATAATTGAGGTCAATCACATTGTCCAGCATTCGCATGGCGGTACGAATACTGGTCTTGAGCTTAGCCATATCCAGAGCGCCATCTTTTAAATGGGCGGCCAAATTGACCGACCCCAGATTGCACACGGCAATTTCCTGATCGTTGGTATTCAGGGTAATTTCGGTGCAGAGATTGGAACTGTGCACAACGCCCACATGCTGCTGCGGACTGCGGATATTACAGGAATCCTTAAAAGTTAACCAAGGATGGCCCGTTTCAAACAACATCGTCAACATTTTGCGCCATAGGTTCACTGCGGGGATTTTCTTGAATAACTTGATCTCGCCGCGCGCCGCCTTCTCTTCATAAGCGGTATAGGCCGCCTCGAAGTCGCTTCCGAATTTATCGTGCAAATCGGGCACATCGGATGGCGAAAATAAAGTCCACTCACCGCCATCCATGACCCGGCGCATAAACAAATCGGGCACCCAATTCGCGGTATTCATATCATGGGTGCGGCGACGATCGTCCCCCGTATTCTTGCGCAGTTCCAGAAACTCCTCGATATCCAGGTGCCAGCTTTCCAGGTAAGCGCAAACCGCGCCCTTGCGTTTTCCTCCCTGGTTTACCGCCACCGCAGTATCGTTAACCACCTTGAGAAAGGGCACCACACCTTGCGACTTGCCATTGGTGCCCTTGATGCGAGACCCGAGGGCACGCACCCGTGTCCAGTCGTTACCTAAACCGCCGGCAAATTTCGACAGCAGCGCATTTTCCTTGATGGCCTCATAAATGCCATCGAGATCGTCGCTGACCGTGGTGAGATAGCAAGAGCTCAGCTGCGACCGGCGCGTGCCGGCGTTGAACAAGGTCGGTGTCGAGCTCATGAAGTCAAAGCGAGATAACAAATGGTAGAACTCGATGGCCCGCGCCTCACGATTAAGCTCGTCGAGCGTCAATCCCATCGCCACCCGCATAAAAAATGCCTGGGGCAGTTCGATACGACGCTCGTCGATGTGTAGAAAATAACGGTCATATAATGTTTGTAAACCGAGATATTCGAACTGGAGGTCACGGTCCGCCACCAACGCCGCGCCCAGGCGCGCAAGATCGAACTGCGCTAAGCGCTCGTCGAGTAGCTCCGCCGCGATCCCCTCTGCGATGAAGGCGGAAAAACACCCGGCATAGCGGGCCGCCATCGCTGCTTGGCTGACCTCCTCGCCCAGCACTTCGCGACGGGCGTTATTTAGCAGCAGGCGAGCGGTTACAAAGCTATAGGCCGGGTCTTTTTCGATCAGGGCGCGTGCGGAGAGAATCGCCGAACGGTAGACCTCTTCCATGGGAATGCCGTCATACAGATTTTTTAGCGTGGCGGTAAGAACCAATTGTGGATCGACGCTGGAACCCAGTCCCTCACAGGCGGCATCGAGCAGCACTTGCAATTCATCCCTATCCAAGGGACGGGAAACGCCGCCGTCAATCACCTGAAGCACGGAGGGGACGCTATCCCCGGCGGTTTTTTGCTTCGCGCGCTCGCGAGCGCGCTCTTCACGGTAAAGCACATAGGCGCGCGCCACATCGTGCTCGCCGGAACGCATCAACGCGAGTTCCACTTGGTCTTGGATATCCTCGACATGGAAAGTGCCGCCGCCTGGCTGACGTCGCATCAGGGCGTTTAGCACCCCCTCGGTCAACCCGCCGACCAACTCTCGAACGCGCGCCGAGGCCGCCCCTTGACCGCCGTTAACGGCAAGAAACGCTTTGGTCATGGCGACGGCGATTTTATTCGACTCGAAACCGACAACGCTGCCATTGCGCCGGATCACTTTATATTCGCTGTAACGCACCCGCCCGGCTTGGCCGCTCTCCTCAGTCACTGACCGCGGCGTAGGCTGCACAGTGGGGGTTTCGGCGGAAAGCTGCATAACTATTGTCTCCAAAAATCGTGTGGTTATCGGATCGGGAAAATTAGGCCGAGATCCCCTATAACCACTATATATTGTGGTTAGCTTAAATGATTTCGACTAATTCTAGTTGCTGCGAATACGCCGCGCAACCTTTTTTTTATGACGGACGAATCGCCAGGCGAATCAATCTCCTATGGGCGCCGACGGGATTTCGGCCTGGGTTGGTGTATCATCCCACGTTATTTTTCCGAGAGATTCAGGCCGCCGCCGTGAGAAGCACCGCTATCCTACTCATTAGTTGTCCCGACCAGAAAGGCTTGGTCGCCGCCATCGCCGATTTCCTTTACCGGCACAACGGCAATATCCTCCATGCCGATCAACATCAGGATAGCGAACTAGGATTATTCCTCATGCGGGTGGAATGGGATCTCTCCGGATTTTCCCTGGACATCGCCCGCTTCGGCGCCCACTTTGCCGCTGTTGCCGATCGCTTCCAGATGACCTGGCGCCTGGCGCTATCCAGCCAACGGCCGCGAGTGGCGATTTTCGTCTCCAAGTACGACCACTGCCTGATCGACCTGCTCTATCGCCACCAAAGCGGCGAGTTGGCTTGCGATATTCCACTGATTATCAGCAACCACGAGGAAAACCGCCGGTTAGCGGAATTCCACGGCGTCCCTTATCACACTCTCCCGCTCGCGAAAGAGAATAGAGCGGAAGCCGAACAAAAACAGCAAACGCTATTAGCGCAGCACGGTATCGACCTCATTGTCCTGGCGCGCTATATGCAAGTGCTGTCCGCGGAATTTACCGCCAGCTATCCCCAACGCATCATTAATATCCACCACTCCTTCCTGCCCGCTTTCCTCGGCGCCAAGCCCTACCATCGCGCCTTCGAGCGCGGCGTAAAGCTAATCGGCGCCACTAGCCACTATGTCACCGAAATTCTCGATGACGGCCCGATTATCGAGCAGGACGTCATTCGTATTTCCCACCGCGACGCATTGGAAGACCTCATCCACAAAGGCCGCGACCTGGAAAAAATCGTGTTGTCGCGGGCGGTGCGCTGGCACGTTGAAAACCGCATCCTGTTGTACGCCAATAAAACGGTGATTTTCGATTAGCAGCATTTCAGGGCCATTGGAAAGAACCGTAGACCACGCCTCTGTCGCATCACGAGACCGGGGGAGATGGAAACGAAATCCACGCCAAGCAACGCGACACGCCGGAATTTCTCGATCGGGCCACTCGGCGTAGAATTCAAGGAGCCGTTATCCTCGGCGCGGTCAAGCGGCTGCCGCCGTAGAGGGCGCTGCAAGGCGGAAGCGAGGCGCCCGCCACGCTAAACCAGGAAGGGAACATGACCAAGGTACTCGCGATTAATGGTTCATATCGGGACAATGGCATTACCGACCAAGCCGTCGAGGTGATGGTACAAGCGACCCAAGCGGTTGGCGCGGAGACCGAGATCGTCTTACTCCGCGAACACCTCATCGCATTTTGTCTGAACTGCCGAGATTGCACCCAACAACCAGGCGATACGCCGGGCGAATGTGTCCAACATGACGGCATGCAGGCATTGATTCATCGGATAGAGCAGGCGGATGGCTATATCCTTGCCTCCCCGACTAACTTTGGGTCGGCTACTGCGCTCTTCAAACGCTTTATGGAGCGGCTAATCGTTTATGCCTACTGGCCGTGGGAGATGAATGCCCCCCAATTGCGCAAGGCGAACGCGGCCAAGAAAAAAGCGGCGCTGATCTCCTCGTGCGCGGCTCCCGGGATATTAGGCCGCTGGATTTATGGCACCCATAAACAGCTCGACACGACCGCGCAAACGATAGGCGCACACACGGTGGGCACGCTATTTACCGGTTTAATCGCCAAACAAAGCCAACCTCGCCTGGCAGAACCGGCCAAGGCCAAAGCCCGGGCCTTGGCGGCAAAGCTCATGAAGTAACAAACGCCCCGCCATGGGCGAAGTGGTATCGCTCCCTCAAAAACGCGGCAACCGCGATAGTGACAATAAATCGACAACAAGGTAGAGTTTTGCTAACGGCGGGCCGTACACGCCGCGTCGCGCCAGCAGCAGCCGCCAACCGATGAAAAACGCAATGCAGCGATATAACGCCGCAATCAGCGCAACGGAGCCCAGGCGGCGCGCGAAAGGCGAGGACACCCGCCGTTTTAACCTTTCCCTGGAAACGCCTATGCGCAACACGAGATTTCGCGCCCAAAACGGCTTAAGGCGGCCGTGGCGGCCCATCGGGTAATGCGCCGCTTATTTTTAAGTCATGGGCATTCCCAGCGTGACTGAATCCTCCGCTGGCGCCAATGAACAGCCGATGGAGGATAATGCGGAATTGACCCACGCCGCCGCCCGCACGGTTAACGCGGCATGAAAAACGCGACGGTATTTTCGCGCGCCACGCCACGCCTCGAGGGGCACGTGGCGCACTGTTCAAATACAATCACTGGAGTGACAGACCCGTGCTTTACCACGATTCCATTTACGGCCCCGCCGAAATTAGCGAACCGGTACTAGCCGATTTGCTGCATAGCGCCGCCATGCAGCGGTTGAAGGGCGTTTTACAGCATGGCGTCACCGCGCTCATCGGCGTTACCGCGACAACCACGCGCTTCGACCACTCCATCGGCGCCATGCTGCTGGCACGCCGCCTAGGCGCACCGCTCAAGGAACAAATCGCCGCCCTGCTCCATGATGTGAGCCATACCGCGTTCAGCCATGTGATCGATTTTGTGTTCGACAGCCATGAACATCAAAGTTACCACGAAGAAAAAAAACAAGACTATGTCGCCGCTTCCGATTTGCCGGCTAAGCTGGCGCGCCATGGGTACGATTGGCGTGATTTCATGGACGATGACGCCTTTCCGCTACTGGAGCAACCCGCTCCGGCCTTGTGCGCCGACCGGCTGGATTATTTCTTGCGCGGCTGCATTCCTCTTGGCCTGGCCACGCCGCAAGGCGTTAAAACCGCGCTGGATAAGCTCGTGGTCGGCGACGGGTGCATCGCCGTCAGCGACTTGGCGGTGGCGCGATGGCTAGCCTACACTTATATCGGTTCGGATCGAATGAGTTGGGCGAACCTGCGGGAAGTGGGTCTCTATGAACTCACCGCCCGCGCCATTAAAATCGCGCTACGCCTCGGCATTATTAGCGAGGCCGATGTCTGGCGCACCGACGAAGCACTATGGAAGAAACTGCATCAAACGGACGATCATGGTCTGCAAACGCTTCTCCGGCAAATTTCCGCCGATACCCGGTGTATCCGCGACGAACGCGCCCCCACCTTTCGCGTTCGGACAAAACTACGCACCATCGACCCGCCGGTGCTTACCAATGGCGAAATCTTACCGCTATCGGCCATCGACGACTCGTTCGCGCACTACCGGGAACAATACCTGGAAGGGAGTCACGACTTGTTGCCGATAAAAATCATTTCCCTCGCCGGAGAATAGGCAATGTCCACGACGCAAGACTAGAAATTCGGCCATGCGGCCATAGCGCCAACGGCGCGCGGGCCTGGTCATGACCTTACCGTTGCGGTGCTGGCGGTACGGCGCCGGCATTCGTATATTCACCTATATTCCACCACTTCACCCGCGTGGCGTTGGAAAAATCCCTCGCCGCGCGACTGATCGATTGCACGAATATTACGTTGATCCAGCGAGAAGCGCGCAAGTTAACGCGGCTATCCTTCCCCCTCGATCAGCGGCGCGCCGGCATAAACATCAATCGGATAGACACGACAACAACGCAAACATGAATATTCGCATTGCCACAACCGACGCAGAGATCGCTGCTTGTTATCCTGTCATCCGGGTGCTCCGCCCGCATCTTGCGGAAGACTCGTTTCTTTCCCGGATACGGCGCCAGGAAAACGCCGGTTACCGACTGGCCTTTGTGCTAGAACCGGATGGTGTCGTCGCCATTGCGGGATTTCGCGTAGGTGAAAACCTAGCCTGGGGGCGTTTCCTGTATCTTGATGATCTGGCCACGCGCCCCTCCCACCGCTCCAAGGGCCATGGGGCCAAGTTGCTATCGTGGCACAAGGAATACGCGATCAAAGAAGGCTGCCTGCCATTGCATCTGGATTCCGGGATGCAAAGAAAAGCGGCCCACCGCTTCTATGAACGTGAAGGCATGGCAATGGCTGGTTTTCATTTCGTCGAGAAGAGAACACTCGACAAAACGCGCCAGCCGACGCCGCCGCCAATACGGCGGCGCGACTGAACTAGGTCGATATGCAGCGCATCTGTCACTAGCAACTTATCGGCGAAACGCGGATCCGAATCAGCGTACGCCGCGTGCCGTGGGGCTCCATCGCCAATAGCCCGACCGCGACAAAAAACCTTCCATGGCGTTTCTGGCATGGGAGGCCATTGGCACAATGTCGACCATTGCCGGCCGGCGTCGACCTGAACGCGCCAGAACTGATGAGGCGATCGAAAAACGGCGGCGCAATCCGGGCGGAGAGCGATCCCACCGAAATGCGTTTCCGGCGGCGCATCAAATCCCCGGCGCGCATGTGGGGCCGCTGCCCCTCGGGAATCGGCGCCACCCGTACGAACTGCCCGTTGAGAACGGCAACCCGGTATCCGCCAAAGTAACCGACATCCCTTCGCGTCCGAAGCAGCGATGCGCACAAGCCGACTCCGCGCACGATCTCCACCGACTGCGCCATGCTCAGCAAAGAATCCAGCCTGTCCGGCTAGCGCCCTCCCTCGCTCCACGGAAAAAATCGGGCGCATGAATCAATCAACGGCTGCTATAAAGTATATTCGGACAGCGAATCCATGCGCGCGCAGCGTGGCGACGCCGTGATGCCGGACTTCCCGGCGTAAGGTTACAACGAATTGTAACGAAATAAGGGTATTAATCACCCATGACGCATTCACCCGGCCGGCGGGCCGATATTACCGACCTGAGAGCGCTGCTCAACCAATTAGTCGAACTCCGTATCGATGCGGAGCAACGCGCCGGCGTGCGGCTGGCGCATTTCAAGGCGGACTTCCCTCATGGCCGGTTCAGCCCTAGCGCCGCCAATCTCGCCCATTATCTTGCTTTACGTCAGCAGGACTTAAGGCCGCTACAAGAGCAGTTGGCGCAAGCAGGCCTTTCTTCCTTGGGCCGGGGCGAAGCGCACGCTCTGGATAACCTGGACCGGATTATCGAACTCTTATGCCACGTCGTGCGCGCCGCGTCGCCCACTTTCGTCCACACGACCGCTGTCACCCTGAGCGAGGGAACCTGTCTGCTGGAACAACACGCCGCGCATTTGTTCGGCCCGGTGCAAGCGGAACGCAGCGTGCGGATCATGGTCACCCTACCCGCCAGCGCCGCTGATGATGGCGCCCTGGTCGCGTCGCTATTAATCCACGGGATGGACTGCGCGCGCATCAATTGCGCCTACGATGACCCGGAATTATGGACGCGGATCATCGGTAACATCCGCCGCGCCGAACATAAAACCGGACACCGGTGCCGGATACTGATGGATCTCGCCGGCCAAAAAATCCGCACCGGCCCGCTTCAGGCCGGCCCGCCGATCCGTCACCTTAAAGTCAAGCGGGATATTTGCGGCGTGGTGATTCAGCCGTCCACCGTAAGACTCGTCGCCGATCCCGACGCTGCGGAAGCGCTAGACGGCACCACCGGTGTTGCTGCGTTCCAGTTCGGTATTCCCGCCAAGTTTCATGCCCGGCTGGCTCCAGGGGATCGGCTGCACTTTACCGATACCCGCGATAAACGCCGCTACCTGAACATTACCGAGCGAACGCCCGAAGGTCATCTTCTCGCCCAATGCGAGCAAAGCGCTTATCTTGCCGCCCACACCACGTTAACTTGGCAACGCCGGGGGAAAAGCCAACGCTACCACGGGCGCGGGCGCTTCCCGCTCGCCGTCTTCCACGGCGATACAGTGGAAATTCGGCTGTTTCGCGGCGACCCGTTACTGCTGACGCCCGACTGCTCTCCTGGCCGCCCCGCGCTGCGCAGCCCCAACGACGACATGATCCAACCCGCCCGCATTGGCTGCTCGCACGGCGACATCGTGGCCGCCTTGCAACCGAAGCAATCCGTGTGGATCGACGACGGTAAACTCGGCGCGACCGTCGAATCCGTCTCGCCGGACGGGGCGTTACTGCGCGTAACCAACGCTGGCCCGCAAGGTGTCGTGATTCGGGCGGATAAAGGCTTGAATTTCCCGGAAACCGAACTCGCGTTGCCGCCACTGACCACCAAGGATCTAGCCGATCTCGATTTTATCTGCCGCCATGCCGACATGGTTGGTTTCTCCTTCGTTCAGCGCCAAGAAGACATGGAACAGCTCATGGAACAATTGGCGCGGCGCGACGCCGCCCATCTACCCATCATCGCCAAGATCGAAACCGCCAAGGCGGTTAAAAATCTGCCGGAAATCATTCTGGGCGCCATGGGCCGCGCGACGCTCGGCATGATGATCGCTCGCGGCGATCTGGCGGTGGAGCTCGGCAGCGTACGGCTGGCGGAAATCCAGGAGGAAATTCTATGGCTGTGCGAAGCCGCCCATATTCCCGTGATCTGGGCAACCCAAGTACTGGAAAGCATGGCCAAGCGCGGCACACGATCGCGCCCGGAGCTCACGGACGCCGCCATGGGGGTGCGCGCCGAGTGCGTCATGCTCAACAAAGGCCCCTATATCCTCGACGCGCTGCGTGTGCTGAACAATATCCTGTCCCGCATGGAAGCGCATCAACACAAAAAAATTTCCCGGTTACGGGCGCTCCATTGGTGAACCCGTGCCTGCGTAAAACCATGAAGGCAGCGCCGGGAGAACAGACCGCTTCCCTAGCGGTCGCCGCCACCGCGTGGAAGCCAACGCATGACCGGCGTCCTCCATACGATCAAGAGCGCGCGAAAGACTGCGATGATTCAACGTGATTGCGCGCATTCCGCGCCGCATTCGCCGTGCCGGACCAATTTTTCCATGACCCGCGACGCATCCCTAAGCTAAAGGAGGTAATATGAATGCAACATCCGCTCCCCTGTCCGCCGATGAACTGCGGAAAATAGATGCCTATTGGCGCGCCGCCAACTATCTCTCCGTCGGCCAAATTTATCTTTACGATAATCCCTTGCTACGCGAACCGCTCAAGATCGAGCATATCAAACCCCGCCTGCTAGGCCATTGGGGCACAACGCCCGGACTCAATTTCATTTACGCGCACATGAACCGGGCAATCCAGCAAGATGACCTGAATATGATTTATCTGGCCGGGCCGGGACACGGCGGCCCCGGCGTCGTCGCCAACACCTATCTGGAAGGAAGCTACAGCGAACTCTACCCCAATATTTCGCAAGACGCCGAGGGAATAAAAAATCTGTTCAAACAGTTTTCCTTCCCTGGCGGCATCCCCAGCCATGCCGCGCCGGAAACGCCGGGATCCATCCATGAAGGCGGCGAGTTGGGTTATGTCGTCGCCCACGCCTACGGCGCGGTATTCGATAATCCCAGCCTGATCGCATGCTGCGTCGTGGGCGATGGCGAGGCGGAAACCGGGCCGCTGGCCACTGCTTGGCATTCCAACAAATTCCTTAACCCGGCCAGCGATGGCGCGGTGCTGCCGATACTCCATCTCAACGGCTATAAAATCGCCAACCCCACCGTGCTGGCGCGCATCAGCCACGACGAACTAGAAAAACTGTTTGTGGGCTATGGCTATCGTCCCTACTTCGTCGAAGGCTCTGCACCCGAGACGATGCACCAAGCGATGGCCGCCACCGTGGATCGGGCCATCGCCGACATCCGGGAAATCCAGCGCCGGGCGCGGGAGGACGATGATCGTTCGCGTCCCCGCTGGCCGATGATTATCCTGCGCTCGCCCAAGGGCTGGACCGGCCCGGCCGAGGTGGATGGCAAAAAAACCGAGGATTTCTGGCGCTCCCATCAAGTCCCGTTTTCGGCCATGGCGGACAACCCCGCCCATGTGCGGCTGCTGGAAAGCTGGATGCACAGCTACCGTCCGCAAGAACTGTTCGACGACAACGGCCGTCTGTTGCCCGAACTCGCGCAACTCGCCCCTCAGGGCGTCCGGCGCATGGGCGCCAATCCCCACGCTAACGGCGGCGCGCTGCTTAAAGACCTACGGCTGCCGGACTTCCGCGACTACGCCGTCGCCGCCGCCAAGCCGGGGCACGCCATGGCCGAGGCGACCCGCGCATTGGGCTATTATTTGCGCGATGTCATGCGGCACAACATGCATAATTTCCGGGTATTCGGCCCCGACGAGACCGCCTCCAACCGGCTCGACGCCCTCTTCGAGGTGACCGACCGTGTGTGGGTGGCGGAACGTTTTCCCTACGACGAGCACCTCGCCGCCAGCGGTCGCGTCATGGAAATCCTATCCGAGCACACCTGTCAGGGTTGGCTAGAGGGTTATCTGCTCACCGGACGCCATGGCTTTTTCTCTTGCTACGAGGCCTTTATCCACCTGGTGGACTCGATGTTCAACCAGCACGCCAAGTGGCTCAAAACCACCCGCGACGAGATTCCCTGGCGGCGCCCCATCGCCTCGTTGAACTACCTGCTCACCTCGCATGTGTGGCGTCAGGATCACAACGGCTTTTCCCATCAGGATCCAGGATTCATCGATCATGTCATCAACAAAAAAGCAGATGTCATCCGCGTCTACCTACCCCCAGACGCCAATACCCTGTTATCGGTGGCCGACCATTGCCTCAAAAGCCGCAACTACGTCAACGTCATCGTCGCCGGCAAGCAGCCCGCCCCTCAATGGCTAGACATGGATGCCGCGGTCAAACACACCACCGCCGGCATCGGCCTATGGGACTGGGCGTGCAACGACCAAGAAGACGAGCCCGACGTCGTCATGGCAGCGGCGGGCGACGTCCCCACCCTGGAAATCCTGGCGGCGGTGGACTTGCTGCGCCAGCACGCACCAGAACTGCGCATCCGGGTCATCAACGTGGTGGACTTAATGACACTGCAACCACGGGAAGAGCACCCCCACGGCCTATCCAACAAGGAATTCGACACCCTGTTCACCACCGACAAACCCATCATCTTCGCCTATCATGGCTATCCTTGGCTGATCCACCGCCTCACCTACCGCCGCACCAACCATCACAATCTCCACGTGCGCGGCTACAAGGAAGAAGGCACCACCACCACGCCATTCGATATGGTGGTGCGCAACGATCTAGACCGCTTCCATCTCGTGGCGGATGTGGTTGACCGAGCACCGCGGCTGGCGCACCGCGCCGCGCATATCAAGCTGGCCATGCGCGACAAACTGACCGAACATCGGCAATACATCAACCGTTACGGTGACGATATACCAGAAATCAAAAACTGGACTTGGCCTTATTAGCACCACGCGCAGAGAAGGAAACCCTATGGAGGAAAACACCGGGATTCTGACGGTCAACAGCGGTTCGTCCAGCCTCAAGGCGAGTTTCTTTCATGCCGACGGCGGCCGCCGCGACTTCCGCTACGAACACATCGGCGGAGAAGCATTGCGAGACCACGCGGCCGCCTTCGACCGCCTGTTGGCGGAACTAGGCGCATCCCATCCCGCCGCCGTAGGCCATCGTTTTGTCCACGGCGGCGAAATTACCCAAGCGGCGCGGCGAATCGACGCCGCCGAGCGCGCCCGGCTGGATAGTATCCGTCATTTAGCGCCGCTGCATCTACCCGGCAACCTGCTAGGCGCCGATCTTTGCGCCCGGCATTTTAAGGCGCCGCAAGTCGCCTGCTTCGACACCGCGTTCCACGCCACCCTACCGGACATTGCCAAGCGCCTACCCATCCCCCGGCGCTTCGGACTGCGGCGCTTCGGTTTCCATGGCATCAACTACGCCCATGTGGCCAGCGTCCTGCCTCGGCTCCTCGGCGAGACGGCAAGCGGGCGCATCGTCGTCGCCCATCTGGGCAACGGCGCCAGCCTCTGTCTATTGGAAAATGGCCGTTCGACCGACACCACCATGGGCTACACGCCGGCGGGAGGAATACCCATGGGCACCCGCAGCGGCGACCTGGATCCCGGCGTGATGCTGGAACTGGCAGCGCGTTATCGCGGGGAAGCCTTGTCCGACTTGGTATACCACCATATGGGACTCATCGCCCTCTCGGATGGCGAACACGCGGAAATGGGGCCGCTGTTAGCCAGCCAGTCGGCGGCCGCCCGTTTCGCCGTGGACTACTTCTGCCGCCAAGTGCGTGGCGCGATCGGCGCGTTGGCCGCCAAGGCCGGCGGCCTTGACGCGCTGATATTTACCGCCGGCATCGGCGAGCGGGCCGCGCCGGTGCGGGCGGCGATCTGCGCTCCCCTCGGCTTTCTGGACATTCACCTCGACCCTGAAGCCAACGCGGCGCATCGCGCCGTCATTAGCGCCGCCCACTCAAAACCGGTCATGATTATCCCCGCCGATGAGGAAAGCATGATCCGCCAGTTGACCCAAACGGTATTGCAAGAGAAACAGGGCGCATAAGCGATCTAATGGAGCAGCAGAAAAACCGAACGGGGCCTAGCCGCCGCCCGAAATCCCCGCGTAAGGTTCATGACAATAGCCTTAGACCGCCAGCGTCATGAAGCGCTATTTTTTAGATGGAAAGTAAATGATCGGCATGCTGAAAAAAATGCGCTCCGCGTTAGCTTGACAACCTCGATTGAGGACACTATCGTGAATTATTAAGATCATTTGAATGGCAGCATACGCAGCGCAATCGGATCTGGCGCATTACCGCTGCATATTATTGTCCGGATCAATCGCCTAGGCAGGGTCGATTCGGCTGACTGAACAACCAGGGGTTGCCATGAAAATCGGTATGGTGATTTATTCCGGCGATAGCGAGACCGTATGGAACGCATTTCGCCTCGGCGTTTTCGCGTTGAAGCAGGGAGATAACGCCGCCGTTTTTCTGCTGGCCAAGGGCGTGGAATGCCAACGGATGGACAGTGAACCCTTCAACGTCGCGGAGATCATGGACGACTTCCTCGCGGCGGGCGGAAAAATACGCGTCTGCGGCACCTGCTTGAAGCAACGACAAACCGACAGCGCCGGTGTCTGTGAAATATCGACCATGCAGGACTTGCACCATCTTATCCGCGATAGCGACAAAGTACTGACCTTCTAGCAGGCGGCTTCAGCGGACGCGCGCCCCACGGTGAGATTGACGCCGCATTGTGCAGTGTAGCCGCCTAAATATTTAGATGATTGGTGAAGCAAGTGGCATTACATGCAGACAATGGAAACGGCGACCGAAGGATTTCGGCCAGGATACCCTTCCTGCTCCAGTGTGTTATTGTGCTCGCAGCATTCGCGAACACTGCGGCTTACGCAACCGGCACGCACCACAAGATCAACCCGCGCACCGGTATCGAAACATGGCAAGCCAGGGGCCACGGCGTGTTCTTGAGCCTAACCCAGATGGCCCCCGACCAGGCGGAAGCCTTTTTCCTGGCGCGGGGTTTTGACCGGAAATCCGCCGAGAAATACGCCGCCGCCTGTGTTTTCGGCACTATTTTCCGTAACGAATCGGTTCCTTCCCCTGTTTCATGCAACCTCGCGGACTGGCGCATCGTGACGCCGCAAGGTGAGCGGAAACTCAAGCTTAAAGAGGACTGGGAACGCCAATGGAAAGCCCGCGGCGTATCCGAATCCGCACGTATCGCTTTTCGCTGGTCGCAATTTCCGACAAAGCAGCGTTTCGCGCTAGGGGACTGGAACCAAGGCATGACGACCTACGCGCTGCCGAGAGGCGGTCGGTTTAACTTGAAGTTCAAATGGACGGTGAAGGGAGTAACGCATGAAGGCGTGCTTTCCGGCGTCAGATGCGCCGCTAACAACGGTTCTCGCTAGATTATTGCTGGCTTGCCTGATCGCCTTTACCCTATTGGCGAATGGGGCAGCCGCCAGTCCGCCGCAAACCTTAACGCGGGTAGCGGGCATGCCGCTGGCGAAAGACTTTTCGCTTAAGAATATGGACGGCAAATCCTATCGGCTATCCGATTTCAGGGGAAAAATCGTGTTGGTCAACTTCTGGGCGACCTGGTGTCCCCCTTGCCGGGAGGAACTGCCGTCCCTGGAACGCTTATGGCAGTCACTCAACCACAAGCAATTCGCCATCCTAGCCATCAACCTGGGACAAGGCCCCAACGCCATCTTCGAATTTACCGGCACACTGAATCCCGCGCCGACCTTTCCCGTCTTGCTGGACCGCAATTCGGCCGTTTTCAAGTCCTGGTCGGGAATAGCCATTCCCACTACGTTTGTTGTTAACCAGGAAGGCCGAATCGTTTATCGTGCAGTGGGCGGAAGGCGATTCGACGACCCGCGCTTGATCCGGCAAATCAAGGCGCTGGTTAAAGTCGGCCGGTAATCGCTGCGAAGAATTTCTGGGCGCGCGCCGTTGATGTTAACTGACCGTTAGCCGGTCCACTGTCAACGTGGTACTTAGCCGAATGATTCAAACGACGGCCTGATCGACACTCGCGTTCTTGCATCGTGCGCCACAAACGGCCGCCAAGTCGCCGGGGCGGCTCCAGTGTCGGCTATTGTCGGCGGCCTCGTTTCTAAAGATACGGCGTCGTGTTTAACGCGAAAAGCGGGACTAAGCGTGTCGATTTCCAACCGCTCAGTCGAGTCGGACGGCTTACCCTTGCGCTGCGCTCCAGGACAAGCCGCCACGCACTTTCAACACGAGGTTCTTCTTAACAGGAGGGCAACACATGGGGTGGATCCTTCGAATACTCATCGCGATCGATCAATTAGGTAATGCCATTGCCGGCGGGAATCCCGATGCGACGATATCCGCCAGAGTCGGTTATTTTTCGCAAAAGGAGCATTGCCCGTATCAATGGTATTGGAAGACCCTTGAGTGGATAATAGATTTCACCTTTTATCCGATTGACGGGCCCAATCATTGTTTACATGCTTTTCAACGGGATAAAGACGAAATGTTTAGACGCGGCAGTGATCTGGCTAAGGCGTTATTAAGCACAATCACCATTGTGGCGTGTTTGTTTCTATCCATCGCACTTCGATTAACCATTTTAGTTATGCCACCGTGGGGTAGTCATTCCAATCCACAAAGTGGAACCAAAACATAGCCACCGGTTCAGCATGAATGCCACAAAAAAACGCGGCGTCAGTTAACTGAACGTTAGGTGCACACAAATCTAAACATTCTGTTTCTTCTAACGTATTGGTTAACTAGAATTATCACGTATACAACAATCGGTTGCATTATGAATGCTGAATCACGGAGCGGGAGACTCCCAAGGCGGTCTGTCCCCGGTAGCGTTTGAACGGCAGAATGCTAGACGGAGCAAGGGTATCTAGGATATCTGGGGCAATTCAATCGGCGCCCTGGCGACATTGTTTGCCGTCGCAGTAACTAGCTTCTTTAATTTCAGAGTGGCGAGACTGAATTTTGACGAGTGACGTCGTCAGCAGTCGAAGAAAATGAAGCTAGAGAAGCTGGAAGCACTATTTCTTCTTTTCGGCAAATGGCAAATGAACTTCTACACATAAATTTCTTTTTGTAGCCCTAACGTTAAGCTCACCGGAGCCCTTTGTGTCCGTGAGCAGCGACTTGTTGGGCAATTTTTGCCTTATACTAGATGCATATAATAAAATATTTCAACTATCTGTTTACCAAGGCCATAAAATCTTCATTGTAGCGAGGCCCAGCAATCGTTTCCGGAGCAAAAGCCGCTTCCATTTCAATCAATTCCGATGGCGTTAATTCGACCTTGGCCGACTCCAGGTTTTGTTCCAGATTTTTTTGCCGTGTTGTTCCTGGAATGGGAACGATGTTGGTCCCTATGTGCAGCAACCAGGCAATCGCAATCTGTGCCGGAGTGAATTTTTTTCTTTTGGCGATTTCCCAAACCACTTCTACTGCTTTCATGTTAGCGTCGAAATTGGTGCCCTGGATTCGAGGATCTCCACTTCGCCTAAAATCACCCTCAGAATAGTCCTCGGCTCGTTTAGCTGTTCCGGTTAAAAAACCTTTTCCTAATGGGCCAAATGCAACCAATCCAATCCCGAGTTCGTTCAAAAGCGGGATAATCTGTTGTTCCAAATTGCGCTCCCACAAGGAATACTCACTCTGCAAAGCAGAGAGAGGATGGACACTATGCGCACGGCGGATAATATCGACACCGGCTTCGGACAACCCAAAAAAACGCACCTTTCCCTCTGAAACGAGTTTAGCCACTGTTCCCGCAACCTCTTCAATCGGAACAGATGGGTCAACCCGATGTTGATAGAGGAGATCGATGTAATCAGTCTCAAGTCGTTTCAGTGAACCCTCAACGGCAGTCATTATGTGATCAGGATGGCTATTCACTCCAGTGCTCTTCCCATCTTCAAAATGAAGGCCGAACTTCGTAGCCAGAATAACGTGCTCACGTTTGCCACGCAGGGCTCTACCCACTAATAACTCATTCGTAAATGGGCCATAGCCCTCAGCTGTATCCAGAAAATTACAGCCAAGCTCAATAGCCCGATGAATCGTAGCAATCGATTCTTTTTCATTCGTTTTACCGTAGGCATGGCTCATTCCCATGCATCCCAGTCCAATTTCGGAAACCTCTAAACCTTGAGATCCTAGTTTTCTAGCATTCAACATGCTAATTCCCTTCATCGTTTCAACTTCGGTGGTATCGCCCAACGTTGCAGGTAACAGGCGCGAGCATTATGCCCTCATCAAGAAAGACACTGCGGGAGGCCAAACCCTCGGCGGTTCCTTGCCTCCCGCCACCGCGACACACCGCCGCCAGATACATCGCCTTGGCGCGCGCAGCGCCGGCATCGCCATACCATTGCAACAGCGGCAGAATTTTCTCGCCGAGGCAGGCCAAGCGGATTTGATGCCTGGGAATGGAGCCGGCGCAACACTGCCACGACGGTCTCGGGAAACCGCCATGGGCGGCTCATCGAATGCGCCTTTCAACGTCTTGCGGCTACGGCTACACAAGAATTTCCATGCCCGCGTCGCCCTTGACGCCCCGTAGCGTATCTCCTTCGATAGCCTGTCTGTTTCGCAATGACCAATCAACCGGATACGCCCCCGGTTCTTCACCGGATCGAACACCAGGGTCAATTGAAGCGCCCGACAGCCCCTCCAGGCTATCGCGACAACGGGCGTCGGTCTTATCGAGACGGTTCAGCGGCGCGTCTCGTCGCCCTAAAACAGATGACGCGGATAAACCCAGCGCAAGGAAAGAATCCCGCTTATGTTAGACCGACCGTAGCATAGCAATTAGCGGGAGGGGTCAAATAAACCGAGGTGTAACCCGTATAGGCGTTAACATAAGTGATTTCAGAAAAATGCCAAGTATAGGGAATGCCATTCCAGTATTTTTTGGCCGTCACCTCGCTGGTTATATCCACCTTGATCGTATATTTCCTGTAGATGCCAAAATACCAAACCCATAGCACTTGGGTCGATTGATTCGCCGGGCAATAAATAGTTTCAGACATATCCCCTCCCTCGTTATTCAAGCCAACACTATTGAAGGAACTGCTGATTCATGCATGCCTGCTGGAGCGGAAGAAGTGTCCAGAATGACTTTAAGAACGATAACGCGCCGGCCAACTGAAAGAAACGAGCAGGCCGCTATTTCCGGTTTGTTTTCCAGAATACGAGCCCACCGACACGCGCTCCCAACGACTTATCCCGCAGCAAACGGTATGTTGCGTCTAGCCGTCCAGACTGTCAAGCCGGCCTTTGTTCCGCAGAATTCCAATCGACAGTCATTATCAAGAACGCGCGCACTGAGCGGCGGCGCCGTTGCCGCAATGATTCATTCCTGGGCAATCGTCGGGTCCACACGCGACTGCAGGGACGAGGCCAGAAAAGAAAGCAACCCCAAGGCGCCTCCGATCAGCAACATGCCCCACGCCTCGGCTCCGCCCGGCTGTTCGCCAAGCTGCGCCCAAGCGGAAAAAACGCCCACCAGCGGAACCGCCAGAATACCCATGCCCGCCATGCCCGCCGGTAACTCCCGCAACACATACAACCACAACAGCCAAGCCAGCGCGGTCGCAAGAATGGTATTGTAGATCAACGCGCCAACCAGATAACCCGTCCACTGGATGGGCGGCGAGGGAACGAGCAGGGCCAGCAATGCCAGCGGAATTCCTCCGAACAGCATCTGCCAAGCGGTCAGGGAAATTAAATCCACCGCCGTCTTGCGCCGCAACACTTTGGCGACGATAACGCTGGCGGCCCAGCAAACGCTAGCCAGCAGGGCCAGCAGCTTCGCGGCCAGAGTACCGTGGAGCATCCATGGGCGCACGACCAAGACGAGACCGGCAAAAGCCAATCCGACCGCTATCCACTGCATACCGCGAATGCGCTCCCCCAACAAGCGCCACGCCAGCACCAGCACCCAAAACGGCATGGTGTAAACGAGAATCGCCGTATTGCCGACTCCTCCGGATACCAGCGCCATCATCGTCAGGCCCATGAATCCCGTGGTTTGCAACACGCCCAGCAGCAGGGTCAGAGGAACCGCCTTCGGGCGCAACGGTTTGCGTTTCCACGCCAGCACCAAAAACAGGCTGGCCGCCCCCAACAGGGTGCGCAAGGCAGCGAAATCGAGGGGGCCGGAGAACTGCAACACGTTCTTCATCACCACCCAGTTGTAACCCCAGATGGCGGAGAGTACCGCCAATGCCACAATCGCCGGGCGTGAAGCGTGGGATATCTTACTCATCGAGAGAACAACCCTTCGATAGGCTTTTTCAGAAAGCGGGTGCCGTCGAACCGATGGGGATCATCCCTTTCCCTCCGAGGAGTTATCGGCCCTCAAGCACGGAAGCATCATGATACGCGCGCGGATTGCGGCAACACAAGGCAACGGGTGACGCGGAATGATGACGTAAAAGAGAAATAGCGTACCGGGAAACACCGTCCGGAAAAACGGCGGACGCATCATCGGCCTTGCCGCCCTAGCCCCCGGCCGCCGCCACCGCCCCGCGATAGCGTGCCCAATCGAAAAACGGGCCGGGATCGGTTTTACGTCCCGGAGCAATATCGGCATGGCCGACAATATCCTGGATGGGATAGGCTTCCTGAATCGCCTGGGTCAACTCGGTCAGGGCGTCATATTGGGCGTCCTCGAAAGCCACGTAATCACTCCCTTCCAGTTCGACGCCAATCGCGAAGTCATTACAGCGAACGCGGCCCTTCCATTTCGACTGGCCGGCATGCCAAGCACGCAGATTGCACGAGGCAAACTGAATCACTTCACCGTCCCGGCGGATCAGGAAATGGGTGGAAACCCGGAGATCCTGGATAACCGCGTAATAAGGATCAATCGCCGGATCCAGCCGATTGGTGAAAAACTGAATGATCCCGTCGCCGCCAAATTGCTGAGGCGGCAAGCTGATACTATGGATCACCAGTAAGCGAATGGGCGTTTCCGGTGGACGTTCGTCCACGTTGGGCGAAGGAATAAAATGCACACTCTTGAGGAAACCTGAATGGTCTATTTTCACAACGACCTCTGAACAACGGGAGATGATGGGCTACGGACACCGGGTGCGTAGTATAGGGAATAATAGCGTTTCACGGAAACCTTATGGAGAATAGGCCAACGCGCCCAAATGTCACGGGGAAGCGCGCCAACATCCATTTCCCCATCGCGCATCCTAGCCGGCGCCCGCGGATAGCGGCGTCACGCCGCGCAATACGTTGAAGCTGGTGGCGCGCACCGTCGCTAGAAAATCGCGCAAATAGGCTTGGGCGGACAACGTTTCGGGAATGGCGGCGTACAACTCGCTCCACAGTCCCTTTTTGCCGATACGCTTAGCGCGCACATACTCCCGCTCCAAATAGCTTTGCACACTCCATATCGGCAACGCGGCGATTCCCCGCTGGCTTGCCACCAATTGCAGAATCGCCGCGGTCAACTCGGCGGTGCGGCGCTTCGGTTCAATGCCGGCGGGCCTCAGCACCTGACGAACAATATCCAGCATGTCGTCCGCCACTGGATAGGTAATCAGCGTCTCCTTGGCGAAGTCTCCCGGCATCAGGGTGGACTTGACGCCAAGGGCATGCTGATGCGCAACCAGGGCGACGATCTCGAAACCGAATAGCGGATGGTAGGCCACCCCCGGGCGCGGCCTTTTTTCCGACACGACGACCAGCTCCGCGCGATCATCCAGCAATAGCGCTACCGGGTCGGCATGAAAACCGGACACCAAGTCCAACTCGATTTCCGGCCAATGGGCGCGAAAATTGTCCATGGACGGCATCAGCCAGTCGAAGCACGTATGGCATTCCACGGCGATGCGCAGCTTACCGCCCTCGCCGCGGGCAATGCGAAAGATGTCGCGCTCGGCGTCCCGTACTTGCCCGATCGCCGTTTCCGCCAAGGCATGCAACCGCTGGCCAGCGGGCGTTAAGTGCAACGGCTGGGTTTTGCGTGCGAACAATGTGACACCGTAATGGTTTTCCAGCAGCTTGATTTGGTGGGATACCGCCGACTGCGTGAGATGGGTGCGCGCGGCGGCGCGGGAAAGGCTGCCGGTTTCCACCAGCGCCAATAAGGTATGCAGATGACGCAACTCAAGAACAGAACGGTGCATTAATTACATTCATGTTAATAACGAACAAAATGAGTTTGAATAATAGGATGAACCGCCCCATCATGGCAACACGCAAATAACGATGGAGAATCGACATGACAATCGCGCATAACTTGGGATTCCCCCGCATCGGCGTGCAGCGGGAGCTAAAAAAGGCCTTGGAGGCTTTTTGGCAAGGAACAATCGATGCCGAACAACTCACCGCGGCCGGCGGCAGCCTGCGCGCGCAGCATTGGAAAGCGCAGCAAGCGGCGGGAATTGCGCACATTCCCGTCGGAGATTTCGCCTACTATGACCAGATGCTGAATATGACGGCGTTGCTGGGCGCGGCGCCCGCGCGTTTTGGCTTCGGCGGCACGCCACTAACGTTGAACCAGTATTTTGCCTTGGCGCGGGGCACTCAAGACCAGCCGGCGATGGAAATGACGAAATGGTTCGACACCAATTACCATTATATCGTGCCGGAATTCCATCCGGAGACGCACTTTACACTCGACCCTGCATGGCTATTGGCGGAGCTCGACGAAGCGCTCGCGCTAGGAATCGACGCCAAGCCGGTACTGATCGGCCCATTAACCTATTTGTATTTGGGCAAGGAAAAACAACCGGGATTTTCGCGCCTCGCCCTGCTGCCCCAGTTGGTGGAAACCTACCGGGAATTGCTCGGCATGCTCACAGCGCGCGGGGTGCGCTGGGTGCAAATGGACGAGCCGGTATTGGCGCTCGATCTGCCGCCAGCCTGGGTGGATGCGCTGGACGCCGCCTACCGGGCGTTAGCGGAAAACGCCCCGCGTATTTTACTGGCCACCTATTTCGACTCGGTCGCCGCACATGCCGAACGGCTGACTGCCTTGCCGCTAGGCGGCATTCACCTCGACATCGTGCGCGCCCCCGCGCAACTGACGACTTTCCTGAAGAAACTCCCGGCGGATCAGGTGCTCTCCCTCGGCATTGTGGACGGCCGTAATGTGTGGCGCTGCGACCTCAATGCCGCCCTCGATATATTGACCCCGGTGCGTAATGTGCTGGGAGAACGGCTATGGGTGGGGCCGAGCTGCTCGCTACTACACGTGCCCACCGATCTCGCGACGGAAACGGCGCTGGACGATGAAATCAAGGAGTGGCTCGCGTTCGCCGTGCAAAAACTAACGGAAACCGCTACGCTGGCCCGCGGCTTACGAGACGGCGTGGAAGCGATCGAGACCGCGCTAATCGCCGCCGAAACGGCGCAACGCAATCGCCGTCGTTCGCCACGTATCCATCGCCCGGCGATCAAGGCGCGGCTGAACGCGATGACCGACGCCGCCGCCCGCCGCCGCTCACCCTATGCCATTCGCGCCCGCGCACAACAGACGCGGTTCCAGTTGCCGCCGTTCCCGACCACCACCATTGGCTCGTTTCCCCAAACCGCCGACATTCGCCACACTCGCGCCACGTTTCGCCGGCAAGAAATCACGGCGGCGGCATACCAGGAGAAAATGCGCGCCGAAATCCGTCAAGTGGTGAAAACGCAGGAACGCATCGGCCTCGATGTGCTGGTACATGGTGAAGCGGAGCGTAACGACATGGTGGAATACTTCGGCGAGCAATTGGCCGGCTTCGCCTTTACCCGCAACGGCTGGGTGCAAAGCTACGGCTCGCGCTGCGTCAAGCCGCCGTTGATCTACGGTGATGTCGACCGCCCCCAGCCCATGACCGTGGAGTGGGCGCAATACGCCCAGTCGCTTTCCGCCAAGCCGGTAAAGGGCATGCTGACCGGGCCAGTCACCATCCTCCAATGGTCTTTCGTGCGCGATGACCAGCCGCGCGCGGAAACCGCCGGCCAAATCGCCCTGGCGATCCGCGATGAGGTCACCGACCTGGAGCGCGCCGGCATTGGCATTATCCAGATCGACGAACCCGCCTTCCGCGAAGGACTGCCGCTCAAACGGCAAGATTGGGACGGCTATCTGGCGTGGGCGGCCCATGCTTTCCGGCTATGCTCCAGCGGCGTGGCGGACGAAACCCAAATACACACGCACATGTGCTATTCGGAATTCAACGACATCCTGCCGGCGATCGCAGCGATGGACGCCGACGTCATCACCATCGAAACCTCGCGTTCGGATATGGAGTTGCTCGACGGTTTCCGTGAATTCAATTATCCCAATGAAATCGGGCCGGGCGTGTACGACATTCATTCGCCCCGCGTACCCGATACGGTGGAAATGGTGCGGCTGCTGGAAAAAGCACGGGGCGTGATTCCCGCCGAACGGCTGTGGGTTAATCCCGATTGTGGCCTGAAAACCCGCAATTGGCCGGAAGTAGACGCCGCGCTGACCCGCATGGTGGCGGCCGCCCAGCAATTGCGGCAGACAACGGCATAGCCTGGAGCGGCTGAACGGACGCTTCCGCGTTACCCCAGGATGGCGCGGCGGGGGCAGCCGTCCGCCGCCATTGCCGTTAAATGCGTTCGCCATGGGACGAGTGCTATAATCGGTCGTCCTGACGCACCGAGAAACCGCCGATGCTCGTCTTCGCTACGTTGCTATTCATGCTGGCCGTCATTGTAGTCGCCGCCGAGGTGTTCACTAACGCATTGGAGCATCTGGGCGAAAAACTCAAAATTTCGGAAGGCGTGACCGGCTCGCTGTTCGCCGCCGTGGGCACCGCCCTGCCGGAAACCCTCATCCCCCTGCTGGCGCTGCTGGCGGGAACGGCGGACACTCAACTGAATCAGGAAATCGGCGTCGGCGCGATTCTCGGCGCGCCCTTAATGCTGTCCACCCTGTCGTTAAGCCTGATGGCGTTGGCCGTATTGAAGCGCCGGGGCTGGCAAGGCCGCTTCGTCCCCGAACGTGCCGGACTAGCGCGTGACCTGCACTTTTTCCTGGCGGCGTTTACCTTGTCCACCATCGCGTTGTTCATTCCCCACGCCCATGGATATGCCCGCGCCGCCATTGGTTTTACCCTCGGACTGACTTATTTCGTTTATATCCTGCTCACTGTGCGCGCTTCGGCGCATCTCGTCAAAGACGGTCATGGCGTCGAGGCCGGCGCGCCGATGTGGCTATGCCGCCTCGGCCTGCCGCAAACGATGCCCGTGGTGCTGACGCAGATGGCGCTGGGGTTGCTGCTACTGGTGGGCGGCGCCCAGGGATTCATCCACGAAGTCGAGAACACCTCCCGTTTGCTGAGCATTTCCCCGCTGCTGCTGTCGCTGCTGATTATCCCCATCGCCACCGAACTGCCGGAAAAGGTCAACAGCATCCTATGGATTCGCCGCCGCAAAGACACATTGGCCTTCGGCAACATCACCGGCGCCATGGTCTTTCAGGGCACGCTGCTGCCCGCCATTGGTATTATGCTGACGCCTTGGGCGCCGCGCCGCGAAGTGCTGGCGGGCGTCGTCATTACTCTGCTCGCCGCCCTGTGGCTGCGGCTGATGCTGGCCCGCGGCCAACTGCGCGTATGGCAACTCCTGGTTAACGGCGGCCTATACGCCGCTTATCTCGTTATCGCGCTACATTAACGCCATCGCCACACGACCCGCCAACCAGAGTGCGGCGCCACTGCCCGCCAACCGATTGCCTCTACAGCGAAGCCCGTTTTCGTACCACGGGGCAGCCGTCCACGGCTTCACTTTGATCGCGGCTCTAGCTGGCGGCAGGACGCCAAAAACCGGTATTTTTCGCAAAGCGAAACAAATAACATTGTTTTTACTAAAAAATTTACACTTCCGCCACAAAAAACGCGGTAAATAGTGTTTAATTACCACAAGGGATAGCCGTCATAACACCTGAAAACTTAGGCCGATTACCGATCTTGCAGCGCCGTCTTAAACAGGAGAATGGATATGAACAAGAAGGTGACAAAAGGCAGCTATAGGTTTCATTACCTCGCCATGGATACCACATCCTTGAAAGACGCGCTGTCCAACCGCCTGGTTTATTCCGTAGGAAAAGATTTATTCACCGCGACGCCCCGCGACTGGTTCTTCACCACCGCCTACGCGGTGCGCGACCGCCTGATCGAGCGCTGGATGGAAACCATGCGCAGCTATTACCGCACCGACAGCAAGCGGATTTACTACTTATCGCTGGAGTTTCTCATCGGTCGCAGCCTGACCACCAGCCTGCTCAATCTGGGCATTTACGACGACTGTATCGACGCCTTGGAGGAACTCGGCATCGACTACAAGGAAATCCGCGACGTGGAATCCGACGCAGCGCTGGGCAACGGCGGCCTGGGGCGGCTGGCAGCGTGCTTCCTCGATTCCATGGCGACCTTGCGACTGCCCGGCTATGGTTATGGCATCCGTTACGATTACGGCATGTTCTATCAACGCATCGAGCAGGGTTATCAAGTGGAGCACCCCGATAACTGGCTACGTTACGGCAACCCGTGGGAATTCCCCCGCCCGGAAGTACTTTATCCGGTCAAATGCTATGGTCATGTCATGCAATACCCGGACGAGCACGGCAAGCTGCGCACCCACTGGGGAGAGGGCGAGGAAATTATGGCCATGGCCTACGACATGCCCATTCCCGGTTACGGCACCAATACCGTCAACAATCTGCGGCTGTGGTCGGCCAAAGCGTCCCGGGACTTCGACCTGAAGTACTTCAACGAAGGCAACTACATCAAAGCGGTCGAGGATAAGAACGAATCCGAAAACCTGTCCAAAGTGCTGTATCCCGCCGACACCACCGAGGTCGGCAAGGAGTTGCGCTTAAAACAAGAGTACTTCTTCGTCTCCGCCTCGTTGCAGGACATCCTGTACCGTTATCGCAAATACCACGACACCTTCACCGAGCTGCCGGACAAGGTGGCCATTCAGCTAAACGACACCCATCCCGCCATCGCCATCCCGGAAATGATGCATCTGCTGATGGACACTCACGGCCAGGAATGGGAGGAAGCCTGGAAAATTACGGTCAACACGTTTTCCTACACCAACCACACGCTCATGCCCGAGGCATTGGAAACGTGGCCAGTGGAACTCATGGAGCGGATGCTGCCGCGCCATATGCAAATTATTTACGAAATTAACCACCGCTTCCTCAAGGAAGTGATGCACCGCTATCCTGGCGATGCCGACATCCTGCGCCGCATGTCGCTGATCGACGAACAAAACGGGCGGCGGGTGCGCATGGCCCATCTGGCCATTGTCGGCAGCCACAAGGTCAATGGCGTGGCGAAGCTGCATACCGAGCTGATGAAATCCACGATCTTTGCCGACTTCAACCGTTTCTATCCCGGAAAATTGATTAATATCACCAACGGTATCACCCCGCGCCGCTGGCTCTACCACGCCAACCGCAATCTCGCCTCGCTGATCTCGGCGCACACCGGGCGCAGTTGGATTATGGATCTCACGCAACTGGACAAACTAACCCCCCTGGCGAACGATCCCGACTTCCAGATGGAATTCCGCGCGGTTAAGCTCGCCAACAAGCAGCAACTGGCCGACTACGTCCGCGATAACGTCAATATCGAGATCGACGTCCACTCCCTCTTCGATGTCCAAGTCAAGCGTTTCCATGAATACAAACGGCAATTGCTCAACGTGCTCCACGTCATCACGCTGTATAATCGCATCCGCGCCAACCCTTCCGCCCCCCGCGTGCCGCGCACGGTCATCATCGGCGGCAAGGCCGCCCCCAGTTACTATCTCGCCAAACTCATCATCAAATTGATTCATGACGTGGCGGATATTGTCAACAACGACCCGGTGGTCAATGACAAGCTCAAATTGGTCTTCGTCCCCAATTACGACGTCACCGTCGCCGGCTACATTATCCCGGCGGCGGACCTATCGCAGCAGATTTCCACCGCCGGCACCGAAGCCTCCGGCACCGGCAATATGAAACTCGCGCTCAACGGCGCGCTCACCATCGGCACGCTGGACGGCGCCAATATCGAAATCGGCGAAAAGGTGGGAGAAGACAACATCTTCATCTTCGGCCACACCGCCGAGGGAATCGCGACGCTTAACGCCAACGGCTACAACCCATGGGATTATTACCACGGCAATAGCGAACTGAAACAAGCGCTGGACATGATTCAAAACGGTTATTTCTCGCTGGACGAATCATCGCGCCACCAGCCGATTGTCGACATGTTGACCCATCAAGGCGACCGCTACTTCCTGCTGGCGGATTACGCCGCCTATGTCGCCTGCCAGGAACAAGTGGACGCGCTGTATCTCAACCAGTCGGAGTGGACCCGCAAAACCATTCTCAATGTCGCGCGCATGGGGCACTTCTCCAGCGACCGCACCATCCATCAGTATGCGGAAGACATCTGGCGCGTCCAGCCGGTCGCCCATGATTGACAACATCACGGCAACCCGCTGACGGCAAGGAGAAAAGACCCGTGGCACGGGCTTCCGCCCGTTCTGGCGGCGCAACGACCCCGAAGAGAATAAAATCCGCCGTGCGCCGGAAATCGAGCGGCCCTTGACCGCCGCCGCGTCGGCGACGCGGCGTATGTCCGCGCATTCGCCGTGGCCTACGGAAAAGCGATCGCTAGCGCGTTATATTCCGAACCATCGCGTCAACAGGTGCGGCAAACACCAGCGCGGCGGCGTCTCAATCCCGCGCCACACCCGTGCTAAGACAAGCCAAGCCGCTCCATACGATAGCGCAACGCGCGGAAGGTAATCCCCAGCAGCCTGGCCGCCGCGGTTTTATTGTAGCGGGTTTTCTCCAGCGCCTCCTGAATCGCCTCCTTCTCCAGCTGCTCTAGATATTCCGGCAAGGGCGCCTTGCCCGCCGGAAGATCAGCGGAGATCGCGGCGTTCGTTTCCGGCAAACTGATATCCTCTCCCTCGATCCGGTCGCCGCCGCATAACGCCAGCGCTCGCTCCAGAATATTCTCCAACTCCCGCACGTTGCCCGGAAAATTATAATGCACCAGCGCCTGAAGCGTTACATCGGCCAGCAGCGGAACCGTCATCCCCGAGTCAGCGGCCAGGCGCGCCAGTAGCGCGTGGGCAATCGTGGGAATATCCTCGCGCATATCGCGCAACGGGGGCATCCGCAGCTCAATGACATTCAGCCGATAATATAAATCCTGGCGAAAGCGTCCGGCCTCGACACAAGCGGCTAATCCTTGATGGGTCGCGCTAATAATACGCACGTCGCCGCTCTCTTCCTGCGTCGCACCGACCTTGCGCACCTTCTTCTCCTGAATGGCGCGCAGCAATTTCACCTGCATCGACAACGGCAAATCGGCAACCTCGTCAAGAAACAGCGTGCCGCCGGCGGCGGCCTGAAAAAATCCGTCCCGATCCTGATCCGCGCCGGTAAACGCCCCTTTTTTGTAGCCGAAAAATTCGCTCTCCATTAGATTTTCCGGGATCGCGCCGCAATTGACCGGCACGAACGGCTTATCGCGCCGCGCCCCGTTTTCGTGAATCAAGCGCGCCGCCAGTTCCTTGCCGCTGCCGGACTCGCCGCTGATATAGATCGGCGCTTGGCTACGGGCGAGCTTATCGATCATCCCGCGCACCTTCTCCATAACCGGGGAATCGCCGAGGAGCGTATGGGCGGAGGGCGTGGCCGTCACCGTGTCGGAAAGCGAGAGCGCCGCCTTAACCAGGCCACGCAACTGCTCCAGGGAAACCGGCTTGGACAAATAATCGAACGCCCCCGCCTTGAGCGCGGCGACGGCGTTACCGGCGCTGCCGTAAGCGGTAATCACCGCCACCGGCAACGCCGGATAATGCTGCCCGATATGCGTCACCAGATCTAAACCCGTGCCGTCCGGCAAGCGCATATCCGTCAAACACAAGTGATAAGCCTCCCCTTGCAGACAGCGCCTGGCCTCGGCCAATCCCATCGCCCGCGCCACCTCCAGCCCCATGCGCAGTAATGCGAGCTCCAGTAATTCGAGAATGTCGGCCTCATCGTCCACCAGCAAGACGCGGCGCGGCGCGGCGGCCCTCGATCCCTCACGTCGTGCATTCAACACGGCTCTCCTCTGAAAGAAATACGGAACTGCCCACCCACCGATTCTTCTCCTGCCACGTAATCCAACATCGCCCCGTTCGCGTCGCATAGCTCGCGCGCCACATACAAACCCAAGCCCGTGCCTTGGCTAGCCGTGGTAAAAAACGGCTCGAACAACTGCGGTCGCGCGAATTCTGGAACACCAGGACCATCGTCACGAACAACTAATTGTATAACATACTCTTTATCGTCCAGCCCGGTAATGGAAACCCCAATACTGCCCACCTGGCGGCGGCAATGCCGCCAGGCGTTGCGGCACAGATTCCATAAGACTTGGTTCAGATGCGACGGGTCGAAACACACGCCGCGCGCATCCTCGACCGTGACGGCGAATAGTTTGGGGTCGATTCTTTCCACCAGGGCGAATTCTTCGACAAAAGCGGAAACATAGCGCACAAGATCGATGTATTCCGGCGCCGCGCGGTCGCGCCGGTTCAAGCGCAACACCTCCTGCACCATTTTATCCAGCCGTCGGGTATTGTCCTGGATAATTTGCAACAACCGGGATTGAGACGGCGTAACGCCCGCATCCTCCAATAATAGCTCACTGGCGTAGCTGATAGCACTTAAGGGATTACGGATTTCATGCGCAATATTCGCCGTTAACCGGCCCAACGCCGCCAGTTTGAACTGCTGCGCCTGCGCCTGGATGCGCCCCACGTCCTGGAGGAAAATAACCGCGCCCCGCTCCCGGCTAACGCCCACCGGCATAAAATTTGTCCGCAGCGGCTTACCGGTGACAGGGGCGCGCAGCGCCTTATTTTCCGTCGATTCCTCCGCCTGCCAGCGACGATAGCGCGCGGCCAGTACGGGGAAATAGTCGCGCAGCATCGGTTCATGGCGCAACAGCAAGGAATGCCCCAGCAAATTCGCCGCTTGGGCATTATGCTGGCGCAGCCTACCGCCGCCATCTACCACCAGTACGCCGTCATCTAAATTCTGGATAATCCGCTGATTGACCTGAGCGAGATTTTCCAGGTCGATACTCTTGGCTTCGGCTTCGGCTTCGGTCGCCACCAAGCGACGCGCCAGAATATGCGCCAGCCCGGCAATGGCGAAAAACCCCGCACTGAGCAAAGCGGCCTGAAAAAACCCCGCCGTCTCCGCGCCCAGCACGACTACCCGATACGCATGTTCCAGAAAAACGGCAATACTGGCGAAGGTCGCGTGCAGACGCACCAGCCGTCCCCGGCCGACCAAACCGGAAGTCGCCAACGAGACGAGCAACAATAAACCCAAGCCGCTCTTCAGGCCCCCGCTGGCATACATCAACACGACGACAAACGTAACGTCGCCCAACACATGGACCGTCAACTGAATGTCGAAACGCGGCCAGTGGACGCCAAGAGGAAGAATCAGAAGGGCGGAAAAGAGCGCGTAAGCAATACTGACCGCGAAGAACAAAGTCGGATCGGCGGCGCCATAGGTCAACGCCGGGCCGAACATCACGTAACTGGCGACGAAAACGCCGGAAACCGTCAGCCGGTACAAATTGAAATAATGCAGCGACCGCCAACGCTGATTAGACAGGCCCGCCTTCGCCGCCAGATTATTCAACGGTCCCCCCCCCATTATCCCCCGGCCGGGGCGGAATATCCGATTTACGCTCGATGCCGCTTCCGGTGATCGTCACAACAATAATACTGACCGTGGCAGAGAATACCCTCGCTTTTCGGCAAAAAAACGCGGCAATGGGCGCAGCGCACCATATCTTCCGATCCGCCCGACTGGCGCGGCGGTTTCGGCCGTCTCCCTGGCGTCTTCTTCCCCTTAATGGCCGGATAGACCAGCAGGAAAAATAACAGGGTCAGCAGCAAATACTTGGTCAATGTCAGACAGTCGTCAAATCAACGGGTTAACTTGGAAAACAATGCGATTTAATGGAAAAACCGCCGCTTGCGCGCGCGCCCATTTCCTCTTAGGGATCCCGTGCATGATAGCAAACCCCCCCACGAGTTAAAAGCGCTCCACCGCTTGTCCGCTCAAAACGACCGTTCGTCCTTGCAACCTTGACACGCCTGCGGCGGCGCCGGTTATGATGCGGGCATAAGAACAGCAGACCACGTCCCATTTTCGGGAAAGCTGGTTTCACCGCTTTAGTAATTTATTGTTTATAATACTTGAGAGTTATCTTCGGATATCAGGAGGCCATCATGTCAATTAAACGTCATACCGCCATTGCTATTAGCGCCGCTTTCCTATCGGGCGGCGTCGGCGTCGCCAATGCGGCAACCCCCGCGACGGGAACCCCGACAGCGACCGCGCCAACCACTACGACAGCACCCACCGTCCAGCAGCCGACAGCGCAAGCCGTTACCCGCGTCAATCGGAACCTCGCCGCCCAACCCGCCAATCCCGGCCTACGGAACGCCATACAGCGGGTAGAGCGCGTGGAAAAGGCGGAGCGTCCCGAACGGGCGGAGCGTCCCGAACGGGCGGAGCGTCCCGAACGGGCGGAGCGTCCCGAACGGGTAGAGCGTCCCGAACGGGTAGAGCGTCCCGAACGGGTAGAGCGTCCCGAACGGGTAGAGCGTCCCGAACGGGTAGAGCGTCCCGAACGGGTAGAGCGTCCCGAAGTCGCGGAACGCCCGGACCACTCCTAACCTAATGTTCAGCCGTTTCAAGGAAACCATTCAATGAAGAAAATAGTGATCGCCGGAGCAATAGCCGCGATGGCCTCGCTGTCTAGCGTAGCGGCCGCTGCCGCTCCCGGTGCGTTCAAGCTGACGACTGGCTTCGACTATAGCTCGGGCAAATATGGCGGCAGTCAATCGACCGATATGCTGTACATCCCGATCACCGGCCACTACGAAACCGGCCGCTGGCTGTTCAAACTCACCGTCCCTTACCTCCGCGTCACCGGGCCCGGTAATGTGGTGCGGGGTGTCGGCACACTCAAAACGACCACGACCACCCGAACCACCGAATCGGGTTTAGGCGACGTGGTGGCGGGCGCGACTTACAACGTCTATGCCGGTACGGGCGCCAAGCCGCTGTTCGTTGACCTGACCGGTAAAGTGAAATTCGGCACCGCGGACGAAACCAAGGGACTGGGCACCGGGAAAAACGACTATGCGTTCCAGGTAGACCTTTACCAGTCCCTGGGGAAATTTACCCCGTTCGGCACCATTGGCTACGATGTGCTCGGTAGTCCGGCAGGGTCGACATTGAATAATGTTTTCTATGGATCGCTGGGCGGCACCTACAAGCTCGCCCCCAAGACGAGCGGTGGATTACTATTCAGTGCCCGCCAAAAAGCCAGCGTAACCGGCGCGCCGCAGCGGGATATCATGGCGTTTGTCACGCATAAGCTCGACAACCGATGGAAAACACAAGTTTATGTAGACAAGGGATATGCCGACGGCAGCCCGGATTGGGAAGGCGGCGCCACGATTAGCTACGCCTTTTAAGCGTCCGCGCTGACCACCACGACACCGGGCGGAATAAACGCCCGGTTTTTTTCTCCCGTAAAATACACAATCTCATCCGCCGATCCATGGCCGCGACGTATGCGCCAGCCATGAGCCGCCGGGAATCGCACGCTCCGCCGCCAGCGGCGCCATGAAAATCCCGTACCGCCGGCGGTACACCCGCTGCCGGCGGCCGCGTTCTAGCAGCGACAACCCACTTGCCTGCAACGACACCAACCGGGAAAGCGTGACGCCGCATTCCCCAGCGAGTTACCATCATGAAAACAGCGCCGCAAAAATTGCGGCCTAACCCGCTTTCACGTGACCGCGACCCTGTTATACCAAACGAGGCAACCCATGACGAAGGAAGAAAAGGAAACCCTGGGAGAAAAAGCGTACCAATTGGCGTTTCACTATGAGTTACGGTTCGGATGCTGCCCGCAATGCGTGCTGGCGACCATACAAGAAACCGTGGGGTTAGTCACGGATGAAACGATCAAGGCCAGCCACGGACTATCCGGCGGCGGCGGTTTAATCGGCGACGGCGCCTGCGGGGCGTTAACGGGGGGATTATTGGCATTAAGCTGCAAGCGTGGGCGAGACCGGGATAAGTTCGACAAAGGGAAATGTATCGGGAATTTCAAAACGGGAAAAACCTTGGTCGACCGTTTCCAGAACACGTACGGCGGCGTCACCTGCAAGCACCTCCAACAGCGATTTACCGGGCGCACCTATGACCTGTGGGATGCGCGGCAATACACGGAATTCAGCGAAGCGCGAAGCGATCAATGCGCGCACGCCACCGGCCTCGTGACGAAATGGGTGATCGAACTGTGGTAAACGCAACGCGTTCGCGCGACGGGGCCGCCGGTCGCGATGGGAAAGCCGGCCTTGGCCGGAGATCACCGCCCGAGAAAACGTAGGATCGCCGCCGTTAACCGTCCCGCTTGCGCGGTACGAAAAATATGTTGCGCATGGGCGCTTCCGTCGAGAAGCAGCAATTGCTTCGGGTCGGGCGCGCGCCGGTATTGCGCTTGCACCGCCGCGACCAACCCCTCGTTTCGGCTGGCGATAAATAGCACCGACCCGACATGAAGCTGTTCCGGGTCGTCGATCGGGACCGGAGATAGCAAAATCAGCCGGTTAATTTCCCCTGGGCGCGCCTCCGTCGCCGCCCGCGCGGCAGCGCCGCCGCCCATGCTAGCGCCGATCACCGCGACGGTTTTTTCTCCTCGCCCACGAAGATAGCGCACCGCCGCCAACACATCCTCGTCAAGACCGCCCGGCTTGCTTCCCGCACGAGACTTGCCATAACCGCGAAAATCGATAGCCAGTACCTGATCGCCGTGCGCGGCAAGACGTTCGGCAAGCGGCCGCCAGCTTTCTTTATCGAAGGCCGCGCCATGCGCCAGCACGACGCCGTGCACGCCTTGTCCGTACAAATCGGCGTAAATCTCGCCACCGTCGGCGGTGGCGAACGAAACTTCGACGGGCAGATGAGACGCATCCGCGGGAAAAATCATGGCAAGCTGCGCGACCATCAACCATAAAACCAGCCTGAACCCCATCCTATACGCCTCCGCGAATGAAGCAGCATAGCAGGAAAAGCGCCGCGCCGTTGCTAGCTAGCACGAGCGCCCACCGCTCACAAACCGCCGCGCGCGCCACGGTTAGCCGGCCCAGTGGATAATAATCAATCGCACGCGGGAAAAACTGCCTGGACGTCCGAATGGAACATCGGGCAATCCGGGAATGGTCGGGGTGAGAGGATTCGAACCTCCGACTCCTGCGTCCCGAACGCAGTACTCTACCAGGCTGAGCTACACCCCGTTACCGCGGACAGGGCCGCTGAAAACAGCGGCCCTGTCCGCGAAAAACTAAAAACTAATAAGTGCGGGAGACCGCGAAGTCCGCCAATTGTAGCAAACAATCCTTATGATTTGAATGCGGCAAATGCGCGATCGCCGCGCGCGCACGCGCGGACTCATCCTCAGCCTTGCCATGGGCGTATTGCAGCGCGCCGGTCTGCTGGATCGCTTCCATCACGGCGTCGATACCGTCCCGCCCGCCCTGCGCGATCGCCGCGCGGATAACCGCCGCTTGCGCCGTGCTGCCGTTGCGCATCGCGTAAAGCAGCGGCAGCGTGGGTTTGCCTTCGGCCAAGTCGTCGCCGACGTTTTTTCCGGTTTCCTGGTAATTGCCGGAATAATCCAGCACGTCGTCGATCAGTTGGAAGGCCGTCCCCAAATGCATGCCGTAGGCGGCCATCGCCTGCTCGTCAGCAGCGGAAACATCGCCGAGTATCGCGCCCAGTCTGGCGGACGCCTCGAACAATTGCGCCGTTTTATACCGGATCACCTGCAAATAGCGCTGCTCGTCGGTATCCGGCTCATGGCAATTAAGCAGTTGCAGCACCTCCCCTTCCGCAATAATGTTAGTGGCATCCGCCATCACGTTCATCACCCGCAGGTTACCGATCGCCACCATCATTTGGAACGCGCGGGAATAGAGGAAGTCCCCCACCAAGACGCTGGCCGCGTTGCCGAATACCGCGTTAGCCGTGGATTTCCCGCGCCGCAAATCGGACGCATCGACCACATCGTCATGCAGCAAGGTGGCGGTGTGGATAAACTCCACCACCGCCGCCAAGTCGTAATGATGCGCGCCCCGGTAACCGCAAGCATTGGCCGACAGCACGGTCAGCAAGGGCCGTAGCCGTTTGCCGCCGCTGTTGACGATGTACTCGCCGACTTGGCGAATCAGCACGACATCGGAATGCAATTGACGGCGGATCACGTCATCCACCGTCCGCATTTCCTTATGAGTCAACTGACGTACGCGCTCTAACACAGAAAAACCGCCCCATCCAATCTGAAAAACCGCGCCCATCCCGCCACATCGGGATTGGGTGATCACGGCTGGATTCTAACCAATATTAACGGTAGCCGCCATCCTTCCCTTGCCGGAGAGGACGGCGACGGCCCATCGCGTTTGACTATTCGCGAAATTCGCGTTATTCTTACCAGCTTTCTTGAACGATGCCAACTTTAATTCAAGCAGGAGGCAATTAACATGTATGCGGTCATAAAAACCGGTGGCAAGCAATACCGCGTTGCGCCCGGCGAAAAACTTAAAATAGAACAGATACCGGCAGACATTGGCAGCGAGATTGTGTTGGATCAAGTCCTCATGATAACGGACGGAGAGCAAGTCGCCATTGGCGCGCCGCTCGTCGCCGGCGCTCAGGTCAAGGCAACGGTGCTGGGGCAAGGCCGCGGCGTGAAAATCCACATTTTCAAAATGCGTCGCCGCAAGCACTACCGCAAAAGCCAAGGACATCGCCAAAATTACACGGAAATCCGTATCGACAATATCGCGGCCTAGGCGTTATCCCAAGGAGATTAGATTATGGCTCATAAAAAAGCAGGCGGCAGCTCCCGTAACGGCCGCGATTCTCAATCCAAGCGGCTGGGCGTAAAGCGTTTCGGCGGCCAACGGGTCTCCGCGGGCAGCATTATCGTGCGACAGCGCGGCACCCGCTTTCATCCTGGCATGAACGTGGGCATTGGCAAAGACCACACGCTGTTCGCCAAAGTGGACGGCGATGTGAAATTCTTGGTCAAGGGCCCTCAGAACCGGAAATATGTGTCGATTATTCCTGTGGAATAAAGCGGCTTAACCCGCCGCACCGAGCCCTGTCTAAACGAGATGGGGCTTTTTTTATTGGGTCGCGGCCATAGCGCCGGGAATTAGGCGAGCACTAACGCCTGGGTACGGACGGGCGGTCACGCGCCGACATTTTTTTAACGGCAGCGTATGCGCCCTTCGTTATCAAGCGGCGCGGGAGACCTCGACATGAAATTTATCGATGAAGCGCGCATTGAAGTCATTGCCGGCGACGGCGGTAACGGCGTCGCCAGCTTTCGGCGCGAAAAATTCATCCCCAAGGGGGGGCCGAATGGTGGCGATGGCGGACGCGGCGGCAGTATTTACGCGGTCGCCGACCGCAACCTCAATACTCTGCTCGATTTCCGTTACACGCGCATTCTCCGCGCCCAGCGGGGAGAAAACGGGCGCGGCAGCGACTGCTACGGTAAGGGCGGGGAAGACCGAACGGTGCGGGTGCCGGTGGGCACCGTCATCACCGACGCCGATAGCGGCGCGCTGGTCGCCGATCTCAACCGCGACGGCATGACCGCGTTAATCGCCAATGGCGGTCAAGGCGGACTGGGAAACATCCACTTCAAATCCAGCACCAACCGCACCCCGCGCCAATGCACCCCCGGTGAGCCGGGTGAACATCTGACGCTTCGCCTGGAGCTCAAAGTACTGGCCGACGTCGGTTTGCTGGGCCTGCCCAATGCGGGGAAATCCACCTTCATCCGCGCCGTATCCGCCGCGCGCCCCAAGGTTGCCGACTATCCGTTCACGACACTTCATCCCAACCTCGGCATGGTTCGCGTGGATTACGACCGGAGCTTCGTTATCGCCGACATCCCTGGGCTGGTGGCGGGAGCGGCGGAAGGCGTCGGCTTGGGGCATCAGTTTCTCCGCCATCTGGCGCGCACCCGGTTGCTGCTGCACCTCATCGACATTGCCCCCCAGGACGAATCGGCGGATTCGGCGGCGGACGCCCGCGTCATTGCCGACGAATTGCGGAAATACGACGCCACTCTTTACCGTAAGCCACGCTGGCTGGTGCTCAACAAAATAGACTTGCTGCCGGAGGCGCAATGGGAAACGTACCGCCAGCAGCTTCTCGAGGCACTCGACTGGCAGGGAAAGAGCTTCGTTATTTCCGCCATCAGCGGCAAGGGATGCCGCGAACTGACCTTTGATATTATGAATTATCTGGAACAGGCGGCGAAAGAGGAGAACCCCGCCGCCATACCGTCGGAAAACGATCGGGCGACCGGTCTTTCCAACGCATCGCCGGATTAACCGCAATGAACACCACGCTTTCTTCCGCCAAGCGGCTGATCGTCAAAGTCGGCAGCAGCTTGGTTACCGCCGACGGCGCCGGCCTCGACCCTATCGCCATCGCCGCCTGGGCAACGCAAATCGCCCAACTCAGGAAAATGGGACGGGAAGTGGTGCTGGTCTCCTCGGGCGCGGTGGCGGAAGGTATGCAACGGCTCCAGTGGAAAACGCGCCCCCCCGCGCTGCATGCACTGCAAGCGGCGGCGGCTGTCGGCCAAATGGGACTGGTGCAAATGTACGAATCCTGTTTTCGCCGGCACCAGTTGCATACCGCGCAAATCCTACTCACCCATGACGATCTCAGTAGCCGCACCCGCTACCTGAACGCCCGCTCCACCCTGCGCGCCCTGCTCGGCCTGAATGTCATTCCCATTATCAACGAAAACGACACGGTCGCCACCGACGAAATCCGTTTCGGCGACAACGACACGCTAGCCGCGTTGGTCGCCAATCTTATCGAGGCCGACGTCTTAATCGTCCTAACCGACCAGGCGGGACTTTACTCCGCCGATCCGCGGCAATACCCAGACGCCAAACTAATCACGCAAGCGCGCGCCGACGATCCCGCGCTGGAAAAAATGGCCGGCGGCGCGGGCAGCGCCATCGGCCGCGGTGGAATGCGCACCAAGCTATTGGCCGCCAAGCGCGCGGCGCGCAGCGGCGCGCACAGCATCATCGCCTCGGGACGCGAGCCGGATGTGCTGTTACGGCTAGCGGCGGGAGAAGCCATCGGCACCCGAATCATCGCCGGCGCAGTCAAGACCGCGGCGCGCAAGCAGTGGCTTGCCGATCATCTTCAGGTGCGCGGCCAGTTGCGATTGGACGACGGCGCGGTCAAGGCCCTGCGAGAAGACGGCAAAAGCCTCCTGCCGATTGGGGTTTTCCACGTCGAGGGACAATTCAGCCGAGGGGAAGCCGTCGTTTGCCTGGACCGCCAGGGCCAGCCAGTCGCCCGTGGATTAGTCAACTACGATGCCGCCGAGAGCCAAAAAATCCTGGGGCGCGCCAGTACCGAGATCGCCTCCGTTCTCGGCTACGTGGACGAACCGGAACTCATCCACCGCGACAATCTCGCGCTGCTGTAGCCTGTCCCCGCCCAGGAAATCTCAGCCATCCGCCATCACAATCCGGTTCCGTCCCTCGTGCTTGGCTTGATATAGCGCTTTATCCGCGGCGTTGCCGATACGGGCGGCCGTATCGTAACGGGGGTAGGTCGCGACACCGCAACTGAAGGTGCTGTAAAATTCGGCGCCATCGGCGCTCTGGACGATCTGGGAGAACGCTTCCCGGATTCCCTCCAACACGGAAAGCGCGTTGGCGGCGTCGGTATCTTCGAGAATTACGGCGAATTCCTCCCCGCCATAGCGCCCCACCACGTCCGACCGGCGCAACCGTTGCCGCAACAGGCGCGACAGGCTCTTAATCACCCGGTCGCCCACCGAATGCCCATAGGTGTCGTTAACCGACTTAAAGCGGTCGAGATCGATCATGGCAAACGCCATCGGCCGGTCCTGGCGTCCCGCCCGCGCCATTTCCATGGAGAGATGCTCCTTAATCTTCGTGTGGTTGAGCAGGCCGGTCAGGCTGTCCCGCGTCATGAAGGCGCGTAGGCTGCGGTAACGCTCGGCACGAATGGACACCGCGGCCACCAAATGCGCCGGCTGAATCGGCTTGGTGAGAAAATCGTCCCCTCCTTGGCGCATGGCCGCCAACTGCTTGAACACATCGGTCTCGCCCGACAGAAAGACAATGGGAATGCCGACGTAAACCTCGTCCTGCCGGATGACCGCCGCCAGTTCCTGGCCGTTACAGTCCGGCATATACATATCCATCAGAATCAGTTCCGGGCCAAAACGCTCCATCTGGTCGAGCAATTGCATGGGCGAACTCACGGTGCGGGTTTCCATGCCCGCCTTTTGCAAGGTCAAGGCGTAAAACTCGGCCAGGGGAACGGAATCTTCGACAACCAACACCCGGAAGGGAACGACTTCGCGGCGCACGACGGTCAGCGTATCCAGCTTATCGACCAGGGCGCTGAAATCCAGCGGCTTGGTAAAATAAGCGTCCCCGCCGGCACGCACCGCCTCCAGCCGCGTCTTGAGGTCGTGCCGGGAAGAAACGAAAATGAGTGGCAGTGGGTGCGCAAACCGCCGCTGAATCGCCGGCATCGCCTCCACGCCCGCCAGCTCTCCCTCGGGAAAGGCAATATCCATCAACACGGCCGCCGGCGTTTGCTGTTCGAGCGCCGCCTTGAAGTCGCCGATCCGATGAAAAACCCGCACGTCATAACCATAATAGCCAATCTGTATTGCCGCCACTTCGGCATGCACCGTATCGCCATCCACCAAGAACACGACTTTTTCCTGGTATGGCGGTATTGGCGCATCCTCCCCGGCCAGCGGTGCGACAGTGGCCACGCCAGGTGGCGGCGACGACGGTGGCGGTGGCACCGGCGTCAATCCGGCGGCGGCGTGCAACGCCCCCAGCAGTGGAACCACTTGCTCTTGCTGCTCCGCCGACAGCGGCGCTTCCGTTTTCGCGAGAATCTTAAGGAAATTTTCCAGCGCCCGCGCCGTGTCGGTTACCGACTGCAAGCCAAACGTCGCACCGGAACCCGCCAGGCTATGGGCCATGCGGGTCACGGTGGACAACGCCTCGCTTTCTTGGCTATGCCGCGCCGTCTCCCACAGCGCATCGAGCTCGGCGACCTTGTCCGGCAAGTGCTCCAGGTAGGTCAGACGCAGCGCCTCCAGTTTTTTTTCCAATTCCTCTTGCGGATTAGGCATAGTGATCCACGATCAGGTCAGTGAGATGGAAGAAATCGGCATCGGTAAGCGCCACCCGCCGATCCCGCATAACCACGCCGGGCGATTTTCCCGGTATCAGCGGCGGCCACGCCCAGCCCCGGCTGGCGGCCCGTGCCGCCGGATTTCCCAGCGCACGCCACCGGACGCGCCATTCGGCGTGCGCCGGCACAGGGGAAAATCGCCCCCCTCGATACTCGCGGCGCATCGCCGCACCGGATAACGCGCTGGGCGGCCGGCCATCCCGTCACGCATCGACGCGCGCCCAGATCGCGTTAACGGTCGCCGATAGGCTCATCGGATCAAAAGGCTTGGGGATCACGTCAATAGCGCCCAAGGCCTTGTATTCCGCCACCTCGTTGGGCTGTACCTTGGCGGTCATGAAAATCACCGGCACTGGCTGTAGCTGGGGCAACTTGCGCATCTCCTGCAACGCCGTCGGCCCGTCCATTCCCGGCATCATGACATCCATCAGCACCAATTGCGGCGCGAACGCCGGCCCCTTCGCCAAGGCTTCCTGGCCGGAACTGCACACTTCGAGGACAAAGCCGCCCACCGACTCCAGGGCAAGCCGCGCCACCGCTTGAATATCCGGCTCGTCCTCCACGTACAGGATTTTCTTCAGCGCCTCCTTCATGCTTTCCCTCCCGATATGCAGCGATAAATGTCGTCCAGCACCCTGCCCGCCTTGAACGGCTTCGTAATAAACCCGTTGGCGCCCTTCGCCACTGCCTCCTTGACTTTATCCAGGCTGGATTCGGCGCTGATCATGATGACCTTGACGGCGGGATGCGATTGTTTGATGCCCTGCAGCGCCACCAGACCGTCCATTCCCGGCATGTTGATATCCAGCAATACCAAGCCGGGACGCAGTTTATGGCACAGGGCGACGGCCTGCTCCCCATTGGCGCCCTCGCCGACAATCTCGAATTCCTCGCTGCGCAATATCGTGCGCAGCATACTGCGCAACATACTGTCGTCGTCCACGATCAGCACCGACGGTTTCTTGATTTTCGTCATGCGTGCTCCATCAACTGTTTAATCGTCGCCAGCAATTTCTGGTTGCTGGTGCGCGATTTCACCAGGACGGCGGCCACTTCGTGAGGAATCTGGTCGCTGATATCCTGGGCGGAGAAAATCATCACCGGCGTGGGCATTTTCCCTTCCGCCAGCAGCGGCAACAAATCGAGACCCGAGCCGTCGGGCAGCCCCACGTCCAATATCGCCAAATCGAACGCCGCGCCGCGCAGCAGGTCGCGCGCCTGCGACAGGCTATCGCAAGCCGTCACCTCGGCCTGGTCTTCCAGCAGCGCCTTCACGACTTTCTGAATATCCTCGTCGTCCTCCACGTGCAGCACCCGCGCGATGCCTGCGGCGTTCTTCAGGCGCGCGCGCGCCAGCGCGGCCAGCAAATGGGGCTGGCTGAACGGTTTTTCCAGCCAGTCCAACACGGTGAAATTGCCGCTGAATTCCTTCTTTTCCCGATCCGCGCTGACGGAAACCACCAGCATCGGCAAATCGCGGAATCGCTCTTGGGCTTGCAGTTCCCGTATCAGGGATAGTCCGTCTTGATCCGGCAAGGAAATATCCACCGTCATGACGCCATAATCGCGTTGCGCCAGCAATCGCTTGGCCGCCGCCGCGCTCTCCGCGATATCCACCCGGTAATCGTTGCGGCGCAGGATGGCGGCCAGCGATTCGGCCGCCGCCGGATCGTCCTCGCACACCAAGATACGCCGCCCCACGTTCCCCTCCGGCGGCACGACTTTCACCCCGCCCATTTCCGGTAAGTCGAAGTAGAACAGCGTTCCATCGCTTGATTCGGCGTCGAACCCGATCTCGCCCCCCAGGCGCTCGATAATCGCCTTGGAAATGCTCAGTCCCAACCCCGTTCCGCCTTTCTGGCGGGTATCCGACGCGTCGGCCTGGGAGAATTTCTGAAAAATCCGGCTGCGGAATTCCAGGGGAATCCCCGGCCCGTGGTCGCGCACGCCCACGCGCACCCGGTGGCCGAGCGCCTTGACCGAGACCGTGGCGACATCTCCCGGCGGGGAAAACTTCGCCGCATTGGAGAGAAAGTTCGCCAGCACTTGCAGCAGCCGCTCCGCATCCGCGTACACTTGACTATCCGGCACGGTTTCCGTCAGCACGAAATGGACATTGTACTGCTCGGCCAAGCCCCGGTTCATTTCCAGCGATTTCTCCACCAGCGGCATTACATCGAAAACGCTCATGTCGAATTTCATCTGCCCGGCCTCTATTTTCTCGATATCCAGAATATCGTTAATCAGGCGGGACAACCGCTCGCTGTTATTGGTGGCGATCTCCAGCAGCGAGCGCGCGGCGTCCGGCATCTCCCCCGCCACGCCGCCGGCGAGCAGCCCCAGGGAACCGCGAATCGAGGTCAGCGGGGTGCGTAATTCGTGGCTCACGGTAGAAACGAATTCGCTCTTCATACGGTCGATCCGTTTACGTTCGGTGATGTCCCGCGCGATGGCGATGAACAGCCCCGGGCCGTCGGCGCGCTCGCGCACCAGTTGCAAATGGACATCCACCGGCACATCCGTCCCGTCCTTGCGCCGGTGCAAGGTTTCGAAATATAGCGCTTTCTTATCCTCCGACAGCAACGGGGCGATCATCGAGCGGAACACCGGCTCCGGAATCAGCGGCTTGATGTCGTAAGCATGCATCCGCAAGAGTTCCGCCTCGGTATTTCCCAGACCATCCATCGCGCCGTGATTCGCGTAGACGAATTGCAATGTTTCCGCGTCGAACATGAAGATCATGTCGAGGGTGTTATCGAGCACGTACTTGAAGCGGTTGAGGTCCGCCTCCGCCCGCTTGCGTTCGGCGATGTCGCGGACAACGCCGGTAAACAACCGGTAATGGCCCGACCGGACTTCGCTCACGCCCAGGTCGATGGGAAATGACACGCCGCCGTTGCGCCGCCCCATCACTTCGAGCCGGGTGCCGAGCACCTTGCTTTGGCCGGTCACCAGATAGTTCTGCAAATACATGTCGTGACGGCTATGATCCGGTTCCGGCATCAGCATGTTCACGTTACGGCCCACCACCTCGGCGGCGGAATAGCCGAAAATGCCCTCGGCGGCGGTATTGAACGTTTGGACGATCCCGCCTTCATCGATGGTGATAATCCCGTCCAGCACGTGATCCAACACCGCCCGCTGCTGCGATTCGCTGACTTGCAAGCGCCGGATCAGGGGATTCGTCAGGCGCAGCAACAACACGGCGCCGGCGGTCACCAGAAAAACCGCCAGGCTCAGCGCAATGCCGGCCGCCCGGATAAACGGCGCGCGCACCTCGGCCATCTTCAGCTTAACCAGCAGGCCGGCATGGAGAATGGGAATGGGCGCGAACGCGGCCAGCACCGTGTCTCCCTTTCGATCCACGCCCACCATCACGCCGCGGCGCTCGCCCACCGCCATGCGTTCCACTTGGCCCGCTCCCGTCGCGGGGATAAGGAGCGGATGCGTCAAATCGTAGTCGTTGCGCGCCGAAGCCGCTTCGATTCGGCCACCCTGGCGCCAAACCAGGACGAATTCCTCCCGCGCCTTATCGCGCACCGTCTGCTTAAGCGCCTTCACGACGCGCTGGATGGTCTCGTTGGTGGCGACCATGGCGGGGCGGTCGCGGAAATAACGGGCATCGAATTCAGCGACCGATTCGATTAACGCCACTTCGCTAACCAGCATATCGCGCAATGCGACACGGGTTTGCGCGATGGACGCCCGATAGAGGAAAACCAGGGCGCTGCCCACCACCGCCATTGTCACGGCGGCCATAATCACGACAAGCAACTTCGGCCGAAAACTCAGATTCATCCTTGCTTGCTCCGCACCGTCGTAAAGCGAGAACCGAGGTAAAGCGCCCCGGCGACGTCTTCCCGGCGCGCGCCTTGAAAGACGGAGAACCCAGACACCGCCCCGCCGGGAAAACCACGGCCAGAAGCCGTCGGAAAAATAACGCCGCCGTTCTAAGATTATTTTCAGAATGGCATTTATGCAAGCGCATTGCTACCGTTCGCTTAGCCGTCGCGCGTCATGACGTGCGCGCGGCGGCTGGGTCAGCCCCCTGCTAAGACTGGCAGTGAGCACGTCCGGCGTCTGGATTTAGGCGGCCGTCTCCGGCGCTCGCCACAGGCAACGGCCATTGCTCGCCTGCTGGATATCTTCCAGCAAACGGTGGTGGGCGTCCAGTTCTTCCGCCGTCGCCGCCATCACCACGAGCGCCGGCCGCTCCGCCATGCCCGCCGGGCCGGGCAGGTGTTCCTCGCCGCCGGCGGCGTCGTTGTCGATCGCCAAGGTTTCCTGGCCACGGGTCATGGCGAGATACACTTCCGCCAGCAGTTCGGAGTCCAACAGCGCACCATGTAGCGCGCGGCGGGAATTATCCACTTGGTAACGCTCGCACAGCACGTTGAGGTTGTTGCGCTTGCCCGGGTGAAGACTTTTCGCCATTTTTAAGGTGTCCACCACGCCGCCGCAGACGGTCTCGATTCCGTCCGCCTCGATCAAGCCCAATTCGCTGTTGAGAAAACCGACGTCGAAAGGCGCATTGTGAATAATCAGCTCCGCGCCGGCGACGTATGCAAGGAACGCTTGCGCGACATCGCGGAAGCGGGGCTTGTCCTGAAGAAATTCCCGGCTGATGCCGTGAACTTCCAGGGCGCCGGCGTCGATCTCGCGCTCCGGGTTGAGGTATTGATGGTAATGATTGCCGGTCAGTTGGCGGTTGATGAGTTCCACGGCGGCGATTTCGATAATGCGGTGCCCCTGTTTGGGGTCGAGCCCGGTGGTTTCCGTGTCCAGCACGATTTGCCGCATGCCGTTGCCTCCTTTATTTCGCCGATTGGCGCGCCGCTTCCACGCCGCGGTTGGCGAGGGCGTCGGCGCGCTCGTTTTCCACATGGCCGGCATGGCCGCGCACCCAGAGCCACTCGATATGATGACGCGCCGCCAAGGCGTCCAGGATTTGCCACAAATCGACGTTCTTAACCGGCTGCCGCGCGCTGGTGCGCCATCCTCGCCGCTTCCAATCGCTCAGCCATTGGCTGACGCCTTTCTGCACGTACTGCGAATCGGTATGCAGCCGCACCTCGCAGCAACGCGTCAGGCTCTCTAAGGCGCGAATAACCGCCAGGAGCTCCATCCGGTTGTTGGTGGTGGCGGCTTCGCCGCCGAACAGCTCCTTTTCGCGCCCGCCGTAACGCAAAATCGCGCCCCAGCCACCAATACCGGGATTTCCCTTACAGGCGCCGTCGGTAAAGATGTCCACCGTCCGGCATTCCTTGTCGCCACCCATGCTATCTGTCCTTCATTATTTCTCGTTGATCGCTTTTTGCGCCGCCGACGCCAGCGCCGCCTTGGCGCGCCGGACTTCCTGCCAGTGGGGAGTAATCAGGCGCATGCCCGGCACCCGCTTGCGCGCTTGCAGGATATACACGCCGCCACCCAGCGACCACCAGCGGTCGCCCGCCTGTTCCATAAACGCAAAACGCCGCAGCCATTTTTCCTCGGACAGCGGCGGCGCGTAACAGCACAGCTGCCCGGCGACCACCTCGAAACCCAGCAGCGCCAGCCAGTCCTTCAGCCGGGCCAGGGCGATGAAATTCACCCGGCCGGGATAGGCGCGCCACCGCGCCGGCAGCCAACGGCACACGCCCCATAAACTCCATGGATTAAAGCCGCTAATCACCACCTGGCCCTCGGGCCTCAACACCCGCTCCGCCTCTCGCAACACTTGATGCGGATTCGCGCTGAACTCCAGCACATGGGGCAACAACAGCAGGTCGAGACTCTGGCCCACAACGGGCAAATGGGAAAAATCGGCCAGCGCCTGTGCCGGCCCTTGCCGGTCGAGACACGCGCGGAACGGAATGCGGTTGGCGCGCAGCAAATCCACCGCCGACAGCCCCAACTGCACGGCGTTAAAACCGAACACATCGGCCACCAGGCCATCGTAAAGCGCCTGCTCCTTATCCAGCAGATAGCGGCCGAGCGGCGTTTCAACCCATTGGGAAAGACCGGCTATTGACATGGGCACCGTTTAGTTGGAACCATTGGGGCATGTTGCATATCGTTCCCTTGCCCGCCTTCGACGATAATTATATCTGGATTATCCACCATGACCGCCACGCCGTCATTGTCGATCCCGGCGACGCCGCGCCGGTATTCGACTACCTGCGGGCGCATGCCCTGACGCCGGCCGCCATTCTGGCGACCCACCACCATGGCGACCACACCGGCGGCATCGCCGACCTGCTGGCGCGCTTTCCCATGCCGGTTTATGGCCCGCCGCGGCCGTCGCTCCCCGAAATCAGCCACCCGCTTACCGGCGGAGAACGCATCGATTTTCCCGAATTATTCCTATCGCTGGATACGCTGGCGCTCCCCGGCCACACCCGCGACCATGTAGGTTATTATGGCGCAAATTCCCTGTTTTGTGGCGACACCTTGTTCAGTTGCGGCTGCGGCCGGCTATTCGAGGGAACGCCCACGCAAATGGTGGCGTCGCTGCGCCGCATTTTGCGTCTGCCGGACGACACGCGCATTTATTGCGCGCACGAATATACGCTGGATAATCTCCGCTTCGCCAACCGCGTCGAACCCGGCAACCCGGCGTTAGCGGCGCGGACGCAAGAAGCGCGAGCGCAACGGCAAGCGCGGCAGCCCACCGTCCCGACGACGCTGGGCATGGAACGGCGCACCAACCCCTTCTTGCGGTTCCGGGAGGCGGCGGTGATCGCCGCCGCCTCTCGCCACGCCGGCCGCCCCCTGACCGACGAAGTCGCGACGTTCGCCGAAACACGCCGGTGGAAGGACGCGGTCGACCGCGGTTTATGACATTTTATTGACGCCGCCGCCGTGGATTAGTGTAGAATTAGCCGGAATTTTAGTCGGGCCAGGTTGTTCGGTTTAACGGGCCAGTCTCAACAGAATATAAGCGGCGGGGAATGCGGTTCGGATCGATTTTTATTGCAGGCATTATTGCACTCTTTCCCGCCGTGGCGAGAGCGAACACCATCCTCGACGATCTCGCCGCCATCCACCCGCCATCGACGCCGGCAGCGCGTCCCGCCACCCGCCGGGAAAACCCGGACAGCATCGTTTTCAATAAGGAACGCGTTCTCGGCGTTTCCTCCTGCCAGCCTGATTTTCTGACGCCGCTGGCTGGCGACGCCCCCCTCCGGCACGCGCCGATCCGCATGACGGGCAATGTGTGGAACAGAATCCGCGAGGGCTTCGCGCTCCCCGCAATGAATAGCCCATTGGTGCGGAAAAACGAGGCATGGTACGCCGACCGTCCCGAGTACATGACGCGGATGGTGGAGCGCAGCCAGCGTTATCTGTACTACATCGTCAACGAGGTGGAAAAACGCGGCATGCCCACCGAAATCGCGCTGCTGCCGATGGTGGAAAGCGCCTATAACCCCACCGCCTATTCGCATAGCCATGCGGCCGGACTATGGCAATTTACGCCCGCCACCGGCAGAACATTCGGCTTGCGGCAAACCGGCTGGTATGACGGCCGACGCGATATTGTCGCCGCCACGGACGCCGCCTTGGATTACCTGCAAAAACTGCACGATATGTTCGGCGACTGGGAATTGGCCCTGGCCGCTTACAATTGGGGCGAGGGCGCGGTGAGCCGGGCGATCGCCCGCAATCAGGAGAAAGGCCTGCCGACGGATTTTCTTAGCCTGAAGCTGCCGGCGGAAACACGCAATTATGTCCCGCGCTTGATTGCCGTGCGTAATATTGTGCTGAATCCCGCCCGCTTCGGCATCAAGCTGGCCGCTATCCCGGACCGCCCGTATTTTACCGAGGTCGTCGCCAGGCACCATATCGACGTTAGACTGGTCGCGCGTCTGGCGGAAGTGCCCATTAAGGAGCTTCGCTCCCTCAATCCCGGTTATAAGGGGCCGGTGATTCACTCCAGCAAACCGACGCCGTTATTGCTGCCAGTCGGCAAGGCCAAGGTCTTCGCCGAGAATCTGCAAAGTTATTCCAAGCCATTGACCTCCTGGCGCGCCTACCGGCCATGGCGAGGAGAAAAACTCTACCGGATCGCGGAGAAATTCCACCTGTCCCTGGCGCGATTGAAGACGGCAAACCATATTAGCCGCCGCCGCCGGCACGCCAGCGGGCGCATGCTGCTCGTGCCGCTGCGCCACGCCCATCGCGGCCACTACCGTTCGCCGATTTTCGCCTACCGGATGCATACCGTGCGGCCGGGCGACTCCCTCTACGCCATCGCCCGCCATTATGGGACGACCGTCAACGCGCTGATGGCCTGGAATCATCTCCGCTCCAGCCGTCTGAAGCCAGGGCAGCGGCTGGCGACCAGCGGCCCGGCCGCCGGCGCTTCGCGCCTGACCTTGGCCAGGGCGTCTTCCCGCCATCGCCAGCGCACGCGCCGCCACGCGATTCGGCGCACCCGCTACACGATCCGCCAGGGAGACACGCTGAGCAGCATCGCGCAACGCTTCAACGTCGCGGTCAATGATATTCGGCGCTGGAACAAGGTTTCTCCCCGCCATCTGCGCCCCGGCCGCAAGGTCACCATCTACGCCGCCGACGGCGACAGCTAAGCCACCGTCAAGCCCCGTCCGTTACACCACGTAAAGATGGCAGCAAACGGAATGTTCCGCATCGAACCGCACCACGCCCGGATAGCGCGCGCGGCAAACCGCCATGGCCTGAGGGCAGCGGGGATGGAAATGGCAACCGCCGGGGGGATGCAGCGGCGAAGGCAAGTCGCTGGGCAGCGCCAGCACCGGCCGTTCCCCAGACGAGTCGAGACGCGGCACCGCCGCCAGCAGCGCTTGGGTGTAAGGATGCTTGGGACGGCGGCGCACCGCCTCGCTCGGCCCTTGTTCGACGATGCGGCCGAGATACATGACCGCGACCTGATGGGCAAGATAATCGACCACCGCCAAGTTGTGGGTGATAAACAGGTAAGCTAGCCCCAACGTCTCTTGTAGCGATTTCAATAAATTGAGAATCTGCGCTTGGATGGATACGTCCAGGGCGCTGGTGGGTTCATCGCACACCACCAGCCGGGGTTTTACCGCCAGCGCACGGGCGATGGCGATGCGCTGGCGCTGGCCGCCGGAAAATTCGTGTGGATAGCGATCGCGGCTTTCCATCGCCAGCCCGGCCTGACGCAGCAACGCGTCGATGGCCTCGCGCCGCGCCGCGGGCGGCACCACGCGCAACGCCGCCATGCCCTCTTCGATAAGATCGGCGACCCGCATCCGCGGATTCAACGACCCATAGGGGTCTTGAAAAATAATTTGCATGTCGGCGCGCTTGGCGCGCAGCCGCGCCCCCCGCAACGCGGTAATTTCCTCGCCATCAAAATGCACGGCGCCGCTCGTGGGTTCGATCAACCGCAGCAATCCCTTGCCGGCAGTCGTCTTGCCGCAGCCGGATTCTCCCACCAGCGCTAACGTCCGCCCCGGAAACAAGCGAAAGGATAGGCCATCCACCGCCTTCACTTGACCCACGACCCGTTTGAATACGCCGCGGCGCACGGGAAAATGCACCTTGAGATCGGAAACCACCAGCAACGGCGGGCCGCCGGGCGCCGCCGCGTCCGCCGCCGCCGTGCTTGGTTCCTTGGGGAACAGCGGCGGCGGCATGTCGGGCCGCGCCAGATGGCAACGCACACCACCGCCAGGCAGCGGCGTCCATTGGGGCGTCTCTTCGTGACAGCGGGGTTCGGCCAAACCACAGCGGCCAGCGAAACGACAACCGGCAAACACCGTGGTCAGTGGCGGCACCGCGCCGGGTATCACGCTCAGCCGCTTTCCCCGCTTGTCCACCGTGGGAAGCGACTCGAACAATTTACGCGAATAGGGGTGGCGGGGATTGGCGAAGAAGGCGTCCCGCTCGGCCAGTTCGACGATCTCGCCGGCATACATGACCGCCACCCGGTGAGCCATTTCCGCCACCACCCCCAGGTCGTGGGTAATCAGCAGCATCGCCATGTGCGTGCGCTGTTGCAGGCCGCGCAGCAAGTCCAGCACCTGGGCTTGGAGGGTCACGTCGAGCGCGGTGGTCGGCTCGTCGGCGATCAGGAGTTCCGGCTCGCCGGCTAGCATCATGGCGATCATCACGCGCTGTTTCATGCCGCCGGACAAGTGAAACGGATATTCGCCGAACCGCCGGGCGGCGTCGGGAATACCGACCGCCTCCAGCAGGCCGAGGATGCGGCGGCGCGCCGCCGCGCCGCGCAGCCTGGTATGGCAATCGAGCACTTCGCGAATTTGGTCGCCCACGGTCAGCACGGGATTAAGGCTTAACCCCGGCTCTTGAAACACCATGGCGACGCGCTTGCCGCGCACCGCGCGCATTGCGGCCTCGGGCAACGCCAGCAGTTCCTCCTCCCCGAGCCGTACCGAACCGCCGGCGATGCGCACGTTGTCGGGCAGCAACCGCATCAAGGAAAGACCGGTCAGCGATTTGCCGCAACCCGATTCTCCCAGCAAGGCGAAGGTTTCGCGGGGATACAGGGTGAAACTCACGCCGTCCACCGCGCGCGCGGCTTCCTGGCCGCCCACCTCGACCGCCAAATTTTCCACCCGCAGCAGGGGCGTGGAATGGCCGCCGCTCACCGCTGCGGCCCTATCCGGGGATCGAAGGCATCGCGCAAGGCGTCGGCGAATAAATTGGCCGGCAGCACGAGTCCGAACATGAAGAGAAACGCCGCCGCCAACTGCCACCAGACCATCGGCTCGCGCGCCATTTCCAGGCGCGCGCTGTTAATCATGTTGCCCCAGCTTTGCATCGACGGATCGACCCCCACGCCGACGTAGGATAATACCGCCTCGGCCAGCACCAGCCCGCTGAAATCCATGACCACGGTAATCAGCACGATATGCATGACATTGGGCAGAATATGGCGGGTCAGAATGCGCCACCGGTGGACGCCGAACGCCTCCGCCGCCTGGATGTACTCCATTTCCCGCAGTTTCAAGGTTTCGCCGCGCAGCAGCCGACACAGCCCGGTCCAGCTCGTCATGCCGAGGATAATGCACAAGAACAGCAGGCGCATGTCGGCGCGAACCGCCACGGTGTCGAATAAAGCGGGATTTTTTCCCATGTAGACCTGCATCATTAACACGGCGGCGACAATCAGTAACACGCCGGGAATCGAGTTCAACGTGGTATAGAGATATTGGATCGCATCATCCACCCAGCCGCGGAAGTATCCCGCCGTAATGCCCAGCAACAGCGCCAGCGGCAACATGACCATGGTGGTCAGCGTGCCGATCACCAGGCCGGTGCGAATGCTTTTCAGGGCGAGATAAAATACGTCTTGACCCACTTTGTCGGTCCCGAGAATATGGTATTTGACGCTCAGCGCCGCCGCCGGAAACGCGAATAGCAGGAGAACGCCCACCGTCAGCAGGATGGCGCGCCACGGCACCGCCCGCTGATTGCGCCAGATCTCGCGCCCCACGGCGATGAAACGCCGCCGCTCCCGCCGCGCCAGCCCGGCGGCGATCGCCGCCGCCAATCCGGCCCAGAGCCAGATCGCCGGAATCAAGGCGCGGGCCGTGGTGGCCATGATATCCGGCCACGCCTCGGCCGCCGGATGCTTGAGGAACGCCCCACCGTATTTCAGCCGGGGAAACATACGCACCGTCTGGCCGCCGGGCAAATGGCGGGTGACCTTGGCATAGGAATAGGCGGCAAACGGCGCGGAATAGGTTGTTTCCACCCGACGGCGCAGCGGCGTGACAAGGGCGTCGAAAACGCTGAGCACGCGCGCCGAATAAACCGGCGCCGACGCACCATTCACGTGGTTCAGCAACGGCCGGTAATGCAGCGAATCCAACAGCCCGATCGCAGCGTAGGCCGATAGCACCACCAAGGAGATCATCGCCGGCCGGCTGCGCGCCAGCCGCCGCCATGGCGGGTGCAGGTGCTCGCGGCGACGGATGTAGCGGCCAAGAACCAGCAACCCGGCCAGCAACAGATAAATCAGGGCGTCGGTGCGCAAGACGACCGGTTCGAAGGGCAGCGTCATGCCAGGCGTATCCTCGGATCCACCAAGGTATAGGAAATATCGGTCAGCACCAGGCCGGCGATGTACAGCACCGACCCCAAAAACACCATGGCCCGCACCACGGCGAAATCCTGGGAATGAATAGCGTCGATGGTGTAGCTGCCCAGGCCGGGAATGCCGAAGAACGACTCCATGATGAGGCTACCCATGAACAGCAAGGGAATCACCACCACCGCGCCGGTCAGGATGGGAATCATGCCGTTCTTCAGCACGTGGCAGAATAGCACCCGCAACTCCGACAACCCTTTCGCGCGCGCAGTGCGCACGTAGTCCTTGGCGATTTCCTCGAGAAAAATGGTGCGATACCAGCGGGTGCCGCTGCCGATGCCGCTGATTATGCCGATCGCCACCGGAAGCATCACGAACTTAACCGCCTCCAGACCGCCCGCGTAGCCGGAAATCGGCACCAGCCGCCACATCTTGCCCACGAGATATTGGCCGGCGATGATGTAAAACAGGCTGGAGATGGACATCATCGCCACGCATAGCACCACCCCCCAAAAATCCAGATACGTGCTGCGGAAGAACACCAGCAGCAACGCGAAGGTGATATTCACTGCCAGCCCCACCACGAAGACCGGCAACGCGATCGCCAAGCTCGGCCACATGCGAGTGCGGATATCGCGGCCAATGTCGCGACCGTCGTCGGAACGGCCAAAACGAAAAACGAACATGCTCGCCGATTTTTCAAAGAAAATGGTGTCGGTCAGCTTGGCGGCGCCATGTGCCGCGGCATTCCATAGCAACGGTTTGTCATAACCGTTCTCGCGTTTCCAGGCGATGATCGCCGCCGGCGTGACCCGCTTAACGCCGAGGTGAATGCGCGCCATGTCGTCCGGTGTATTGACCATGAAAAAGAGGGCGAAGGTCAGCAGATTGACGCCAATGAGGATCGGGATAGCGTAAAGCGCCCGGCGCGTGATATAGGCGATCATGCGTCCTCGCTTCCTTGGCGCGGCGCGGCGCGCTCCCGCCGCCGGTAGACGATGACCGCCGGCAACAGCCCCGCCGCCAACAATAGCGCCACCCAGAGCAGCGGCCGCCAGCGCGGCGTGTTCCAGCGACGGCGCAGACGTTCGCGCAGCGCGACATCGATGCGCTGGTATTTCAGATTGTTGCGGGCCATCGGGTTGGGCTGCACGTTGCGTATCCAGGAATGATACAAGGCGAAATCCTTGGGATAAAATCCTCCCAGCCACGGCGCGTCCCGCTGCACGATCGCTACCATGCGATTGATGATCGCTTGGCGCGCGAGGCCGTCGTCCATGTTCTTCATCTGTACGAATAACCGGTTGTACTCGGGATTGTTGTAATTGGAGGAATTCTCGCCGTTATCCTTCACGCGGCTGTTAGGGCCGTACAACAAGAATAGGAAATTCTCGGGATCGGGATAGTCGGCGTTCCAGCCGTAATAAAATAACTGGGCGTTGCCTTTGCGTATCTTTTCCTGAAAGCGATTCCAATCGGTGCTGCGCACCACCAACTGGATATTCAGCTTGGCGAATTGCTTGCGCATCCAATCGAGACTCGATTTGCTGCCGACGCCGGCGGAGGTGGTGTCGAGATACAGCAGCAGCGGCCGCCCGGTTTTAGCGTCGCGCCCGCCGGGATAACCGGCTTCGGCCAGCAAGCGTTTAGCGTACTCGATGGATTTACGCCGCGGCCGGCCATTGACCCAATCGAACACATAGGGATCGATTCCCGCCTTGCCGCCGCGATAGCCGAAAATCCCGGGAGGAATCGGCCCTTGCGCCACCATGCCGCGGCCGTTGGCGAAAATCGCAATATACTCCCCGAAGTCCAAGGCAATGGAAATCGCCTGGCGCAGCTTGCGCGCCCGCGCGGAATAACCGCCGATGAGCGGATCGCGCATATTAACCCCCATGTAATACACACTGGGGGAAACCGAGGTAATCAAGCGAATACCGCGCGCTTTCATCGCCGGACTGACTTCGGCGCCACCCTCGGCGCCGATGTTCACCGCCTGATCGAAGCTGTCGGAAGCAATGCCGGAGGCGTCGTAATACCCTTGCAGGAACTTGTTCCAGTAGGGAATGCTTTCCTTTTCCAAGGTGAATACAATCTTGCCGATAAACGGCAACGGCCGACCGGCGTCGGCCAGTAGCCCGGCGGCGCGATCTCCCGGCGCGCCTTCGCGGGGATAGGTCTCGCCGTGAAAGTTGGGATTGCGCGTCAGCACCATTTGCCGGTTGGGATCGTTGACCGTCAGCATATAGGGGCCGGTGCCGACCGGATACCAGTCGAGGCTGAGGTTGCGCGCCGCCATGCCGGGTTGGGAATAAAAAGCCACCGCCTCCCACGGCACCGGCGCGAAAAACGGCATTGCCAGCCAATAACGGAACTGGGGATATTTCCCGCGGATTTTAATGCGATAACTATAACGACCGGTCACTTGCGCGCCGGCCAGCGGATAACGATTCAAATCCAGGTAGCGATTTCGCTCGGCGGCGGGCCGTTTGGCCAGCGCGTGTTGCAGTGTCCGGCGCAGCGCCTTAAGACCGACGATATAGCCGCCCATCAGGCCGAAAATGGGCGATTGCAGCCGGGGATCTGCCAGCCGCTTGATCTCGTAGACGTAATCCGCGGCGATGAGCTCGCGGGCGCCGGTCTGCTTAAAATCGGACAGGGTGCGGACGGAAGCCAAGTCCGCCGCTGTCAGGTGGGAATATCGCCGCTTGCCGCCGCGATCCCGGGCGAACGCCGGATGAGGCTGGTAGAAAATACCCCGCCGTAGCTGAATGCGATAAACACTGTAGGCGACCTGCGCCGCGGGCGCGCTATCCGGCAGCCGGCGGCCGTCGGCGGCGTAGTAAAGCGGCCGAGGCACCGTGGTCGCGGCATCGGGGATCAAGGTATAGGGCCGCTTCAGATAGTGGTATTGCAGCGGCGGCTGGTAAATCTGCGAGATAATGTCGCTTTCGTCCGAACTATAGGAACGCGCGGGGTCGAGATGCTTGGGGCGGCCGGTAAACGCAGTGTAAAGAATATTTTTCCCGGCGTCCGCGGCAGGGTAAGGATCGTTCCAGGGAGCGCCGCCGCATCCGCCCAGCAGCAAGGCAAGCAGCAACGATAGGCCGGCAAAAAATTTCATTGCCGACGATTTTATCCCATGCCGTCGCCAACGCAAGCCCAGCGCTTCTCGCCAAGCGAGGCGGCGATAAAAAAAATTGGGGTATAATCCCGCAATCCACGGGGGACTGCCCCCCACTATCGCCGGCATTCACACACAAGGGAACGCTATGGGATTTTTGGCAAATAAACGGATTTTAATTACCGGGCTCATCAGCAACCGTTCCATCGCTTACGGCATTGCCCAGGCGATGCAGCGCGAGGGCGCGGAACTGGCTTATACTTACCAGAACGAAAAAATAAAAGACCGGGTCACGGAATTAGCGCAAGGTCTCGGCGGCGCGCTGCTGTTTCCCTGCGACGTCGGCAGCGACGAGGAAATCGAACGCCTATTCACCGCCTTGGGCGAACACTGGGACGGCCTGGACGGCATCGTGCATTCCATCGCTTTCGTCCCTAAAGCAGCCCTCGACGGCGATTATCTCGACGCGGTCAACCGCCAATATTTCCAGATCGCCCACGACATCAGTTCCTACAGCTTCACCGCCCTCGCCAAGGCGGGGCTGCCGATGATGCACGGCAGGAAGGCCGCCTTGCTAACGCTCACCTACCTCGGTGCGATACGCTCGGTTCCCCATTACAACGTCATGGGCCTCGCTAAGGCGAGCCTCGAAGCCAATGTGCGCTATATGGCGCAGAGCATTGGACCCAAGGGCATTCGCGTCAATGGCATTTCGGCGGGTCCGATCAAGACCCTGGCCGCCTCGGGCATCGCCGATTTCAATAAGCTGCTGGGCTACAACGAAAAAAACGCCCCGCTACGGCGCAACGTCACGATCGAGGAAGTCGGCAACGCCGCCGCCTTTCTGTGCAGCGATCTAGCCAGCGGCATTACCGGGGAAATCACTTACGTGGACGGCGGATTCAACACGACGGCCCTGGGCGACCCCGACTAAATGCCCGCAACGGAAAATATCGCCTGTCAAATCATTGGATTGTATTTGCGGCGGAGAGCAGCCATAATTTAAACTTGGGTTATTCCGGAATAGGACTAAAGGCTGCGGGAATAGCGTGGCGCCTGGGCGCGGCGGCGAACCCCGACTAACGTTAATAAGATGCCACACACACTCAAAAACCTGATTCCGTTTGCTAAGGCCGCGTTAGCGGGGCTGCTGCTGCTCGTCGCCGGAATCGGCGTCGTCGTTTACCTCTTCGGCGTCGATCACTTAATCTCCCCTTCGCATATCGCCCTGATCGCGGTATTCGGTGTAATTTATATCGGCTGGACGATCATCCTCTACTGGGCGCTGACCGCCAGCCGCCATAAGGACGAAGCACGATGGCGGGAAATCAACCGGGAAGTCACCGAGCTGACGCACGACACGCGCCAGCTGTTTCAGGAATTATCCGAAGAATACAATGGTCAGTTTCAACTCGCGCAAGAGGAACTGCACCGGGTGCGGGATATCTTGTCGGACGCCATCGGCAAACTGATTAACAGCTTCACCAGCATGGAAAACCAAAATCGCAACCAGCAGCAAATTTCCCTACGATTGACCAGCCAGCAGCCTCACCCGGAGCAAGCGCCGGTTGCGGGCGAAAATAATGAAGAGGACGAAGACAACGCTGCCCCACCCCAGCAACCGAGCGACGTTAGCTTCGAAAAGTTCGTCGGAGAAACCTCGGAAACCCTGTCTATGTTCGTGGAATCCACTATCGAGACCAGCAAATCCGCCATGCGCCTCGTGGAAATCATGGATAGCGTATCCGCCGAAGTGGAAGATATTCTCAATATTCTCGGTGAAATAGAATCCATTTCCAAACAAACCAACCTGCTGGCGCTGAATGCGGCGATTGAAGCGGCGCGCGCCGGCGAGGCGGGAAGAGGGTTCGCGGTAGTGGCGGACGAGGTACGCGATTTATCCACCCGCTCCAACCAGTTCAGCGATCAAATTCGCAACCATATGACAAGCGTCCACCAGGCCGTTGCCTCGGCGGAAAGTGAAATCAATGCACTGGCGTCGCGAGATATGAACTTCGCCCTTCGCTCGAAAACCCGTGTCCAGGAAATGATGGATAATATCCAAACACTGAATCAAGAGATGGAGGTCTCGGTCGAAGAGCTTAAGCGAATTGCCGAACAGGTCGCGCAAGACGTGGGTACCGCGGTCACTTCCCTGCAATTCCAAGACCTTACCAGCCAATTAATCCATCATATCGACCAGCGCATCGGCGCGATGCAGTCGATTATGTCCAGCATCGCAACAATCGGCGATATCAAGGAAGGCAAGGACTACGAAGAAGCCAGCATGGAATGTCACCAGCACCTGAAACAATTTAAGCACGCGATTATCGAGGCCACCACGCTGATCGAGAAAGTGCGGCATAATCCCGTGGCGCAAGAGCACATGACGGCGGGCGATATCGAATTATTTTAGACGGCGCGCCGCCTATTGAATAAGGTTTTTCTCAATTGACAGGAAGTCAAACGCCATGACGCTCAACGTAAACCTAGCGATTAACGAGGGAATCGCGCGCATTAGCCTGGATGGAAGGTTCGACTTCAACTCCCAGCGAGCCTTCCGCAGCAGCTACGACGACCCATTGAACGACCCTGAAATTCACTCCATCGAAATCGATATGAAAGCGGTGGATTATCTGGACAGTTCGGCACTGGGCATGCTGCTCTTATTGAAAGAGCGTGTAGAAGCGGCCAATAAATCGCTGGCCTTGGCGAACTGCCGCGGCACGGTCAAGCAGGTGCTTGACGTCGCCAATTTCCACAAGCTCTTCACCATCCGATGACGGCAATCGCGCGATTCCCCCACTCTCCCGGCCAACCCCGCTAATTCACGCGCGCACGGCATGTGTTTTCCCTCTGCGCCTCCGAACTCCGTATCGCAACAACTCAGGATTCTCGTCGCGGACGACACTGAATCCAACCTGCTTCTCATCAGTCGATTTATCTCCACGCTCGGCCATACGCCCTTGCTCGCTAGAAATGGAAGGGAAGCGGTAACGCAGTTTGAGCGCGCCGCGCCGGACATGGTGTTGATGGATGTGGTCATGCCGGTCATGGACGGCTATCAGGCGGCGATGAAAATACGCGAAATCAGCCCACATCACTGGGTGCCGATTATTTTTATCAGCGCCAAGGCAGAGGAGGCAGAGCAAGCGCACGGCCTGGGCATGGGCGGCGACGATTATTTACCCAAGCCGCTCAACCTGCTGCTGCTGGAAGCCAAAATCAACGTCATGCGCCGTATCGCCGGAATGCAGCGCCAACTGGAGGAAAACGCCCAGCAACTGCAAACTTACCAAAAAGAAGCGGAAGAGGAACAACGCACCGCCTACGCCTTGATGAAGCGCATGATCCATACCGAATCGCTGAACGACCCGGCGCTGCGCTATTGGGTTTCTCCAGCGAAACGCTTCTGCGGCGACACGGTCGCCGCCACCCGTTCCCATAACAACAATTTATACGTTATCCTGGCGGACGCCACCGGCCACGGCCTGCCCGCCGCGCTTAACCTGCTGCCGATTATCCAGATATTTTACGGCATGGCGGATAAAGGCTTTAACGTCGCCCATATTGCCGAGGAAATGAACCGGCGGCTGAGCGACACCATCCCGACCGAGCGTTTCATTTCCACCGTCCTCGCCTGCTTCAGCTACCGGGAAAAAACCATCGAGGTGTGGAACGGCGGCAATCCCGGGCCGGTCCTGCTTTCCGCGGCAGGAGACATACTGCACCAATTCGCGCCCCGGCACTTGCCCCTGGGCATTCTCGGCGCAAAAGCGTTCGATCCCCGCACGGAAATTTTCCACTGGAAAACCGCATGCCAGTTAATCATCTGCTCCGACGGTCTGCTTGAAATCGAAAACAGCGAAGGGACGCCCTTCGGCAAGGCGCGCTTCCTGGAAATACTCACGTCCGTCCCGGCAAAACCGCGCTTTGCCTCATTGGTCACGGCGGTACGGGAACACATGGGGGATAATGCCGCCCACGACGATATTTCCATGGTCATGGTCGATTGCACGCAGCTTCACTACCCGGCCAAGCTGGAAGCACTAGCGCCGCAACCGGCGACGGGACACAACGGTCCTTGGCGCTGCCAACTCACGATCGGCGCCGCGGTCGCCAAAACCCTCGACCTTATTCCTCTCCTGCTCCACCATTTGGAAGCGATGGAAATCGAAAAGACCAAGTGCGACCGGGTCGTGTTGATTATTTCCGAGCTATACAATAACGCGCTGGATCACGGTCTGCTGCATCTAGATTCATCCATTAAGGCGAAGCCCGGCGGTTTTGAGCAATATCTCACGCTACGCCAGGAAAGACTGGAAAACTTAGACCACGGAGAAATCGAAACCCAAGTGGAACAGCGGATTATCAAGAACCGGCGAATCTTGCGGATTTGCGTGAAAGACAGCGGTCCGGGATTCGACTTCCTTCCCCACCTTAGCCAGGATTTATCGCATAACGTTCAACCCTATGGACGCGGCATCCCACTGGTCAAGGGTCTTTGTAAGAACATCCGTTTTGTTGGAAACGGCAACGAAGTGATTGTAGACTATGCGCTATAGTAAAGGCAGTTCTTAGATTTAACAGATAATTTACATTCTTGGCGGCAATACTCCGCTAGAATTAATCCAAATCACCAATAGAATGGGAGCCAGAGACCCATGGCAAAATCTGTACTCACCGTAGATGATTCCGCGTCGATTCGACAAATGGTTGCCTTCACGTTGAAAGGGGCAGGGTACGATGTGGTGGAGGCGGTTGATGGCATGGATGGCCTACAGAAAGCCAAAACGAAGCCATTCAATCTCATTCTGTCCGACCAAAACATGCCGAAGATGGATGGTCTGACGCTGATTAAATCATTACGCGCTCTCGCCCAATACAAAACGGTTCCTATCTTGATGCTCACCACCGAATCCAGCGAAGGGATGAAAGCGCAGGGTAAAACAGCAGGCGCCACCGGTTGGCTGGTCAAACCGTTTGACCCGCAAAAGTTGCTGGAGGTGGTCAAAAAAGTGATTGGATAACATCGCATGCCCCACCGATACGTGGCATGCACAAATACGTACTAACTCCTCCTGAAGGGTAGCCGCCATGACCGTGGACATGAGCCAATTTTATCAAGTGTTCTTCGAAGAGGCCGGGGAACATTTGAGTAATATGGAAAATCTCCTGCTCAGTCTCGACATTGAATCCCCCGAGCAAGAAGATTTAAATGCCATCTTCCGCGCTGCCCACTCGATCAAGGGGGGAAGCGCCACATTCGGCTTCACCGACATCGCCGAAGTCACCCATATCCTGGAATCCCTCCTAGATCGCATCCGTAACGGCGAACTTGCCCTACAAAAAGACATGGTGGATGTTTTTCTCAGGGCGGGAGATATTCTCAAGGATCAGTTGGCTGCCCATCAAAACAACGAGGAAAGCGACACGGAAGCCGCGCGCGGTGTCTGCGAAGAACTCACGCGCTGGCAACATAGCGACGAATCCGCCGCCCCAGCCAGCACGGCGCAACCACCAGAAAATCCGCCGCCAGCCGACACGGACACTGCCGCCGAACAGCGCTATACCATTACCTTTACACCATCGTCCAGCCCAGCGGAACACGGTGTTCACATGGAAAACATGGCGGCCGAACTGGAAAAGCTTGGCGCCGTCGACATCTTGGCGGAAGGCTCGGCGGAGAATCCCGTATGGCGGTTCGCCCTGACCACCGCCGCGCCCGAGGAAGCGATCCGCGAACCCTTTGACTTCTTCGCCCAACCCGCGGATGTCGTGATCGAACCCGCCCCCCCGGCGCAAGCAGCAGCGGAGGAAGAACAGGGCTACGGCTTTTTCACCGACATCGCCTCGCCAGAGCCCGCCGAGGAAGAAGCAGAGCAAGGCTATGGTTTTTTCACCGATGTAGACGCCGTTCGGAAAACCGCCGAGGAAGAAGCGCAAGGTTACGGCTTCTTTGAAAAAATCGAACCGCCCCAGGAAACACCGCCCACCGCCGCGTCAGGCGGCGGCGCAGGCCGCCGCGACGTGGGACAGCCCAAGGGAGACGCGGCGTCTCCCGGCAAGCGCCCCAGCGACAAGGCCGCCACGGCGGCGCAAACCGAATCCATCCGCGTCAGCGTGGAGAAGGTGGATCAACTCATCAACCTCGTGGGGGAACTGGTTATCACGCAAGCGATGGTGGCGCAAACGGCAAACAAACTGCCCCCCGATGTTTACGAAACCCTCCAAGTATCGCTCAGCCAGCTAGAGCATAATACCCGAGACTTGCAAGAAAGCGTGATGTCGATCCGCATGATGCCGATCAGTTTCGTTTTCAGCCGCTTTCCCCGTGTGGTGCGCGACCTCAGCTCCAAACTCAACAAACAGGTGGAATTAAAAACGGTCGGCGAAGGTACTGAACTCGACAAGGGATTAATCGAAAAACTCTCCGACCCCTTAACTCATCTGGTGCGCAATAGCTTGGACCACGGCGTCGAATCACCGGAGAAACGCCTCGCCGCCGGGAAACCGGCCAAGGGAACAATTACCCTGCGCGCCTCTCACCAAGGCGGGAATGTGGTTATCGAGGTCATCGACGACGGCGCGGGAATGGACCGCGAGAAAATTCTCGCTAAGGCGAAAGAGCGCGGTATTCCGGTAAGCGACACGATCCCGGACCAGGAAGTCTGGCAGCTCATTTTTGAAGCGGGCTTCTCCACGGCGGAGGTTGTGACCGATGTTTCGGGTCGCGGAGTAGGAATGGACGTGGTCAAGAGAAATATCATCCACGGCATGGGCGGCCGGATCGAAATGGAATCGCACAGTGGAGCCGGCACCCGCATTATTATCCGTCTCCCGCTGACGCTGGCCATTTTGGATGGTATGTCGGTATCGGTGGGAGGGGATATTTTCATTACGCCGCTCACCTATATCGTCGAATCGCTGAAGCCCCGGGAGGAGGATATCAAAACCGTTTCCGGGCGAGGGCGGGTGGTTTACGTGCGAGGTGAATACGTCACCCTATTGCCGCTTCACGAAGTATTCAATATCCAGCCTGTGGTGGCGGAACCTCAGGACGGCATCTTGGTGCTGGTGGAAGCGGAAGGCAAGAAAGTCGCCCTATTCGTGGACGAACTGGTCGGCCAGCACCAGGTGGTTATTAAGAGCCTGGAAACCAATTTCCGCAAAGTCGCCGGTATTTCCGGCGCAACCATCATGGGGGACGGCAAGGTCGCCCTCATTCTGGATATTTCATCGTTGGTCAGACTAAGCCAGGGCTGACGGAAAAACGAGGAGACGTTTGATGGCGCCAGAAGCAACACAAGAAACCATGGATGAGGTCACGCCGCACCTTAGCCAGGAATGTTTGACCTTTACTCTGGGAGCGGAAGAGTACGGCATCGACATTCTGAAGGTGCAGGAAATCCGGGGCTACGAGTACGAGGCCGTTACCCGCATCGCCAACTCACCGGAATTTATCAAGGGCGTCATCAATCTCCGCGGGATTATCGTGCCTATTGTCGATATGCGGATTAAATTTAGCCTGGGAGAACCCGAATACAATCAGTTTACGGTGGTTATTATCCTCAATGTTAATCACCGGATCGTTGGCATGGTCGTGGATAGCGTATCGGACGTGATCGCCCTCACGCCCGAGCAAATCCGTCCCGCCCCCGAACTCGGCTCGATAATGGACGCCCAATTGCTAACGGGGCTAGGAACGATCGACGACCGGATGTTGATCCTCGTCGATATCGAAAAATTAATGAACAGCCCGGAAATGGCGCTAATGGACGACGCCGCAGCGGAACTCGCCGGAGCCTAAGCGCCACGGCATGGGGAATCGCCACCCACCGGCATTTTTAACACTACGCTTGTTTGTAGGTGAGAGTGAATCATATTTATGGCAAACAACACGGAAGCGCGCGATTTCTTATTTACCCATCAGGATTTCGACCGGATACGTAAACTTATTTACGACCACGCCGGGATTTCGCTTGGCCCGCAAAAATTCGACATGGTCTATAGCCGCTTGGCGCGGCGTCTGCGCGCTAACCGGCTGACGAGTTTCACCGACTATCTCGCCAAGCTAGAACGGAACGACCCGCAGGAGTGGGAAGCCTTCGTTAACTCGCTGACCACCAACCTCACTGCGTTCTTTAGGGAAGAGCATCATTTTTCCATTCTCACCGACCACCTCCGGCCGCGCATGAAAAATCCCCCGCTGACGATCTGGTGCGCCGCCGCCTCGACCGGGGAAGAACCTTATTCCATCGCCATGACCGTGGCCGATCTTTTCGGAACCCTGACGCCACCGGTCAAAATACTGGCGACCGACCTAGACACCAATGTACTGACAAAGGCGCAAAAGGCCATTTACCCCTTGGAGCGCGTGGAAAAGATGCCCAACGACAAACTCAAGCGCTATTTTATGCGTGGAACCGGCTCGCACGAAGGAACAGCCAGGGTGCGGAAAGAACTATGCCGTCTCATGACGTTTAGGCAGATCAACCTGCTGGACGACAACTGGCCGATCCGTGGGCCCCTGGACGCCATCTTCTGCCGCAACGTGATGATTTACTTCGACAAGGAAACGCAATACCAGATATTAAAGAAATTCGTTCCCTTGCTACAGCCCAACGGCCTGCTGTTCGCCGGCCATTCCGAAAGCTTTAACCATGCCAGCGATTTATTCAAGCCGCTGGGGAAAACCGTTTACGAGGTTGCCCACAAGGACCATTCCATTAACCCGCATGCACGGTAAACAACGCCTAACCGCCCATGGCTGAACACGCCTACGAGGAAGTTCTTGCGCCCAATCATTATTTTGACCGCCATTTCGATACCGAAGCGGCCAAAATTCTGCCGGGCGAATATTACGTCACCCGTCGCGACATGTTGATCGTGACAGTGCTGGGCTCGTGCGTCGCCGCGTGCATTCGTGATCGGAGCAACGGTATCGGCGGAATGAACCACTTCATGCTGCCGGAAGGGCAGGAAAGCAGCGACCCACTCAGTAACTCGATGCGTTACGGCACTTACGCCATGGAAATGCTCGTCAACCAATTGATTAAACTGGGCGCTAAGCGGCAAAATTTAGAGGCCAAGCTATTTGGCGGGGGCAACGTCATGCGCCACTTCACCATACACAACATTGGCCAGCGCAACTCGATGTTCGCCGTCGAATACCTCAAAAACGAAAAAATAAAGGTCGTGGCCAAAGACCTGGAAGGACTACATCCGCGAAAAGTCTATTTCTTCCCGCAAACGGGAAAAGTGCTGGTGAAGCGCTTACGCAATATCCACAACGATACGATTTTCGATCGGGAAAAAGAATACAGTTCGCGTCTGCGTTACACGCCGATCGAAGGGGATATCGAACTATTCTAGCCAGAAAACGACGATTCTCATTGCACAAGAACAAGGGTGATACATGCCGATTAAAGTATTAATTATCGACGACTCCGCATTGATCCGTCAGTTGCTGACGGACATTATCAACAGCAAGGCGGATATGCGCGTGGTCGGTGCGGCGCCGGACCCCATCGTAGCGCGTGAAATGATTAAGGCGCGCAATCCCGATGTGCTGACGTTGGATATCGAAATGCCAAAAATGGATGGGCTCGATTTTTTAGAAAAGCTCATGCGTTTGCGCCCAACACCGGTGGTCATGATCTCGTCACTCACCGACCGAGGATCCGAAATCACCTTGCGCGCGCTGGAGTTAGGCGCCGTTGACTTTATCACCAAACCGAAGATCGATATTTCGCGGGGATTACAACAATACACCGACGATATTGCGGAAAAAATCCGCACCGCCGCCTCGGCCAAAGTAAAACCAACGCCATACGCCCAAGTTGAAAAACGCTACACTGCCGACGCCGTATTGCCGTCCCTCGCCAACACCATCTCCAGCACGGAAAAACTGATTATTATTGGCTCCTCCACCGGCGGCACCGAAGCCATTAAAGAAGTTCTCGTCAAGCTACCCCCGGATTGCCCCGGCATTTTAATCGCCCAGCATATGCCGGAAGCGTTTACTAACGCGTTTGCCAAGCGGCTGGACGGATTATGCCGCATTTCGGTGAAGGAAGCCGCAGACGGTGAGCGCATCTTGCCAGGCCATGCTTATATTGCGCCGGGACATTCCCATTTGCTGCTAAAACGCAGCGGCGCGAATTACGTCACCGAACTCAGCGACGGGCCGCCGGTTAACCGTCATCGGCCCTCGGTGGATGTGTTATTTCGCTCGGCAGCGAACAACGCCGGGAAAAATGTTATCGGCATTATCCTGACAGGGATGGGAAAAGACGGCGCGGCGGGAATGCTGGAGATGAAACAAGCGGGCGCTTACAACTTCGCCCAGGACGAGGCCAGCTGCGTCGTCTTCGGCATGCCTAAGGAGGCTATCGCGGCCGGCGGCGTCGATGAGGTCGCGCCACTCGACGAAATCGCGCAGCGCATCATGGGACATCTCGCTTCTCTGGGCACGCGCGCATTCCGCGTGTAGCAAAGGAACCACCGGGGATACTTAGGAGGTGGCGATCGCCGCCGGTTTCTGCTTGATTTTAATCTTAGCGCGCTTCTTTAAGCTATTGGAATAGGCGGATAGCATTGCCCGATCCATCATGCCGGCCACTTCCTTGGCATACGCTTTCCTTTGCGGCGCCGTAATATGCGTGGGCGCTTTGACCGCTGTGATCCGCGCCAGCACATATCCCTTAGTAGGTTCTTCAACGCCGACATAGGCGGGCAATCGCTGGGTTCCTGCCTTGAAAATCGCTTGTGAAAGGCGGACACTCATTCCAGGGGGCGGTTGCCGCCGGGAAAAGGTCCGAGGCGTCCCCCATGCGATCCCGGCCACAGCTTTTCCCTGACGCAACTGCGCCAGCCATGCGCGCCCCTGGGCCGCAGACAGGGCAGCGGCCTTCTCGTGACGCAGCCGCTGCGTCAACTGGGCGCTAACTTCCGCCAATGGCTGTATAAGCGCCGGCTTAACGGCGGTAACGCGCGCCGAAATTAAGGTATTCGGCGCCACGTCGATCGCTTCGGAATTATGCTTATCTTTCAATACGTCACTCGAAAAAACCGCTTTTAGCAACCGCGGATTCCCGAGCAATCCTGGCGCCGTTTTGCCTTTGGCAATCCAGCCGCTATGGAGAATCGGCAACTTCAATTGCCGCGCCGCCGGCTGGAGGCTATCGGCCTGCTCGTACACTGTATTACTGAACTTATCCGCCAAATCCGCGAATTTCGTCGCTGCTTTTTGCTTCTTGATGGCGAAAGCGATCTCCGCCTTCACGTCGTCGAAGGAACGGGTATGCGCTGGTTTGATGGCGATTAGTTTAATGATATGGAAACCGAATTTCGACGCCACGGGCCCGGCAATTTCCCCCTTGTGCATGGAAAACACCGCGTTGCTAAATGGCTTAACCATTTCGCCGCGCGTGAAGAATCCCACATCGCCGCCCTTCCGCGCAGACCCCGGATCCTGGGAATTGGCCGCCGCCAATTGAGCAAACCTGGCAGGATGCGCCTGGGCCTCCTTCAGCAATTTAAGTGCCTTAGCCCGCGCCGCCGACTTTTCCGCCGCTGTCGCGTGCCCGGGAACGCTGATGAGGATATGGCTGGCGCGCCGTTCTTGCGGCACACGGTACTGCGTCAGATGCTGTTGATAATAAGTCTTCAGCGCGGCAGTATCAACCTGGATCGTCTGCATTAAGGCATTTTGGGACAAAACCAGATAATCCAGCTTCACCCGTTGCGGCAGGCGGAACTCGCTCGGATGACGATCATAATAGGACTTGACTTCAGCGGCGCTCACTTGAGCTTGGGATAAATAATGCGCTGCGGAAAGGCGCATCACCGCGGCAATACGGTGTTGCTCGCTATCACGGATAATTTGATCGATGGTGGCCGCCGGAATGAACGTCTCCCTTGCCAAGCCGCCTAGTAACTGCTGTACCGCTAACTGCTGGCGTACCTGCGCCTGAAACTGGGTGGGCGTCATATTTTGCTGGGACAGCAGAGCGTGATAGCGCGCATCGGAAAAACGGCCGCTTTCCTGGAAGGGGGGGAAGTTAGCGATGACCCTGACCAGCATGGCGTTGGGAATATCCAGGTGTGCTTGATCGGCTTGCAGCAACAACAGCTTCTGATTAATCAGCTGTTCCAACACACTACGCTTTAACGCGGGATTATCCAACACGCTGTCGGTCGCGTTAGCACCCAGCATTTCCCTTAACCGCTGCTGTTGCGCCCGCCATGCCCGGTCGAATTCGCGCGCACCAATGGAGTGCCCGTTCACCGATGCGACTACCGTCTCTCCCCCACCGTGACCGATGTAGGAATCCACTCCCCACAAGGCGAATGGGACGGTAATTAATACCAAGATGACTTTTGCGATCCATCCCTGGGCTCGCTCACGAATGACTGCTAACATGGCTCAGATCAATAACACTCAACGAGATCGCGGGAGGCCGCCAATTCTGGCCGCCGGAAATAATAAAGGGCGAACCCCGTTCGCCCTTATCTGGCGGAGTGGACGGGACTCGAACCCGCGACCCCCGGCGTGACAGGCCGGTATTCTAACCGACTGAACTACCACTCCTACAACTTTAACAAGCAACTCAACTGGTGGGTGCTGAGAGGATCGAACTCCCGACATTCGCCTTGTAAGGGCGACGCTCTACCAGCTGAGCTAAGCACCCGAAAAACGCTTAGTTTACCGCATCCTTGAGCGCCTTACCAGCCCTGAACTTAGGCACTTTCGCCGCCTTGATCTTGATGGTAGTGCCCGTACGCGGATTACGGCCATTTCGAGCAGCGCGCTTGCCCACGTAGAAAGTGCCGAAACCGACCAGCGTAACCATATCCCCTTTCTTCAGCGCACCTTGCACAGCGCTTACCGCGGCGTCAAGCGCACGGGAAGCCGCGGCCTTCGACATGTCGGCGGACTTTGCAATTTGCTCGATCAGCTCTGATTTGTTCACGTCAATCCCCTTTCACTTGGTTAATGAAGTACAGACAACCCTGCATTGGCTTTATATCAAGGCGGAAAAGCTTGGTCAAGCAATTATCCAAAAAATACCATTTTAGAAACAAAGCGCAGCCCCAGGCCAATTCCACCAAGACGCCTATCAACACAGTAATTTTCTGGAAACTCAGTGCTTTATGACATTGACATCAGATTTATTATTTTCGGATGCAGCCACCGGTGCCACGCCGGCATTTTCCGGCAGTGGATGCGGCTTATGCTCCAGCGCCTTATCCAAAACTTCATCAATCCACTTGACTGGATGAATATCCAGGCGATTCTTAATGTTATCCGGGATTTCCACCAGATCCTTCACATTTTCATGAGGAATCAACACAATCTTGATCCCGCCACGATGGGCGGCCAGTAACTTCTCTTTCAGCCCACCGATCGGCAGCACTTCACCGCGCAGCGTGATCTCGCCCGTCATAGCCACATCCGCCCGTACCGGAATACCCGTCAACACCGACACCATCGCCGTGCAAATCGCAATCCCCGCGCTGGGTCCGTCCTTGGGCGTCGCGCCTTCCGGCAGATGAATATGGATGTCCTGGCTCTGGTAGAAGTTTTCGCTGACCCCTAATTTCTTCGCGCGCGCCCGCACCACGCTTAATGCTGCCTGGATCGACTCCTGCATCACTTCGCCCAGCTTACCAGTAGTCACCATTTTTCCTTTACCGGGAAACACGACGCTTTCGATCGTTAACAATTCCCCGCCAACTTCGGTCCACGCCAAGCCGGTCACTTGCCCTACCTGGTTAGCCTTTTCCGCCATTCCATAGGAGAACCGCTGCACGCCCAGGTATTTTTCCAGATTGCGCGCAGTCACCGTTACTTTACGCGCTGTCTTTTTCAGCAGCAATGCCTTGACCACCTTGCGGCAGATTTTGGCGATTTCCCGTTCCAGGCTACGCACCCCCGCCTCGCGGGAATAATAGCGGATCGCGTCGCGGATCGCGCTTTCAGCAATATGAAATTCGCTGGGAGCGAGTCCATGCAACTTCATCTGCTTGGGCAACAAGTAGCGCATGGCAATATTTACCTTCTCATCCTCGGTATAGCCCGATAACCGGATCACTTCCATGCGATCCAGCAAAGGAGCGGGGATGTTCATGGTATTCGCGGTCGCAACGAACATCACGTCGGACAAGTCGTATTCTACTTCAACGTAGTGGTCGACAAAGGTATGATTCTGTTCCGGATCAAGCACCTCCAGCAAAGCCGATGACGGGTCGCCACGAAAATCCATGCCCATCTTGTCCACCTCGTCCAATAAAAACAATGGGTTGCGAATACCCACCTTGGTCATGCTTTGCAATATCTTTCCCGGCATGGAGCCGATATAGGTGCGCCGATGCCCACGAATTTCCGCTTCGTCGCGCACACCGCCTAGCGCCATACGCACAAACTTACGGTTGGTCGCCCGGGCGACGGACTGGCCAAGAGATGTCTTACCAACGCCCGGCGGGCCAACGAGACACAGGATGGGCGCCTTAAGCTTTTCCACCCGTTGCTGTACCGCCAAATACTCCACGATTCTTTCCTTGACCTTCTCCAACCCGTAGTGATCTTCCGCCAAAATTTCCTCGGCGAATTTCAGGTCCTTACAAATTTTCGTTTTCTTTTTCCACGGCAACCCGACCAAAACATCGATGTAATTGCGCACGACCGCCGCTTCCGCCGACATTGGCGACATTAGGCGCAGTTTTTTGATTTCCGACTCGACTTTGACGCGCGCTTCCTTTGGCATGCGCGCCGCTTTTATTTTCTTCTCCAGCTCCTCGATATCCGCGCCGTCCTCGGACTCACCCAGCTCCTTCTGAATGGCCTTCACTTGCTCATTCAGATAATACTCTCGCTGGCTTTTCTCCATTTGCCGCTTAACCCGGCCGCGAATGCGTTTTTCCACTTGGAGAATGTCGATTTCCGCTTCAAGGAGCCCCAGAAGATGCTCTAGCCGCTCGCGCACCGCGAACATTTCCAGCACACGTTGCTTTTGCTCAAGTTTCAACGGCAAATGCGCGGCGATGGTATCCGCCAGACGCCCCGCATCGTCAATACTCCCTAGGGAGGTCAGAATTTCCGGCGGAATCTTCTTATTCAGCTTGACGTATTGGTCAAACTGGGAAAACAGCGTGCGCATCAACGCTTCAACCTCGTTGTCGCCGCCGGGGTCGGCGGGAACAATGGATGCGTTGGCGGTAAAGTGGGTTTTGTCATCCGACATTTGGATAATCTCCGCCCGCTGATCGCCCTCGACCAAGACCTTAACCGTACCGTCGGGAAGCTTAAGCATTTGTAGAACGGTGGCAAAACTACCCACTTGGTGCAGGTCTTCCAATTGCGGCTCGTCTTTCGCCGCTTGTTTCTGAGCGACCAGCAAAATATGCTTGCCCGATTCCATCGCTAGCTCCAACGCTTTAATGGATTTGGGGCGTCCCACGAACAAGGGAATGACCATATGGGGAAACACTACAACATCCCGCAGCGGCAAGAGTGGCAGCGATACTTCGTCATCTATGTTGGCGGGAGGAGTTGAAATCGACATAATAAATTGACCTTAATGCTACGGGTTTACTAATAATGCGGGCGAAAATCGCGAAATTCAACCCCTCGCATTGAGGGGGCTTGATCGCAACGGCTTATCCCCGACGTGGGGCGCCAGCGGCATGGCAAGGAGGCAAGAACACCGCAAAAAGGGAAAGGATCGTACGTTAGTTAACCCACGCGGCGGTGAGTATCGCCCGGCGGTTAGGCCGAACCAGCCGCCAGGGGACGCTCAGCATAGATGAGGAGCGGTTTGCTTTCGCCGCTGACCGCGCCTTCATCCACCACCGCCTGAGAAACATCCTTCAGCGTAGGCAAGTCGTACATGGTGTCAAGCAGCGTATGCTCAAGAATGGAGCGCAAACCGCGGGCGCCGGTCTTTCTCGCAATGGCTTTCTTTGCGATCAAGTGTAACGCATCCTCGCGAAATTCCAACTCCACCCCTTCCATGGCGAAAAGCTTTTGATATTGCTTAGTCAGCGCATTCTTAGGCTCGGTCAGAATTTTAATCAACGCATCCTCGTCCAGGTCCTGAAGCGTCGCCACTACCGACAAGCGCCCGACAAACTCGGGAATCAATCCGAATTTAATCAGGTCCTCCGGCTCTACGTCCCGCAATATCTCACCCACTTCCCTACGATCGTCCTTGCTCTTCACTTCGGCGCAAAAGCCAATACCGCCCTTCTCGGAGCGATTGCGGATTACTTGCTCCAAGCCGCTAAACGCGCCCCCGCAAATAAATAGGATATTGGTGGTATCCACTTGCAAAAATTCCTGATTGGGATGCTTACGCCCCCCTTGCGGCGGAACGGACGCGATAGTTCCCTCAATCAGCTTCAGCAATGCCTGCTGCACCCCTTCGCCGGATACATCGCGAGTAATCGATGGATTGTCGGATTTTCTGGAAATTTTGTCGATTTCATCAATATAGACGATACCGCGCTGCGCTTTGTCAATATCGTAATCGCATTTCTGCAGTAATTTCTGAATGATATTCTCGACGTCTTCGCCGACATAGCCAGCCTCGGTCAGCGTCGTGGCGTCGGCGATGACGAAGGGAACATCCAATAGCCGCGCCAAGGTCTGCGCCAATAGGGTTTTCCCGCATCCTGTTGGGCCGATTAGGAGAATATTGCTTTTCGCCAGCTCTACCTCGTCGTTGCCGCCAGTGTCCTTGAGCCGCTTGTAATGATTATAGACCGCCACCGACAGCGTTTTTTTCGCCGATCCTTGACCGATCACGTATTGATCGAGAATCCCGGCGATTTCGTGGGGCGTCGGCAAGTCGGACGCGCCTTCTTTACCGCCCCGGTCGCCTTGGATCTCTTCCCGAATAATGTCGTTGCATAAGTCCACGCATTCATCGCAAATAAATACCGATGGCCCGGCAATCAGTTTGCGCACCTCATGCTGGCTTTTGCCGCAGAATGAGCAATACAACAATTTATCGTCACCAGTCGTCTTGGCCATGGCTTATTTCCTCTGAGTTATCCGCATCGTCCTAACCTTACGCCGGGATATCGGCAGCGTGCCGGCTGAGCACGCTATCGACCAGCCCATATTTCACCGCAGTGTCCGCGCTCATGAAATAATCCCGGTCGGTATCTCTTTCAATCGCTTTGACGGTCTGACCCGTCTTTTCGGCCAATAATCCGTTAAGGCGCTCCCGCAGATAGAGGATTTCCTTCGCGTGAATTTCGATGTCGGACGCTTGGCCCTGGAAGCCGCTCGACGGCTGATGAATCATCATCCGCGAATTCGGCAGGCAATAGCGCTTGCCCTTTGCGCCGGCCGCCAACAAGAAAGCGCCCATGCTCGCGGCCTGACCCGTGCATAACGTGCTCACGTCGGGCTTGATAAACTGCATGGTGTCGTAAATCGCCAGGCCCGCCGTCACCGACCCCCCTGGCGAATTAATGTAGAGCGAAATATCCTTATCGGGATTTTCCGACTCCAGAAATAGCAATTGCGCGACCACCAAGTTGGCCGAGACCTCGCCCACCGGCCCCACCAAAAACACGATTCGCTCGCGAAGCAAACGCGAATAGATGTCATAAGCCCGCTCGCCGCGACCGCTTTGCTCGATGACCATCGGCACATAGCCTAGCCCCTGGGGCTCCCAATTACGCCCATCGCTCATTTTCCGTTCCCCATCAGCTCGTCAAAAGCTATCGTCTTCGCAAGAACCTTCGCCTGTTGCAACACCCAGTCCATCACATTGTCTTCCAACACCAAGGACTCTACCTCGCTCAAACGCTCCGGCTGGGAATAAATCCACTTCACCAACTCTTCCGGCTGCTCGAAACTTTGGGCGTGCTCCTCCACCCGGCTGCGCACTTGTTCGGATTTCACCTGTAGCGCGTGCTTTTCCACCAAATCCGCCAGCACCAGCCCCAAATGGACGCGGCGTTTCGCTTCGCCCTCCACAACAGCCGGGTTGAACGGCGCATCGGGCGTGGAAACGCCCCGCGCTTTGAGGTCTTCCTCGGCCTGATGCGCCAGGCGCTGAGCTTCCATTTCCACCAGCGCTTTAGGCAATTCCAGCGGCGATGCATCCATTAGAACACGCATTGCCTGATCTTTCATCCGGGATTGAATCCGTTTCTTTACTTCCCGCTCCACGTTGTCGCGGACTTCCCCCCGCATGGCGCCTAAATCGCCCGAAGCGACACCCAGGCTCTTAGCGAATTCCGCGTCAACTTCCGGCAGCTTCGGTTCGGCGGCCTTATTTAAGGTCACTTCGAAAGTCGCCGTTTTTCCCGCCAATTCCTGCGCATGGTAATCTGCGGGAAAAATCAAGTCGAAAGTTTTGGTTTCGCTAGCCGTCATCCCGACCAATGGCGCCTCGAAATCCTTGAGCCACTGACCGGCGCCTAATGCCAGTTTATATCCTTCACCCTTACCGCCAGGAAATTCCTCTCCGCCGATGGCGCCGCGAAAATCGATGTCCACCTGGTCGCCCATCTGAGCGGCGCGTTCCACTGGCGAATACGTTACCCGTTGCTTACGCAGAATGTCGATGGTTTTATCTACGTCCGCTTCGGAAATATCGACTTCGGGACGCTCAATAACCGTTTCGCTCAAGTCACCGACATTCACTTCGGGATACACTTCGAAAGTAGCGCTAAATTCAAATTCCCCGCCGCCCTCGTTTTTCTTTGGCTCAATCCGCGGATAGCCCACCACTTTGAGCTGGTGCGCCTTGACCGCCTCGGTAAAATTTTTCTGTACGGCATCGCCTAATGTTTCCTGGCGTATTTGGCCTCCATATTGCTGAGCGACGACTTTGACCGGCACTTTGCCTGGCCGGAACCCCTGCATTTTGACGGTGCGCGCTAGCCGCTGTAAGCGGGTTTCCACTTCCGACTCGATTTGTTCTAGGGGAACGACGAAATGCAAACGCCGCTCCAATGTGCCTAAACTTTCCAAATTCGTCTGCATTATCTGTAAAATTTTCCCAAATTGATGCTTCTGGTGCGAAAGGGGGGACTCGAACCCCCACACCTCGCGGCGCTGGAACCTAAATCCAGTGCGTCTACCAATTCCGCCACTTTCGCAATTAAGTTAATTAGTTTTCATCTACACATCCATTATATAGGAGGCGCTCTTGATGGCAACCATTCGCTCCCGAAGGAAAAGCCCGGCCCCGCGCCGCTGGAACCCACCACCCGCGCGGACGACGCGCTTCGTGGGCAGCGTGCTGGCCATTGACCCTGAACATCCGGCGCCCTAAGGCAAGTTAGCGCCATACTACCGCACGCAAACGCCTCTTCCGCTCAACTAGCGCGATGACGCGCCTTTTCCCGCGCGGCCTCCGTGGCTTGCCCGATAGAGCACGATTTAAGATGATGGCATGACACGGCAAGATAACGCGCGATGAAATTCAGGGCCGCTGGATCAAGAATCATGGCGGAGAAGGAGGGATTCGAACCCCCGGTGGGCGCAAACCCACAACGGTTTTCAAGACCGCCGCATTAAACCGCTCTGCCACTTCTCCCTTGGCCTATCCGCCAATAAATACCGAACTCTTCCGGCTTTTCCGCGCGACGAACTGCGCTGCGTTACTAGCTCCGGCCACTTCACCATTTTGCGCCTGCCGCCCCTCAAGGACGGCTAATATAGTACCGCGTTCCGCTATTCTTGACTAGGCATAGCCTAGCAATTTTCATAATAAACAATTGTTTACATAGCATAATTCCTGGCCCGGCTGGTTACAACCCACGGCCCCCCCCGGCGCGCCACCCCTACACCATCCAAAGACTGCAAGATCAGGGCGCTTTCTGCTCGAATCCATAGCGATCAAGGCGGCGCGCTACCCGGCGAATTTCCGGCAAACACGATGAATTTCCTTGAAACTTTTGCCTTTCTTCGGTAGTCTCTAAAATTAGAATTATTCTACCTTGTCAGGAGACCAGTCTATGCAACCCGAAATACGCGTTCTCTCTCAACCCGCCGAGCGCCCGACCCAGGTCAATAAAGTGCTGCGCAATACTTATTGGCTGCTTGGCCTGACAATGGTGCCAACAGTCATCGGCGCCAGCGTCGGCGTCCACCTCAATCTATTACCCCTTATGACGCAGAGTCCCCTATTGAGCATTCTGCTGCCTTTGGCGCTGATGTTCGGCCTGTTCTGGGGGATCTCGGCCAACCGCAACAATGGCTTGGGGGTAGCGCTACTGCTCGCGCTCACCTTCTTCATGGGCCTTATGTTGGGACCGATCCTACAAGTAGCGCTCAGCCTAAAAAACGGGGTACAACTGGTCGGGCTGGCAGCTGGTGGCACCGGTGTTATTTTCTTTTCTCTTGCCGGGCTGGCCACCTTTAGCAAAAAAGATTTCAGCTTTATGGGGAAATTCTTATTCATCGGGCTGATTCTTCTGGTGCTGGCGTCACTCGCCAACCTGTTTTTCCAAATACCTGTGTTGGCGCTTGCCTTGTCAGCAATCGGCGTGCTGATTTTCTCCGGTTTCATCTTGGTTGACGTCAGCCGCATCGTCCACGGCGGCGAAACCAACTACGTGATGGCCACGCTCAGCATTTACTTGGACATTTATAATCTGTTCATTAACTTACTAAATATTTTGATGGCGGTGGCCGGACAGCGAAATTAACGCGCGGCCCCCTACGACGATTAAACAAGGGCGGAGAAATATCCGCCCTTGTTTATTTTCAGCGCAGCGCTGGCCTAGCGTTCGAAACAGGCGATGGATTCCACATGACGGGTGTGGGGAAACATGTTCACCACGCCAGCGGCTGTCAATGCGTATCCCTTCGTATTCACCAGCACCGCGGCATCCCGGGCAAGGGTCGCGGGATTGCAAGAAACGTAAACGATTCTTTCCGGTGCGTTGCCTTCCAAGGATTTGACCAGCGCCATCGCACCGTCCCGTGGCGGGTCGATCAACAGTTTATTGAACCGGCCTAACGAGGCGAAGAGATCGGCATTCGTCTCGAACAGATCAGCCGCGACGAACGCCGTCTGCTCCGCCAGGCCGTTATACGCGGCATTAGCCGCCGCCCGCTGGATGATCCTAGGATTCCCCTCTATCCCGATAACCTGCGCGCCCTGACGGGCAATTGGCAGGGAAAAATTGCCTAAGCCACAGAAACAATCGGCAATTCGCTCTCCCGGCGCTGGCGCGAGCAAGCGAACCACCCGCCGCACAAGCATGCGGTTGACCGCATGGTTGACTTGCGTAAAGTCAGTGGGGTGAAAAGGTATAACAATATCGAACTCCGGCAGCGCATAGGTCAGTGGCGGCGCATCCCGGGGGTAAAACGGCGCGGCGCCCTCCGGGTCCTTCGGTTGAAGAAAGATCTGCACGCTGTAACGGTCGCAAAATTGCCGCAGCCGTAATTCATCCTTGCCTTCCAAGGGCTCTAGAATGCGCAACACCAGCACCGTCACCCGATCGCCAACGGCGACTTCCACTTGAGGAATCCCCTGGTAACCCGATAACTGCCCGATCAGTTCGCGCAACGGCAAGATTAACCGGGATACCGCCGGCGGCAGTACGGCACACTGCGTCATCTCGGTAACGAAGCTGCTGCGTTTCTCGTGGAATCCGACCAGCACGCCGCTCTTTCTCGGCACGTAACGCACCGACAGTCTGGCCCGCTGCCGATATCCCCAGCTTTGACCATAAATCGGCGGCAAGATCTGATCGGCCCTAACCCTGCCAATACGCCACAAGGCGTCTTCCAACACGCGCTGCTTCACTGCCACTTGCGCGCTCGCCTCCAAATGTTGCATGGCGCACCCGCCGCAGTGGCCGAAATGCGGGCAGCGAGGCGTCACCCGCATAAAACAAGCCGTCACAATGTCGGTAGCGGCGGCAAAATCGTAGGTTGGCGTTTTTCGGTAGGTCTGGTAGGCCACGGTTTCGCCGGGAAGCGCGCCCTCGATAAACACCGCCTTACCATTGGCGTGGGCGACGCCTATCCCATCCTGACCGAGCGACTCAACAACGAGCATGAAAACCAGCGGGGGTTACGTCCATTGGTCAAGGAATTCCCGCCAGTGCGGCTCTGGGGTGTTGGACAATACCTCGCGCACCAGCGCGCATTCCCGTTGATACTCGTCATGGGAAAACTGGCCGCGCATTTGTTGAAAACGCAGATAGACCAAGTAAGTATTCACCACGTCGGTTTCGCAATACTGCCGAATCTTCGCAATCTCTCCCTGGCGGAAAGCAGGCCATACCTTCGATCCGTCCATTCCCAGTTTGCCAGGACAGCCGATCAGCTGGGCCAGTTGATCCAATGGCGCATAGGCGCGTGGCTGATATAGCGCCAGCACATCCATGAGATCCAAGTGACGCGCATGATAGCGGCTAATATAATTGTTCCATTTAAACTCCCGGTCGTCCTCACCCTGCTCCCAATAGCGGGACGCTTGGACGCCATGCACCAGGGCGCGGTAATGCAGCACCGGCAAGTCGAAGCCACCGCCATTCCAGGAAACGAGTTGCGGCGAATATTTCTCGATCCCCTCAAAAAACCGCCGCACCAATTCCCCTTCGCCCTCCTCCACACTTCCCAAGGACCAAACACGGAAACTATCGCGGTCGCGTAGCGCGCAAGCAATCGCCACCACGCGGTGAAGATGCAACGGTAGAAAATCGTGGCCGGTTGCCTGGCGCCGCTGCTGGAAGGCCATCTCGGCAAGCTGCTCGGGGGACATGCTATCGCCCAAGCCATGAAGACGCGCGAATCCATCGGTATCGGGAACGGTCTCGATATCGAAGACCAGAACCGGCATTACTTCCGGCGCCAAGCGCCGCCGGGACTTTGGTACCACCAGCCAGCCGGGGCCTTGCTGATCCAACGCTGCGCGAACGTCGCCTGGATTTCGGCCTCCCACTCAGGGTGTCCGTTGGCGCGGGCAATTTCACGGTAGAGCGCCCGCCGGTCCTGATTTTCCGCCGAGACCAGCGCGCTGACTTGCTGACGCTGGGGGAGCGGTACTTGCGACGCGGCGCGGAGTGCAACCAAGCCATTGTGCGTCAGCCCCACGGCGCCGCTAGCAAAATACCGGCTCAGCCGCTGGTAGCGGGATTGCATCGACGCTTGTAGACGGCTGACGGCGGGGGTGTTGATTTCCAAGTTCGCCGCGGCGAATACCGGCGTGACTAGTGTCAGCATTAGCAACGCCAATACCGAATGCATCAGCCAACGGGTCATCGGGCGCCTCCTTTCTGCGGTTGCGGCGCGGGCGCGCCGGCTTTCGGTTTTGGCGAATGCGGGGGTGTCTTTAACCGCCAAACTTTGTCGATGATTTTGTCCGCGGCTTTCTGCGCCGCCGCCGCCGGAAAATAAATGTTGATCGTGACACACGACGCCAACAGGCCGCATAAGGCGAGCGCGGCAAGTCGCGGTAACCACCCGTTTTTCATCATGAGCCTCCTTCATCCGTCGAACGTTATCGCACCACTGGCTGAAGGTTCCCTTGGGTAATGCGTCTCAGCCGGTTCAGCAATTCATCCCAACCCACCGACCGATTGTACCCGATAACGGTGATCGCCGGAATGCCGCCCCCCTTGACGATGATGTAGCCGTGCGGGGTATTTGCGACTCCCGCCATGCGGCACACTCCCTGGCGCAACACGCACGAGAGACCGATTTTATCGTAGCCGAAGGTATCAAAAAATCTGAGAAAACTTCGCTGGATTGCCGCCGCCGCGCCGGCACCGCCGAGGGCGGAAATATTTTCCACCGCTTTTTGGCTGATCCGTTTCGAGTAGTCGCCCGCACTGCTGCGCACGACCGCGTCGAATTGCACCGGCCGCCAATCGGATAACACTAAATGGTTCACCTGCGCATCGATCCGGCCAGTGATGTGGCCGAAGGCAAAGGTTTGCGTCAGCAAATTCAAATCGAGATTCCGCATATCGACATCCGCCGTTAGTCGCGGTGCAAGTCCCAGCGGATCCAGTAGCGTCAGCCGTTTCACTACCGCCGTGCCGTCGAATATATTGAATAGTAACGCGCCGTCCACCGTCAAACGTTGATCTTTATAACGCACGTCGGGAATCACGCCCGCCAAGGTACCGTGCATCGGCGCCAACGACAAGGCATGGGAAAGACGCTTCATGGAAACCGGGGTCAAACTGCCGCTGAAACGCCACGACCAGCCGTCAGCGCGTTTATTCGCTTGAAAACCATTCACAATGAGCTTGCCATCCAGCAATGGCGCTTCCACCCGGGATACGCTGAAATTCCAGCCCTGCATGGTGAGCGGCGCGTTGACCGGACCGAGCGCCATGTACAGTAGCTGACCGCCAGCCAGCCGCAAGCGCCCTTGGCGCTGCATCGTGCGCGACCACGGCACATCCGCATCGATCCCATGAACGGCAAAGCGTTGCCGCTGATCCGCTATCGCGCCATGACGCACGTCAAGATCGAATACCTGCGTGGCGCCATTAGCGTAGCGCCATACCGCGTCCGCTCGGCCACTGACGCGCAGTGCCCCGAAAACGCCATTGGCGAGGAAGGGTTGCAGTAATATTTTGTATGCTCCCCTCAAATCCACGTCATGCGCGCTTACGGAGAAGTCACGCGGCCGCTTCCCGCCCAGCGGCCACACGCCACTGATGGATGCGGCGCCGATGCCCGCCAGGTGAATAGTCCCGTCATTGATTTGGAGCCGGTCGTCCGTAAGGCGACCGCTTACCCGCACCTGTTGGCCGCCGTGGGCAAAATAGAGCGGTTGCCAAAACACTTCCCCCGTTCGCCAGTCGGCATCGGCCGTCCAGCGCCAGACACTGCCGCGCTGTTGGGCGGCAAACGTTAGCTTGCCGCCCAACTTGTCGCCGGCATGTAAGCCGCTGGCATCGCTGAACGCCACACCGTTGAACTGGGCCGTACCGCGCAGCGCGGTTAAGGTGCTGCCGCCACTCACCGCAAAAACACCATCCACCGTTCCCGCCGTCACCTTGGGCAAGCGTGCCGGCAGCCATCGCGCCCATCGACGCAAGCGCCCATGGACAACGGTCAGCCGCCCCGTCCAGCCATGGCGTCTCCAACGGGCGGCCAATCGCCACGATTCTCCCGGTCGCGGCGCAAGACGCAATACGAAACGTCGTTGCGCCGGCCAATAATGAAAGCTGAGCGGCCACCGGCCGATCCCCGTCAATACGCCATGGGAACAAGTCATTTCTTCTTTTCCGATGTGAACGTTGGGACAAGATAAGCGCACCCGGCGCCAGGTATTCCCGTGAATCCGGAGCTGGCCGACGCGAACCTCCAGCACCGCGCCCTGGAGCGAGACAGTAATCCCTTGAGCCCGAAACACTGGGCTGGTCATATCGCCGACGTGGAATGTTAATCCCATCGCCGCCAGCGGCGGCGCGGCCACGAGCAACAACAGCCATAACCCGACCATAGCGCGCCGATGAAGAAGCATGGGGAACGGAAAGTGGCACACGACCGATAACCGCTTAACGAGAGACCGCCCCATTATCCCCTCGAGGAAACGGCGGTGGAAGGAAAAATAGCCCGCGGGAACGCGGTGCGTCTCAGGCGGGAAACACCCCTGTGGACAAATAACGATCGCCGCGATCGCAAACAATGGAAACGATGACCGCATTTTCCACTTGGGCGGAAATCCGCAGCGCCGCCGCCAGCGCGCCACCTGAGGATATACCGGCAAAAATGCCTTCTTCCCTCGCCAGGCGGCGCGTGGTTTCCTCGGCCTCGGCCTGGGCCACTTCGATAATTTGGTCGACTCGCTTGAAATCGCAAATGGCCGGCAGATAGTTCTCCGGCCATTTGCGGATGCCTGGAATTTGCGCGCCCGACGCCGGCTGCACGCCGATCACCTGGATCGCGGCGTTTTTCTCCTTGAGATAACGCGAGCAGCCCATGATCGTACCCGTTGTGCCCATACTGCTGACAAAGTGGGTGATTTTTCCTTGGGTGTCGCGCCAAATTTCCGGGCCGGTGCCTTCATAATGCGCCAGTGGGTTATCGGCGTTGGAAAACTGATCGAGAATAATCCCCTTCCCTGCATCCCGTAGCCGGTTGGCGGTTTCGATCGCCGCCTCCATGCTTCCTTCCCGGGGCGTCAGCACGATTTCCGCGCCGAATGCGCGCATCACCTGGCGACGCTCCACGCTCATATGTTCCGGCATCACCAGGATGATTTTATAGTCGCGCATTGCCGCCGCCATCGCCAAGGCGATACCGGTATTGCCGCTAGTGGCCTCGATCAGGGTATCCCCCGGCTGAATATCCCCGCGCGCCTCCGCCCGCATAATCATGGACAGCGCCGGGCGATCCTTGACCGAACCGGCAGGATTATTGCCTTCCAGCTTCACCAACACGGTATTGCGCGTTGCTCCCGGCATACGCTTAAGTTTGGCCAGAGGGGTGTTGCCGACAAATTGTTCAATCGTTTGATACATCTGTTTTTCCCTTACCCATCAACCGGTGGACGAATCTTGGCCGCCAGTGGTCATGGTAACGCAGTTTTTCCCTTTCCGTTTAGATTGACGCACCGCCTGAGCCGCACGCCGGAATAAACTATCCCGGCGCTCGCCGGCAAACAGGGCGGCAATGCCAAAACTGGCGGTAACCGGCTGCACCAGGGGCAGAATAATTTGCGACTCCAGTTCCAACCGTAAGCGCTCTCCAACGATTAACCCGCCCATGGTGTTCGTTTCCGGCAACAACAGCGCGAACTCTCCCCCGCCATAACGCGCGGCGAGATCCAAGGAACGAATCGACTGCCCTAGCAAGGTAGCGATGTGTTGCAGCACTTCATCCGCCACTTGCCGCCCGTAGTCGTCATTAATCACGCCGAAATCGTCCAGATCGATCAACACGATGGATAGGGGATGGTGATAACGATGCCAGCGGAGAATTTCCTCGTCGGTGCGATCGTCGAGATGCTTGCGATTGGCTAGACCGGTCAACGCGTCCTTGCGAGTCGTCTCGTCAAGCCGCCGCGCCAGCCGGTCGATCTCACTTTGCAATAGGGAAAGCCGCTCCTGGGCCCATTCCGCCACCACCAGGAACGCATCGCCCTGATAGTACACTTTACCAGAAATGCTCCCCCGGCCTTGCGCGCCCTCGAACTCAATCGTTCCCTGATAGATAACGCCGCCCCCTTGGCGTGGCTGGGCCGCCACAAACCGGGAAAAGTCCGGCGCAACGAACTTGGCGGTTTCCATGCCGGCTACCAATCCGAGATCGCAGAACCCTTGGTTCGATTGGATCACATGACCGTCAAACCGGGATAGCGCGACACACAAAGAGCAACTGTCCCATAACCAAGAAGGGATAACATCCGAGAAACTCACCGGCGCCAGGATATCATCACTAAACAATACCCCCTTTCACACACGAGGCCGGAACGCCCCGACCGCCCCGCGAATACCGCCAGCCGCGGGGCAAAATCGACAATGCCGTTATTTTTTAGCATGCGCCGGATAGCTGTCCATTTTTCCGCTGGCGCTACCTTTGTCCACGGTCACTTGGGCATGAAGCTTAACGACCGACTTCTTGCCAAAGCCGTGCACTGCCTCTAGATCGCTGACCTGCTTGAACGCCCCATGCTTCGCGCGGTAATCGATAATCGCATGGGCCTTTGCGGGGCCAACCCCTTTCAACGTTTCCAGCTCCCGCTGGGTCGCCGTGTTAAGATTAACCGGCGTGGCAAGAACCGTTCCCGCGAAAGCAAAACAAACGATAAGTGTCCATAGGATTTTTCTCATGATGACCCTTTCCCTGATGAATTAAATTGCTAGGCTCCACGCCATTGCAGCACACGGCGTCACGAAAATAATACCGCATCATCCGAAATAGGGCACCGTCCCTCTGGACAGGCCTGGCTTAGGCCTTGCCGAGATGCGCGACATAGCGCGCCACGCCCTGCTCCACCGTCAGGAATGGTTCTTGATACCCGGCCGCGCGCAAAGCGCCGATATCCGCCTGGGTAAAGCTCTGGTATTTCCCCTTCAAGGCTTCCGGGAAAGGAATATATTCCAAAATACCTTGGCTACGCAGCGCATCTAGACTGAGCGCCGGCTCCTCCCGCAGTAAACGACAACCGTTAGCGGTCGCCACCGCGACATCGTTGAAGGTTTGCGACGCACCGGTACCGACATTGAAAATTCCCGATTTTTCGGGATGATCGAGAAAGAACAGGTTAACCTTCACCGCGTCGTCCACATGAATAAAATCGCGCCGCTGCTCACCATGGCCGTAGCCGTCGCAACCTTCAAACAACCGCACCTTGCCTTCATCCCGGTACTGGTTGAACAAGTGAAACGACACCGACGCCATCCGCCCCTTATGTTGCTCTCGCGGCCCATACACATTGAAATAGCGAAAACCGACGACTTGCGCCGTTAACTTATCCCCGTAGCGGCGCACCGTCTGGTCGAACAAGAATTTAGAGTAGCCATACACATTCAGCGGCCCCTCGAATTCCCGGGACTCATTGAATACCGTTCCGCTCCCGTACACCGAAGCGGACGAGGCGTAGAGAAACTGGGCGCGCTGCGCCTGGCAAAAATCCAGCAGCGTCGTCGTGTAGCGAAAATTATTCCGCATCATGTAGCGCCCATCGGTTTCCATGGTGTCGGAGCAGGCGCCTTCGTGGAAAATCGCGCTCACCACCTCGTCGAACGTGCCCGCTGCCAGTTGGTCGAGAAATTCTTCCTTATCCAGGTAGTCGGCAATATCGCAATCGATCAAATTCTTGAACTTATCTGCTTTTTTCATATGATCGACAGCAATAATATCGGTCACGCCGCGCGCGTTTAGCGCCTTAACGAGGTTCGATCCGATAAATCCGGCAGCGCCGGTTACGACGTAATACATAGTCACTCTCTCTTTTAGCCAAATAGTTCTTCGTGGTGCACCACCGCCGTCCCCAGTTTGCCGACAACAATGCCGGCAGCGCGGTTGGCAAGCCGCAGCGCCTCGGAAAACTCCGCGCCCGCCGCCAGCATGACGCCCATGGTGGCAATCACCGTATCGCCCGCGCCGCTGACATCGTAAACCTCTAGCGCTTGCGCCGCCTCGTGTTCAACGTGGTGGTCACGGTACAGTGTCATGCCTTCTTCGCTGCGGGTCAGTAACAACGCTTGTAAATTTAACGCATGGCGCAGTTGTTGCGCCTTGTGCGTCAACGCTTCCTCGCCTTTCCAGCCCCCGGCCACGAGACGAAACTCGCTCCGATTCGGCGTAATGAGCGTGGCGTTACGATAACGGCCGTAATCGTCGCCCTTTGGATCGGCCAAGACTTTCTTTCCCGCCTGGTTGGCGAGTTCGATCATGCGTTCGATGTGCGTCAGTCCGCCTTTACCATAATCGGATAAGATGACCGCATCGCAGTACGGCAGTTTCTCTTCGAAATCCGCCAACGCCGCCAGCAATATTTCATGACTCGGCTGCGTCTCGAAGTCGATCCGTAATAATTGCTGTTGACGGCCAACCACGCGCAATTTTACGGTAGTCGACACCGCCGCGTCCCGATGCAAAATGGCGCTAATTCGTTCCTGATCCAGCAGGCGAGTAAGGCAGTCGCCTGCTTCGTCCTGCCCAACGACCGATAACAACGTGGTTTGCGCACCGAGCGCAGCGATATTGCGCGCCACATTCGCCGCCCCGCCGGGCCGTTCTTCATGGCGCTCAACTTTTACTACCGGCACCGGCGCTTCCGGCGATATTCGCTCCACTTCGCCGAACCAGTAGCGGTCCAGCATTATGTCGCCCACCACTAACAACCGCGTGTCGGCAATTCGCTGCTTCATTCCGTTGCGCCTTTGCTCTAATGCGGCGCGTCAGGCCGGTAGCCGGCCGATGGGATGGTAAGTCAGACCGGCGTCTTGGACATCCTTCGGCTCATAGAGATTGCGCCCGTCGAAAATGACCGGGGTGCTGAGTTTCTCCTTGACGATGGCAAAATCCGGGCTGCGGAACACTTTCCACTCCGTCACGATCACCAGCGCATCCGCGCCATCCAGCGCCGCCATGGGCGAATCGCTTAGTTGCAGACGGGGATCGTCACCGTAAATCCGCCGTGTCTCGCTCATGGCGACCGGATCGTAGGCGGATACCGTCACCCCATGACGCCACAACCCTTCGATCAGCGCCCGGCTGGGCGCTTCGCGCATGTCGTCGGTTTCCGGTTTAAACGCCAAGCCCCACACGGCGACGCGTTTACCCGCCAGCGAATCGCCGAAGTACGCGATGATTTTTTCCAGCAGCGCTTGCTTCTGGCGCTCGTTCACCTCTTCCACGGCATTCAGCACGCGAAGGTCGGTGCCATACTCCCGGGAAGTTCGTTGTAACGCTTTGACATCTTTAGGAAAACAGGATCCGCCGTAACCGCAGCCCGCATAGAGGAAATGGTAGCCAATACGCGGATCCGATCCGATCCCTTGGCGCACGTGCTCGATGTCCGCCCCCATTTTCTCGGCCAGCAGCGCGAGTTCGTTCATGAACGAAATGCGCGTTGCCAACATGGCGTTGGCGGCGTATTTGGTCAATTCCGCCGATTTAACATCCATGACGATCAACCGCTCGTGGTTACGCTGAAACGGCGCGTATAGCGCGTGCATGACTTGGATCGCCCGCCCGTCCTCGGCGCCAACCACTATCCGGTCAGGGCGCATAAAATCGTCTACTGCCGCGCCTTCCTTGAGAAACTCGGGATTAGACACGACGCTGTATTCGCAATCGGCGCCGCGCTGCTCCAGCCCCTTTCGTACCGCGGCCCGCACTTTATCGGCGGTACCCACCGGCACCGTCGATTTATCCACAATCACCCGGTAATCCGTCATATGGGCGCCAATACTTCGCGCCGCCGCGACCACGTATTGCAGGTCGGCCGAGCCATCCTCATCCGGCGGCGTCCCCACGGCAATGAATTGCACCACGCCATGCGCCACGCTCTCCGCCACATCCGTCGTGAAGCGCAGCCGGCCGGCGGCAACGTTGCGCTGCACCATCGCTTCCAGGCCTGGCTCGTAAATCGGTATCCCGCCTCGATGCAAAATATCGATCTTCCGCTCGTCCAAGTCTAGGCACAATACGTCATTCCCTACTTCGGCCAAACAAGTCCCGGTCACCAAGCCCACATAACCCGTACCGACAATCGTAATTTTCACTCTATCACCTCGTTTTCCATTGCTTGACTCATATCGCGCAGCGCCCGTAGCGGATCGTCCGCTTGCGTAATGGGGCGCCCCACCACTAGATAATCCGCACCCGCCATGCGCGCTTGCCGTGGTGTCATCACCCGCCGCTGATCGTCCGCCGCCGCTCGGGCGGGGCGGATGCCTGGGGTCACCAGGCAAAATCCGGCGCCCGCTTGACGGCGCAGCATTGCCGCCTCCCACGCGGAACACACGACGCCATCCAGCCCAGCACTTTGCGCCAGCCGCGCCAGCCGCCGCACCATCTCCTCGGGGTCGGCGGCGATCCCTATTTCCGTTAAATCTTCCCGCGCCATACTGGTCAGCACGGTCACAGCAATCAGCAGCGGCGGCTGCGCGAACGGCGCCAGCGCATCGCGGGCCGCTGCCATCATCCGGCGTCCACCTAGGGCGTGCACATTGACCATCCATACGCCCAGGGAAGCCGCCACACGACAGGCTGCCGCAACCGTATGGGGAATATCATGGAATTTAAGGTCGAGAAAAACGTCGAAGCCCCGCTGCATTAGCCGTTCGACAAAACGCGGGCCGGCAACGGTGAATAATTCCTTGCCCACCTTCAGTCGACAGCTTCCCGCGTCGATCCGGCTGACCCAGTCCAGCGCGATGTCTTCCGCCGGGAAGTCCAGCGCCACGATAATTCGGCTATCTGTCATCATGCCATTATAATTTTTTGCGGCGCCACACGCCTAGCCCCGTCTTTAACCGCCGGCATAAGAAACAGTAAGAGGCGCTGCGGCTCCTTGCTCCTCGAGTTTACGCGGGTTATACGTTTCCCAACCACCGCAAGCAGGACAGCGCCAATAAAAACGCCGCGCCATGAAGCCACAGGCATCGCAGCGGTAGAAAGCAAGGCGTAGGGTATGATCATGAACTAAGTTTTTGATTAATTGTAAATCTTGATGCCGCTCTGGAGCCGCGTCGGGCAGTTGAATATCCAACAGCGTATCCAGCCCTTGCAACGAAGGATTACGGCGCACTTCGTCGCGCACCAAACGGTAGGCAAATTCGCTGCCGTGGCGTTCCAGCGTCAACTGATAAGCGATATCCAGCAAATCTTGGGAAAAATGCTTTGCTAAATAGCCGCGCAGTAAATCCAGGCATTCGTCTGCCCGGCCAAGCGCCCGGTAGCTGGCAACGAGTTTCCCTCCGGCTAGCGGCAAATAGGATAGCGCCTGCATTTCGATTTGCCGCCAAACCGCAATCGCTGCCTCATGACGCCCCGCCGTCACCTCCATTTCCCCTAGCATGAGGATCGCCCGGACACACTCGCGGCGTTTTTTAAGCGCTTCTGCCAGCGAATGCCGCGCCGCCTCCAAGCGCCCATCGACAATTTCGACCGCGGCCCGCTCGCAATAAAACTGGGCGATTTCCTTCTGGTATGGGTTAGTGGATACTTCAGCCAACTGCCTGGCCGTCGCGATCGCCTGATCCCATTCCCGCTCTTGCTCGTAGATCGCCAGTAAATGCTGGAGCGCGGCAGGCCCATGCTGGCTGCCCTGCAATTGCACCAGTAATTGCTCGGCTCGATCGAAAAGACCCGCTTTAAAATAATCTTGCGCCAATTCGTAAAGCGCGGAAAGATAGTCGCTATCCGCCGTGTCGGTGCGTTCCAATAAACTTTGGTGCATGCGAATCGCCCGCTCCACCTCGCCACGGCGGCGGAACAGACCACCGAGAATGAATTGAAGCTCGACCGATTCGGTGTCCCGGTTAGCGACTTCGATAAATGCCTCCACCGCCTGATCCGGCTGTTCGTTCAGCAGAAAATTCAGCCCCTTGAAATAGGAAACCGGAAGCGTGCGAGATTCCGACAGCAGGTGTTTGATGTCGATGCGCGCCGCCAACCAACCGAGGCCAAAAAACAGCGGAAACGCCAATAACCACCAATATTCGAAATCGATCATGATCCCATGACGGGGGGCGGATGGGCGACAGCGGTTAGCGCGTCTCCCCTCATGCGGCTTTTCCTAGCCCTGTTTTCTCCGCCTGCCGCCGCAAATCCCGCTTCAGCACACGAATGTCCCGCTTTTGCCGAAAAACATAGCCCAGACTGGCAACCATACCAACCACCGCGCCAAGCGCGAAGGATAGTAGGACGACCAGAATGAGCGGCGCGCGCCATTGATAGCCCAGATAATAACTCACCGTGACGTACCCGCTGTTTTTTACCGCGAACCCCAGCACCAACAAAAACAGCAAAATCCCTAGCACCCAGAATAGATAGCGTTTCACTGTCGCCCCTGCTTTCATTCATTCCCGGCGAGCACCGCCGATCCCCATGATACCGCCAACCCCATGAAAAAAGCGGCATAATCTTGCGATAATGCCGCCCTACTAACCCCTTAACCGCGGGCCAGGCTACTTTTTATAGTCCACGCGTTCCCGCAACTCCTTACCGGCCTTGAAATGCGGTACATACTTTTCCGGCACGTTCACCTTATCCCCCGTTTTCGGATTGCGGCCGATACGCGGTGGACGATAGTTCAGGGTGAAACTGCCAAACCCCCGGATTTCAATTCGCTCCCCAATGGCCAGATTATCCGCCATGGCGTCTAGAATTGTCTTGACTGCTAATTCCGCGTCCTTCGCTACTAAATGAGAATGCCGTGACGTCAGCCTGCCAATCAACTCGGATTTTGTCATGCTCCTGCTTCCTTGATTATTGCTCGGCGTTCTTGACGTCCAGCTTGGCTTTCAGTAGCGCTCCTAGGCTAGTGGTTCCCGCATTCCCCGCACTTTGCTCGCTGGCGAGTTTCTGCATGGCCTCAGAATCATCCGCCATATCCTTCGCTTTGATGGACAGGTTGATCGAGCGGTTCTTACGGTCGACATTGATGATTTTCGCTTCGACCTCGTCGCCTTCCTTGAGGTGATTGCGAATATCCTCTACCCGGTCGCGGGAAAGCTCGGAAGCGCGCAGATAGCCTTCCACATCGTCTTCCAACGCCACCATCGCACCCTTCGCGTCGATGGCCCTGACCGTCCCTTTAACGATCATGCCCTTGTCATGGGTGGCAACGTAGCTGCTGAAGGGATCGCCGTCTAATTGCTTAATGCCCAGGGAAATACGTTCGCGCTCGGCATCGATGGACAGTACCACGGCCTCGACTTCGTCGCCCTTCTTATAGTTGCGCACCGCCTCTTCTCCCGATTGGCTCCAGGAGAGATCGGAGAGATGAACCAAGCCGTCAATTCCGCCATCAAGTCCGATAAACACACCGAAGTCAGTAATGGATTTGATTTGGCCACAGACTTTCGATCCCTTCTGATAGTTGGCGGCGAACTCGTCCCACGGGTTGGATTGACATTGTTTCATGCCAAGAGAAAGGCGACGACGCCCTTCGTCCACTTCCAGAATCATCACCTCGACCTCATCGCCAAGCTGAACCACCTTGGCGGGATGCACATTCTTATTGGTCCAATCCATTTCAGAAACATGCACCAAGCCCTCGATACCCGGTTCGATTTCAACGAACGCGCCATAGTCGGTCAGATTCGTCACCTTACCGAACAACCGGGTGCTGGTAGGATAGCGGCGGCCCAAATCGACCCATGGATCGTCACCCATCTGTTTCAGACCCAGGGAAACCCGATGTTTTTCCTGGTCGAACTTGAGCACTATGGCCTCCAGTTCGTCGCCGACGCCGAGCACTTCTGAAGGATGTTTCACCCGGCGCCAAGCCAGATCGGTGATGTGCAGCAATCCGTCGATACCGCCCAAATCGACAAAAGCGCCGTAATCGGTAATATTTTTAACGATGCCTTTAACCACCAAGCCTTCCTTGAGGTTCTCCAGCAACGCTTGGCGCTCTGCGCCCAGGGTTTCTTCTAGCACCGCCTTGCGTGAAACCACCACATTATTACGCTTACGGTCCAGCTTGATAACCTTGAACTCCATCTGTTTGCCTTCAAAAGGCGTCGTATCTTTGACGGGGCGGGTATCCACCAGGGAGCCGGGAAGGAAGGCGCGAATGCCGTTCACCATGACGGTCAAGCCACCCTTGACCTTGCCATTGATTACGCCCTGCACCAACTCGCCTTGCTCCATTGAGGATTCCAGCATTTGCCAGGCGGCGAGCCGCTTAGCCTTTTCCCGCGACAGGCGGGTCGAACCGTAGCCATCCTCAAGCGCGTCAATGGCAACGCTCACGAAGTCACCGGGATGGACTTCGATCTCGCCGGCATCATTGCGAAATTCATTGGCGGAAATCACACTTTCGGACTTCAAGCCGGCATTGACCACGACTTCCTGTTCGTCCACGTGGAGCACTTCGGCGGTAATGACTTCGCCGATACGCATTTCCTGGCGTGTGAGGCTTTCTTCAAAAAGAGCGGCAAAACTTTCGTTACTAGCGGCAGTTGCAGAGGCAATTGTAGGCATATCGTATTAAAGACTCATGTAAAATCCGTCATAGACGGCGTTCGTTTCGTTGAAATAAAAAACATAGGTCGGAAGGCGCCCGGCCTATGTTACCGAGTGCGACGCAACGGCCTGGTATCTTGCCAGCACTTCAGCAACCACTTCTTCAATGGCAAGGGAACTGGTATCCAGGAAGCTTGCATCGCCGCAAATTTGCAGCGGCGCAGCGTGACGCGACTGGTCTCTCGCGTCACGCTGGTTTATATCCTGCAAAATATATTCAAGACTAGCATGCATTCCTTTTTCTATCAACTGTTTATACCGGCGGCGCGCGCGTTGCTCCGCGCTGGCGGTCAAATAGACCTTAAGCGCCGCGTCCGGGAATACCGTAGAGCCCATATCTCTGCCATCGGCAACGAGTCCCGGCGGCAGGCGAAATGCCCGCTGCCGCGCCAGCAACGCTTGGCGGACGGCGGGGAAAACGGCTACGCGCGACGCACCCGCGCCGCATTGCTCGCTACGCATTTCGTCCCCCGCGCGCGCGCCCTCCAACCAGACATCGCCATGGTCGAACGCAACATCCAGCGTATCCGCCAACGCCGCTAACGGCGCTTCTTCGTCGAGTGCGACACCGTGGTACATGGCGGCTAGGGCAACCAGCCGATAAAGCGCGCCGCTATCTAGATAATGAAACCCTAGCGCGCGCGCCACCCGCTGCGCCACCGTCCCCTTGCCCGAAGCAGAGGGGCCGTCAATAGCGAGTACGGGAATATTCTGATTCTTGTTGTCCATGCTCTATCCATCGATGCCGGATCAATCGGCCCCGGTAATTTTCTCGGTGCGTATCGCTAGACCGCAGCGGCGCGCCAAATCGGCAAAACCGGGGAAGGAGGTGGCGACATTGGCGCAATCGCGAATCGTTACGGCCCCGCTCGCCCGCAACGCCGCCATGGAAAACGCCATGGCGATACGATGATCGCCATGGCTATCGACCGCGCCGCCGCCATAAGCGCCGCCGACAATGCGCATGCCGTCCGCCGCCGGCTGCGCCCGCACGCCGAGCACACGCAACCCATCGGCCATGACCTGGATGCGGTCCGATTCTTTCACACGCAATTCTTCGGCGCCGGTTAAGATCGTCTCTCCTTCGGCGTTGGCGGCGGCGATAAAAACCGCGGGGAACTCGTCGATCGCCAACGGCACCAAGGCGGCGGGAATAGCCACCCCGCGCAACCGCCCGCCGCGCACGCGGATATCCGCCGTGGGCTCGCCACCCGCCGTGCATTCGTTAGCCAGTGTAATATCCGCGCCCATCAATCGCAGAATGTCGATAATCCCGGTGCGGGTTGGATTCACGCCCACATGCCGCAAGGTGATGTCCGATCCTGGCGCAATACTTGCCCCCACCAGGAAAAAAGCCGCCGACGAAATGTCTGCCGGCACGTCGATATCGATAGCCTGCAACTTGCCGCCACCGATGACGCAAATCTGGCCATCCTGGCGTGTCACCGGATAGCCAAACGCCGTCAACATCCGCTCGGTATGGTCTCGGGTCGGCGCGGGTTCGATAATACAGGTACGGCCACCGGCGTAAAGCCCCGCCAACAACATGGCGGATTTTACCTGCGCGCTAGCAACAGGCAGCGTGTAGTTGATCGCGGCCAATTGGGCGACACCGTGGATTTTAAGGGGCGGACGCCCCGCGGCGGCGGTTTCGATGCGCGCCCCCATGCCGCCAAGCGGCGCCGCCACGCGCTGCATTGGCCGCTGACGCAAACTACCGTCGCCGGTTAGGATGCAATCGAAGGACTGTCCCGCAAGCAACCCGGCGAGTAACCGCATGGCGGTACCCGCATTGCCGCAGTCGATATCATGGACGGGCGCTTTCAGGCCATGCATGCCGACGCCGTGGACCACAACCGCTCCCGCATCCGGCCCGTCAATCGCCACCCCCATGGCGCGAAACGCATTCATTGTCGCCAGGGCGTCTTCCCCCTCGAGAAACCCGGAAATCCGGGTTACACCTTCAGCAATCGATCCGAGCATGATCGCGCGGTGAGAAATGGACTTATCGCCTGGCACTCGGATATCGCCAACCAATCGGCCGCCGGGCGCCACGACATAATGAATCGTCATGTTTCGTCCTGAGAGGGTTTTTGATTATCGAGCCAGCGATTGCGCGCTGCCCGGGCACGGTCAAAGACCGCTTCCAAGGCCGTGCCGTCCTCCGTCGCCAGCGCCTGGCGCAAACGATCGATCTGACCACGGTAGCTATCTAGTTCTTGAAGCAGCGCTTGCCGGTTGGCGAGACAAATATCACGCCACATTTCGGGAGAACTGCCCGCGATCCGGGTAAAATCGCGAAAACCGCTAGCCGCATAGTGGAATAATTGGCCGGCGTTTTCCTTGCCGGCGATATCCTCCACTAACACAAATGACAGCAAATGCGGTAAATGGCTGACGGCGGCGAACACTTGGTCATGCACCTCGGGCGTCATTTGCGACACCTCCGCGCCGCATGCCTGCCATAGCCCGCGCACTTGCGCGATGGCCGAAGGATCGGTTTCAGACAATGGGGTTAGCACCACGTCCTTACCCTGGAATAACGCCGCCTGCGCCGCGCCCACGCCGCTTTGCTCCGCTCCGGCGATGGGATGGCCCGGCACGAACGCTGGCAACCGCCGGCCAAAATACCGGCGCGCCAGCGCCGCCACGTCGCCCTTGGTGCTACCGACGTCGGTGACTACGGCGTTCTCCGGCAAATGCGGCGCAACCCGCGCCAACACGCCGGCCATCTGACCGACAGGCACGGCAAGCAACACGAAGGACGCCCCCGCCACGCCGCGCGCGTAATCGTCGGCGACTTCGTCAATCACGCCGTGCGCCAGCGCCAGCGCCAAATTTTCCGGCGCGCGCCCAATACCGACGATACGGCCGACCTGACCCGCCCGCCGTAGCGCCAGGGCCACGGAACCGCCGATCAGCCCGACGCCGACAATGACCAGCCGATCAATCATTGACCGCCCCGGTAAATCACATTTCCCGCCCGATCGCATGCGCGATCCGCCGTAGCGTCTCCATTAAATCCTTCAACTCCTGGGGATTGAGCGCTTGATCGGCGTCGCACCAAGCATCGCAAGGATGGGGATGCATTTCGACCAGCAGGCCGTCGGCGCCCGCCGCCACCGCCGCCCGCGACAGCGCGGGTACCATCCAGGCCTTTCCGCCCGCGTGGGAGGGATCGATAATCACCGGCAAATGGGTTTCCTTTTTCAGCACCGGAATCGCCGTTACATCCAGTATGTTGCGGTACGCGGTTTCGTAACTGCGCACGCCGCGCTCGCAGAAAATAATATTATGATTACCGCCCGCTGCGATATATTCCGCCGCCATTAGCCATTCCGAGATCGTTGCCGACATGCCGCGCTTCAGAATGACCGGCTTACTCACTTTGCCGACTTCCTTGAGCAAATCGAAATTTTGCATGTTGCGGGTGCCGATCTGAATCACATCGACATCGTATTCGAGGAAGGTATCGAGCATACGCACGTCCATCAGCTCGGTCACCATCGGCAACTGGTATTTTTCCGCCGCTTGACGGAACATGGCAAGCCCTTCCACGCCATGGCCTTGAAAACTATAGGGGCTGCTGCGCGGTTTAAACGCGCCGCCGCGCATCAACCGGCAACCCGCCTCGCTGACCTGCCGGGCGGCCTCATCCATTTGGCGCTGCGTTTCCACCGAGCACGGGCCGCCAATCACCTGTACCGCGTTACCGCCCAACGCCACCCCTTGAATATCGATCACCGTATCTCGAGGATGCCATTCCCGCGCCACAATTTTATAGGGCTTGACAATATGTATCGCCTGCTCAACCCCGGGCATGGCGCCGAACAGCTCGGGCTCCAGTTTGCGCTCGTCGCCGATGGCGCCGATTACGGTGCGCTCGGTGCCGCGGGAGATATTAACGTCAAGCCCGAACTCACGAATTTTCCGCGCGACGGATTCCACTTGCGCTTCCGTCGCGAACCGTTCCATTACAATAATCATTTCAACTCCTCAAGCCCTTGTTCCAAGGCCCGTAAAAATTTCGCGTTTTCGCTTTCCAGCCCAACGCTTACCCGCAAAAACGCCGGCATTTCATAGTTTGCCACCGGCCGCACAATAACGCCCCGCCGTAGCAAACCACGGTACATGGCATCAGCATCGCCGACACGGAAACTCACAAAATTGCCATGGGAGGGAATAAAGTCGAGGCCAAGCGTGCGCAGCCCCTCGGTCAACTGCGCCATTCCCGCCGTGTTCACCGCCAAGGAATAATCCAAAAACGCCACATCCTCCAGGGCAGCAATCGCAGCGGCCTGCGCCAAGCTATTGACGTTGAACGGCTGGCGGACTCGATTCAACAATTGCGCCACTTCCGAGTCCGCCACCGCATAGCCCACCCGCAGCCCCGCCAAGCCATACGCCTTGGAAAAGGTGCGGGTCACCACAACGTTAGGAAACCGCCCAATCCAGCTCATCGCATCGCCGCGCACCGCCGGCGCCAGATACTCATAATACGCTTCGTCCAACACCACCAAGACGGTTGCCGGCAACCGCGTCAGAAAATCCAATAATTCCCCGGCCGGCAAGAGTGTCCCTGTCGGATTATTCGGGTTGGCGATAAACACAACCCGCGTGTCGCTATCGACCGCCGCCCGGATTTCCGCCAAACTGTGGCCGTAGTTCTCGGCCACCGCGAGAATACCGCGCGCGCCTACCGCCTGGACGATCAACGGATAGACAGCGAACGCATGCTGCGAGTAAACCGCGCTGCTTTCACTATCGAGGAAAGTGCGAGCGACCATCTCCAGCACATCGTTGGAACCGTTGCCCAGGACAATTTGCTCCGCTGCCACCCCAAGACGCTCCGCCAACACCGTCTTGAGCACACAACTGTTGCCGTCGGGATAACGCGCCAACGCCAGAAAGGCGTTTTCGATCGCCGCTAGCGCCCGGGGACTGGGGCCTAGCGGGTTTTCGTTAGAAGCGAGCTTAACCACATCGGCCAGCCCCAGCTCCCGCTCCAAATCGGAAGCCGGTTTACCTGGCTGATAGGGAGTCAGCGCCTGAATATGCGAAGGCGCAAGATCACGGAACGACATCAAACGGTACCTGCAAAAACATCAAAAAACCTAACATGAATTCCTCGCCCTACAGCGCCGCTACAGGATAAGAACCGAGGATTCTGAGAAAAGACGCCTTTCCCTTTAGCTCAGCAAGCGCCTGCGCCACTTTTTCGTCCTGGCGATGCCCCGCAATATCGATGAAAAAGACATATTCCCATAGGCCGGTGCGGGCAGGGCGGGACTCCATCCGGGTCATGCTGACCTGGTGTTGCGCCAACGGCTCGAGCAATGTGTATACGGTGCCGGGGCGGTTTTCCGCCGACATCGCCAACGAGGTTTTATCCCGCCCGGAAGGCGCCGCATCGCTAGTCCCCATCACCAAAAAGCGGGTGGTGTTGTTGGGCTGGTCTTCGATATTTCGCGCGACCGTGCGTAAATCATAGCGTTCTCCGGCGATTTCCCCGGCGATTGCCGCGCCGTCCGCGTCTTCCGTCGCCAAGCGCGCCGCTTCGGCATTACTCACCACCGAGATGCGCTCCGCCCCTGGCAAGTGGCTGTTCAACCATTCGCGGCACTGGGCGAGCGATTGGGCGTGGGAATAGAGCCGCCGCACTCCATCCAGGCTGTCTTGCTTACGCAATAGGCATTGATGAACCCGCAAATTGACTTCGCCGCAAATCTGGAGCGGGCTCTGCACCAGTAAATCCAAGGTGACGCCCACCGCCCCACCGCTGGAATTTTCCACCGGCACAACACCGTAGGTCACCCCACCGGCTTCGATGCGGTGAAAAACTTCTTCAATCGAGGCACTGGACATGGTTTCCGCCGCATGGCCGAAATGCTTGACCGCCGCCGCATGGCTGAATGTCCCCTCGGGCCCTAGATAGGCGACCTTCAACGGCTGTTCCAAGGCAAGACACGCCGACATGATTTCCCGGAACAAGCGCGCCACGGTATCGCCGGACAAGGGACCGGGGTTTTTCGCCCGGAGCCGGTTAAGAATTTGCGCCTCGCGCTCCGGCCGGTAAACTGCGCCGTGTTTTAAGCCACCGATCGCCGCCGCATGGGCGGCGCGCTCGCTGACGAGGCACAACAATTCGTCGTCAATGGCATCGATACGAATGCGACGCCGCTGGAGTTCTTCGCTCATGAAAACCTACAGAAATATTCTACGTTGGCAGGAAACGCACCATCAGCACTCCCGGAATGGCCGCAACCTGGCCGATCACCGTTTGGTTCGGCGGGCTGTCCACATCCAGCAGCGTATAGGCCATTTCTCCCTTGGATTTGTTGACCATGTTATGAATGTTGAGTCCAGCATCCGCCATGGCGGTGGATATCCGAGCGACCATATTGGGGACGTTGGCATGGGCGACCGCCAGCCGGTGCGGAGATTCACGAACCATTTCCACGGTAGGAAAGTTAACCGCGTTGCGGATATTACCGTGTTCCAAATAGTCGCGCACCTGATCGGCCACCATGATGGCGCAATGCTCCTCGGCCTCTTGGGTGGAGGCGCCCAGATGGGGCAACGCCACGACGCCGGGCTGTCCTCTCAGGCGACGGGATGGAAAATCGCATAGATAATACTTGATGTTACCGGCGGCAATACCGGCCAGCACCGCTTCTTCGTCCACCACACCGTCCCGTGAAAAATTCAGCACGACCGCGCCCGGCTGCATCATCGCCACCCGTTCGGCGTTAATCAAATGCCGCGTCATCTCCAATAGCGGCACGTGGAGCGTAATAAATTCACTCTCCCTCACCAAGGCGTCCACATGCTGCGCCTGCTTCACTTGCGCGGACAACCGCCACGCCGCTTCCACGGTGATATTGGGGTCGAAACCCTGCACCCGCATCCCCATGCTGAGCGCGGCGTCCGCCACCAAACCGCCGATAGCGCCCAACCCGATAACACCCAGGCGGCGATTAGGCAATTCGACGCCGGCAAATTGTTTTTTACCGTGCTCGACTTGCTGGCGCAACGCCTCGCCGTCGCCGTCCAGGCCCTCGACAAACCGGATCGCCGGCGCCAAATTGCGCGCCGCCATCAGCAAAGCAGCCAACACCAGTTCCTTAACCGCGTTCGCGTTGGCGCCCGGCGCGTTGAACACCGGCACCCCACGCTGACTCATGGCCGCGACGGGAATATTGTTGGTGCCCGCGCCAGCGCGGCCAATGGCTTTCACACTGGCGGGTATCTCCATGCCGTGCATGTCATGGGAGCGCACTAAAATAACATCCGGCGCCGCCACACTGGCGGCCGTCTCATAGCGCTCGGCGGGCAAGCGGCTCAGCCCCAGGGGAGAAATCGGGTCCAGCGTGAGGACGTGGCGCCAGTCAGCCATGCGTTTTTTCGAATTCCCACATGAATTCGATTAACGCATTGACGCCGCTGGGCGGCATGGCATTATAGATCGAAGCGCGCATCCCGCCGACCGAGCGATGACCTTTCAACTGCACTAGCCCGCGAGCCTTTGCCTGCTTGAGGAACACCTCGTCCAGTGACGCGTCCTTGAGAGTGAACGGCACATTCATCCGGGAGCGGTCGGATCGCTCCGTGGGACAATGATAGAAATCACTGTCGTCGATAACCGCGTACAGCCGCGTGGCTTTTTCAATGTTACGCCGTTCGATTTCCGCTATCCCGCCGAGGTGCTTGAGCCATTTAAACACCAGCCCGGCGATATAAATGGCATAGGTCGGCGGCGTATTGTACATCGACGCATTATCGGCGTGTATTTTATAATCGAACAGGGTGGGCGTCCCCGGCAACGTCTCGCCGAGCAGGTCGTCGCGCACGACGACAATCGCCAGCCCCGCCGGGCCGATATTCTTCTGCGCGCCGGCATATATCAGGCCGTAGCGGCTCACATCCACCGGCCGGGACAAGATATTGGACGACATATCCGCCACCAGCGGCACGCTGCCGGTATCTGGCACCCAATGGAATTCCACGCCGCCGATCGTCTCGTTAGGCGTGTAATGCACGTAAGCCGCCTGCGGATCGAGCCGCCATTGCGCCTGCGGCGGCGCAGAACGAAAGTGATCCGCCTCCGACGACGCCGCGACGTTGACGGCGCAGTAACGCTGCGCTTCCTTGATGGCTTTCTTCGACCATTGGCCGGTATTCACATAGTCGGCGCGCTGTTTACCGCGCAGCAGATTCATCGGCGCCATGGCGAACTGGCTGGAAGCGCCGCCTTGCAAGAACAGTACCTTGTAATTTTCTGGTACCTGCAACAGCTCGCGAAAATCGCTTTCGGCCTGGGCGGCGATCCCCATGAACGCCTTGCCGCGATGGCTCATTTCCATCACCGACATGCCGCATCCCTGCCAATTCAGCATTTCCTCTTGTGCTTGCGCCAACACTTCCTGAGGCAAGGCCGCAGGACCTGGGCTGAAATTATAGACGCGTTCCATTCGCGTTTCCTTTAGTACAGCCGTACGGCCAGATAACCGGCAGCGCTTGCCGCCGCCACTTATTCGTCACTCTCGGTTTCGTCACCCTCGGTCTCCACGATCCGTTGCAAACCGGCGAGCTGTTCATCTTTATCCAAGGCAATCAACGTCACGCCCTGCGTCGCCCGGCCCATTTCGCGGATTTCCTTGACTCGGGTGCGAATCATCACGCCCCCCGTGGTAATCAGCATCATCTCGTCTTCCGCGCTAGCCAATGTCGCCGCGATCACCTTCCCATTGCGCTCGGTGGTCTGAATTGCCGCCACGCCTTGGGTGCCGCGGCCATGGCGGGAGTATTCCTTAATCGGCGTGCGCTTGCCATAGCCATTCGCGGTCGCGGTCAACACCGACTGTTCCTCGTCTTCCGCCACCAGCAGCGCAATAACCCGCTGCCCCTTGCCCAATCGCATGCCTCGCACGCCCCGCGCACCCCGGCCCGTCGGCCGCACGTCCGCTTCGCTAAAGCGCACCGCCTTGCCGCCGTCGGAAAACAGCATTACATCATAGGCGCCGTTGGTAATCGCCACACCCACCAGATAATCGCCCGCATCCAAGCCCACGGCGATAATGCCGCTGGCGCGAGGACGGGAAAAATCCGACAACGGCGTTTTCTTAACCACCCCATTAGCGGTTGCCATAAACACATAGCGGCTATCGTCGAACTGCTTCACCGGCAGCACCGCGTTAATTTTCTCGCCCTCGTCAATCTGCAACAGGTTGACAATGGGTTTCCCCCGGCTGCCCCGGCTACCCTTCGGCAGTTCGTAAACCTTCAGCCAATAACCCTGACCCCGGTTGGAGAAAGACAAAATATAGTCATGGGTATTGGCGATGAACAGCTGGTCGATCACATCGTCTTCTTTCGTCGCCGCTGCTTGCTTACCGCGCCCGCCGCGTTTTTGCGCCCGGTAATCGCCCAGCGGCTGGGCCTTGATATAACCAGTGCGGGAGAGTGTCACCACCATTTCCGCCGGCGTAATCAAGTCCTCGATACCGATATCCTGCGCCTGGGCGATAATCTCGCTGCGCCGTTTATCGCCGAACTGCCGCTTCACCGCGTCCAACTCCTCGCCGATCATCTCGGTAACCCGCGTCGGCCGCGCCAGAATATCCAGCAAATCGGCGATTTTGTTCATAATCTCCTGATATTCCGCGACGATCTTTTCCCGCTCCAGACCGGTCAACCGCTGCAAGCGCAGCTCAAGGATCGCCTGCGCCTGCGCGTCGGACAAATGGTAACCGTCATGCTGCAAGCCGAATGCCGCCGGCAGCCCATCCGGCCGGGACGCCTCGCCCTGCTGCAACCGCCGAAGCATCTCCTCCACCAAGGAAGAGCGCCATATCCGCGCGATCAACTGCTGTTTCGCCACCGCCGGCGATTCTGCTGCCCGAATGAGCGCAATCACCTCATCCACGTTGGATAGCGCCACCGCCAAGCCTTCCAACACATGGCCGCGCTCGCGCGCCTTACGCAATTCAAACACCGTGCGCCGCACCACCACCTCGCGCCGGTGGCGCAAATACGCCTCTAACATTTGCTTGAGATTGAGCAGGCGCGGCTGACCATCCACCAGCGCTACCATATTCATGCCGAAAGTGTCTTGCATCTGCGTTTCTTTATGCAGATTATTCAATACCACTTCTGGCATTTCACCCCGTTTCAGCTCAATCACCATGCGCATGCCGGATTTATCCGACTCGTCGCGCAAGTCGGATATCCCCTCGATTTTCTTATCGCGCACCAGCTCGCCGATACGCGTCAGGAGGTTCGCCTTATTCACCTGATAAGGTAGTTCATCGACGATAATCGCCTCGCGGCCACCCGTGTCGATATCCTCGAAATGCGTCCGGGCACGCATAACCACCCGACCACGGCCCGTGCGGTAACCCTCCGTTACCCCAGTCAGGCCGTAAATAAAGCCGGCAGTGGGGAAATCCGGCGCGGGAACAATCTCGATCAGCGCATCAAGCGAAGTGTCCGGCTGACGCAACAACGCCAGACAGGCATCCACCACCTCGTTCAGGTTATGCGGTGGAATATTGGTCGCCATCCCCACGGCAATGCCGGAAGAACCGTTAATCAGCAAATTGGGGATTTTAGCCGGCAATACCAACGGCTCGTTTTCGGAACCGTCGTAATTCGGGCCGAAATCCACGGTTTCCTTATCGAGGTCCGCCAGCAACTCATGGGCGATCTTCGCCATGCGGATTTCGGTGTACCGCATAGCCGCCGCGTTATCGCCGTCCACCGAGCCGAAATTCCCTTGCCCGTCCACCAACGGATAGCGCAAGCTGAAATTCTGCGCCATGCGCACGATCGTATCGTAGACCGCCGTATCGCCGTGCGGATGATATTTACCGATCACATCGCCGACGATACGCGCCGATTTCTTGTACGCCTTATTCCAGTCGTTCCCCAGTTCGTGCATGGCGAACAACACCCGGCGATGCACCGGCTTCAGACCATCCCGCACATCGGGCAAGGCGCGTCCGACGATAACGCTCATCGCGTAATCCAGGTAGGAGCGGCGCATCTCCTCTTCCAGGCTGACGGGCAGCGTTTCTTTAGCGAACTGATCCATTTACCGACTTTGAACTATCGAGGAAAAGTTTGAATTCTAGCATGACCGTCCTGGCCGAGCTATATTTCCCCCGGTGGAAAACCGGGAAAACACCGCCGCCCGGCAAACCATAAAAAATTCGTCTCGCCATCACACTGGACGATTTATGATATACAATGAACATTGAACAAATTTACAACAAAACAAATCAGGTTTTTTAAGCGCTTACCCGGCGCACGGCTACCCAAAAACTTCACAGGAGCGAAGAAAAATGATCGTTTCAAAAACCATCCAATCGAGCATTGCCGTTCTTGCCGCCTTGGCGAGTCTAGGCATTGCCGCCGCGCAAGCGCACGGCAGCGCCTTTGCCGACAAAGCGGGCTATCTTGTCGACGGCCGCGGCAACGTGGTCAAAAACGACTATGGTCAGTGCTGGCGCACCGGCTATTGGACCCCCGCCATGGCGATCGCGGAATGCGACCCCGACCTGGTTCCCAAAGCCCCGCCGCCGCCCGCTCCGATGACCGAGGGTCCGGAAAAACCCGCTTTCCCCAAAGTCACCTTGCAAGCGGAAACCCTGTTCGCCTTCGACAAAGCGGTGCTGCGTTCGCGAGGCAAAAATACGCTGAACGATTTCGTCGCCAAAATGAAAGCGCATCCCAACGTGAAACTACTGCTGGTCACCGGCTATGCCGACCGCATTGGTGCCGAGTCCTATAACCTCAAACTGTCCCAGCGCCGCGCCGCCGCCGTGAAACGTTATCTGGTGAGCCAAGGCGTCGCCACCGACCGCATCCAAACCGCCGGCATGGGAGAAGCCAGCCCAGTGGTCGCATGCAAGGGCATTCGCGGCAAAAAGCTGGTTCAATGCTTGCAGCCCAACCGCCGCGTCGTGGTTGAAATCAAGATGCAGCGCCCGACCAGCTATTAACCGCTTCGTCTAAGCAAGGCAAAACCCCGCCCCGATCAAGGAGCGGGGTTTTGTTTTGCGTGTTCATTCCCCGAGAAAGCGCATGGCTATCGCACAAACACCCGTCGATACGCTGATCGACGCCCGATGGATTATCCCGGTCGAACCGGCTGGCGCGGTGCTCGACTATCACAGTCTTGCCGTCGAGGACGGCAAAATCATCGCGCGCCTACCCACCGTCGAGGCGCACGCGCGCTTCCGTCCCACGCACCACCACACCCTCTTGGATCACGCCCTGATCCCCGGATTCATCAACCTGCACACGCATGCGGCGATGACGCTGTTACGCGGGTTGGCGGACGATCTCGAACTCATGGAATGGCTGAACCGGCATATCTGGCCGACGGAAGCCCGGCATGTTTCCCCGCATTTCGTTTACGACGGCGCATTGCTCGCTTGCGCGGAAATGCTGCGGGGCGGCACCACCTGCTTCAACGACATGTATTTCTATCCCGAGGCCACCGCCCAAGCGGCGCTAACCGCGAAAATGCGCGCCGCCGTGGGCCTCATCGTCATCGAAATGCCCACCCGCTACGCTGCCGACGCCGACGATTACCTCCGCAAGGGGCTGGCGATGCGCGACCAATACCGCCATGAACCGCTGCTCAACTTCACCTTGGCGCCCCACGCCCCCTACACCGTCGGCGACAACACCTTCGGCAAGCTACTGACCTACGCCGAACAACTCGAACTGCCGATTCATATTCACCTGCACGAAACGCAAGCTGAAATCGACGGCAGCCTCGAACAATATCACCTCCGCCCGATCCAGCGCCTGCATAACCTGGGGCTGCTCGGCCCCAACCTGATCGCGGTGCACGCCGTTCACCTCACCCCAGACGAAATCCATTTACTGGCGCGGCAAGGCTGCCACGTCGCCCACTGCCCCGCCTCCAACCTCAAACTGGCTAGCGGCATTCCGCCAGTGGCGGAAAAAATCGCCAGTGAAATCAACGTCGGCATCGGCACCGACGGCGCAGCCAGCAACAACCGGCTGGACATGTTCGCCGAAATGCGGCTGGCAGCGCTGCTGACCAAGGGCAACAGCGGCAACGCCACGGTGCTCTCCGCGCATGAAGCCCTGCGCATGGCGACTTTGAACGGCGCGCGCGCGCTCGGCATCGACGCCAAAACCGGCACGCTGCAACCGGGCAAAGCGGCGGATATCACCGCGGTTAACCTGGCCACATTGGAAAGCGCGCCGTGCTACCACGTCATATCCGATCTCGTCTACGCCGCGGGGCGGGAACATGTCAGCCATGTCTGGGTTAATGGCGAACTGCTGCTGGACGAACGGCGGCTAACCACGCTCGACCTGCCGGAACTGCTCCATAGCGCCGCCCTGTGGCGAGAGAAAATCACGGCCAACTAAGCGCGACGCGGCCCCCCCCCCCTTTTTCCGCCGATCGGATTATGATTAAATAAGCGCCATGAACGTCGATCCCGCCGAAATCAGCAAATTCGCCCAACTCGCCCACCGCTGGTGGGATCCCGATTCCGAATTTAAGCCCCTCCACGACATTAACCCCTTACGCCTCGACTACATCGACCGCATCGCCGCGCTGGCGGAAAAAACCGTGCTCGATGTCGGCTGTGGCGGCGGCATTCTAGCGGAAAGCATGGCGACGCGCGGCGCCCGGGTCACCGGCATCGACATGAGCGAAAAAGCGCTGAAAGTCGCCAAACTTCACGGCCTGGAAAGCGGCGTACAGGTCGATTACCGGCAAATAGCGGTCGAATCGCTAGCCGAGGAAGCGCCCGGCCGCTTCGACATCGTCACCTGCATGGAAATGCTGGAGCACGTGCCCGAACCCGCCAGCGTCGTCCAGGCGTGCGCCAAGTTGGTCAAGCCCGGCGGCTTCGTCTTCTTCTCCACCTTGAACCGCAATCCGAAATCCTACCTATTCGCAGTGCTCGGCGCGGAATATCTGCTCAACCTACTGCCGCGCGGCACCCACCACTATGCCAAATTCATTAAACCATCGGAATTAATCCATTTTTGCCGGGAATCCCGATTAGACCTCGTGAATCTCAGCGGCATGCGCTACCACCCTTTCGACAAGACCTATTCCCTAGGCAGCGACACCAGCGTCAACTACCTACTCGCCTGCCGGAACTGATGGCGCGCGCGGTTCTAGCGGTTCTATTCGACCTCGACGGCACCTTGGCGGACACCGCGCCCGACTTGGCGGATGCCCTCAACCGGCTGCGCCAACGCCGCCGCCTGCCGCCACTGGCGCAACCGGTCATCCGCCCGCACGCCTCCCACGGCGCGCGCGGCCTGCTGCATATCGGGTTCGGCCTCGGCCCGGAAGACAACGACTTTCCCGCCTTGCGGGAAGCGCTGCTAGAAACCTACGCCGCCAACCTCTGCAACCGGACCCGGCTGTTCCCTGGCATTGACGCCGTGCTGCGCCAACTGGAACAGCGCCGCATTCCCTGGGGCATCGTCACCAACAAACCGGCGCGCTTCACCCAGCCGCTGGTTGACCGGCTCGGCCTGGCGCAACGGGCGGCCACCGTCATCAGCGGCGATAGCTGCGCCCACCCCAAGCCCCATCCAGAACCCCTGCGCTGCGCCAGCCGGGAAATCGGCGTTCCCGCCTCGGCATGCCTATACATCGGCGACGCCCAACGCGACGCCGAAGCCGCATTGGCGGCGGGAATGACCGCCGTCGTCGCCCGCTACGGCTATCTTGGCGAAAACGACCACCCGCAAGACTGGCGCGCCCACCATCTCATCGACGCCCCGGCGGAAATCCTCGGCCTGCTCGAATAGCCCTCGCCTTTACACCCCGCAATTTGCTATACTGAAAATGAAATTTCACCAAGCGCTACAGTCTGTCCGGTGAAATATGGGGGCGACCCGGCTTCGACGTGGGTTGCAAAGCAGTGCAGGGCATACCAAGGTTCAGTCACCTTGTAAATCCGCTGAAGCAAAATAATCGCAAACGACGATAACTTCGCTCTAGCCGCTTAATCGGCTAGACTCCGCACCGGCTCTCTCACGGGCCGGGCCGGGCAACCGGCGGCGGAGACATTGAACGTGAGATCGTGCCGCTCGGGGTTACTTCGGACGGTACTAAACTTAAGGTAACTCGCTGGGTAATAGCCTGCCGATTGGCGCTTGCCAGGTTAAATTAAATAATACGGCTAAGTATGTAGAACTGCCTGTAGAGGGCTTGCGGACGGGGGTTCGATTCCCCCCGCCTCCACCAATATAATGTTTCAAGCCGTCCTAGGACGGCTTTTTTATTGCCTAAATTCAGCCAGTTAACCCATATTCCAGTCTATTACGCGACAACACAATCCATTGACATCCGGGGGCAACATTAGGGGCAAGTGAACCAACAACAAAGGGAGTTGCCCCCAATACCACTAACAAACACCGCTGTACGCAACGCCAAACCCGCCGATAAAACCAAGAAGCTTTTCGACAGTGGCGGCCTGTATCTGGAAGTTACCCCTAGCGGGGACAAGTGGTGGCGGCTGAAGTACCGCTTTGAGGGCAAGGAGAAACGGCTCTCCCTTGGCGTCTATCCCGATGTGTCATTGAAGGATGCCCGCGACCGGCGCGACGAGGCACACAAGTTGCTGGCCAACGAAATCGATCCCAGCGAAAACCGCAAGGCAAAGAAGGCCGCCAAGGTTGAACGGGCGGCAAACAGCTTCGAGGTGGTCGCACGGGAATGGTTCGCCAAGCACTCCACCCACTGGTCAGACAATCATGCAAACCGAACGATCCACCGGTTGGAGCGAGACATCTTCCCCTGGATTGGCGGGCTACCGATTGCAACAGTGACAGCACCGCAATTGCTTGATGCGGTACGCCGTATCGAAAATCGTGGCGCATTGGAAACCGCGCACCGTGCATTAGGTAACTGTGGCCAGGTATTCCGTTATGCCGTTGCCACCGGTCGCGCCGAACGTGACCCCTCCGGTGATCTGCGCGGTGCACTGTCACCCGTTAAGGGTGAACACTTCGCATCGGTAACCGAACCGAAAAAGGCCGCCGAAGTCTTGCGCGCATTGGATGATTACGAAGGCACCCTCACCGTTCGTTGCGCCCTGCGCCTTGCCCCGTTGGTCTTTGTCCGACCGGGTGAACTGCGCCATGCCCAATGGGCAGATATTGATCTGGACGAAGCGGAATGGCGCTATACCGTCACCAAGACGAAGACCCGACACATTGTCCCCCTGTCCTCTCAAGCAATCGAAATACTGCAAGAACTCCAACCCCTTACAGGCCGAGGACGGTATGTTTTCCCCAGCGCACGAAACCCTAAGGGCGACAGGCCCATGAGTGATAACGCTATCCTTGCCGCTATGCGCCGCATGGGTATTGAAAAAGATGAAATGAGCGGCCACGGATTCCGGGCAATGGCGCGAACCATTCTCGATGAAGTGCTGGGGTTTCGCCCCGACTACATCGAACACCAACTCGCTCATGCGGTACGCGACCCTAACGGTCGCGCCTACAACCGCACGGCCCACCTACCCGAACGAAAAAAGATGATGCAAGACTGGGCCGATTATCTCGATAAACTGAAAGCAGGAGCAGAAATCATCCCTATCGATCAACGCGCCTAAGCCAAACCGGGAGCCCCTTGGGGGCGGACGGGAGGCCGGGCGGACGGGCGGGGGATCAAAAAAGCGAAGGCAATTTACACAGAATGCTAATTATGCGGCGAAGCGGACAGCACGCTTGTTGTGCTGCGCATAATTCCGCATTATGTTGCATTGCCGACCACCGACCCTGGCTGGGCAGGCAACACCGAACCTTTAACGAAACCGCAAACAATGGCGGGCGGGAAAGCACAGCGCCGTGTGGGGACGCGGCGGGCTGGGCGACAGCCGAGCCTGCCAGTGGCCCCACGCAAGCGGCAACGAAGGGGACTGCACCCGAACGAAGCCACGTAGCCAGTCTGCCTGGTTTTTAGGCAGTCTGGCGGCCCTGAAACTTGGCACGCGCTAGCCCAAGCGCGGTGGTTGCGGGTTTTATTTGCAAGCGGCGTGACGGGCGGGAATGCAACTCAAACGAAGCCACCCCACTAGGGTTACCATGCCCCACTTTACTTACTTCTCTAGGGGCAAAAGAGACAAACCAAGCTCCTTTAGAAACTCATTGTGTTTGCTGGTGTGTTTAACAATATTTTCTTCCAGGCTCACCAGCTCATCATTGACTTCTTGCAATTCAATTTTTTCCTCGAGCTTGGCGGTGCTTATGTAGCGCGATATATTCAGGTTGTAACCGTTCTTTTCGATTTCTTCCATCGACACGCGGCGTGCATAGCGTTCTTCTTCCTTGCGGTATTGGTAAGTGTCGACGATTTTCTCAATGTGCTCGCCTAGCAGTTTATTTTGGCGTTTACCTTTTTCGAAGTGTTCGCCGGCGTTGATGAACAGCACATCATCCGGCTTTTTACATCGTTTCAATACCAGAATACAAACCGGGATGCCGGTGGAGAAAAACAGGTTGGCTGGCAGGCCGATGACGGTGTCGATATGGCCGTCTTTGAGTAGTTTGGTGCGGATGCGGGCCTCCGCGCCGCCACGGAAAAGCACACCGTGCGGAAGAATAATCGCCATCACACCGCCGTCACTTAAAAAGTGAAAGCCGTGCAAGAGAAATGCGAAGTCAGCAGCGGATTTCGGGGCAAGGCCGTAGCTTTTAAAACGGAAATCCTCGCCCAGTGTTTCGTTCGGCTCCCACCGGTAACTAAACGGTGGATTAGCGACCACGGCATCACATTGCAATTTTTTGGCGGGGTTCATTTCATTCAGCACATCCCAGTCGTTCAGCAATGAATCACCATGATGAATCTCGAACTCGGTATCTTTCACCCCATGTAGCAGCATATTCATGCGCGCCAGGTTGTAGGTGGTGATATTTTTTTCCTGCCCGTAGATCTTACCGATGCCACCTTTGCCAAGCTGCTTGCGCACATTGAGCAACAGCGAGCCGGAACCGCAGGCGAAATCGAGCACCCGGTTGAGCTTTTTCTTTTTACCGGTAGCCGGTTCCTGGCTATCCAATGTGACGATGGCTGAAAGAATGCTGGAGATCTGTTGCGGGGTGTAGAACTCGCCCGCCTTTTTACCGGAACCGGCGGCAAACTGGCCGATTAGGTATTCATAGGCATCCCCCAGAATATCGGTATCGGTACCGAACTGGGAAATCCCTTCGGCAATTTTCTGGATAATGGTACAGAGTTTGTCATTGCGCGCTTTCGGCGTCTTGCCCAGTTTTTCCGAGTGCAGATTGATCTCGGAGAACAAGCCCTGAAACGCGCTTTCGAATGATTTCTCTTCGATGTACTTGAAACCGTTCCACAGGGTCTCCAGCAGATCGGCGTGCTGGGTGCGCGCCATTTCGGCGATGCTGCTCCACAGATAGGGCGGCTCGACCACGTAATGCACCTTGAGGCGCATCTGTTTTTCGAAGTCGGCGATATCCTCGGCATTCTCTTCATACCAGATCGCCAGTGGCGCGCGCCGATCATCCTCTTCCGGTGTTGGATAGTCCCGGCCCAGTTCTTTCTTGGCCGCCGCTTCGTAGTTGTCCGAGAGGTAACGCAAAAACAGAAACGACAGCATATAGTCACGAAAGTCATCGGCATTCATTGCGCCGCGTAGCTGATCGGCGATACCCCAGAGAGTTTTGCCGAGTTGGTTGAGTTCTTCTTTGGTCATGCGGCTGTCTCTTCAGGTTGTTCCGGGAACAATTCGGGATTGAACCGATAGTTCTCCATAAAGTCGTTTAAAACCTTTTTGAAATACTGTTTGTTCTCCTCCACCATTTCGCGGGGTTCAAACAGCGAATAATTGCCGTGGCTCAACACGTTGATCAATCGCGCATGGAGAATGCCATCTTCATCGTCGTTATCCTGCTTGATACAAGCAGAAAAATTGTTAAAGCCGTGAAAGGTGGCTGCTTTTTCCAGAACGCTGCGCAACATATTGAAGTGATAGGTGTAGAGCTGATCGGTCTGTGCCGCTTCGTGCAACTGTTCAAGCAAAGCCACGTGGTGAAAGAAAGGCGTGTCGCCGGTATAACGCAGCGTATAGCTGCCGCTTCCTTTATCGAAATTTAAAAAGTTGGACTGCAAATCTTTCCGTTTTTCGCGAAATTCATTCCACATCACATTAAAAAACAGTGCATGATGCGAGGAAATAACGGTTTTGAGTTGCCCATTAGCACCCTTCAATAGCTGCGCCAGATGGCTGGCCACGGCAATGGCATTATTGTCATCCAACGAAGAGATGGGGTCGTCGATATAGATGTATCTGACCCAGTCATAGGCCTCCTGCCCGTCTATTGCCAGTTGGGCGACGGCGAGGAAAAAGCACCAAATAAAAATATTCTCTTCCCCGCGCGAGACCTTGATTGGTACAGGATCGCCGTTTTCATCTCTGTCCCGGAAGAAGGTGATTTCCCATTCGTCGTAATCGATAAAAAAGTTAAAGTCTGCATAGCGCGCCAACAGTGGGCCGATGCGGGTTTCCATTTCCAGCTCTTGCAAGCCGCCAAAGAATCGTGAGTCGCGGTTCAGGCGCAAAATGCGCTTGGCGTCATTCTCCAGGTCGTTGTCCCAGTAAAACAGGTCTTCGGTAAAGGCATTGAAATAAAGGGTATCCCGCACGTCGTCGTTCTTGCCCAAGTCCTTGAACGCCATCGATAGGCGGGTTTTTCCCGTGCCATTATAGGCGAACAGTAGGATGTATTTCTTTTCTTCCAGCTTGTCGCGCAGTTCAGTAGCAACTTCATCCAAGCTTTGGAATGTGGCTAATCTGTTGCTCATGCCCCTACCTCATCCATGGCCGGGAAAAGCTGTTGCATCAGGCCTTTTTTATGGGCCTTGAGGGTATCGATTTTTTGAGTTTGGGCGGTAATCAGTTCGTCGATAGAAGCGAGGCAATCGGCGATTTTTTGTTGTTCCTGCCGCTTCGGGAAAGACAGGCTTAATTTTTCGATGGATGTTGCGTACAAATGGAAAACAGTAGAACCGGTAACAAG